>Ga0335075_10002242_pt1 | contig 31286 bp, 22 predicted proteins | sample Lox_Sample_24_FD_206723 | JGI IMG/M metagenome (GOLD analysis project Ga0335075, IMG submission 206723) | Soil microbial communities from Loxahatchee National Wildlife Refuge, Florida, United States - Lox_Sample_2.4 | ecosystem: Environmental > Terrestrial > Soil > Wetlands | place: USA...
CCGCGCTGCAGACCTTGTCCAACCTCGAGCTGCCGCCCGACGAGGTGCTGGCGCACCTCAACGATCTGGTCTCCGGCCTCGGTGACGACTCGTTCGTCACCTGCCTTTACGCGATCTACGACCCAACAACCAGCAGCTGCGCCGTCGCCAGGGCGGGCCACCCGCCGCTCGCTGTCGTCTACCCGGACGGCACGGTCCATTTCGAACAGGCCGAAGGCGATCCGCCGCTGGGCGCCGCCGGGCCTCCGTTCGAGGTGTCGGAGCTGCAGGTTCCGGACGGCGCCCTGCTGGTGCTGTACACCGACGGGCTGATCGACTCGACCAGCTGCGACCCGGCCGTCGGCATGGACCGGATGGCCGAGCTGCTCCCGGCGCTTCAGGGCCAAAGCCTGGACCGGATGTGCGACAGCCTCACGCGGGAACTCCTGCCAGCCGACCAGCAACGGGCCGACGACGCCGCGCTGCTCGTGGCCCGGGTCCGGGCCACGGCACCCGACGCCGTCGCCACCTGGTCGCTGCCCGAGGACCCGCGGGCGGCCGGCGCCGCCCGCCGGCACGTGCGCGACCAGCTCGCGTCCTGGGGGCTTGAGGAACTGACGACGACTACCGAGCTGGTCGTCAGCGAGCTCGTCGCGAACGTGGTCCGGCACGCGCGGGGTCCGTACCGCCTCCGGCTGCTGCGCAGCCGGAGCCTGGTCTGCGAGGTGTTCGACGGCAGCCTGACCACGCCGCGCCCCCGCCGGGCGTCCTGGTCTGACGAGGGCGGCCGGGGCCTGCAGCTCGTCGCCGCGCTCTGCGATCGCTGGGGGACCCGGAACGTGGCGACCGGGAAGGTCATCTGGACCGAGCAGTCCCTGCCCGCGCCTTCATCGGCCGTGACCGGCGCACCGGGCAACACGTAGCACCGGTGGCCATGCACGCCGGTGAGCTTCCCATCGACGCCGCCGTGGCGCGCGACCTGATCTACGCGCAGTTTCCTCAGTGGCGGGGCCTGCGCGTCCGCCGTGTCAGCTCGTCCGGCACGGACAATGCCATCTTCCGTCTTGGTGACCGGCTCGCCGCGCGGTTCCCTCTGCAGGGCGCCGACGTCGCCGCGACCCGCGGGGAACTGGAGTCCGAGGCGGCGGCCGCCGGGGAGCTCGCCGCCGCGACCCGGTTTCCGGTGCCCGCACTCGTCGCCCTGGGCGAGCCGGGACCCGGCTACTCGCTGCCGTGGTCGGTGCAGACCTGGCTGCCCGGCCGCACGGGCGAGCAGGACGACCCCTCCGGCGAAATGACCTTCGCCACCGACCTCGCGGAGTTCATCGCCGCGGTCAGGGCGATCGGCACCCGCGGCCGGACGTTCACCGGCCGCGGACGGGGCGGCGACTTGAAGAACCACGACGACTGGATGCACACCTGTTTCAGGGAAAGCGAGGGACTGCTCGACGTCTCGCGGCTGGCGCGGATGTGGGCCGCGTTCAGGGAACTGCCCCGCGAAGCCCCCGACGTGATGAGCCACGGTGACCTGACCCCGGGCAACGTCCTGATAGCCGGCGGGCACCTGGCCGGCGTTCTTGACGTCGGGTGCTACGGCGCCGCGGACCCCGCCCTGGACCTCATCAGCGCGTGGAACCTGCTCGAGGCCGGGCCCCGCCAGGTGCTCCGCGCCGCCCTGAGGTGCACCGACCTGGAGTGGGAACGGAGCCAGGCGTGGGCCTTCCAGCAGGCCATGGGCCTGGTCTGGTACTACGCCGACAGCAATCCCGTCATGAGCCGGCTGGGCCGGACCACCCTGGACCGGATCATGGCAGCGGCCGAAGCCTTACTCAGGCAATCCTTATCGGCAGTCAGCCCGTAGCACTAGGCAGGGACCTCGGGGTGGAGCGGCGACGCGTGCCCCGAAATGAAGGCGATGGCCTTTCGAAGGGGAGCACGGTGAAGTCTAGTCACTATGCCAAAATCCTGACTGCCATGATCGGGCTGGGCCTGGCGGCCACGGCCTGTTCATCGGCGTCCACCTCAAGTACGTCGAGTTCGGCCCACCCGAGCGCGGTATCCACGTCATCAGCCCGGCCGGTCGCGTTTCTCGGCCGGCTGCACGGCCTGACCGTGGTCGGCTCCACGGTTCCGGCCAATGGCGACGTGAACCCGTACGGGGTCGCGGTCATCCCGGCCTCCGAGGGCCGGCTGACGGCCGGCGACATCCTGGTCAGCAACTTCAACGACAAGTCCAATGTGCAAGGCACCGGGACCACCCTGGTGGAGGTCTCCCCGGCCGGCAAGGCCAGCGTGTTCGCCAGCATCCCGTCGTTGCCGGCCGGACAGTCCTGCCCCGGTGGCATCGGGCTGACCACGGCGCTGGGCATCCTGCCAGGCGGCTGGGTCGTCGTCGGCAGCCTGCCGACCAGTCACGGTGGGGTGCTGCCGAGCCAGAGCTCGCCCGGGTGCCTCATCGTCCTCAACGATCAGGGCACGGTGAAGGAGACCATCACCAACCAGGACATCGCCGGCCCCTGGGACCTGGCGGTGAAGTCCGCCGCGACGACGGCCGAGGTGTTCGTGTCCAATGCCCTCGGCGGCAACACGAGCACCCAGAACGGCGTGCCGGTGACCGGGAACTGCACGGTCGTGCGCCTGGACCTGGCCCTGAGCCCCGCGTCACCGCCGGCGCTGACCAGCAGCACCGTGATCGGGACTGACTTCCCGTGGCGGGCGAACAAGGCGGCGCTCGTCCTCGCCCCGACCGGCCTGGCCCTGGGCGGCAACGGGACGCTGTACGTCGATGACACGCTGACCAACTCGGTGTCGGCCATTCCCGGGGCGCTGACCCGGACCAGCGCGATCACCGCGGCCGCCGGAAACCTCTCGGCGGGCGGCGCGCTCGATGCCCCGCTCGGCATGACCATGGCGCCCAACGGTGACCTCGTCGTCGTCAACGGCAACAACGGCAACGCGGTCGAGCTCACCCCGGCCGGCCGGCAACTCGCCACCAAGACGCTGATCAAGAACGGCGCCGGTGACCTGTTCGGCCTCATCGCGACGGGCGACGGCCTCGTCGTCGTCAACGACGGGACCAACGCGCTGGACAAGGCCAGCACGTGAGCACGGACTGAAAAACCGGGTGTCAGTACGCGGCCAGCCGCGCCCGCTCGTCCGCCGCGAACGCGAGCGGCTTGCGGGCAGCGGCGTCCCAGAGCACGGTGACAACCCTCGCTTCAGCAGCGGTCACGCCTGCCTGGGTGAGGATCGTCTCCCGCGTTGTCAGGCTGGTCGTGCCCACCCGCTCCACCTCGATCCGCACCCGCAGCTGCCGGTCGGCGTACAGGACCTCGGCGCGCATGTCGATCTCCACCCGCGCCACCACGTAGTGCGGATCGCGGCCCAGCACCTGCACGTAGAAGGCGTCCCGGCCTTCCTCCAGGTAGGTCAGGAACACCGCGTGGTTGACATGCCCCAGTCCGTCCACATCCCGCCACCGCAGGCTGACCTGGTGCTCAAAGACCGTGCTCACAGGCTCAAGCTTCCGAGGCTAGGCGGCGATGCCGCGGCGGGCGACGACTTTGGCGGGCGTGACGCGGACCAGGTACTCGCCGGGGACACCGTTGCGCGCGCCGTACTCCGCGGCCCGGTCCGCCCCCATGTAGCGGCCGCCCAGCACCGTCGCCCACCTCCTCACCTCCGCCAGGTCGCTGGAGAGCGTGGCCCGACCGGTGATCATCACGTAGGAATACGGTGGCTCCTGGTCATCGACGCACAGGGTGATCCGGGGATCCCGCAGCAGCGCCTTGTGTTTCAGGCTGCCCCCCGGCGTGGTGAACACGACATCTTCCCCATCGAGCGTTATCCAGACCGGAGTAACCAGGGGCGTGCCATCCGCGCCGGTGAACCCTGCTTTCGCCGTGCGCGTGCCGACGAGCACGAACTCGCGCCACTCCTCCCGCGACATGACCTCCATGCCACGATGATCGCAGTCGGCCCCCCATCGCTCCCGTACGGGGACAGGCTAGCGATCAGTGAGCTGACAGGAGGGCGGCGTGGTCCGCGGCGATAGCGTCATGGACGGCCGCGAGGGCAGCCTGCCTGACCCGGAGCTTGGTCGCCTGGTGGGCGTCCGGGTCGAGTTTGGCCAGTTCCCCCGCTATCCCCTCGACAGCGTCCCAGAAGTCGGCGGGATCGCAGGCGCGGTCAAGGAAGCCCGCCGCTACCGCGCTGTCAGGCTGGTACGGCTCGGCCAGGATGGTCGCCCGGTTGAAGTGGGCGGGGGCGAGGCGCTGGCGGCAGAGCTCTACTGCTGCCCGTGGCATGGTCAGGCCGATCGCGACCTCGTTGGCGGTGATCTTGTACGGTCCGGCCGCCCCGACTCGGTAGTCCCCCGCCAGCAGGAGAAAGGCACCCATCGCGATGGCGTGCCCGGTACACGCGACGACGATCGGCCGCGAGTATGACAACAACCGCTCGGCTAGGTCAAAGCCGGCGCGCAGCATGCTGGTCGCGGCCGAACCGCCGGCCCGGAGGACCGGCAGGTCGAACCCGGCCGAGAACACTCCCGGCCGGCCAGCCAATACGATAACCGCCGCGTCGTCCTGAGCTCGGTCGAGTGCCTGGTTGATGTCACTGATCATCCCCGGCGACAGGACGTTGACCTTCCCGTCGTCCATGGAGATCGTCGCCACTGAGCCCGCCAGCCGGTAGTCGATGAGGGATTGCACGTCGTTTGCTCCCCGTATCGTGACAACGTTACGGGACAAGGTTACGATTTAATCGTCCTTCTTTCAAGGGGAGGACAAGCCGTTGGCAAGGGCGGTCGCGGCCAGGTCCCACCGGCGGTCCATCGAAGCGCTGGAAGTACCCAGCCAGCCAGCGGTCTCCTGGAGGATCAGGCCCTGGGCAACCGCCAGCAGTACGTGCGCGATGTCGGCCGGGTCACCGGCGATGACGCCAGCGTCGGTGCAGCGGCGAACGCGGGCCACGATGAACTCGCGGACCGCCGCGCCCGCCCGGCGCTCGCTGGGACCAGGGTCGAATTCCGCGAACGCCCTGGAGAACATCAGGCGAGCCAGGGCCGGATTGTCCTGCGCAAAACCGCGAAGCGCGGGTATCACCGCGATCATGTCGGCGCGAGCGTCACCGCTGGAGCGGAGTCTGCCGAGGCGCCGGTACAGCATCCGGAAGCCTTCGAAGAACATCTCGCGGACCAGACCGGCCTTGTCGCCGAACAACTCATAGACGGCGGGCGTGGACGTGCCGGCCTCTTCGGCGACGTTGCGCGTGGTAACTCCGGCGACCCCCTCGGTCGTCAGGATGTCCACGGCGGCTTGCAGTACCCGGTCCCGCAACTCGGGGGTGCGCTGCTTGGCCCTGGGCATGCGCCTGATGCTATCGGAACGATGTCACGATTAGGCACCCTCGGCCTCCGCCGCGCCGCTGCTCATTGCCGGGGTGGTGTCCCTGACGCTAGGCAAGCCAGTATCTCTCCCACCGTGCGTAACCAAATCGCCCGCCGCGGGTGAGTCGCCACGATCCGTGGCCGCTCGCGCTGGCTGACGCCGAGGGTGAGCATCTTCCCGATGAGCGCGGCCCGGCCGGATCTTCCCCCACATCGGGTGATGCGAATGAACGGGAGGTGACTGTTGAGTAACGAACAGGCAACCAGATGAGCTATCCCGGCAGGGGGCGGACATGACTGCGAAAACTGAGAGCACCAGGCGAGAGCAGACCAGGGCGGGAGAAGAGCGGGCCAGGACCGGAAAACGGCTGACCCACGCGGACCGGATGGGCCGGGGAAAGGATGCCAGGGACCTGGCCCCGCTGGAGTCGCACGCGGAGTTCACGCCGGATAGGTCGCGGGATCCGGTCGGTCTCCTGCTCGGGCAGGCGAAGAGCCGGGTGCCGGAGCTGGTGCCGATCCGGCACGGGCGGATGCTCGTGTCACCGTTCACGTACTACCGGGGCGCGGCCCTGCCGATGGCGGCCGACCTGGCCACGACCCCGACGTCAGGGCTGCGGGTGCAGCTGTGCGGGGACGCGCACCTGTCCAATTTCGGGGCGTTCGCCTCGCCGTCGCGGCGGCTGGTCTTCGACGTCAACGACTTCGACGAGACACTGCCCGGCCCGTTCGAGTGGGACGTCAAGCGGCTGGCGGCGAGCCTGGCCGTGGCCGGCCGGGACAACGGGTTCGCCGCCAAGGACCGCCGCAAGATCGTGCTCGCGGCGGCCGAGAGCTACCGGACGGCGATGCGCGCGTTCGCCGGGCAGCACCTCATGGACGTGTGGTACGCGCATCTCGACGTCGACGACACCATCAGCGCGTTCCGGTCACAATTCAAGGCCAAGAGGGTCAAGGCCACGGAGAAGATGGTGGCCAAGGCGCGCACCCAAGACAGCATGCGGGCACAGGCCAAGCTCACCACCGAGGCCGGCGGGCAGCGGCGGATCGTCAGCGACCCGCCGCTGATCGAACCGGTCGAGGAGATCTTCCCCGAGGTGCAGGCCGAGCAGATTTACAAGCTGATCGGTGAGGTGCTGGACAGGTACCAGCGCACCCTGCAGTCCGACCGTAAGCACCTAGCCGAACACTTCACGCTGATCCAGCTGGCCCGCAAGGTCGTCGGGGTCGGCAGCGTCGGCACTCGCGCGTGGATCGCCCTCATGGAGGGCCAAGACGGCACCGAACCGCTGATCCTGCAGGCTAAGGAGGCCCAGGTGTCGGTGCTCGCCGACTACTGCGGGCACAGCCAGTTCGGCAACCAGGGCGAGCGGGTCGTCGCCGGGCAGCACCTGATGCAGGCCGAAAGCGACATCTTCCTCGGCTGGACCCACGTGGCCGCCCCGGATGGAGTGAGCCGCGACTTTTACGTCCGCCAGCTGAAGGACTGGAAACTGTCCGCCCCGATCGAGCAGATGATCCCGTCTGGCATGAGGGCCTACGCTCGCATGTGCGGATGGACCCTCGCCCGTGCACACGCCCGCTCCGGCGACCGGGTCGCGCTCGCCGCCTACCTCGGCAGCTCACCCAAGTTCGACCACGCGATCGCCGCCTTCGCCGAACGCTACGCCGACCAGAACGAACGCGACCACGCCGCGCTCCAGGCCGCCGTGAAGGACGGCAGAGCCCAGGCGACCATGGGGCTGTAGGTCGGCACTATCGTGGCGGAGTGAACGCACGGGTCCTGGTGCCATGGCAGAGCGTCAGCGACGCTCTCGGCGATATAGGCGGTCATACGGACGGCAGCCTGACAGTGGAGGTGTTCACCGGGGACGCGCCCGGCCCGGATGACCTCAGTGACGTGGTGTTCTTCACCGTGCCTTACGACCGCCCGTTCGGCACCGAGCCGATCCCCCGGCTGTCCGGGGTCCGGGTCATCCAGGCGCTCACGGCCGGATACGAGCACCTGGTCGCGCTCCTTCCCGCCGGCGTGACCCTGTGCACCGCACGCGGGCTGCATGATTCGAGCACGGCCGAGCACGCGCTCGCCCTGATCCTCGCCGCCCAGCGGGAACTGCCGCGCTGGACCCGGGCGCAGGACGAGGGCCGCTGGGAGCACACCCACACCCGGTCGCTGGCCGGCTGCCGCGTGCTGATCGTCGGGTACGGCTCAATCGGGTCGGCGCTCGACGCGCGACTGCGCGCGTGCGAGGCCGAAACGGTCCGGGTGGCGCGGCGGCCGCGGCCGGATGAGGAGGTGTTCGGCGTGGCCGATCTTGACGTCCTGCTGCCCTCGGCCGACATTGTCGTGCTCATCACCCCGCTCTCCGCTGAAACCCAGGGTCTGCTGGATGCCCGGCGGCTGGCGTTGCTGCCTGACAGCGCCCTGGTCGTCAATGTCGGCCGCGGCCCGGTGCTCGACACGAGCGCGATCCTGGCGGAGACCGCGTCCGGCCGGCTCCGCGCGGCGCTCGACGTCACCGACCCCGAGCCGCTGCCTTCCGGCCATCCGTTGTGGCACTCCCCAGGAACGATCATCACCCCGCACGTCGCCGGGGGTGCGGCTGACTTCTATCCGAAGGCCGCGGACTTCATCGGGCAGCAGATACGCAGGTTCGCCGCGGGAGAGCCGCTCCGCAACGTCGTGGCGGAGCCCGCGTCGGGAGATTAGCAGCGCTTCGCACTTACCTAGATCAGGGCGATGCGCCGGCCGCCCTCTCGCCCCAACGATGGACGCAGGGCACGTTCCTGACGGCTGGCCGCGAAGGCGAACAGGGGGACTAGGCGATGCAGCGCTATCCGAATATCAGTGATCACGGCCTGATCGGCGACCTGCAGACAGCGGCGCTGGTCACTACCGACGGCACCGTTGACTTCTTCTGCTGCCCGCGGTTCGACTCGCCGAGCGTCTTCGCGTCGCTCCTTGACGCGGACGGCGGCGGCTACTTCAAGATCTCTCCGGACCGCGACGACTACGTGACCAGGCAGCTGTACTTCCCGGACACCGCAATGCTGATTACCCGGTTCATGACGCCGGACGGCGTCGGCGAGGTGCTCGACTTCATGCCGGTCATCGAGGGCAAGCCCACCGACCGGCACCGCCTCGTCCGCTATCTGCGGGTAGCGCGCGGCACCATGCGGTTCGTGATGGACCTGCAGCCCCGTTTCGACTACGGCCGCGCCAAGCAGACGGTGGACGTGTCCGAGGCCGGGGCCGTGTTCCGTTCCGACGGCATCGAACTGACCGTGCATACCACGGGCAGGCGCAGCCAGGCCGAGGGCGGCGCGGACGTGCAGCGGGCTGGCGACGGACTGCGCGCCACGTTCACGATGCGTGAAGGCGAAAGCGGCGCGGGGGTCGTGCTCGAATCCATGGGCGGCAAGCCACGAGTCCTGCAGCGCGGCGAACTGGAGCGCCTGCGTGACCAGACCTCGCAGTTCTGGGTCAACTGGCTGGGCCGGTCGACCTATACGGGACGATGGCGTGAGCAGGTGACCCGTTCGGCGATCACGCTCAAGCTGCTTACCTACGCTCCGACCGGCGCGCCCGTCGCCGCCGCCACCTTCGGGCTGCCAGAACAAGCCGGCGGAGAGCGCAACTGGGACTACCGGTACACGTGGATCAGGGACGGGTCGCTGTCGATCCATGCCCTGGCCGGCCTCGGATACCTCGACGAAGCGGCCGCCTTCGGCGTCTGGCTGCGGGACCGGGTCACCGAAAGCAAGGGCGGCAACGGATCGGGCCCGGTCAAGATCATGTACCGGGTGGACGGCACCTCGAACCTGACCGAGGAGAGCCTCGACCACTTCGAGGGATGGCGCGGGTCACGGCCCGTCCGGATCGGCAACGGCGCCGCCGATCAGCTCCAGCTGGACATTTACGGCGAAGCCCTGGACGGGATCCTGGCCGGCGACGACTACGGCCTGGAGATCGCCACCGGCGGCTGGCGCGCCCTCACCGGTGTCGTCGACTGGGTCGCCGACAACTGGGATCAGCCCGATGAGGGCGTCTGGGAGACCCGGGGCGGCCGCAAGGACTTCACCTACGGGCGGCTCCAGTGCTGGGTCGCGCTCGACCGTGCCATCCGGCTCGCCCAGCGGCACGGCCGGCCCGCCAACATCGCCAAGTGGGCCGCGGCCAGGGACGCGCTCTACAACCAGATCATGGACCGCGGCTGGAACAGCAAGGCCAAGGCGTTCACTCAGCACTACGCCACCGACGTGCTGGACTCCTCCCTGCTGTTCATGCCGCTTGAGGGCTTCGTACCGGCCCGCGACCCGATGTGGCTGTCCACGCTAGACGCGATGGACCGGGAGCTAGTCTCCGACAGCCTCGTCTACCGGTACAACCCCGCCGCCTCGCCCGACGGGCTTCACGGGGACGAGGGCACGTTCTCGCTGTGCACCTTCCTGTACGTCGACGCCCTCGCCAGGGCCGGACGGCTCGACGACGCGGTGCTCACCTTCCAGAAGATGCACACCTACGGCAACCACCTCGGCTTGTTCTCCGAGGAGATCGGGTCCACGGGAGAGCAACTCGGCAACTTCCCGCAGGCGTTCACGCACCTGTCGCTGATCAACGCCGCGATCACGCTCAACCGCGAGCTTGACCTGCGGGCCCACCGGGCCGAGCCGGCACTCGCGGCGGCGCAATGAAGGGACGGGATGAGCCATGGCTGAGGCATCAGGCGACCGGCGGGTAGTCATCGTCGGCGGGGGGCTCGCCGGCTTGTTCGCCGCCCGGGCGCTGCGCAAGGCGCCGGTTCAGGTGACGCTGCTCGACCGGTCGGAGCATCACCTGTTCCCGCCGCTGCTCTACCAGTACTCCACCGGCATCCTGTCCGAGGGCAAGATCGCTTACCCTCTCCGCAGCCTGCTCAGAAAGATCCCCAACCTCGATCTCGTGCTGGCCGAGGTGACCGGGATCGACGCGGCGGAACGACGGGTGCTTGCGAAGCGCCCGCTGGGTGAGCAGATCGGGTTCGACTACGACTACCTCATTCTGGCCGCTGGCGTACAGCAGGGTTATTTCGGGCACGACGAGTACGCCGTTTTCGCGCCCGGGATGAAAACCATCGAGGATGCCCGCAGGATCCGGCGGCGGGTATTCGGCGCGTTCGAGATGGCCGAGTCCGCGACCGACCCGGACGAACGCCGCCGCTGGCTCTCCTTCGCCCTGGTGGGGGCGGGCCCGACTGGGGTCGAGTTGGCCGGGCAGATCCGCGAGCTCGCGACGAAGACACTGCGGCGCGAGTACCACCACATCGAGCCTGAGGAAGCGCGGGTCATGCTGTTCGACGGCGGGGCCGCCCCGCTCGCCGTCTTCGGCCCGAAACTGTCGGCCATGGCAGCTCGCGACCTCACGAAACTCGGTGTCGAGCTGCATATGGGCTCGATCGTCACCGACGCCGACCTGCAGGGCGTCCAGGTCAAGGACCACGACGGCAACCTCACCCGGTACGAGGCGGGCACCATCTTGTGGACGGCCGGCGTCGAGGCGCCGGCGCTGGCCACGGCGGTGGCCAGAGCCACCGGTGCGCAGCAGGACCGGGCGGGGCGCATCATCGTCGACAAGGACCTCACCATCCCCGGACACCCCGACATCCTCGTGACCGGGGACATGATGAGCCTGGATAAGCTGCCCGGGGTCGCCGAGGTCGCCATGCAGACGGGCCATTACGCGGGCCGCAAGATCCTCGTGGAATCGCAGGACGCGAAATTCGACAAGCCGTTCACCTATCACGACCTGGGCTCCGCCGCCTACATCTCTCGCGGCCGCGCCGTCGTCTCCACGCGCAGGCTGCACTTCGGCGGCTTTGCTGGCTGGGTCGTCTGGCTGTTCATCCACATCGGCTTCCTCACCGGTTGGCACAACCGATTCGGGGCCCTGTTCGGCTGGTGGTACGCCTTCACCCGCGACCTGCGCAGGGAACGCGGCTTCACCATAGGCGATATGGGAATGGACGCCTACAGCGCCCTGCCCGGGGCCGCACCCAGCCTGCCGAAACCCCGGGAAGCCGGGGCGCCCGTCACCGGCGCCGTCCCCGATCCCAGCGTCACACGATCGCGATCGGATTGACCGGCGAGCCGGTGCCGGTGGGCAGGCGGAGCGGGGCGATCACGCACAGGAACGACCAGCGGCCCTCTCTTTCGCAGAGCGGAGCCAGATCGACGAACTGAAGGTAGTCCATCAGGTACACGCCCAGGGCGTTGACCGCGAGCACGTGCACGGGGAAGTCGACCCCGTCGGTACAACTTGGTGCGGTGTCGTTGTTCCCGTCGCTGCCGAGGACGGCGATCTGACGGTTCGCGAGCAGCTGTAGCACGGTGGGGTGCAGCCCGGACCGGGCCGCGGAGGCGTCCCACGGGCCCTGTTCTCGCCGCCGACGGCGGTGACCGACCCGCACGAGCACGATGTCGCCGCGGCCGACCCGGACGCCCTGGTCCCGCTCGGCCGCGAGCAGGTCGCCGGTCGTCACGTGGTCGCCCGGCTCTAGCCACGGCACGCCGCGGGACCGCGGCACATCCAGGAACACCCCGCGGCCGACGATGCCGTCGGCGGCAAGGTCGATAGACAGTTCGTCCGCTCCGGTCTCGGTGACGGTTTCCGCGGCCACCCCGTTGTACAGCGTGCCGTCGAAGATCACGTGGCAGAGGGCGTCGATATGGCTGTCGGCGTTGCCGTGGATGTTCATCGCGATCCGGTCCATGCCGAACGACAAGCCCGGGCCGGCGTCCGCCCCCAGCGGCCCTTTCATCTCGTGCTCGGCCGGATCGGGGTTGTCCGGCGTCACCCAGTCCTCCACCTGCGCGGCCAGTGACACGGTGCGGCCCAGCCGGACCGAGCCGCAGGCGGCGAGGACGTCGGCTTGCGTGATGTAGTTCAGCGCTCCGCGCCGGTCATCTGGTCCCCAGGGCACCTGGGCGCGCAGCCGCTCATACAGGGAGCGGAACTCCCCCTCGCTCATCCGGCTTGGCGCGGGTCCGGCCGGGCCGGCTCCGGTGACCCGACTGCTGCTCATGTCTGACCAGCGGATGTGCCTGGCTCAGCTGGACGAGCGATTCGGTCGGCCAAGTCCTCCTCGGCCGTCGTCGTGCGTTGCGCGGGGACGTCCGAGGGCGGCTGTGGCGGCGCTTTGGCCTTGCGTCTGCCAAGCAGGCCCGCGAGGAGCATGACGAGCACACCGATCGCTACGCCGCACAGCGTCCAGAGCACCCGGTAGCCCTCGGCGCCATAGTTGGAGGGCTGCGGAAGGTCCAGCAAGATCAGGACTGCCGCGGAGATGGCCCCGTAATAGATCGCGTAGTTCCAGAACCGGATCCCGACCGCGTGCATGAGGAAGACGATCGCGACCACTTCGAGTCCGAACGTGATCGAGAGAAGCCTGAGCCCGTGCTCATTGGCGGGTATCAGCAGCAGCAGCACGGCCCCGGCGGCGCCGATCAGCGCGCCGGCCACGCGCTGGACGGCTATGACCGTGGTCCCCTCCAGGCTCGGCCTCATCGCGACGATGGCCGCGATCGGCATCCAGTAGCCGTGCGACAGGTTCAGTCCGAACGCGAGCGCGACGGTGCCGGCCATGACGAGTGCGCGGATCACCGCGAACATGACCACCGGCCGGGTCAGCCTGCGCCGCGAGATGTCACCGGGAAGTTCCGCTATCGGCTGGGGCACGTCCATGCGCCCTCGGATCAGCCACGCGATGAACGTCGCCGAGATCCACACTGCCGCTCCCCCGACCCAGGCGAGTGTCTGAGCCCAGGTGTAGCTGGTGATGTGGGTCTGATGATGGAAGCCGGACGCGAGCGCGAGGGCGACGATGAACCAGATGTTGAGGAGCAAGCTCATGACGAACCTGCGCGCCCCGAACATGACCGCTAGGCCGACCGCCAGCGTGACCGCGAATGCCGCGAGCACCAGCCAGCCCCAGGCGTCCCCGCCGATGCCGAAGGCCAGCGCGGTCAGCCCCGCGCCGATCGTCGCGAACTCAGTCTTGCGCACCACGCGCTGCCCGTAGCTGCCTCCCGGGTCGGCCAGCGCCGTGAACAGCGCCCCGAACAGGGCGCTGACAAGGTATTCCTCGTGCCCGATCGCCCAGAAGACAACCAGCGGCACCAGCATGACGTCCAGGATCATCACTGCTCGCGGCCAGTTGAGACCGGCGGGGTTGAGCTGGAATACCTCCGCCAGCCAGGTCACGAACTTTCCCCGGTGAACTGGCTGTGCCTCTGCTCCACCAGCGCTGGTCATGTTTGGACCTCGGCTCAGGCCAGGCGCTGCTGTATGTGGTCACCGACCCGCAGGGCGTTTGCCATCGCCGTCAGCCCCGGGTTCACCGCGCCGATGCTCGGGAAGAAGCTGGTGTCCACTACGTAGAGGTTGTCCACCTCGTGCGCCTTGCAGTTGGGGTCGAGGACCGAGGTGGCCGGGTCGGCGCCGAACCGGACGGTGCCGGCCTGGTGCGCGCAGCCGCCGAGCGGGATGTCCATGTGGCAGTAGTAGTTCTTGTGCAGGACGTGGTGCTGAGCCATCCCGATGTGGTTGAGGAGTTTCTCGAACTCCCGGTACAGGTGGTCGAGCTCGTCAAGGTTGGTGTGCGAGTAGGTCAGGTGGATGTTGCCGTCCTTGTCGGTGGTGACCCGGTTCTCGGCTACCGGCAGGTCCTCGGTGCTGAGCCACCAGTCCACCGAGTGCTTCGCCACCTCGTTCAGGCCAAATTCGGGAGCGAACCATGTCAGGTGCGGCTCTTCGCCCCGCATGGCCTCGGCGTTGGACTTGCCGACCATCTGGATGTTGCCCATCGGGTATTCGTAATCCTGCGTGCCGAAGTAGAAGTCGTTGAGTCCGAGCGTCTTCTGGAACCGGGTCGGGTTCTCCTCCTCAGACAGGGCCGCGATGGTCCTGCTGTTGTGGAACATGTAATTGCGTCCCACCTGGTCCGAGCCGTTCGCGAGCCCGTTGGGATGACGGTCGCTGGCCGAGTTGAGCAACAGCTTGGCGCTGTTGGCCGCCCCGGCGCAGACGGCCACGATGTCAGCCTCGTAGACCTCGCGATTACCGTCCCTGGAGACCACGACACCGGTCACGGTCCGCCCGGAGCCGTCGGTTTCCAGCTTCGTCACTTCCGCGTTTCTGAGCAGGGTGACGTTCGGCTTGCTCAGGATGGGCCGGATCCCGATCACCTCGGCATCGGATTTGGCGTGCACCAGGCACGGGTAGCCGTCGCAGGTGGCGCAGCGGATGCAGGTGCTGTCGGGCCGGTCAGCCTCGTCCAGCAAGATTCCGCACGGCGCGTGGAACGGGTGGTTGCCGGCCTTGGCCATGTCCTCGTATATCTGCTGAAGCCGGGGCTCATGGGAGACGGCGGGCCACGGGTAAGGCTCGCTGCGGTGGCCCTCGGTCGGATCCTCGCCCCCGTTACCGTGCACCTGGTAGAGCTGCTCTGCCTTGGAGTACCACGGTTCGAAGTCGTCGTAGGACAGTGGCCAGGCCGGAGAGATCCCGTCGGCGTGGGTGAGTTCGCCGAAGTCCCGCGGGCGCAGCCGGTACAGGGCGGCGCCGTACAGCTTGGTCGCTCCGCCGACGAAGTAGTGCACCTGCGGCTGGAATGACTTGCCGTCCCGGTCGAACCACATGTCCTTGGACATGTATTTCCCGTCCACGAACACTGACTTGGCGTCCCAGTTGTCCAGCTCACGAGGCAGGTAGTCGCCGCGTTCCAGCACGAGGATCTTCTTGCCGGATTCGGCGAGGGCGTGCGCGAGCGTCCCTCCCCCTGCTCCGGTCCCGATGATGATCACGTCATAGGTCTCGGTCATGGGGCCACCATCGCCCCGTGACGGACCCGGAGCATCCCCCCATGTTGGCTAAAAGGGAAGTCCTGCCTACGGCCGGCAATACCCACATCGGGGCGATGCGCGGGGTACTCGCGCCCAAGAGCATGGCGATCAACGACAGACCGGGCCTTTTCGCGGGAGGTTGCCGATGAACGTTGACCTGGCACGCATACAGTTCGCGTTCACCTCGGTCAACCACTTCTTCTTCGTGCCGGTCACCATCGGGCTGGCGTTCCTGACCGCGCTGCTCCAGACGGCGTGGTATCGCACGAAGCTGGAGGAGTACCTGCGGCTGACTCGGTTCTTCGGCACGCTGCTGGTGATCAACGTGGCGATCGGCGTCGTCACCGGACTGGTGCAGGAGTTCCAGTTCGGGATGAACTGGGGCGCGTATTCCAAGCTAGTCGGCAACATCTTCGGCGCGCCGCTGGCGATGGAGGGACTCGGTGCGTTCTTCCTGGAGTCGACGTTCCTGGGGCTGTGGCTGTTCGGGTGGGACAAGTTGCCGCGGAAGACCCACCTATGGACGATCTGGGCGGTCGCGTTCGGGAGCGCTTTTTCCGCGTTGTTCATCCTCGCGGCCAACTCCTGGATGCAGCACCCGGTCGGCTACGCCATGGTCAACGGCAAGCCGGTGCTGACTGACATCTGGGCGGTGTTCACCAACCCAGTGTTCGTGTGGGGCTATGCCAAGGTGCTGTTCGCGTCGCTGACCACCGGGACGGTGGTCATGCTGGCGGTCTCGGCGTGGCAGCTGCGGCACGGCGGGGACCGCGCCGTGTTCAGCCGCGCGGCGAAGATGGCGCTCGTCGTCCTGCTCCCGGCGATCCTGTTCACCTTGCTGATCGGCGACGAGCTCGGCGTGATCGAGGGCAAGTACCAGCCGATGAAGATCGCCGCCGCCGAGGCGCAGTGGACCACCTGCCAGCCGTGCTCGTTCTCGCTGTTCCAGATCGGCGGTGGCAACAACGACCACACCCCTACTCAGATCCTCGAGGTCCCGCACCTGTTGTCCTTGCTGGCCACCAACCACTGGAACGGCAAGGTGATCGGGCTCAGTCCGCTGCAGGCGCAGTACAGCAAGCAGTTCGGGCCGGGCAACTACGTGCCGAACGTGTTCATCCAGTACTGGGGGATGCGGACGATGGCCTACCTGGGGGCGCTGACCCTGTTCATCTGCTTGTGGGGACTGTGGCTGATCTATCGCAAGACGCTCGCCACCTCCCGGGTGTTCTTGTGGGTGGCGGTGTGGGCCGCGGTGCTGCCGTTCCTGATGAACACGGCGGGCTGGTTCCTGACCGAGAGCGGACGGCAGCCGTGGATCGTGCAGGGCATCATGCTCACCAAGAACGGGATCTCACCGACGGTCAGCGTCACCTGGCTGTGGATCAGCCTGATCGGCTTCATCCTGCTCTACGGCACCCTGGGGACGGTCGACTTCCTCTTGATGCTGCGCTATTCGCGCAAGGAGCTCCCGGCCCCACGCGCCCAGGCCGACGCGGATGCCCCCGTCCCAGCGATCCAGTATTAGGGGGTCACGATGGTTCCGTTCTGGTTCAGCGTCATCGCGATCTTGTGGACCGGTTTCTTCGTGCTCGAGGGCTTCGACTTCGGCGTCGGCATGCTGCACAGCGCCGTCGGCCGGGACGACGCCGGCCGCCGGGCCGCCATCAACACGATCGGGCCGCTGTGGGACGGCAACGAGGTGTGGCTGATCGTCGCCGGGGCCGCCATGTTCGCCGCGTTTCCCGCCTGGTACGCGACCATGTTCTCCGGCATGTATCTCGCGCTGGTCCTGCTGCTGGCCTCGCTGATCATCCGCGGGGTGTCTTTCGAGTACCGCGGCAAGCGCGACGCGACCAGCTGGCGGAGCACCTGGGACACGCTGCTGATCGTCGGCAGCGTGCTGGCCCCGCTGCTGTTCGGGATCGCCCTGGGCGACCTGCTGCACGGGCTGCCGATCAATTCCGCCGGGAACTACACCGGGTCATTCTGGGACCTGTTCACCGGCTACGGCGTGTTCACAGGGATCACCCTGGTGCTGATCTGCCTGCTGCACGGCGCAACTTTCCTGGGCCTGAAGACCACCGGGGACATGCTCCACCGATCTGGGGTGGTGGCCCGCCGCGTCGCGCCATTCACTGGTGCCTTCGTCATCGGCTTCATCATCTGGACGCACGTGATCAGCAGCAGTGCCTTCTTCCTCAACGTGATCGAACTGCTGGCTATCCTGGCCGTCCTCGCAGCCGTGTCGCTGGTCTACGCCCACCGCCCCGGATTCGCGTTCACCGCGACCACCGTCACCATCGCGGCCTGCATCCTGGCGCTCTTCGTCGACCTGTACCCCAACGTGATGGTCTCTTCCACCAACAGCGCGTACAACCTGACGGCGCACAACACCGCGTCGCCCCATTACGCGCTCACATCGATCACCGTCGTGGTTGTGATCTTCCTGCCACTGGTCCTGCTCTACCAGGCCTGGACGTACTACGTGTTCCGGCGCCGGGTCAGCCGGTCGGAATTCGCGTCCGTGCCGGAGCCGAGGACACCACCCGGCCCGGAAAGCACGGCTGCTCCGCAAGCTACTCCCGCCGCATCTGACACGACAAACCGGTAAGGAGAACTCGTATGCCCACCAATCAAGCCGACGCACTGGTGATCTTCGGTGCCACCGGGGACCTGGCCAAAATCGAAACCTTCCCGGCCCTGGTCGGCCTGGTCAAGCGCGGTCTGCTGAACGTACCCGTGATCGGGGTGGCGAAGAGCGGCTGGGGACTGGAGCAGTTCCGCGACTACGCCATCGCGTCGCTGAAGCTCAACAACATGGACCCGACGACCCCCGAGGCCACCACGATGCTCGGCCTCCTCCGGTACGTGGACGGCGACCTCGGCGACGACGCCACCTACCGGGCCATGTCCGATCAGATCGGCCCCGGTCAGCAAGTCCTGTTCTACCTGGAAGTGCCGCCCTTCCTGTTCGGGCGGATCGCCCAGGGCGTCGCCAGCGCCGAGCGCTCCCGCGGCGCCCGGGTCATGGTGGAGAAGCCGTTCGGCACTGACCTGGCGAGCTCCCGCCAGCTGAACGACACCATGCACAAGTACTTCGACGAAGAGGCGATCTTCCGGGTCGACGACTGGCTGGCCTTCGACCCGGTGGAGAACGTGCTGTTCTGCCGCTTCGCCAACTCAGTCATCGAGCCGCTGCTCAACCGGGACCACGTGGGAAGCATCCAGATCACGATGGCCGAGGAGTTCGACGTCTCTGACCGAGGCCGGTTCTACGACCGGACCGGCGCGATCCGCGACGTGCTGCAGAACCACATGCTCCAGGTGCTGGCCACCGTCCTGGCCGAGCCGCCGAGCGGGGAGGGCCTGTCCGGCTGGCGCGACGCCAAGCACCAGGTGCTGAAAGGGCTGACCCCGCTGACGCCGGAGCACACGGTGCGCGGCCAGTACGAGGGCTACCACGACGTGGACGGCGTCGACCGGAATTCCACCGTGGAAACCTACGTCGCCGTCAGCCTCACCGCCGACACCTGGCGCTGGGCCGGGGTGCCGATCCTTATCCGGGCGGGCAAGACCATGCCGGTCACCGCGACCGAGATCACCGTCACCTTCAAGGCGCCGCCGAAGGACGTGTTCGGGATCGAGCCCGCGTTTCCCGAGGACGAGCTGCGGTTCCGGATCTGGCCGGAGACGGCGGTCGGCCTCACCCTCCACGGGAAGAAGCCAGGCGCCGGCTGGGAGCCGCAGGCCGAGGAGCTGTCGTTCGCGCAACAGCCCGGATCCGACATCCGTCCCTACGACCGGCTCATCGGCGCGGCACTGAACGGGGACCGCTGGCTGTTCGCCCGCCAGGACACGGTCGAGGCCGCCTGGGAGATCGTCGACCCGGTGCTCGGCGACGTCGTTCCCGTGCACCCCTATGCCCGCGGCACCTGGGGCCCCAAGGAGGCCGACCGGCTGCTGCCGTCCAGGGAAGCCTGGCACGACCCGGCCTAACCCCGCAGCGCTGCCATGAGGGCCGTCGACCCACGGCTGCTGCGGCATGCCCGGGCCGCCAGAGGCTACCTGGTCGTGGCCGTGCTGCTCGGCCTGGCCGTGACCGGGCCACCCTCCGCGACAACCTGACGCTCGCGCGCCCTGGCGCCGCCGACGAGGAGCTTGCGGCAGCCGCGGCGCGGGCCCGGCTGCTGACCTGGATCAGGTCGCTCCCCCAGGGCTGGAACACCCGGGTCGGGACCCACGGAGCAGCCGTCTCCGGCGGCGAACGGCAGCGCCTCGCGCTGGCGCGGGCGTTCCTCGCCAGCCCGGCGCTGCTGATCCTCGGCGAGCCCACGGCCCACCTGGACCCGGACAGCCGCCGCGCTCACCGCGGACCTGCTGCACGCCACCGAAGGCCGCGCCGTCTTGCTCATCACCCACGAGCCCGACGGGCTCGACCAGGTTGACGAGATCGTGGTGCTCGACCACGGGCGGGTAGCCGAACGGGGAAGCCACCGGGATCTACGGCACGCCGGCGGTCACTACCAGCGGATGCGGGAGAGCGACCTCGAAAGCGAAGGTATACCCAATCTCGGGTGATGCCCGCCGGCCTCGTGAGCGCGACCCTTGGGTATGAGCCGGACGGTAAGGCACCAGGAGATCCTGCGGAGGCTGGCGATCATCGACGAGGGCATCGTCGAAGACCTGGCGGGACCCGGGCTCAGCCGCGCCCGGTCCGGGGGCTTGGAGCTCAAGACCGCGGCGCTGGTGAGGGTAGCCGCGCTGGCAGCGATCGGATCGCCGACAGTCTGCCTCGAGTGGAGCGCTGCCAGGGCACTGGCAGCGGGCGCCACGGAAGACGAGATCACTGACGTGCTGCTGGCGATCGCCCCGGTGGCCGGGCTCGGCCGGGTCGTCAGCGCCGTTCCCGGCGTGGCCGACGCGTTCGGGTACGACATCGACGCCGCGCTGGAAGACCCGGATGATCACTGATCGCACCGTCCGCGGCGCACAGTCCGGCTAACCGCCGAGCAGGCCGATCTCGGTCGCCTTTCGCACCGCCTCGTTGCGCGATGAAACGCCCAGCTTGCGGTAGATCGATTTGATTTCGGCCTTGACCGTGTGGCTGGAGACGAACAACCTCTCGGCGATCCCGCCCGCCGTGAGGTGGGTTTGCAGGTAGGGAAGCAACCGCAGCTCGGCTGGGGTAAGCGGCGTCCGCCCTGGCGCGCCGGCGCCCTCGCTGGCCGCCAGGGCGCGGCGGAGCTCTTCGGCTTCCTCTGTGAGGGTCCCGAGCGCCGGGCGGTGGCTCAGGATGTCGTCGATCTCGCGCAGGAGCTGGCGGGCGATCACCACCTCGGCGATGGCGAGGCAGACCTCGGCTAGCCGCAGCCGCAGCCGGACCGCCAGGCATGGCAGCAGATAAGTGGCCGACGGGCGCGACCGCATTGCCTGTGCCATCTGGTGGTGCGCCTCGGTCAGGTCACCGTGGTGCACGGCAAGCCGGGCCGCCCCAGCGAAGGCCAGCAGGCAGTAGACGTAGTCATGCGTCCCGTGCTCATCGATCACGGCCAGCGCCCGATCCAGCCGGCTGGACGCTTCCTGCCACTGACCGCGATCCATCGCCAGCAACGCGAGCTCGGAATCGCAGATGACGACCGTTTCGGTGTCTCCGTTCCGGACTGCGACGGCCGATGCTTCGGTGAGCAGACCACGGGCCTGGCCGGGCCGCCCGGCGAGCAGGCTCGCTTCGCCAAGCAGATAAAGCGCCCCGGCGCGCCATGGGCTTGAGGCGGGCTCTTGGGCGACTGCAAAGGACGCGTCGGCCACCATCGCCTCGGGGCCGCTGGCACACATGGCCGACCGCACCATGGCCCGGGCCGACTCGAAGGAAGCCGACCCGTCATACGAGGGACCGTCAAACGAGGACGCATCCAGAACCGCCGCCCACCGCGCCTCCTGAGCGGTGTCGCCGGTCAGGGCGGCCTCCCAGCACCTCAGCACGGCCAGTGGCGGGAAGCGCTCGATGTTCGCATCGCCGATCGCGCGATACCAGCGTTGAACGGTCGACAGCTGCCCGGCGTTGTACGCCGGCAGCGACAACGCGGCCGCCAGCCGCATTGAGCGGTCCCAATCGGTCGTCTGCAGCAGGTGCTCTAGCGCCAATGCCGGGGATCCGCTGGCCTCATACCAGTCAGCGGCCTGCCGGTGCAGGGCCGTGATGTTGCCGGGTTCGATGCGGCGGAGCTCGCCGAGCAGGAACTCCCGGAACAGTGCCTGGTAGCGGTACCACTCGCGCCGGGTGTCCAGCGGGATCAGGAACAAGCCGGCGGCCTCCAGGTGGCGCAGCTGCCCGGCCGCGCCAGCGGACCCGACGACCGCATCACACAGCGGAACACAGAGCTGATCGAGGACGGCCGTGCGCCGCAAGAACCGCTGGGTGTCCTCCGGCTGCCGGATCAGGGTTTCTCGGTACAAATAGTCGGCCACGTACCGGTCATCGCCGGAAACAGTCTGCGCCTGACCGCCGCTCTCCTTCGCGATCATGGCGGCGAGGTGGAGGCCGGCTGGCCAGCCTTCCATTTGTTCGGTCACCGCTGCGGCCTGTTCACTGGTGATGCTGACCTGCGCATTAGCAAAAATCCGCCGAGCGCCGGCCGCGCCGAGGGCGAGGTCGCCAGCCCCGATCTCCAGCGCCTCGCCCGAGGCCCGGAGCCGGGGCAGGTGCGGCTGCTCCGAACGACTCGAGGTGACTAGCAAGGACCCCGAGGGTATTGCCGTGATCACCACGCTCAACACATCGTCGCAGGCCGGTGACTGCAGTTCGTGAAGGTCGTCCAGCATGAGGACGAACGGATGCGGGCTCGCCCTCAGCGCAGACGCCAGCCGCGGCGCGGCGCGGCCAAGTACCGACACGCCGAGGCCCCGCATGTCGGCGACCAGGTCAGTGCCGCTCAGGCCCGCCCGGGAGCAGGCGGACGCCAACGAGACGAGCAGCATCGCGGGGTCATCGTCGAAACGGTCCAGGGACACCCAGGCCACGCGGCGATCCTCCGCCGCGGCCCACTCCGTCAGGAAGGTCGACTTGCCGTAGCCCGCCGGCGCCGTCACCGCGACGAGAATGCATCTCCTCGAACGAGCAGCCTCAACAAGGCCCGGGCGGCTAACTGAGCCCGGGCGAGGCTGCGGGACCGCGAACTTAGCGTCGAGCAGCAACTGGCCGAGCCCGGGATCCGGCGAGGCCGCGTCGTGCATGTCGGCGGACACGGTCGGCAAATTACTTGGCGGCTGTGGCAGGCGACATCACCCGTGACGGGCGTTTTGCCGGAGAGTAGCTTATTGTAATCAGATAGGCACTTTCGGTCATAATCGTCGGGCAACTGAGCTGGACGGTGCCCGGCGACAGCAATACCCACATCAGGGCGATGCCTCCGAATCCCGGCACCAGCACTATGGCGATCAAGATCAGCGCCCCGTGGCGTTGGAGGGGCTGACCGGGTTCTTCCTCGAATCGACGTTCCCTGGCAAGGACGGGATGTCATCCGGCACGGCCCCCGGAGCGGCGCGGCGACTGCTTCGCCGGAAGGCCGGAAAGGGGAAGCCCATGACCCCGGCAGCGATGAGCCAGGATCCGCTGCGGGCCGGGAGCCCGCTGAAAACGCCCCGGGCGGCGGCGGTCGCCGGGATCATCTTCTCCGCACTCCTGATCACCGCGCTGACGCTGCTCAGGCTCTCGGCCCCGCCCAACCCCGCCGTCGCCGGGACATGGCTGACCGATTCCGGGCACAGAGCCGCGGTGGCCATCGGGCTCAACCTCGTCCCGTTCGCAGGGATCGCCTTCTTGTGGTTCATCGGGGTGCTGCGGGACCGCGTCGGCGAGCGCGAAGATCGCTTCTTCGCCACCGTGTTCCTCGGCAGCGGCCTGCTGTTCGTCAGCATGATATTCGTGGCCGCGGCCGTGGCCGGCGCCAACATCGCCAGCGTGACGTCATCCGCGCTGCCAGCCTCGGCCACCTTGGCGCTGGACCGCAACGTCGCGACGAGCTTGCTGAACGTCTACTCCATGCGGATGGCGGCGGTGTTCACCCTTACTACGGTGACTATCGCGCGCCGTACCCAGATCGTGTCCCGATGGCTGACGGTGGCCGGACTGGCTTGTGCACTGGTGCTGCTGGTCGGGATAGGGATCACCCCGTGGGTGGAGTTGCTGTTCCCCCTCTGGATCCTGGCGCTGAGCCTGGATATCCTCCTGGCCGGCCTTCGGGCCTCAGCGACTCAGCAAGCTCTTCGCTAACCACCCGGGCGGGCTGCTCGCCGCCGACGCCGTGATCTGGGCGACGAACGTGATCGCCTTCGGGCTCTGGTACTGGGGCCTCGACCGCGGCGGCGCCCGGGACCTGCCCTGTCTTTCATCCCATTCGCATGATGAAGCGATCCCCGGTGAGGGGTGGAATGGCCCTAAGGGGGAGTGGGGGCCAGACATGACGGCCAGCTTGCATCGGCGAGCCGCGTCAGGCGCCGAGCTTGGCCGGTCGCTGCTTGACGCCAAGTTCTCAGTCCCGCAACCTCGCCCGGGTGATGTCAGTCGCGCCAAGCTCATCGAGACTGCTCGCTCGAGCGGTTGCCGCGCGGTGGGGGTTACGGCACCGGCGGGCTACGGCAAGTCCGCCTTCCTGGCGGAGTGGGCCGAGGCCGAGGATCGCCCCGTGGGGTGGGTGTCTCTCGATCGCTTCGACGACGATCCGGCGATGCTGCTGGCCTCGCTGGCAACTGCGTACCGCGGCGCCGACCCGGGCAGCGCGGAGCCAGTTGCCGGCGTGGGAGGTCTGGGTGTGCCGGCGCTAGCTCGCGGGGCGCCGCGGCTGGCCGCCGAGTTCTGTGCGAGCCCGGTTCCGTTCGTCCTGATGCTGGACAACCTGGATGTGCTGCGATCGCCGGTCTGTCAGGACGTGCTGGGGGTGGTGATCTCAAGGATCCCCCAAGGATGTCAGCTGGCCACCGCGAGCCGTTCAGAGCAGCCGCACCTGCCTCGGCTGCGGGCCTGGGGTGACGCGCTGGAGTTCGGGGCCGGTGATCTAGCCCTGGACGCGGCCGCTGCCCGGCAGGTCTTCGCCGGTGAGCGGGTCCACCTGACCAATGAGCAGGCTGCTGCGGTGACCGAACGGACCGAAGGGTGGCCAGTCGGCCTGCACTTGGCGGCGTTGATCGCCAGGGAGAGCCGCGGCCAGGAGCGGGCGGTGACCGGCGATAACCGGTATGTGGCCGATTACCTGTACCGCGAGGCGCTGCTTGGACAGCATGAGGATGTGCAGCGGTTCCTGCGGCGCACGGCGGTGCTCGATCAGCTGTGCGGTCCCCTCTGTGATGCCCTCGTGCGGTCTTCGGGCGCGGCCGGGCAGCTGCGCCGTCTGGAGGCCTCCAGCCTGTTCGTGACCCCGCAGGATCGCCACCGGCAGTGGTACCGATACCACGCGCTGTTCCGGGAGTTCCTGCTCGGCGAGCTTGGCCGCACCGAGCCAGGCCTCATCACGACGCTGCACCGGCGGGCCGCTTTCTGGTATGAGGCCAATGGATCCCCGGCGCTGGCCCTGGAGCACCTCCTGCACACGGGCGACTGGGACCGTTCGGTGCGGCTGGCGACCGCATTGGCCCTGCCGGCATTCAACTCCGGCCAGCTGCCGACCCTTCGGCGCTGGTTGCGCGCGATCGGCGACGCGAACATCGAGCGCTTCCCGCCGCTTGCGATAGCGAGGTGCTACGAGGCCACGATGTATGGCGACACGGCCCAGGCGGACCGGTGGGCGGCGTTCGTGGACGCCGCCTCGTTCGAGGGTGCGCCGCTGGACGGGTCGGCTTCCTTCGAGTCGGGCCGGGCCATGTTGCGGGCAGCCAGGTGTGCCAGTGGCCCCGAGGTGATGATGGCCGACGCGGCCTTCGCTGTTGCCCATGAGCCTGCCCGGAGCTCATTTCGCGGCTACGCCCTGTGGACGCTGGGCGAGGCGCATCTGCTCGCCGGGCACCGCGACCAGGCCGGAGAGCTCCTCACCGAAGCGTCTGCCGCCGCGGCCGCGACGGGCAACGCCGATACGACCGTCCTGTGTGAATCCGGGCTCGCGTTGCTGGCGATGGATCGCGGCGAGTCGCAGGAGGCGGCCGACCGACTGGAGCGGGCGCTCGCCACGATCGATGAAAACGAGATGCACGACTACGCTTCGTGTCTGCTCGCGTTCGCCGAGGCAGCCCGGCTCGCTATGCACCGTGGTGACCAGGACGAGGCACGACGCCACCTCGCACAGGCGATGCGGGCGCGCCGGTCCGCGACCTGCGGGCCGCCGTTCGTGGCCGTGCGGCTACGGCTGCAGCTGGCCAAGGTCCACCTCGCCCTCGACGAGGTGGTGGTGGCCCGCCAGTTGCTGCGCGAGATCGACGACATCCTGACCTGCCGCCCGGCGCTCGGGACCCTCACCGACGAGGCCGGCGACCTCCGCCGCGTCCTCGCGGCCCAAGGAGCGGCTGGCCGGACGCCACTCACCCCCGCCGAGTTGCGGCTGCTTCCCTACCTGCAGACCCACCTGACCGCTGGCGGGATCGCCGAGCAGCTGTCGGTCTCCAGCCACACCGTCAAGGCCGAGGTCAAATCGATCTACCGCAAGCTGGGCGTCTCGTCGCGCAACGAGGCGGTGCAGAAGGCGTCGGCAATCGGTCTCCTTGGATCTTCAGGATCTCAAGATGTCGTCGCCCGGAGTACCGCGACAGAGCGGGGGCCGACGGTGACGTGGTCTCCCGCGCCGCGGTCGGCTGCCGTGGCGGCGGCTTCCGGGTCGTAGGTGTCGATCTCGGCCTGCCAGCGCGCGTCCGGGCGGGTGGCGGGAAGGGTGAAGTCGAGGGGCTCCCACCAGGCGTTGACGAGGACGAGGAAGTCGTCGTCGACCATGAGCGTGCCGTCTTCTGCCCGGTCGGGGTCGTCGGATCCGTCGAGGTAGATCCCGATGGCAAGCGCGCCGGGATCGCCCCAGTCGGCGTCGTTCATCATCGCGCCCCGCGGGGTGAACCACTGCAGATCGGCTGCCTCGGCACCTTCGAGGAAGCGCCTGCGGCGGAACACGGGGTGGTCGCGCCGGAAGGCGATCAGCCGCCGGGTGAAGTCAAGCAGGTCCTTGTCGGCGGCCTCCCAGTCGAACCAGGTCAGCTCGTTGTCCTGGCAGTAGGCGTTGTTGTTGCCTTGCTGGGTCCGGCCCATCTCGTCGCCGCCGAGCAGCAGCGGCACGCCGAAGGACAGCATCAGCGTGGTGAGCATCGCGCGGGACTGGCGGGCGCGCAGCGCGTTGATGCCGGCGTCGGACGTCTCGCCCTCGGCTCCGCAGTTCCAGGAGTCGTTGTCACTGGTGCCGTCCCGGTTGTCCTCGCCGTTGGCCTCGTTGTGCTTGTCGTTGTAGGAGACGAGGTCCCGCAGGGTGAAGCCGTCATGGACAGTGATGAGATTCACCGAGGATGTGGGCCGGCGGCCGACCGTCGCGTACAGGTCCGCCGAGCCAGCGAAGCGGTCAGCGAACTCGCCGATCCCTATCGGGTGGCTGCGCCAGAAGTTGCGCATCGTGTCGCGGTACTTGCCGTTCCACTCCCGCCACAGCGGCGGGAACCGGCCCAGGTCGTAGCTGTCCATCTGGCCGACGTCCCATGGCTCGGCGACCATCTTGACCAGCGGCACCACCGGGTCCTGGGTGACCATGTCCAGGAACGCGGCCACCTTGTCGAAGGCACCCTCCTGACGGGCCAGGGTGGGTGCGAGGTCGAACCGGAATCCGTCGACGTGCATCTCCTCGATCCAGTACCGCAGTGAGTCCATCATCAGCTTGAGCATGATCGGGTCGCCGGCGTTCAGCGAGTTGCCGCAGCCGGTCGTGTCGTAGTAGTCCCGCGGGTTGCCGGGCGCGAGCCGGTAATACGCCGCGTTGTCGATGCCGCGGAAGCACAGCGTGGGGCCGTCCGGGCCTGCCTCGGCGGAGTGGTTGAACACGACGTCGAGCACGACTTCGAGGCCGGCCCGGTGCAGCGCGTCGACCATCGCCTTGAACTCGGCGACCTGGCCGCCTTGCTGTCCGGCTCGTACCGCGGCCGAGTAGCCGTTGTGGGGGGCCAGGAAGCCGATGGTGTTGTACCCCCAGTAGTTCGTCAGACCCCGGCCGAGCAGGAACGACTCAGGCACGTTCTGATGGACGGGCAGCAGTTCGACAGTCGTGACGCCCAGGCGCAGCAGGTGCTCGATCGCGGCCTCGTGCCCGAGCCCGGCATAAGTCCCGCGCAACTCCGGCGGGATCCCTGGATGGCGCATGGTGAAGCCCTTGACGTGCACCTCATAGAGCACCGCGTCCGCATACCGGTACCGGGGCCGCTGGTCGTCGCGCCACTGGAACGCGGAATCCACGACCAGGCTCCTTGGCACGTGCGCCGAAGAATCGAGGGCGCTTGGGACGTCCGGGTTGGCGGGGTCGTGGCCGAGCACCTCGGGCCCGAACGAGACCGTTCCGCTGACCGCCCGGGCGTACGGGTCCAGGAGCAGCTTGGCCGGATTGCAGCGCAGGCCCTGCGCCGGGTTCCACGGCCCGCTTATCCGGTACCCATAGGCCTGGCCTGGGCCGATTCCCGGAATGAACGCGTGCCAGCTTTCCGCGTCGTTGTCCAGCAGCGGGATTTGCGTTTCCGTGCCGTTCTCGTCGAACAGGCAGAGAGTGACGCCGTCGGCGATGCTGGAGGCGATCGCGAAGTTCGTGCCTGCCTTGCCGAAGCGCTCACCGAGCGTGGCGCCCAGCGGGAGTGCCCTGCCCGGCAGCGCGGCGGCGGCCCGGGCGTCCGGCTTGGCGTACGTGTCCGGGGCGATGCGGGCGCCGGGGACCTGGACGGTGGTCTGCTGGGTAGTCACTGCTGCGCCTTTCTGCCGAGGTCGCGGAGGACGTCGCCGACGGCGGTCGCGGCGCCGTGGCGGCGCAGGATCACGTCGGCGATCAGGCCGGTCCAGCCGGTCTGGTGGAAGGCGCCGATCGCGGCGCCGTTGTCGCCGTGGAAGTACTCGCTGAAGATCAGGTTGTCTTTCCAGGCCGGGTCGGTCTGCATCCGCTCGGTCCCGCCGAAGCAGGGCCGCCGCCCGTTCTCGTCCCTGGTGAAGAGCGAGATCAGCCGGTCCTGGAGGTCGGCGACGATCAGGTCCAGGGTGAGCCGCTTGCCCGAGCCGACCGGGTACTCCAGCTCGAGGTCCGCCCCGTAGAACCGGTGGTAGCGCTCTAGCGACTCGATGACCAGGTAGTTGACCGGGAACCAGATCGGGCCGCGCCAGTTGGAGTTGCCCCCGAACATCGACGTGGTCGACTCGGCCGGCTCGTAGTCAATGGACGCCTGGAAACCCTCCGCGTCGAACTGGTAGGGATGATCACGGTGGTAGGCGGACACGGCGCGCAGCCCGTGCGGGGACAGGAACTCGCTTTCGTCGAAGAGCTTGGCGAACAGCCGCTCCACCTGGCTGGGCCGGGCCACCGACAGCAGCAGCCGCTCGCTGCCTCCCTCGCCGCGGAGTTGCGGGGTCTCGGTCAGCTTTTCCGGATCCCCGACGCCCTCGCGCTGCAGCAGGTGCTTGAAGCGCTTGTTGACGGTTAGCGCCTGCCGCAGCATCGTGCCGTCGATGACGCCCGCGGCCAGCAGCGGAATGATCCCGACCATCGACCGGACCTTGACCGGGACCGCATAACCGGACGGGGTTATCAGCCGGTCGTAGAACAGCCCGTCAGCCTCGTCCCACAAGCCCTGCTTGTCCAGCGCGTTCCGGATGCCGGCGAAGTGCTCGAGGAACTTCAGGACCAAGTCCTGCGCCTTCCGCTCGCCGGACCGGTTCAGGACAGCGGCGATCGTGCCCATCGCCAGCGCGTAAGCGCCCATCCAGCCGGTAGCATCGGACTGCTCCAGCAGGTAGCCGGCCGGCAGGTGTGACCGGTCGATCGGGCCGATGTTGTCCAGGCCGAGGAAGCCGCCCTCGAAGACGTTGTCGCCCCCGGCGTCCTCCATGTTCACCCACCAGGTGAAGTTGACCAGCAGCTTGTCGAAGACCCGGGCGAGGAAGTCGAAGTCGCGGCCGCCGTCGATGGCGAAGATCTGGAGCGCCGCCCAGGCGTGCACGGGCGGGTTGACGTCGCCGAAATCCCACTCATAGGCCGGGAGCGCTCCGTCGGGGTGCTGGAACCATTCCCGGCACACCATGATCAGCTGGTACTTAGCGAAGGCCGGGTCGAGGTGGGCCAGCGGCACGCAGTGAAACGCCAGGTCCCACGCGGCGAACCAGGGGTACTCCCACTTGTCCGGCATCGAGATGATGTCGAACCCGTCGAAGTTGCGCCACTTGGAGTTCCGCCCGGTCTGACGCACCGCGGGCGGGGTCGGCTGGGTGGGGTCACCGTCCAGCCACCGGGTGACGTCGTAATAGAACAGCTGCTTGCTCCACAGCAGGCCCGCGCACGCCTCACGCAACACGAGTGCCTCGTCGGCGCTCGCGCCGTCTGGCGTTAGCTCGGCGTAGAACTCGTCGGCCTCGGCCCGGCGCTGGTCCATCACCTCGGTGAACTCGGCGCCGAGCGGGTCTGCCGCTTTGGCCCCTTGCCTGCGTCGCCCGCTGGGAGCGGGCCGGAGCCGGAGCCGGAGCTCGGCGGTCTGCCCGGCCGGCACGGTGACCTGGTACCAGAAAGCGCATTTGGTGCCGGCCCCCGCGGGATTGACGGTAGCCGCGCCGTTGACTACGTGGTCGTTGATGCCGTCCTTGGGATAGGGGGTAAGCGGGTCAGCGCCGTACAGCCGGGCGAGGTTTGTCTCGTTCTCGCAGAACAGCAGCTGCGGGTCGGCGTCGTCCGGGCCGGCCGCGGCGATCAGCTCGAGCGTGCCGCCGAAGGGGTGATCGATGGTGACCGAGCGGTTCCCCGATGCCCGCAAGCCCGGCCGCGGCTCATCGTTCTCCCATGACCACGTGTTGCGGAACCACGCGGTAGGCAGCACGTGCAGCGTCTCGGTCTCCGGCCCCGCGTTGGTGACCTGGACGGCCATTAGCAGGTCGTCCGGTCCGGCCTTCGCGTAGTGGACTTCGGTGATCCAGTACCGGTCGCCGTCGAACGCGCCGGTGTCCAGGAGTTCGTACTCCGGCTGGTACCGGTCGCGAGCGGCGTTGGTGTCGATCAGGTCCTGGTAAGGGAACGGGCCCTGCGGGTAGTGGTAGCGCCACCGGTTCCAGACGTGGCTAGGGACCGCGTCCAGGTACCACCAGTACTCCTTGACGTCCTCGCCGTGGTTGCCCTGCGGGCCGGTGAGGCCGAACGCGCGCTCCTTCAGGATCGGGTCCCGCCCGTTCCACAGCGCCAGGCTGAGGCACAGCCGCTGGTGGACATCGCAGAACCCGGCCAGGCCATCCTCGCCCCACCGGTAAGCCCGGGATCGGGCATGGTCATGCGGCAGGTAGTCCCACGCGTTGCCGTCGGCACTGTAGTCCTCGCGGACCGTACCCCACTGCCGCTCGCTGACGTACGGCCCCCAGCGGTACCACTCCCCCGCCTGCCGCAGGCCATCTTCCAGGCGGCCGAACCTGGCCACCCGCTCACGTTCCGCGCCCATCGCTGCCCCCTCCTTGCGCCCCGCTGACAGACCCCACGGTGCACGACCGGGCGCCGATTGGCGTCCCCTAGATGGAGTGATATCGAGAGCGATTCGGCCGGGGCGTTCCGCGAAAATCTCTTGAATTTGCCTGGAGGGCCGAGAGACGCTGAATGGCATGACCGCGCATCTGACCCATTGGGGGGCATTCGAGGCCGTCAGCGACGGTGAGCGGCTGACTGACGTGCGTCCGTGGCGCGGTGACCCGGAGCCGATGCCCTTGATCGAGAATGTCGCCTCCGCGCAGCATCACCCGGCGCGCATCGCCCGGCCGCACGTACGCAAGGGGTGGCTGGACCACGGGCCCGGGGCGCCGAGGCGCGGCGAGGAGCCGTTCGTGCCGGTGTCGTGGGAGACCGCGCTCGGCCTCTTGTCCGGG
>Ga0335075_10002243_pt1 | contig 31285 bp, 31 predicted proteins | sample Lox_Sample_24_FD_206723 | JGI IMG/M metagenome (GOLD analysis project Ga0335075, IMG submission 206723) | Soil microbial communities from Loxahatchee National Wildlife Refuge, Florida, United States - Lox_Sample_2.4 | ecosystem: Environmental > Terrestrial > Soil > Wetlands | place: USA...
CCGGCGGCGCTCTACTGTCTCGCGCTGGTCCCCATCCACGACCTGCCGGCGGCGTTCGCCAGGCAACTCGAGAGCGCCGTGCTCGTGGTGATCGTCGTCTCGGTCCTCTCGGGCGCGGCGTCGGCGCTCACCGCCGGAAAACCGAGTCCTGGCGCGGCGTTGTGACGGCGAACACGGCGCGGCCGGGGCCGCGCGCGCACTGCTTCGCCCGCGCTTGGCGGCGCGGCGCGGAGAGCATACAGTTGACCGCCCTTTACGGGCTGAAGGCGAGCACATGGCACACGCTTTGATCATCGACGACGACGCGGACGTGGTGGAATGGCTGCAGGAGGTGGCCCGCATGGAGGGCTTCACCGTCGCTCGCGCGCAGAGCCTCCGAGATGCCCGCATCGAGCTCGGCCGCCAGCGTCCCGACGTGCTCCTCACCGATCTCCAGCTCCCGGACGGCGAGGGTATCGAGCTGCTGCGCGAGCTCGAGCAACCCGAGGCAACCGAGGTCATCGTCGTCACCGGCCACGCGACCGTCGACAGCGCCGTGGCGGCGCTGCGCGCGGGTGCCAGCGATTACCTGGTGAAGCCGGCGGATCTCGAGCGCGTGCAGGCGGTACTGCGGCACGCGAAGAAAACGTCCGCATTGCAGCACGAGATCGGCGAGCTGCGCGACGAGCTGCGGCGCATGGGCCGCTTCGGGCGCATCCTCGGCAGCTCGCAGCGCATGCAGGTCCTGTACGACCAGTTGACACGAGTGGCGCCGACCTCGGCAACGGTCATGTTGATCGGCGAGAGCGGCACCGGCAAGGAGCTGGCTGCCCAGACCATCCACGAGCTCTCACGGCGCCGGACCAGCGCCTTCCTGCCGCTCAATTGCGGCGCCGTCGCGCCGCAGCTCATCGAGAGCGAGCTCTTCGGGCACGAGCGCGGCAGCTTCACCGGCGCCGACCGGCAACACAAGGGGTTCTTCGAGCGCGCCAACGGCGGCACCATCTTTCTCGATGAGATCACCGAGATGCCGATGGAGCTGCAGGTCAAGCTGCTGCGGGTGCTCGAGACCGGCACCGTCAACCGGGTGGGCGGCACGCAGCCGATCGCGAGCGACGTGCGGGTGATCTGCGCGACCAACCGCGAGCCGGAGAGAGCCGTTGCCGACGGCAAGCTGCGCGAGGATCTCTATCATCGGCTGAACGTCTTCCCCATCCGCCTGCCGCCGCTGCGCGACCGGGAGACCGACATCGAGCAGCTGGCGCAGTTCTTCCTGGAGGACCTCAACCGCGCGGAGGCGACCCACAAGACGTTCTCGCGTGATGCGCTGGTGCGCCTGTATCAGTACGGCTGGCCGGGCAACGTCCGCGAGCTGCGCAATTACGTGCAGCGTGCCTTCATCATGGCCGACGATGTCATCGAATGTGACATAACGCTGACCGACGCGCCGCCGAAGCCCGACGATGGAACGACCATTACGATCCGCGTCGGAACCCCCCTGGAAGAGGTGGAGCGCCGGGTCACCATGGCGACGCTGGCGTATTGCGGCCACGTCAAGCGCAAGGCGGCCGAGATCCTGGGCGTCAGCCTGAAGACGCTGTACAACCGCCTCGAGACGTACAATGGCAAGGAGTCGGGCGGCCGGCCCTCGGTCAAGGACGAGGAGCCCGATAGCGGCCGGGATTCGCTCCGTTGAGGCTGCGCAGGCTGCGTCGGACGATTCCTACAGTCCGTTGCGTTGCAGCTCCCGTTGCTGCTTCCGCAACTCCCATAGGCCGGCCGGCGAGCGCGCGTCTACCCTGATGCCGGCCATTCGAGTCGCAGTTGCAGACGATCATCAGCTCGTGCGGATCGGGCTGAAGCAGATCATCGAGGCGCAAACCGATTTCGTCTGGGCCGGTGAGGCGAAGACAGGCCGTGAGGCTCTGACGCTGCTGCGCACCGCTGCGTGTGATGTGCTGCTGCTGGACCTTTCGCTTCCCGACATGTCGGGACTCGATGTGCTCCGGCAGATCAAGTCGCACCATGAATCCGTGGCGACGCTGGTGTTGAGCGCGTATCCGGAAAGTCAATACGGATTGAACGTGCTGCGGGCGGGAGCGAGCGGCTTCGTGAGCAAGAGCGCCGACGACGGCGAGCTCTGCCGCGCGATCCGCGCCGCCATGCGCGGCGGCCGTTACGTGAGCCCGGAGCTCGCGGAGATGCTGGTGAGCGGCCTGCAGGGTGCCCCCGGCGAGCCGCGCCACAGCGTGCTCTCCGAGCGTGAATTCCAGATTTTCTGCAAGCTCGCCGAGGGACGCAGTGTTTCGGAGATTGCCGCCGGCCTCTTCCTCAGCGTGAAGACCGTCAGCACCTACCGCACACGGATACTGGAGAAGATGGGAATGAAGACGAACGCCGACATCACCTATTACGCCATCAAGAACAACCTGCTGCAGTGAGATACGTGGTGGGCGCTGAAGCGCGATCCTCGGGCGGCAACGGCTCTTCCAAGGCCGAACGGCGCATCCTCCTCATCGAGGACTCGGCGGTGCTGTCGCGGCGTCTGGTCGACCTGCTGTCGGAGCCGGGGCTCGTCAACGTCACCGGGCAGGCGGCGACGCAGTCGGAGGCGCTGCTGCGCCTGCAGGAAGCCACCTATGACGTGCTCGTGGTCGACATCGAGCTCGCCGAAGGCAACGGCGTGGCGGTCATCCGCCAGGTGCGGCAGCTCTATCCGCCCGATGCGCAGCCGCTGGTGGTCGTGTTGACCAACTATGCGTCGGACTTCGTGCGCGACCACTGCTTCGCGGCCGGAGCCGACTACTTCCTCGACAAGATGCGGGACATCTCCCTGTTGAAGGCCGTAGTGGTCGACGGCCGCTCCAAGTGGTCACCGCCGAACTGACCCCGTCGGTCAGGCGCGCGGAATACTCACCCGCAGAGTCGTGCCCGCGCCGGGCGCCGATTCGATCTCGAACTGTCCGCCGAGCGCGCGTACCCGCTGACGCATGCCGGTGATTCCGTGCGACCCGGGCCGGCCGGGGTCGGCGGTGTCGAAGCCGCGGCCATCGTCTCTCAGTGTGATCCGCCAGGCGTCCTCCTCCGGCGCGAGTCCCAGGGCCACCGACCGTGCGCCGGCGTGCCGGATGATGTTGGTGATGCCCTCCTGCACGATCCTGAAGAGAGCGATCGCCGTTTCGCGCGGCATCGGCGTGCCGTCCTCCGGCAGGGCGAGCTGCGCCCGCAGTCCCGCCTTGGCGCATGCCGAATCCGCATACGCGCGCAGCGCCGTCGACAGGCCGAAGTGATCGAGCAGCGAGGGCCGAAGGTCTTCGACTACACGGCGCTTCAGATCCATCGCCTCATCGAGCACCGCGCCGAGCTGCGCCAGCCGCTCCTGCAGTGCAGGGTCGGTCACCCGCGACTGCAGCCAGGAGAGGTCCATCTTGGCCGCCGTGAGCAGTCCTCCCAGCTCATCGTGGAGATTGCGCGCGAGCTCCGACTTCTCCTTCTCGGAGAGCTCCTGCAGGTGAGTGGAGAGGGCCGAAAGCTCACGTGTGCGCGCCTCGACCAGGCTCTCCAGGTCGAAGGGTGTCGTCGCGAGCGGGGTTTCCGCAGTGGGCATCTCGTCTCCCGGGAGGATTTAAGCAGATGCCGGAAGCAAAAAAAAAGCCCCGCGCCTGGCGGGGCTTTTCCGGCCGGGAGAGCTTTCAGCTCTTCGGCGTCTTCTTCTTCGAGTGCTTCTTCATCGAGTGATGCGAAGACTTCTTGTGCTTCATGGCCTTGTGATGGGACGACTTCATGGTGCCGGACGACGCGGCGGCGGCCTGGGGAGCAGCGGCGGCGGTGGTGACCGCGATGACCGGGCTGGCAACCAGGAGAGCGCCGAGGACGGCGGGCAGGAGCTTCTTGAGCATCGACATCTCCAAAATAGCGAGGATTGAGAGCAGTGTAATCTGCCGGGCTCTCAGGCCCGGACGGCGCGCATTATCTCCGCAAGCCGGCCCTACCCGCCCTGAATGACCGGAAAGTAATGTTCCACGGCCGGAACAGCGGCTTTCAGGCCTCGCCGGGGAGGCTAATGTCCCTGAAAAGCGACAAGAGTCCGGACCGGGACATCCAGGGCCTCGAGCCGGCGGGAGCCGCCGAGGTCCGGCAGGTCGATGACGAAACAGGCCGCCAGGATCTGAGCGCCGAGGGAGCGCAGCAGCTTCACGGCAGCCTCGGCGGTGCCGCCGGTGGCGATGAGGTCATCGACCAGGATGATCCGCTCTCCGCGGGCCACTCCATCCCGATGCATCTCGATCTCATCCAGGCCGTACTCGAGCGAGTAGGCCACACGGACGGTCTCGTGCGGCAGCTTGCCCTTCTTGCGGATGGGCACGAAACCCGCGGCGAGCTGATGGGCAATGGCGCCGCCGAGAATGAAGCCGCGCGCCTCGATACCGGCGACCCGATCGACCTTGGCGCCGGTCCAGGGCCGCACCAGCTCGTCGACCGTGCGGCGGAACATCTGCGCGTTGCCGAGCAGGGTGGTGATGTCCCTGAACTGGACCGCGGGGCGCGGGTAGTCAGGAATGGTGCGGATCGAAGCTTTCAGCTCTTGCAGCGCGGTCGGGTCCATGACCCCGACTCTACACCGTTTCGAGGTATTGGACGCTGAAGTAACCTCGCGGGTCGCTCCAGGAACGACGCGGCGTCCAGCCTGCCGCCCGCGCCAGACCCGCGAAGGATTCAGCCGTGTATTTGTGACAGTGCTCGGTGACGAGCTCGCGGTTCAGGCGAAGGAGCAGATTCGTGTTGAATGCCGCCGTGACTCCGGCGGCATTGTCGTAGGCGCGCTCGAGGATCGCCGGATTCTTGGCGAGATCGATGCCGACCAGAGGCCGCCGCCCGAACCCGATGCCTCGCGCATGAGCCCGAGCAGCTCAACGGCTTCGGGCGGATCGAAATTCCCGAGAGTCGAGCCGGGGAAGAACACGACTACCCGGCGCGGCGCGCCAGCACGAATTCCTCGAAGAACCAACTGGTATGCGCCAGGTGCCATTTCGCCGGGCTGGCGTCCGGCAGCGGCCGTTCGACGAGCAGAATCCATGCCTACCTTGGCCTACAATGCGCGCATGCAAGCGATCGACATGCTCCTCAAGCGGCGTTCCGCCAAGACCCTCACCGATCCCGCGCCCGATGCCGGCGCGCTCGAGCTGCTGCTGGAATGCGCGGCGCGCGCGCCCGACCATGGCCGGCTGCGCCCGTGGCGCTTCGTCGTGATCCGCGGAGCGGCACGCGAGCGCCTGGGAGAGCTGATGGCGGATCTCCTGCGGCGCAGGCTCCCGGCCGCGAGCGCCGAGAATCTCGAGCGGGAGCGGCAAAAAGCCCTGCGCGCGCCGCTCATCGTCGTCGTGGCGGCCGTCTGCAACACCGAGGCAAAAATCCCTCCGGTCGAGCAGCTGCTCGCCGCGGGTGCCGCGGCGCAGAACATGGTGCTCGCCGCCACGGCGCTCGGGTACGGGGCGATGTGGAAGACGGGCGATGCGGCCTACGACGACACGTTGAAGGCGGCGCTGGGTCTTGCAGCCGCCGATGCGATCGTGGGGTTCATCTATCTCGGTACGCCGCCCGCGGATGCGGTGCCGCCGCCCGCGCGGGCCCAGTGGCAGGACCGGGTGAATGACTGGAGCGGGAGCGAGCCTACGGCTTGACCACCGCCAGCACGACGATGGCGATGAGGAGAAGGCCGGGCAGCTCGTTGAATATCCGGTACCAGCGCTGCGAGTGGCGGTCGCGGCCGTCGCGGAAGGCGCGGATCAGCCTGTAGCACCAGAAGTGATAGGCGAGCAGCGCGGCCACGAGGGCCAGCTTGACGCGCAACCAGAGGAAGTCGAGATACTCCGGCCGCGCGGCCACCATGGAGAGGCCCAACAGGATGGCGAGCGCACCGCCCACCGACATCAGGGCGAAGAGCCGCCGCTCCATCACCATGAAGCGCTCGCGGCCGAGCGCATCGGTTGCGGCCGAGTGGTACACGAAGAGCCGCGGCAGATAGAAGAGGCCGGCGAACCAGGTGACGACGAAGACGATGTGGAACGCCTTGAGCCAGAGCATGCCGCCATGTTAACGCATCCGCCGCGGCGGGTTCGCAGCCGGCTGCCGGCGCGTGCTCAGTGCTGCCAGTGTTTGCCGCGTGCGGCCGCTTCCGCCTGGGCATCGAGAGGCTCGCCGGCGATCAGGTCGCCGACCGCCACGATCACCGCGGGCGGCATCGCCGAAGCCGCCTGCCGGTAGGTGCCCGGGCCGCCGCCGGGGGATTGCGTGCCCGCCAACACGCTGACCTGCCAGCCGTCTGCCGCCCGACACGCCAGGCCCGAGAGGGCGGCGGTCTGCCGCACGATGAACGTCCGGCAGTATTCGCCCGACTTCGAGCGGAAGCTGACACCGATCCGTACCGGCGCGGCGGCCGGCTGATCCGCGGTCAGCTGATCCGACAGCGCAGCTGCGAGTGCGCCGCTCGCGAAGACCTGACCGCTTCTGACGACGACGGGGCCCGCGCCGATGCGAACCAACCCCCACCGGCCCGCGATCACGCCGACGATCAGGGTTGCTGCGATGGCGGTCCATTGCGGCCACGCCCAGTGCCGCGCCTGGCGGCGGCGCAGCGGCACGACATTGTCTCCGTGGGCAGCGGCGGGCTCGCTGCGCACGACCTTCAACAGGCGTGCGGGCACCGGCTCCTCCAGCACTCTGTCGAAGGCCGAGTGAACCCGGCTGCGCAGCGCTCTGTGTTGCGCGATCCGGCGGGCGATTTCCGGATCGGCCGCCATCGCGGCGTCCACGGCCGAGCGGGTCTGCGCGTCGAGCTCATCGTCGGCATAAGCCATGAGCACTTCGTCGGGAAAAGTCACGACGGCGCTCCGGCAGTCTCGGACAGCACGGATTGCAGCGCCTCGCGGCCGCGCGCCAGACGGCTGGTCAGCGTTCCCACGGGGACCCCCATGATCGAAGCCGCCTCCTTGTAGGAGAAGCCCTCGATGAGGACCAGGGCAACGGCGAGGTGCTGTTCCTCCGGCAGCCGCGAGAGCGCATCCTGGAGGCAGAGCAGCTCCTGGTCCGCGGCCGCGGCGGGATCCCCGACGCGCTCGGCGATGTCTTCGGGCTCGAGCAGCGACTCGCGCCGGCGGCGGCTGCGGCCCTCGTCGATCCAGGCGTTGCGCAGGATGCCGAACAACCAGCCGGCCACCGAGTGATCCGGGCGCAGCTGTCCGGCGTGCGCGAGGGCACGCTCCGCGGTGATCTGCACCAGATCGTCCGCGTCCTGGGTGTTGCGTGCCAGGGAGCGCGCAAACCGCCGTAGACGCGGTAGAAGCTCGATGATGTGATCACGCAGGTCCTCGCCGGATGAATCCATGCCTCTCGATCGTACTACGGTGGTGGCAACCATTTTCTTCCATGCGGGCGGACATTCAACTAGCGTAGCGACATGATTCGTGTGCTGCTTCTCGCAATCCTGATGCTGGGCACGGCGGCCGAGGCGCAGATCGGGGTTCCTCGTCTGCCCATCCGCGTGCCCGGAGGGTTACCCGGCGGCCTGGGGCTGCCGCTCGATGCCCAGCAGGCCCTCACTGCACCGACCGACGAGATCGCCCGACTGGAGGGCGCACGCAAAGCGCTCATCGCGCAGCTCCTGCGGCGCCATGCGGATGTGCTCGAGACGGACCCGAACGGCAATCCGATCGTGCGGGGTGAGGTGCTCGCGCTCGGACCGACGGATGCGGCGCTGGCCGCGGCGCTTCGCCTCGGATTCTCGGTGCTGCGCGAGCGATCTCCCGGCGCCCTGGGTATCCGCATGGTGGTGCTCGCTGCGCCGCACGGGACTGCAACCGCCCGCGCGCTGCAGCGCCTGCGCCGCCTGGATCCCGGGGGCGCGTACGACTTCAACAACATCTATACGGAAAGCGGCGCGACGGGCAGCCTACCCGCGGCTGCGCCGCCGGCGGCCGGCGCTTCCGCGAGCGAGAAGGCAACCGCGCTCGGGCTCATCGACGGCGGGCTTGCAACGGCGCAGCCCGTATTCAGGGACGTCGTCATCCATCAACATGGCTGCGGCGGCGCCGCGATACCCAGCGCGCACGGCACCGAGGTGGCCTCGCTGATGGTCGGGCGCTCCGAGCGATTCGGCGGCGCGGCGCCGGGGGCCTCTCTCTATGCGGCGGACGTCTACTGCGGTAACCCCACCGGCGGCGCTGTCGATGCCATCGCCGAAGCTCTGGACTGGCTGGCCGGCGAGCGGGTGCCGGTGATCAATGTCAGTCTGGTCGGGCCGCCGAACTCGCTCCTGCAGCGGGTGGTGGCGCGCGCGGTGGCGCAGGGCTTCCTGATCGTCGCCGCGGTGGGCAACGACGGCCCCGCGGCACCGCCGCTCTACCCGGCAGCCTACCCGGGCGTCATCGGGGTCACCGCGGTGGATGACCGCCGCCGCGTGATCTTCGAGGCCGAGCGCGGACCGCAGGTCATGTTTGCCGCGCCCGGAGCCGATATCCCGGCGGCCGGCTCGCCGGATGGTTTCGAGCGTGTGCGCGGGACCTCCTTTGCCGCGCCGCTCGTGGCCGGCCTCCTGGCCGAGCAGCTGCAGGCCCTGGCGCCGCCAGGGGATCCGGGGCAGTCGTCCGGAATCGACCGTGCCGTATCCCACGCGGCTCTCGATGCGTTGGCGCGCGCGGCGATCCATCTGGGCGCCCGGGGCCGCAATGCGGTATTCGGCTATGGCCTGGTCGGCGCCAGCCTGCCTTCGCCCCGCCCCTCCCGGAATTAAGTCAAACCACATGATTTCGTGAGAGTTCCGGGAAGAATCCGGCCCCGGCGGTCGTAGTCCTCAATGAAAGGTCGCGGAATCGGCCGCGGCCTCGAGAGGAGAACGACCATGTTCAAGACAAAATTGTCCGGAACAATCCTGGACGGCGCCAGCCGGCCCGAAGGGCGAGGCGCAGGGATGAGGCCTCGCAACAATCATCTTTTCGCGAGTGCCGCGGTTGCTGCCCTGTTTGCCTTCTCCGTGCCGGCGCAGGCGCAGATTCTACGCGGCGGCGCGGGCGGCGCCCTCGGCGGAGCCATGGGCGGCGCGATGGGCGGCCAGTTTGGCCGCACCGGCGGTGCTTTCAACGGCAACGGCTGGGGCATGATGAACGGCTCGCTGGCGGGCCAGAGTCGGGGTCTGAAGACCCTGCGAAACCCCGCCGCGGGAGTCGGCAAGTCCGCCGCGCAGAGCACGGCCAAGGGCGCTGTACAGGGTAATGGCGCGGCGCAGAGCACTGCAAAGCTGCCCGGGAAGAGCTCCAGCGCGGCCGCGGGTGCCGCAGGAGTGGTGAGCGGTAACACGACCAGCGCCGCTTCGACGGGCGCTGCCTCGGCGACGAAGCCTCCGAGCTCGAGCTCCGGGACCGCCAATACCGGTTCGAGCCACCCGCGCAGCCCCGGAACCTCGAGCGGCATCGGGGGGACGAGCGGCCTTGGCGCGCAGGGAGCGGCCGGCAATACGACCGTGGGAGGCAACTCCTCGACGAGCGGTCAGACGGCCGTCTCTCCCACGCTGAAGCCGGGTGCCGCGGGCGGCAGCGTCTCAGGGAATACATCGGCGTCTGCTGACGGAAATGCATCCGCCGATGCCTCCATTCAACACTGAGGGCACAGGGAACCTTTGAAAGCGGAACGGGTCGGCTTGGCCGAAGACACCGATTCGAGTGACAATTCGGACATGCCGACCCGTTCCCGCCCCAGGCCGCACACGTCCAAGCCGCCGGACCCCGCGCGCATCCTCGTCATCGACGTCGGCGGCTCCCACATCAAATTCCGCATGGGCGCCCGCGGCCCGATCCGCAAGTTCGTGTCGGGTCCCGACATGACCGCCGCCGACATGGCACGCCAGGTGCGCAAGCTCGCGGGCGATCTGCCCTACCAGGCCGTGTCGATCGGCTACCCCGGGCTGGTGCTGCGCGGGCGGATCGCCGCCGAGCCTTTCAATCTCGGGCCCGGTTGGGTCGGATACGACTTCGACGAGGCCCTCGGCAAGCCGGTGCGCGTGATCAATGATGCGACCATGCAGGCGCTCGGCAGCTATGAGGGCGGCCGGATGCTCTTTCTCGGCCTCGGCACCGGGCTCGGGGCGACGCTGATTCTCGACGGCACCGTGGAGCCGATGGAGATCGGACACATGCCCTACAAGCGCGGCCGCACGTTCGAGGACTACGCCGGCGAGCGCGGCCGCGAGCGCCTGGGCAACAGGAAATGGCGCAAGGCCGTGGCCGAAGTCGTCGCGCGGCTCAAGGAAGTGCTGGAGGCCGATTACGTCGTGTTGGGAGGAGGAAACGCCGCGCGGCTGAAGGAGTTGCCGGAGGGCGCGCGTCTCGGCGACAACCTCAACGCTTTCAAGGGCGGTCTGCATCTGTGGGGCGGCGATGACGGGCTCGCCGTCAGCGTCGCCCGCCGCCAGCGCGCGGCGCCGCCGCCGCGCTCGCGGCGATGAGCGGTTCCAACCCTCCCGGCGCGCCGGGCCTGCCGCCGACCTGGTCGAGCAGCGCCAAGGAGATGGTCGGCTGCTCGCTCGGTCCTTCGCGGCTCTGGTTCACGATCGGCGGCGGCATCGTCAACGAGGTCTACCATCCGCGCGTCGACATTCCGCAGATCCGTGATCTGGGCTTCGTCATTGCGGATGGGCGCGGGTTTTGGGTCGAGGTCAAGCGGATGTACCGCCACTCCCTGACGCCCGCCGCACCCGGAGTTCCGGCCGTGCGCATCGTGCACCGGCACGAGCGCTTCGAGCTCACGCTGCGCATCGCACCTGCGCGCGAGCGTGATGTGTTGCTCATGGAGATCGAGCTGTCCGGCGACGAGTCGCTGCGTCCCTATGCGCTGCTCGCCCCGCATCTCGGCGGCTCGGGCAGCAACAACATCGCCGCAATCGCCGGCCATCGCGGCCATCGGGTGTTGTGGGCGGAACAGGGACCCTTCGCGCTGGCGCTCGCCGCCGTGACGCCCGATCAGCAGGACGCCTGGGGACGCGCGAGCTGCGGATTCGTCGGGACGAGCGATGGCTGGCAGGATTTTGCGCGCAACGGCGCGATGACCTGGGAGTATCCCAACGCGGGCCCGGGCAACGTCGCCCTGGCGGGGGAGCTGCCCCGCAAAGCGGTGCTCGCGCTCGGCTTCGGCAGCAGCACTGAATCGGCCGCGACACTGGCGTTGAGCGCGCTCTTCGGACCCTTCGAGGCGACCTGGCAGCGCCAGATCGACGACTGGAGCAGCTGGCATCAGGAATCCGCAGCGCTGGCGCCGCCGCCTTACGGGCTGCCGCCGGAATGCGTGAGTGAGTTCAAGGTCTCGACCATGACGCTGCGCACGCATCTGGACAAGACCTACCTGGGCGCGACGGTGGCGAGTCTCAGCGTTCCCTGGGGCAACACCAAGGAGGAGCGGGAGGGCTATCACCTCGTCTGGCCGCGCGATCTGTGCGAGTGCGCGGGCGCGCTGCTGGCGGTGGGCGCGACGCACGAGGCTCTCGACACCCTGCGTTATCTTCGCGCCACGCAGCTCGCCGATGGTCATTGGAATCAGAACCAGTGGCTCGGCGGCAAGCCCTACTGGACCGGTGTGCAGCTCGATGAGACCGCATTCCCGGTGCTCCTTGCCGCGCAGCTGGATGAGCGCGGCGCGTTGGATGGCGTCGAGGTCAGGGACATGGTCCGGCGCGCTCTCGCCTTCATCGTCGGCAACGGTCCGGCGAGCGACCAGGACCGGTGGGAGGAAGACGCCGGAATCAACACCTTCACGCTGGGCGCGTGCATTGCCGCGCTGGTATGCGGAGCGCGGTACCTCGACCCGCAGGCGAGCGAGCTCGCGCTCGCCGTGGCTGACTACTGGAACGCGTGCCTCGAGGACTGGACCGCCGTCAGCGACAGTCCCCTCTGCGGCCGCCACGGCATCCCCGGCTATTACGTGCGCGTGGCGCCGCGTGAGGCCATGCGCGATCGGACCTCGCTGCAGCGCGTGCTGCCGGTCAAGAATCAGGCGCTCGACCCGGCATTGCCCGCGTCGGCGCAGGTCGGTGTCGACTTCCTGCAGCTCGTGCGGTTCGGACTGCGCCGTCCCGATGATCCGCTGGTCACGGCGTCCCTGATGCTCGCCGACATGCTGCTCAAAGTCGAAACGCCAACCGGCCCCTGTTGGCACCGTTACAACGACGATGGTTACGGCGAGCACGACGACGGCTCGGCGTTCGACGGTACGGGCAGGGGCCGCGCATGGCCGCTGCTGACGGGCGAGCGGGGCCATTACGAGCTCGCCGCCGGACGCGACCCGATGCCCTACCTGCTCGCCATGGTCCGCATGGCTTCGCCGGGCGGCATGTTGCCGGAGCAGATATGGGACGCCGCGCCGATACCCTCGCGGGGGCTCGAGCCCGGCCGTCCCACGGGCAGCGCCATGCCGCTTGCGTGGACGCATGCCGAGTACATCAAGCTGGTGGTTTCGCGCTTCCAGGGGAGGGCTTTCGACCGCCTGGACTGCGTCTGGCAGCGCTACTCGGGCAGGCGCCCGCGGCTCGAGCGCATCGTCTGGTGTGCGCACGCGGCGGCCTCGGAGCTTCCTGAGGGCGTGGCGCTGACCTTGGCCGCTACGCAGCCCGCAACGTTCCGATGGGGTTTCGATGGTTGGAAGGACATCGTCGAGCGCCGCACGACCGCAACGGCTCTCGGTCTGCATGTAGTGGAGATCGACACCTCGCGGCTGAAGAGCGGCCGCTCGATCGAGCTGACGTACCGCCTCGAGCCGGGCGAAGAGTGGATCGGCCGCGACTTCAGCATCGCGGTTGTGCCCGCCCGCGTGGACACGAACGCGGCACTTGCGGGCGAAGGACAAGCCTGAGAGGCTTCCCTCATGCCTTTCACGCTTGCGCATCCCGCGGCCGTTCTGCCGCTGCGGCGCTTACGATTGATGCGCACGGTGCCGCTCATCATCGGCGCCATGGCGCCGGATATCCCGTACTACCTGCCGTGGCGGATTGCGAAGCACATACCGCCAACCACTCATACGCTCGCCGGCACTTTCACGCTGGACCTGCCGATCGGATTGCTGTTGCTGCTCTTCATCTGGCTGCTGCGGGCACCGCTCGCGGCGCCGCTCGGGCCCGGCGCGCGCGCCAAGTGCTTCATCGCACTGGAGCGCTTCGGCAGCCGGCCCGTCAACTGGATGCTCGCGCCGCTGTCGATCCTCGTCGGCACCTGGACACACCTCGCCTGGGACTCCTTCACCCACGCGGACGGCTGGATGGTCGGGCGGATCCCGGCGCTGAGCGCGCCGGTCTCCCTCTTTTCCTACACGGGGGAGCTCTGCCACGTGCTGCAGTACGTGAGCTCGGTCTTCGGGCTCGCCGTGATGGCCATCTGGCTCATGCGGCTGCCGCAGCCGAAGCCGGTGGCGCAGCCGGCTGACGGCGAGCGTTACGGCGGCCCGCTGCTGCTGGCGGCGCTGTTCGCGGCGGCGGCTGCGGCGGGCGGCCTGGAGACGGCCGAGCACCTCCTGTGGCACATCCCCGCGGCGTACCACCTCTTCTATCTGCTGCTCACGCGGACCACGGCCTGGTTCGCCGTGCTCTATACCCTCGCGGGGATCGTCATCGTGCGCGGCCGGCGCCGCGCGGCGGCGGCGTCCGTAACCCAGACATAAGGCCGCGTTGCCCGCGCGCTCTCAGCGCGGTGCGCCGAAGTCCTCCGTCCAGTCGATCACCTGCGCGTTCCCGGGGTCGACGGCGAAGGCGACGCCCATCTGGCGGAATCCCGCGGTCATGATGTTGGCGCAGTGTTCCGGGCTCGCGAGCCAGCCGGCGACGGCTTCTCGCGGGGATCCGACACCGCTCGCGATATTCTCCCCCAACATGCTCCAACGGTATCCGGCGCGCGTCGCACGCTCACCGGGAGTGCTGCCGTCGCTGCCGGTGTGACTGAAGTAATCGTGGACGGCCATGTCGTGGGAATGCGCACGCGCCGCCCGGGTGAGCGCCGGCGCGAGCGAGAGCGGCGGCGCCGGCGGGAAGCGCTGCCAGCCGCAGGTCCGCGCGCGGGCGCGTGCCTGGTTGGTGAGGGCGAGCACATGCCTGCTCACGGCGGCGGCGTCCTGCAGCGGCGGTGTCGTGAAAGGCTGCGCGACGACGATCCAGAGGCCGCTGTCGCCGCGGCCGTAGGCGCCGGCCTGGCGCAGGTTCGGATCGGCGATCTGGCCGCAGAACCGCCGGCCGATCAGCTGCTCGACCGCTGTCCGGCCGGCAGCACCGGATATCCGGATGACGACGGATCGCACGGCGCCATAGCCGGCCCGGGTCTCCGCGCTCTCGAGCGGCTCGCCCTGCGCGAGCAGCCGGGCGACCTGATCCAGCTTACGGCTCTCGACCAGCGGGCGGGTGGCGCGTGGCGAACCGCAGTAGGCGTTGCGCGCACCGTTGACCGCCGCGATGGCGTTGGCCAGCGCAGGCATTGGCTGAAGCAGGATCAGAGCGACGGCCGCGCCCAACGCGCGCACGACGCTCTCAGTGCGCAAACGCGCTGCGCGGCGCCAGCGCGATCGGCACGGGGAGCGACGAATACAACTCATTGGTGCGCACGAAGGAGAGCAGGAAGTTGGACATGACGCTCATTTGCGTGTGATACCGACGTACGGCCCGCAGTTTGGCTGCTTCCTCCGCGGGGTCGAGATCGAAGGCGGTGAGCGCCAGGCCGCGGCCTGCAGGCGGCTCGGTCAGCCTCCGTTTCAACTCCAGCCCGCGCGGGCTCGGCCAGCCGGTGCCGCCGTGTACGATCCAGAAGCGCGCGGCGCTGAGTTGGTGGCGACGGCTGAGAACCCGGAGTGTCAGGATGCCCGCGGCGCGATGATCGGGGTGCGCATCCAGCGGGCTCGGCGCGAGCACCAGCGTCGGCCGCGCGCGGTCGAGCACGCGTCCGAAGTCCCGTTCCAGACTCTCACCGGTGTAGGGATGGCCGGCAGCGAACGTGTCCGCGTAAGGCACGCTCACCGCGCCGTTGAACTTGGAGTAGTACGGCGTCGCAAAGTGATCCGTGATGAGGGTAAGGAGCCCCTCGTCCGGATAACCCAGAAAGAACTGCCGCTCAGGCGGTACTCCGAGAACTGCCGCGGCCGCGCGTGCCTCGCGCATGCGTCTGGCGGCGAGGTCCCGCATCCGATCCGGACGAATCCGCAGCGCCCCCTCGATCAGCAGCGAGTCGAGCTCCGAGGCATCCCCGCTCGTCAGCCAGACGATAGTGACTCGTCCCCCGGCCGCCGCCACGCGCCGGATCACGCCGGCGCAGCAGAGCGTCTCGTCGTCCGGATGGGGCGAGACCACCAGGAGTGAGGTTTGCGAGTCGATGGGCGGAATCCCGATCGCGGCTGCCCCGGCGGCCCCCGCCAGGCACAGTGAGAGGGCCGGCAAGAGGCCCGCGAAGAGGGCGCGTACCCTGATGGTCATGGCGGCCTGAAGTGTACTATCACGTGCCCTCCTAATCAGGCACAGGGAAGTGCCCCGCCGCCGCAGGTGGCGGAGCCGCAGACAAAAACCGCGTTTTTTGCCTGCGGCGCGCTGAGCCGGGCAGGAGCCCGGATCCAGCGCTTTGTACTAGCCGCGTCAACCGTACGAACCCCGCTGCGTTTCCAGGGTCTGACATTGCGGAGAGGTGCAAATGAACTGGCTCAAAGTCCTCGTCGTGGGCGCCGTGACGGCACTGCTGGCTGCCTGCGCCACGACACCGCTGGTGCGCACGCGCACGGCCCCGCAGGTGGACTTGGCCGGCTTCCATACCTATGCCTTCCTGCCGAAGCCGGGTACCGACACCGGCCCCTACAAGTCTCTCACGACGCAGCAGCTCGAGAGGGACGTGGGCGGGGAGCTCCAGTCCCGTGGCTACATGCCCGCTGCAGCAGGGGAGAAGCCGGATCTGCTGGTGAACTTCGTCGTGGGCACGCATGACCGCGTCGAGGGCATGATGGCGGGGCCGGCATGGGGCCCGGGGTGGGGACGGTGGGGCCCGTGGGGACCCTGGGGCTGGGGTGGACCCGGCGAATACGGTGACATTCAGACCGTCACGACGGTCTCGCTCAGCATCGACCTGATCCAGCGCACGGACAACTCCGTCGTCTGGAGCGGAACGGCCTACTCGGATCTCACCCGCCGGATGCTCGATCACCCGGCTGAGCACATCGATCTGGCGACGCAGCAGATCTTCCTGCACTTCCCCATCGCCGCCAGGCACTGAGGGCCCCGATCTTGCTGGACCACCGCCTAGGCGGTGGCCCATGAAGATCGCAATCCTCAATCAGCCCCAGGACCCGATAGCGGCCGGCGAGGAGCAGCGCGGCTCGGTGGCCATCGTCAACTGGGAGCTGGCCCGTTGTCTGGCCCGCCGTCACGAGGTGGTCGTCTACGCGCCGAAAGCGCACGGTCAGGCCGGCCGCGAGTGCTGGGGGCCGATCGGGATCCGCCGCATCCGCTTCGTAGCCCGCCGGTACCACAAGGCGGTGCAGCTTCTCGCGGGACGCCTGCGCTGGGGCGCACCGTACTTCACGTCGGCCTGGTACTACCGGGAGTACTTCGCACAGGTTGCGCGCGATCTGGCGGTGACCCGCCCGGACGTCGTACATCTGCCGCAGCAGATGCAGTTCGCGACGCTCTTCAAGCGAGCCGTGCCGGGCCTGAAAGTCGTCGTCCACATCCATCAGGACGAGCTCGCGAAGCTCGATTGCGGCCTGCTGCGGCGCGACCTGGCGGACGTGGATGCGGTCGCGACCGTGTCCGAGTTCGTGACCGCAGGAGCGCGCGCGCGATTGCCCGAGATGGCCGCGAGAATTCATACCGTCGGCAACGGCGTAGATGTGTTCCGCTTCAAGCCTGCGGCACGCGCGGACGATGGGCATATGCGCGCGAGCCGCGAGCGTCCTCTGCGTCTACTCTATGTAGGGAGAATCGCGCCCGACAAGGGAGTCCATCTGTTGATCGACGCGTTCGATCGGCTGACGCGCGATGGCTTCAATCTCGAGCTGACACTCATCGGGAAGCCCGGCCTGCTGCCCTACGATCTGCTGAGCCGGCTGCTCGGCGGCGACGAGCGAGCGCTCGAGGCCGTGCGCGAATTCTACGGTCATTCCTTCCGCGCGTGGCTCGCCAAGGAAATCGTCGGCCATGGCCGGGGCTACGGCGATACGCTGCGCGCGCGGCTCTCGCCGGCCGCGGCCGCGCGGGTACGGTTTCTCGGTACGGTGCCGCAACCCACGCTGATCGACACCTACCGCGGGGCCGACCTTCTGGTGTTGCCTTCGGTGTGGCAGGAATCGTACGGGCTGCCGGTGGCGGAGGCGATGGCGTGCGGCATACCGGTGCTGGCGAGCGCGAGTGGCGGCGTGCCCGAGCTGATCGACGACGGCATGACCGGCCGGCTCGTTCCGCGGCTGGATGCGCAGGCGTTGGCTCGCGCGCTGCGCGAGATGGCGGCCGAACCCGCACGGCTGTTGGAGATGGGAGTTGCGGCCCGCGCCCGGGCGGAGCGGCTGCTCACCTGGGCGCGCAGCGCCGAGCGCCTCGAGCGGCTCTACGCCGGGCTCCTCGCCGCGCAACCCGACTCCCGCTCTCCCGCGGAGGAGTGCCCGGCGGGGCCATAAAGCCCGCTAACGCTACCGGGAGTTCGGTACAATCGATCTTCACGGCCCTGTGGCGGGCCGCACGAGAATACGAAACCATGGCTTCCGGGCGCGCACCCGCACGCAAGACCAGCCGCCGCAGCAGGCGAGGTACGACCATCCACGACGTGGCCCGCAGGGCGGGCGTCTCCCCGATGACGGTTTCCCGGGTCGTCAACGGCGAGCGCAACGTGCGCGAAGCCACCCGGGCCGCGGTGCTCGCGGCCGTCAAGGAGCTGCGATACGCTCCGAACCCCGCGGCGCGCAGCCTCGCCGGCGCCCAGAGCCTGCGGATCGGGCTGCTCTATGCCAACCCGAGCGCCGCGTACCTGAGCGAATTCCTCCTGGGCGCGCTCGATGAGAGCAGCCGCAAGAGCGCGCAGCTCCTGCTCGAGAAGTGCGAGGTCAGCTCTCCCTCGGCGGAGCGGGCCGCGGTGCGCAGGCTCATCGACGGCTCGGTCGCGGGCGTCATTCTGCCGCCGCCCGTCTGCGAGTCGCACGTCATTCTCGCGGAGCTCAAGAAGGCGGCCATACCCACCGTGGCGGTGGCGACCGGGCGGTTTCGCTCCGATGCATCGTGCGTGCGGATCGACGATTTCAAGGCCGCCTACGAGATGACTCGTTACCTCCTGTCACTCGGCCACCGCCGCCTCGGCTTCATCAAGGGCCATCCCAACCAAACGGCGAGCGGCGAGCGGTGGCTCGGGTTCGAGACGGCGCTGCGCGAGGCGGACTGCAAGCCGCAGCCGCCGGTCATCGAGCAGGGGTTCTTCAGCTACCGGTCCGGCCTCGAGGCCGCCGAGAAGCTGTTGGCGGGCAGTCCGCGTCCGACGGCGATATTCGCCAGCAACGACGACATGGCGGCGGCCGCGGTGTCCGTCGCGCATCGGCGCGGACTCGACGTGCCGCGCGATCTCTCGGTGGTCGGCTTCGACGACACGGCGATCGCCACGACGGTCTGGCCGGAGCTCACCACCATCCGCCAGCCGACGGCGACCATGGCCGAAGTGGCGCTCGACCTGCTGATCCGTGAGATCCGCAAGCGACGCGACGGCCTGCCCGCCGCGGCCGTGGATCACCTCGTGCCGCACGAGCTGATCGTGCGCGAATCGGCGGCGGCGCCGCCCGACAGCCCCGGCTAGGCCGCCCCGACCTCACAGAAAAACAGGTGGGCCGGCAGGACGTTCAGCGGCTCGAACTTGCGGCGGACATAGTGGAAGACGCGCTGCAGGTCCTCCAGCACTCGGGTCGAGAACTGGAATACCAGAAACGCACCGCCGGGGGCGAGCGAGGTCGATGTGTTACGCAGTATCCGCTCCCGCATATCGGCCGCAATGGTGCTGAACGGAATCCCCGAGATGATGTAGTTGGCCTTGTCGTGGCCGTAGCGCGTGAGGATCTCGCCCACGGCCTCCGCCGAGCCCTCCACGACCTTCAGCCGCTCATCGGGCAGCGTCGAGCGCAGGTGGGTGACGAAGTCGCGGTTCAACTCGATGACGATCAGGATCGCATCGGACCGCATGCGCCGCAGGATCTCCGCGGTGATGACGCCGACGCCGGGACCGTACTCGACGATGACGCGGGCCTGATTCCAGTCGATCGGCTGCAGCAGCTCCTTGATGAGGAACCGCGAGCTCGGAATGATCGAGCCGAGCATGCGCGGATGGCGGAAGAAGTTGCGGGCGAACAGCAGGGCGTCCCCGGTTCGTGTCCGGCTTGGTATTGGCTGGTTGTTCGACACGTTGTGCTCTGCCTGGGTGATGCTCATTGCAAACTCCTACATTATGCGCAGGTTCCGGCTTTCCGTCACCGTGACCTCAGCCACCGGACCGCTTGGCGTCATAGCCGAGCCGGCAGAGCTCCGCGACCAGCCGGTCGCGGTGCTCGCCCTGAATCTCGATCAGTCCCTCCCGAACGGCCCCTCCCGCGCCGCAGAGCTTCTTCAGCCGGCTGGCGAGCGCTTCGAGGTCGCCTGCGGCAAGCGGCAGGCCCGAGATCACCGAGACACCTTTGCCGGCGCGTCCCGCCACCTCGCGGCCAACGCGCACGCGAGCGGGCGCCGCGGACCGGGCATTCTTCGCGATGCTCATGGGCATACTCTAAACCTTGTGCTCTGCAATGGCGCAGAACTTGCTCGATACAGGGTGAGGAATACCCGAAATGGCGGCGCGATCCATTGCATCCCTGACCATCGCCTTCGGCCTGGTGGCGATCCCGGTGAAGGTTTACCCGGCAACCGTCAGCTCCGAGCGGCTGCGCTTCCACCTGCTGCATGCGAAGGACGGCTCGCGCCTGAAGCAACAGTATGTTTGCGCCGAGGAGCAGCGGGTCGTCGGACGGGACGAGATCGTCAAGGGCTACGAGTTCGCCAAGGACCAGTACGTGATGTTCACTCCGGACGAGTTGAAGGCGTTGGAGGAGGCCGGTACCCACAGCGTCGACATCGCGCAGTTCGTGCCGCTCGCCGCGGTCGATCCCGTGTACTTCGAGAGAACGTACTACCTCGCGCCGGATCAGGGCGGCGCCAAGCCCTTCACCCTCTTCGCCGCCGCGCTGCGCGAGAGCGGCCGCTGCGCCGTGGGGCGCTGGGCGAGCCACGGCCGGGCTCACGTCGTCATCCTGCGGCCGCTGGAAAACGCCCTCGCGCTGCATCAGCTGCGTTTCGCGCCGGAGGTACAGCCGGTCGCGGCGCTCGATGTCCAGAGCGCGAAAGTGCGCGAGGGGGAGCTGAAGCTGGCCCGCCAGCTGATCGAGCAGCAGAGCGCCGAGACCTTCGATCCTGCGGCCTACCCGGATGAGGTCAAGGCGCGGGTCGAGGAAGCGATCCAACGCAAGGTGGAGGGTAAGGAGGTCACGGTCGCCGAGCCGGGGCCCGCGCCCGCAGGAAACGTCGTCGACCTGATGTCGGCGCTGAAGGCGAGCCTGGAGCGGGGCTCGAAGGCATCAGGGCCGGCACGCGCTGCCGAGCCTGCTGCAGCGACGCGGCGGCCCCCCCGCCGTGCGCCCGCCAGAGCCCACCCGCGCGCGCAGTCCCGCGGGCGCCGCAAGGCCGCGCATTCCTGATCCCGGCCAGGATGGGACCGCGGCCGGAAACACGGCCCGGCATAGCGATTGCGTGTTGACCCTGTCACGCGATCCTCGGTCAAACATCAGCTCAAGGAGGTGTCCCATGATCACTACCGCACGCTTGCTGGCGGTTCTCGCGGCCTCGAGCCTCGCGGGTATCGCCTATGCGCAGACTCAGCCGGCTCCTTCCACTCAACCCGGCGCAGCCCCCGGCTACAACACCGCCAAGCCGCATCAGCGCCAGATCACCACCGCGCAGGGCAACGAGGCGGCGCCGGCGGGCGGCCGATCGGCGCCCGGCTCGGCGCTCAACACCGGCCAAAGCAGGACTCGAAGCGACACGCTGCGTACGGCTGCGGCCGGTCCTGCCGGCCATGCCTGGTCGAACATGCAGGTGGAGAGCTCTTCCGGAGAATCGCTCGGGTCGGTAGCGCGCGTCGTCCCCGGCCTCGATGGCAAGCGGACCTCGGGCTATGTCGTGGTATCCGGCGCCAATGGCGAGGACGTCCCGGTGCCCTATGCGACGGCGCATTCGATGGTGCGCGACGGCAAGCTGGTCCTCAGTCAGTCCCGGTTCGAGCAGGCCCCGAAGGTCACCCGGGACGAGCTGCAGAGCAGCTCCAGCCACGCCTGGCGGGTCAAGGCCGACGACTACTGGATGAGCAAGGGCCGGGGCCATCACGCCCACAATCGGTCCTGAGGAGTCCACGGGGGCGGGTGTTCCGGCATCGTCCGGGCCCGCCCCTGCCCGTCCCCTGGCATCTTCATTGCGGCATCCCGCCGAATTGCGAACCGATTGGAACGCGCATTGCGCCTTCGGAGCGCTAAAATTCGCACCGCGCCAGACTCTGGCAGTGGTGAAGAGGCTCAGTCCCGATGGCCCAACGGTCGCGTTTGCACGTCCCCCGCCCACCGGCCCGCCCGGGTGAGAAGCCGGACTTCAGCTATCTGAGCCTGACGCCGGCGGGTACAGTCGCTCGCCCCGACGCCAAGGCGCCCGTCCGCGAGGTCGAGAACCTCGGGCGCGAGATGGTCCGTGTACTCGATGACGACGGGCGCGCCGTCGGTCCCTGGAATCCGCACCTCGAGCCGGAAGAGCTGCAGGTGGCGCTGCGCCACATGCTGCTGACGCGCCTCTTCGATGACCGCATGCAGCGCATGCAGCGTCAGGGGCGCATCTCGTTCTACATGAAGTCGACCGGCGAGGAAGCCGTCTCGGTCGCGCAGGGGATGGCGCTGCAGCCGGGGGACATGCTGTTTCCCTCTTATCGCAACCAGGGCCTGTTCATCGTCCGCGGGCTGAGCCTCGTCGACCTGATGTGTCAGTGCCTGTCGAATACACGGGACATGTGCCGCGGGCGGCAGATGCCCATCATGTATCACTGGGGCGCGGGCAACATCTTCTCGATCTCGGGCAACCTCGCCACCCAGTTTCCGCAGGCGGTGGGCTGGGCAATGGCCGCCGCCATCAAGGGCGAGGATCACATCGCCGCCGCCTGGATCGGCGAGGGGGCCAGCGCGGAGGCGGACTTTCACCACGGCATGACGTTCGCGGCGGTCTATCAGGCGCCCGTGATCCTCAACATCGTCAACAATCAGTGGGCGATCTCGACCTTCCAGGGCTTCGCCGGCGGGGAGCGGCGCACGTTCGCGCAGTACGGGCCGGGGTATGACATCCCGGGCGTACGGGTGGACGGAAATGATTTTCTCGCGGTCTATGGCGTGACGCGCTGGGCGGCGGAGCGCGCGCGCCAGAGCGGCGGTCCGACGCTGATCGAGCATGTCACCTACCGCGCGGGCGCCCATTCCACCAGTGACGATCCCTCGCGCTACCGTCCCAAGGAGGAGTGGGCCGCGTGGCCGCTCGGGGATCCGATCGCGCGCCTGAAGAAGCATCTGATCGGGCTGGGCGAATGGTCGGAGGAGCGCCATACGGCGCTCGAGAAGCAGCTCGAGGCTCACGTGATCGCCTGTTGGAAGGAGGCCGCGGGCTTCGGTACCCTGACGGAAGGTCCGACGCTCGATCCGGCCACCATGTTCGAGGATGTCTTCCACGAAATGCCGCCGAACCTCGTGCGCCAGCGGGAGGAGCTCAAGCAGCTGTCCGCGGCGCAGCCGTCCAAGGGGTCCGAGGAAGAGAAGAGTCTCGAGGCGCGCACCGGCGCCGTTGCAAAGGAGGGCTGAGCGATGGCCAACATGAACATGGTGCAGGCGCTCAACTCCGCGATGGACATCATGCTGGAGCGTGATCCCCGGGTGGTGGTGTTGGGCGAGGATGTCGGTTACTTCGGCGGCGTGTTCCGCTGCACGGACGGGCTGCAGCGCAAGTACGGCGAGCAGCGCGTGCTCGATACCCCCATCGCGGAGGGCGGCATCGTCGCCGCGGCCATCGGCATGGGCGTGAACGGGCTGAAACCGGTGGCCGAGATCCAGTTCGCCGACTACATCTATCCGGCGTTCGACCAGATCGTCAGCGAGCTCGCGCGGCTGCGTTACCGCACCGCGGGCGAGTTCTCCGCGCCGGTGACCATCCGCACGCCTTGCGGCGGCGGCATTCGCGGCGGACAGACGCACTCGCAGAGTCCGGAGGGCGTCTTCACTCATGTGTGCGGAATCAAGGTGGTGATGCCTTCCAATCCGTACGACGCGAAGGGACTGCTCATCAGCTCCATCGAGGACGAGGACCCGGTCGTCTTCTTCGAGCCGAAGCGCCTCTATAATGGGCCGTTCGACGGCGATCCGCACAAGCCCGCGGTGCCTTGGAGCACGCATCCCAAGGGGGCGGTGCCGGACGGTTACTACAAGGTCTCCCTGGCGAAGGCCGAGATCGTCCGGCCCGGCAGGGATGTGACCGTGCTCGCCTACGGCACCATGGTGCACGTGGCCGAGGCGGCTGTCAGGTTGGCGAAAGTCGACGCGGAGATCATCGACGTCCGGGCGCTCGCGCCGTTGGATGCCGATACGCTCTGCACTTCCGTCTGCAAGACAGGCCGCTGTGTCATCGTCCATGAGGCGACGCGCTACAGCGGCTTCGGCGCGGAGCTGGCGGCCACGGTGCAGGAAGAATGCTTCTGGCACCTGGAGGCGCCGATCGCCCGGGTCACGGGGTGGGACACGCCGTATCCTCACGCGTTCGAGTGGGAGTATTTTCCCGGGCCGGCGCGCATCGCCGCGGCGCTGACGCGCGTGATGGAGGACAAATGAGCCGGTACGTCTTCAAGCTGCCCGACCTCGGTGAGGGCACCGTCTCCGCGGAGATCGTCAGCTGGCACGTCAAGCCAGGCGACGATGTGTCGGAAGACGACGTGCTGGTCGAGGTGATGACCGAGAAGGCGGCGGTGGAAGTGCCGGCGCCGGTGACCGGAAAGATCGTGTCGACGACGGGGCAGCCGGGCGATACGGTTGCCGTAGGCGCGGAGCTGGTTGTGTTGGAGACCTCGGCCGCGGGTGCTGCGGCGGCTGGTACATCAGCACAGCCGGCGGGTGCCGCGGATAATGGCGGCCGTGCGCCTGCGGACCACGCCGCGAGCCACGAGGCGCCACCACCGGGGAAGGGCGCCGGTCAGGGAGCACCGGAGAAAGGCACCGGCCCAGGAGTGCCGCAGAAAGCTGCGATCGAGATTGGCGCGGTAGAGAGGCCCGGCGCTGGCGCTGCGATGGGTAACGGTGCTGCGCGCCAGGTGGCATCGGGTGGCGCAAGTGGTGGCGGCATGCGTGTCGTACCGGCACCGGACCCGAGCCGCCGCGTGCTGACTTCACCCGCGATCCGCCGCAGGGCGAAGGAGGCCGGCATCGATCTGCATCAGGTTGCCGGGTCGGGGCCTCAGGGGCGCATCGTGCGGCAGGACTTCGACGCGTATGCGGCCGCGCGATCGGCAGGGCGCTCCTCTTCGGTCGCGGCCGTCACCAGTTTGTCCAGCGCGCGGCCCTCAGCTCCGGCGGCGCGGCCTTCGGGAGGTACCGAGGAAATCAAGGTCATCGGCCTCAGGCGCCTCATCGCGCAGCGGATGACCGATGCCAAGCGCAACATCCCGCACTTCGCTTATGTCGAGGAGGTGGATGTGACGGAGCTGGAGTCGCTCCGCCGGCATCTCAACACGAAGCTGGAGTCGGGGTCGCCGGCGCTGAGCTACCTGCCGTTCCTCGCGCTCGCGCTGGTGCGCGTGCTGGAGGACTTTCCGCAATGCAACGCTCATTATGACGCGGAGCGCGGCGTCATCGTGCGCTACCGCGCGGTGCACATCGGAGTTGCGACGCAGACGCCGGAAGGGCTGAAGGTGCCGGTCGTGCGCGACGTGCAGCAACGGTCGATTTGGGACGTCGCGGCTGAGATGCGACGTGTGACCGAAGCGGCCCGCACCAACAAGGCGACGCGCGAGGAGCTTGGCGGCTCCACGATCACGATCACGAGCCTCGGCAAGCTGGGAGGCATCGCGAGCACGCCGATCATCAACGCGCCGGAAGTTGCGATCATCGGCGTCAATCGCGCGGTCGAGCGGCCCGTGGTCATGGGCGGCGCCATCGTCGTGCGGCGCATGATGAATCTCTCCTCGTCATTCGATCATCGGTTCGTCGACGGCTACGACGCCGCCGCGATGATCCAGGCGCTGAAAGAGCGCATCGAGCACCCGGCGACGATCTTCGTTGGATGAGACCGGGTGGCTGGCGCGATGCGCCGCCGCCCGATCAGTCGGCGCCCGGGTCCAGCGCCGTGGCGGAGTAGCGCAGCGGGAATGCGATTCGGATGGTGGTGCCGTGCCCCGGCGCGGTTTCCAGCTCCAGTGTCGCCCCGAGCACTTCGCAGAGCCGCTTCACGATCGAGAGGCCGATCCCTTCGCCCGAGGGCAATGCGGCCGAGCCCGGGCCCGAGCCGGCGGCGAGCACATCGTCCGGTCTGCGCTCCGTCGGCTCGTCGGATTCACCCGTGGGATCCTCGGCGTGGTGCGCAGCGTCTGTTGCGCTCTTGAGCGCATGCCGTAGCGGGCCCGCTGATTGCAACGCGAATCCGGGTCCGGTGTCGCCGATGGACAGGACCCATTGCCGCGCGGCCTTTTCCGTGCCCATGGACCAACGCACCATGACCCCGCCCCGCTGCGTGGCCTTCAACGCGTTGAGCAACAGGTTCTGTACGATTCTCTGCAGTTTCAGCTGATCGCCCTCGACGGGCAGCGACCTCGGGCCCTTGCACTTCAGGAACAGGCTCCGCTCGGCGGCGGCCGGCCGCAGCATGTCGCAATACCCCCGCAGACGCTCGGCGGCATCGAAATGCTCGATCTTCAGTGGACTCTGACCGGCTTCGAGACGCGCCAGCTCGACGAGGTCGCTGAGCAATGCGCCCATGGAGCTGATGCGCTGCTGCAGCAGGTAGTGGAAGCGGTTGCGGGCAGGGCCGGTGACCTGGGGCTGGGCCAGCAGGGCGGTGGTGCTCGCGAGCACGCCGACGCTGCCGCGCAGATCATGCGCGGTTTCGCGCAGTAATTTCGAGCGCTCGTCTTCCAACGCCTGCAGCGCCCGCAGGGACGATTCGAGGTCGCGAACACGGCTGGCCGCCTCCGCCTGTTGCAGACGAACGTAGCGCGCGGCGCTCTCGCTCGTTCCTTCGAGACAGAGACTCACCAGCGAATCGCGGGCAGTCGACATCACGACGGCCTGGAGCCGCGGATGGCTCGCGGCGTACTGATCGAGCTCGTGCATGATCACCGCCTCGAGATGACCCCATTCGCGCATCGCCTCGCGGATGTCGTAACCCTGCTGCCAGCGATGCATGCCGTGCTCCGCGGCGTCGTGTCGCTGTTGGTCGTCGGCGGGGGAAGGATCAACCGCGAGTTCCGGGGTCAGCCGGCGTGCGAAATCGTCGATGATCCGGGGGAGGTGGTCGTCGAGAGCGCGGCGCGAGAGTCCGGAGCACGTGGCGAGCTCCGCATCGTTGCGCACCGCTTCCCGCCAAAGTCGCAGCAGATGCTCGCGTCTCTTTCCCAGGTAGGTGGACAGGCCCTTCAATTGCCTGCGGGTCGTGGGTGTCGTGATGGGCTCCGCGCCGACGGTGGGCCGACGGGCAATCAAGCACAGGATTGGCGGACCGATGCAAGGGTGAGCGGAGGCGCGGCTCTCGTTCAGGCTTCCTCGGCCGGTTCTCGGCCGAGGATCTCGTCCCTGACATCGTCGATTTCCCGCGCACGTGAGGGGCGTACTCTCGCGCCTTCGCAGCGCTCCGGGCGCGGACAGCGGCTGCTGCGCGGACAGATGATGCGCGCGGTCTGCTCGAGGGCGTCTTCGATCCAGGCGATGTTGAGAACCTTGGCGACGGCGACCAGGGCGTCCGTGGCGGGCTTGGGGATGCGGCCTTCGCCGCGCCGATGCAGGCATTCGGCGAAGATGGCGTCGACAATCTGGTGACTGGCGACGCCGTTGGCATCCAACGCGGGGGCGAGATCCACACCTACTGAGAGGACGTGCGGGTTGCCGGCCATGTCCTTCACGCGGCGGGAGTGGCAGCAGTAGAGGAGTGAGCGGTCGCCGTCCCGCAGGACGGAGATCTGCGAGCCCGTCTCGCCGCGAGGGCCATCGATCATGCGGAAGACGGCCCAGTTGGGGCAGGGATCGCTCACCTGGGCGAGGTTGCCCCAGGGGAGGGGAATGCCGTTGCCGCGGTAGACGGCGCGCAGATACCCGGGCGGGTAGGCATCGAAGAAGTGCCAGTAGGGATACGGAGACACCTTGGTCATGCGCCGCATGATGACGGCGGGTGTCAGCTCCAGGCGCATGCCGGGCTCGACGCGGTAGCGCTCCCGGGTGAGGAACCGCCGGAAAGGCACTCGCGGGGCCAACAGCGCGCCGGCGAAAAACGTGCACTCGAAATCCCGCCACGCGTGCAGGACATCCTGGGCGTTCATGCCGGCGTTGTCGGAGCCGCCTTCGGGGCTGCCGCCCATCTCGCCTCCGGTGGCGTGAGCCGACTTGAGCCCATCGCCCCCGTGCAGCACTTTGTGCGCGATGTGCGCGGCCAGATCGAACTTCAGGCGTGCGGGATCCGACTGCAGCGCGCGGTTGGCATAGATGACTCGCGGCGGGTCGAAGAAGGAGCGCACCATGCTGCGGACCTCGCGGTCCTTGTCGCGGGCGAGCACCGGCTTTCTCTCGAACCAGCGGATCTCGAGGCCGTGCCGCCTGCAGAGTCGCTGCAGGTCATCCACCGACAGCGGGAATTTGCGGTCACCGACACCGTCCGCCGCCCGCTCCAGGTCGGGGAAGTCGTTGCGCGACATCTCCTGATGCGAGCGGATGAGCAGGTGCGCGAACTGGCGCCCGCTGGTGCCGGTCTGCGCGAGCAGCTCCGGGATCGCCGCTTGCAACACATCCTTGGAGAAGAGGAATGCGGGCTCGAGCGGCACCTTCGCGGCGCCGCCCGAGGGCCCGGGGGGCGCCGGCAGCTCGAGATCGGCGCTCTCGTCCAGGAACCATGCCGTCTCGCGCTGGAACACCTGGGCCAGGAGCTCGAGCATTTCGGTAGAGGGTGCGCGCTTGCCGCTCTCGATCATGCTGAGATAGGACACCGAAGGCGCGTGGGCCGCGTCGCGTTGAATGCAGCGGGTGGAGAGCTCCTCGAGCGTCAGGCCGTTGCGCTTGCGGATGGAGCGCAGCTTGGCGCCCAGAAAATGACCTTTGCGCAACAAAGGCGTCATGCGGCCTGCCTCCCGTGAATCTCTCTTGTGAAATTAACATTGTGAAGTTTCCATAGTCAAATTGTCCGAAAAGGACGGTATGCTCGCCTCATGAACGCCAGACCCGATGAGCTCGTGTATTCGCGGGAGCCGGCCGGCTCTCCGGTGGACATCGTGGGACCGCGGATCGAGCGGTCCGCCGAGGTCCTGACGCCCCTGGCCATGCAGCTGGTGGCGAGCCTGCATCGGCGGTTCAACCCGCGGCGGCTGGAGCTGCTGGCGGCGCGGGCTCGCCGGCAAGGGGAGCTCGACGACGGCGCCTTGCCGGACTTCCTGGCGGAGACGGCCGACGTGCGCGCCGGCGACTGGCGCGTGGCGCCGGTTCCGGCGGACCTGCAGGACCGCCGGGTCGAGATCACCGGGCCGGTCGACCGCAAGATGGTCATCAATGCGCTCAACGCACCGGTGCGTTGCTTCATGGCGGATTTCGAGGACTCCTGCGCGCCGACCTGGGAGAACATCGTGCGCGGCCAAGTCAACCTGGCCGACGCCATCCGGCGCACCATCAGCCATTCGGATCCGGCGACGGGCAAGGTCTACCGGCTGGCCGAGCGGACCGCCACTCTCATCGTGCGCCCGCGCGGCTGGCACCTGCCGGAGAAGCACGTTCTGGTCAACGGCGAGGCGGTCTCGGGCGCGCTGTTCGATTTCGCGGTGTACCTCGCCAACAATCACGAGGCGCTGGCGCGGGCGGGCACGGGACCTTATCTCTACCTGCCGAAGATGGAGAGCCACCTCGAGGCGCGGCTGTGGAACGACGTCTTCCTCGCCGCCCAGGATGCGCTCGGCATGCCGCGCGGCACCATCAAGGCGACGGTGCTCATCGAGACCATCCTCGCCGCCTTCGAGATGGACGAGATCCTCCACGAGCTGCGCGAGCACTCGGCCGGACTCAACTGCGGGCGTTGGGACTACATCTTCAGCTTCATCAAGAAATTCCGTAACCAGCCGGATTTCCTGCTGCCGGATCGGGCCAGCGTCACCATGGACCGGCACTTTCTCAAGTCGTACGTCGACCTCCTCATCAAGACCTGCCACCGCCGCGGCGCGCACGCCATGGGAGGCATGGCGGCGCAGATCCCGATCCGCGACGATGCGCGGGCGAACGAGGCGGCCATGGCGCGCGTGCGCGCCGACAAGCTGCGGGAGGCAAACGCCGGACACGACGGTACCTGGATCGCTCACCCTGGCCTCGCCACCATCGCCAGGGACGCGTTCGATGCCGTGATGAAGGGACCCAACCAGTTGGGCGTGCTTCGCCAGGAGGTCGCGGTGACACCCGGGGACCTGCTGCGGGTTCCGCAGGGAGAGATCACCGAGGGCGGGTTGCGCAGCTGCATCCGCGTGGGCGTGCAGTACATCGAGGCCTGGCTGCGGGGCTCGGGATGCGTGCCGCTCTACAACCTGATGGAGGATGCCGCCACCGCCGAGATATGCCGGGCGCAGCTCTGGCAATGGCTGCACCACGGCGCACGCACCAGCGACGGCGTCCCGGTGACGTCGGAACGGTTCGACACCCTGCTCACGCAGGAGATCGACCGCATCCACCATGAAGTCGGACCTGACAGGCTGCTCAAGGGCGTGTTCCCGACCGCCGTGCGCCTCTTCGAGCAGATGACCAAGCAGGACGAGTTCGACGAGTTCCTGACCCTGCCCGCGTACGACCTCCTCGACTGAAGACGCCGGAGACCCGAAGATGACAGCGACCCGCCTTCCGACCGCTGATGAGCTGCGCCGTACCTGGAGCGAGAGCCCGCGCTGGCGCGGCATCGAGCGCGGCTACCGCCCCGAGGACGTGGTGCGCCTGCGCGGCACCATTCCGGTCGAGTACTCGATCGCGAGGCTCACGGCCGAGAAGCTCTGGCGCTATCTCAACGAGAAGCCCTTCGTCAACGCGCTCGGGGCCCTCACCGGCAATCAGGCGATGCAGCAGGTGAAGGCGGGGCTCGACGCCATCTATCTGTCAGGCTGGCAGGTGGCGGCGGATGCCAACCTTTCCGGTGCGATGTACCCCGACCAGTCTCTGTACCCGGCGGACTCCGTGCCGGCGGTGGTGCGGCGGATCAACTCCGCCCTGCGCCGTGCCGATGAGATCCATCACGCGGAGGGCAACGACGGCATCGATTGGCTGAAGCCCATCGTCGCCGATGCGGAGGCCGGATTCGGCGGCGTCCTGAACGCCTTCGAGCTGATGAAGCAGATGATCGACGCCGGCGCGGCCGGCGTGCACTTCGAGGATCAGCTGTCCTCGGCCAAGAAGTGCGGCCACATGGGCGGCAAAGTGCTGGTGCCGACCCAGGAGGCAGTCAACAAGCTGGTGGCCGCGCGGCTCGCCGCGGACGTCTGCAACGTGCCGACCATCGTCGTGGCGCGCACGGATGCGGAAGCGGCGAACCTCCTGACGTCCGATGTCGACGAGCGAGACCGTCCGTTCATCGACACCGCGAAGGGGCGCACTGCCGAAGGTTTCTTCTGCGTCAAGGCCGGCCTGGACCAGGCGATCGCCCGTGCCTGCGCCTATGCGCCTTTCGCCGACCTTGTGTGGTGCGAGACGGGCAAGCCCGACCTCGAGGAGGCGCGCCACTTCGCCGAGGGCGTACACAAGCGCTTCCCGGGGAAGCTCCTGGCGTACAACTGCTCGCCGTCCTTCAACTGGAAGCGCAAGCTGGACGATGCGACCATCGGCAGGTTCCAACGCGAGCTTGGGGCGATGGGCTATCGGTTCCAATTCATCACTCTGGCCGGCTTCCACGCGCTCAACTTCTCCATGTTCGAGCTCGCCCGCGGCTACAAGGCCGAGCAGATGTCCGCCTACGTGGCTCTGCAGCAGGCGG
>Ga0335075_10002244_pt1 | contig 31274 bp, 21 predicted proteins | sample Lox_Sample_24_FD_206723 | JGI IMG/M metagenome (GOLD analysis project Ga0335075, IMG submission 206723) | Soil microbial communities from Loxahatchee National Wildlife Refuge, Florida, United States - Lox_Sample_2.4 | ecosystem: Environmental > Terrestrial > Soil > Wetlands | place: USA...
TCGCTGAGAATTTGCGCGCGTTGCTCCGGCGTGTGATGGGGACGATTACTGGTCGAATTTTCCATACCCTCACTCTGACAGAACTTCCGCAGCCCTGCCTAGCCGGGGTTAGTAACACGGATACGATTGAACATCGACACGATGTCTAAAGGCGAATTTGTCACTATTTTCGTTCTCGTCGTCGTCTTTCTTGTGGTTTTGAATAAATTATTAAAGAAATGACAGGAACCAAATTTAAACCAGAAACCCCAAAAGTTGGGTTTGCGAAGAATATAGCTCCGAGTGTTTACCTGACTTCTTCCCGTTTTCGGTTCTTTTCGATCGGCGGCGTTGACGTTTACTGTATTTCTCCAACCGCTTGACGAACCACAGCGCAAGCCAGATAAGAGAAAAGATTGCCACGAGCATGCCTATCTCCAGAAGCAACCCGAGCCATGAAATTGAACCACCATGGCCGTGACTGTGGATCGCTATTGCAAATATCATTTTCTCCTCGCTCTCTTTTGCTTTTTTGGCGGCGGAGCATTGAGCACTGTTTTAAGGCGTATTCAAACTTAACGGGAACTCCTGTTAAATCAATTTTCTTTCGCTCCTCCGGAGCTTGATATACGTCGGTCGTTCAATCCCATAGCTAGCGCTATGGGCTACTTTCGCGCGCTGCTGCAGCGCATCTTGACACTGTCCTTAAAATAGGGGGGGTGACGGTTCCTCACCCGGCACCAGCAACCAAATACACAACCAGTGTCAACCAATGGAACCAACATCAAAACAATTCCCCAGTCTTGCCGACATCGAACGTGAGGTTGCCGCCGAAGGCCGCGAATGGACGCGGCAGCGGCTGCAAGAGCGATTGCAACAAGTCGCCGACCAGCACGGCGAGGTTTTTCCCCCTAAGGCAACGAAGGCGCCGAAGTCTAAGTCTGCGCAGCCAGTTCGGAGACGTAAAAGTGGTCGTTGATTACGGTCAGGATCCACAAAGCCGCAAATGGCTCTGCCCGGTGCAACGGCTTTGGGGCATGAGTGCCCACCAAAAAATGACGCCTGGCTTTGCCGAGAAGCTTTGTTTTACAGTGACGGCCACCGGCAGCTACGAGGAAGCGGCGGCGGTGGCCAGTAAATGGGGCTCTCCAGTGGATGATTCGACGTTGCACGCCCTGGTCCAGCGGATAGGCGCCAAGGCCGAAAGCCAAACCCAAGAACGAATAAAGACGCTGCCATCCGAACGCCAGCCACAACGCTCGGCCAGCCCGTTGGCGGTGCTGATGGTCGACGGTTGGCAAGTGCGTCAACGCGGGCCCGGCTGGGGAAAGAAGAAAACGCAAAAACCCCGTGTGGAATGGCACGAATCGAAGACAGGAATATTCTATCGGCATGAGCAGGCAGCACAAACCACAGGCGGCCGTGGCTTGCTGGAAGACAAAATCGTGGTCAGTTGGCAAGGTGAGCCCAGCGAACTGGGACGGAGGTTGCACTGGGAAGCATTACGCAATGGCTTGGGCCGGGCGCGCGAAACATTGTTCTTGGGCGATGGAGCGTGTTGGGTTTGGAATTTGAAAGAGGATCGATGGGCCCACGCGGCGGGTTTGCTAGACTTTTATCATGGGGGCCAGCACCTCTGGGCCTTGGGCGAGGCTTGCTGTGGCCCGGCCCAACCGCAATTGTCGCAGTGGGTCGAGCCCCGTTTACATCAATTGCGCCACGGTCTGGAGAAAAAAGTGCTCGCACAAATCCGCGAATTGAAGAAACGTCGCGGAGCCAACGGACGCGTAATCGAACGAGAGCGTAACTATTTCGCCAATCATGCCCATCGGATGAATTACCAAGCCATCGCCCGCCGAGGGTGGCCAATCGGTTCGGGAGCCGTTGAATCAGCCTGCCGACAAAAGCAATGTCGTTTCAAACGTCCCGGACAGTTCTGGACCGCCAAAGGCCTCCGTTGCCTCTGTGCCTTGGATGAAGCCCGCCGCAATCACCATTGGGACGAACTTTGGACCCAAAATTAAGAACAGTGTCAAGATGCGCCCGGACGGCTGGAAAATGACGCAATCCATTTGCATTCCCCTCAGAACCAGCATATGCTCTCTCCGTTTTTTAGTTTAGTCATTCGGAAATCAAATTGCATTTATGAAAACTACTTCTCAATTACTGCTCTCCTCTGCTGTTCCGGTTTTGCTTTTGGCCCCTGCCGCTCAAGCCCAGCTCTATCAGCCCACGACGTCATTCTTTCAAGATTACCAGCCGCCGATGCTTTACAATTGTTTCGGGTGCGGCGCCCAAAATGCCACTCCGTCGCCAGGCACCTCTGAGGTCTCCAATGGCACGCCGAATTCCGGGAATCCGAATTATTATGGGACAACGTCTTCAACTGGCCCGTTTACGTATTCCACTTCGGCCAACCTCTCCGGAAATTTTAACTCTGAGATCGGATACATCACTTGCACGGAATCGGCGTCGATGACCGCCACAGCGGCGTACGGCGCGCTCAGCGCCAGCGGCAACGCCTCCGAAACGTCGTCTCTTTCGACGGCGTATTTCGGCGATTTTACATTTAGCTCGGCCGGCCAGCCGGTGGTTCAATTCACGGACAAAATCACAATTACGCCGACGGCATCGAATCCCGTCGGTTCGTTCGTTTCGGTGAATTTCACCGATGCGTTCACGAATGAGACCACATTCTCGGTCACCGGGCCGAGCGGGCAATCGACGGCGCAATTGGTGGGCACGCTGAATGTGTCGGACATCAACGCCTACTGCGGACAAAGTTTTCAGGCCGGCAACACCTCGCAGTCGGGGTATTTCGTGCCGCTGGCGCCCTACAGCGAAAACCCGGCGGCCAATTATGTTTACGGCAATGCCACGTCGGTTTCGACGAGCGTGATGATCGAGGTGGGAGTTCCCACCACTTTTACCGGGGGGCTTTATGCCGTAGGCCAGGCGTCGGCGCTGGATGATACGAGCGAAGGGACATCGCAAGAGGGCAATCAAGTGCTCCTAAGCGGGGCGACGCAATTGTATATCAACACGGGCGGATTTAGTTACACCACAGCCAGTGGAACCATTTATCCGTCCCAACCGGGGATACCCACGCTGTATATCCAGTCGTTGGGCGGCCAAAATGTCATGCTTTATTGGCTGGCGGTTTACTCGAATTATTCACTGCAACAGACTTCCGCCCTGGGCCTTCCCGACTGGACGGCAACGACCAACGCGGTTACTTTCACCAACGAAATCAATGAAGTGTTTGTGACCGCCACGAGTAATCAAATGTTCTACCGGCTGGCTGCGCCCTGAGACATCAAACTACTGGTTCTTCTTTGTCCGAAGAAAGGTAATGACGATATTGGAGATAACCCACAATGGAAACACCGCAAACCATCCGATGTTTCCCCAGCCAGGCAATAAACAGAACGATAAAGCAGCCATGAAAAAAACCACGTTAAGTGCCTCGCCAACGAGCCAATAATAAGAAAAAAGATCGCCACGAGCAGACCGACCTCCAGAAGCAGCCCGAGCCACGTATTCGAACCGCCGTGGCCGTGACTGTGGATCGCTATCGCGAATGTCATTTTCTCCTCGCTCTCATTTCGTCTTTTGGCGGCGGAGTATTGAGTACTGTTTTTAAGGCGTCATCAAACTTAACAGGAATTTTCGATCCGTCGGCGCAGCCGTTGAAGCAGTTCCACTGACGCCTCGACCTCCGCCTTGCGAATGGAGACGCTTTCAACGTTCACACCGAGTGGAATGCCTTTTTCGCGGGCGTAGTCCCAAACCTCGGCGAAGATGCGTTCGCACAGTTCCACCGATCTCGCCAGCGGATCCGCGGCGAACTGCAGTTCATTCTCCAGCCATCGCGGAAAGGCAATGCCAAGCCACTTCATGAAAGAAAGCGTTTTCAAAGAGCCGCAGGGCGAGAACGTAAGAATGATCGGCAGAGCTGCGCCCTTCTTCTCTCGAACCGCGATAGCGTAATCGGAGAGCAGAGATTTGGTGGAGGCCACGTCGTAAACGGCCTGCGTGACGAAGAAGCAACAACCCCGCTCCGACTTGGCAAGGATTCGCTCGTGCTCATCGAGCTTGTGAGCGTGCCGCTCGGCGATCGCGATGCCACCCAGGAGAAGGTTCGGAGCATGCTGCCGTGCCAGCGCGTATGCGTCGGGCAAAGAAAGTCCAACATGCGAGCGGCGGTTGGGCGCGCCGACGAGGACCGATATTCGCGGCGTGGCGTTCACGCTTTGGAGCCAGCGCACAAATCCATCAGGGGTATCCCGGTTTACGCACCGGTAAACAATTTTCGGAGTCGCGAGAGACCCAAGATGCTCATGAGCGTAAATTTCCGGGTTCAGAGTGGGCAAAAACGGGAACGGCCGCGGCGTCGAGATCCTTTCCGTCTCGTCCTGGATGTCATAAACAATCAGGCCATCGACCGGCAATGACCCAAGCCGCGCCAATTGTTGGGCCACGATTCCTTCCAATTGGTCCGACGCCGTTGCCTGCTTCGGTGGAGCAAAGCCATAGAGGCATATTCCGGGCGCCCGAGAGGACAGTTTTTCCGCAAGTGAACTATTCATCTTATAAGTGAACTATTCATCTTATGTATGGCGACCAGCACTTTGCTTTGGGCAACTTGAACGATCAAGCCAACACTTCGCAGTGGCGGCAAAATGGCCGTCCATCTGTTCAAGAAACCCTTTATTCATGAGGGTAATGCCAATTTGAACACAGATGAAACACAGATTTTTATCCGCAGATTGCGCAGATTCCCGCAGATTGGCTCATTTCCAAATAAATCTGCGTTCATCTGCGGACGTCTCTACGTGTGTGTTCCATCAAGCCGTGTTAACGGTCGTTAACCCTTTTCCCACCTCATACCCGCTCTCAGTCACGGCAACCCAACGCTTCAACGCTTTCCTGCACCCCATTTTGCGCTTGCCCTCATTCGCGCCGAGGTTCAGCTTTGAGACAATCAAATTAAACCCTCAGTAACATCACACGTTAAAATGTTGTTGGCGCGCGGCGGTCACTTTCACGGCTTTCACAGCTACGGTGGAGGATATGGCTCTTCGGACCCGCATCCGTGGATCACGCTGTCCATCGTCGCGGTCGTCATTGCGATACTGGCGTTTGCCAGGAAATCTACGGAATAAAAAGAGACCAAGTTGGGTGTGATTTTTTATTAATGGGAGTTGGGGATTAGCCGCAGATCAGATTCGCACTATCGCGCGGCTTCGCAGTTAGCGGCAAGGTCGTGGGGCCGATATACCCAGGGCGGCGCTCGAAGACTCGCTTGCCCTGGGCTATTATCGGCCGCCCTTCCAGGGCTTTCAGTTAGTGGATTCTCCAAAATGTTGCGACCCTGTTGCGGATTTGTTGCAGATTTGTTGCGGATTAAGTCGTTGATGTTCAACGTTGTAGCGGATGTTGCGGATTTTCATACTTCATATGCACGCGAACGGGTTGGTAAATGGGGAGCGCACGCGCCCTCGCGTGCGGTTCGACCGCGCCTCGCGGTCGAACGGGACGCGCGCCACCGCGCGTCGATCGAGCGCGGTGGCGCGCCTAAGCGGTTGACGAGGCGTCAGCCGCCGCACGCGAGGGCGCGTGCGCTCCCTGCCAGTTTATGACTTTTTGATTTGACCGCCCGGTCACGGTTTTGACATATTTTGACTATTCACGTTTTCCGAAGCAGGAGCTGCAACCATCCGTGAATGTGTTTGGGGTGAACGCTGTCACTTTATGTCTGAGTCGTATATCCAAAATCTTTTTGCCGACCGCATCGGCGGCAGTCAATACGGGAAATCTCAAAATATTTACAAGTTTGAGAAGATTAAACGAGCCAAACGCGCGGCCATGGCGCTGAATCCGGACGCCGAAATCATCGACATGGGCGTGGGCGAACCGGATGAAATGGCGTTTCCGGAAGTGGTTGCGAAACTTTGCGTGGAAGCGGCCAGGCCTGAGAATCGGGGTTATTCGGACAACGGCGACGCCGTGCTCAAACAAGCCGCGGCGCGTTACATGGACTCCGTGTTCGGTGTGAGCGGGATCAATCCCGACACCGAAGTCATTCATTCGATCGGCAGCAAGGCGGCACTTTCCATTCTGCCCGCGGCCCTTATCAATCCCGGCGATTTTGTCCTGATGACAGTGCCGGGTTACCCGGTTTTCGGCACGCATTCGCGCTATTACGGCGGCCTTGTCTATAACCTGAAATTGACCGCGGAAAATAATTTTCTGCCCGATTTGGACGCCATTCCCGGTGAAGTATTGCGAAAATCGAAAGTGTTGGTCCTGAATTATCCCAACAATCCCACAGGCGCGTCGGCCACGCCGGAATTCTTCGGGCGGGCGGTTGAATTTGCGAAAAAGAACAACATTATCGTGATTCATGACGCCGCATACGCCGGACTGATTTTTGACGGCAAACCGCTGAGCTTTTTGGCGACGCCCGGCGCCAAAGACGTGGGCATCGAACTGCATTCGGTCAGCAAATCGTATAACATGACGGGCTGGCGCTGCGGATTTGTGACGGGCCATCCGCTGCTGGTGAAAGCATACGGGGACGTGAAGGACAATACCGATTCGGGCCAGTTTCTGGCGATTCAACATGCATCGGCCTATTGCCTGGATCATCCGGAAATCACCGCGAAAATTGCCGCGAAATATTCCCGGCGCATGGACGGCCTTGTCCAGGCGTTGCGCGGCGCGGGATTTGACGCGAAGAAGCCGCGTGGTTCATTCTTTCTGTACGTCAAAGCGCCGCGCAGCGCGCGGCTTAGCGGCGGCAATCACATTGAGTTTGGCAATGCCGAAGACGTGTCCCAATGGCTCATCACAGAAAAATTTCTCTCGACTGTTCCGTGGGATGATGCCGGCGCCGCGTTACGCTTCAGCGTGACGTTTGCGGCCAAGGACCTTGCGGACGAAAAACGGATTTTGGAAGAAATCGGACGGCGATTGGGCAGCGTGAAATTTGAGTTTTGACCGTTGGTAGAACACGGCGCGCTGCGCCGTGTAGCGCCGCGGGCAGCGGCGCAACAAGTGGGATCATCGTCCCCAATGCATACGAATCCAATCGAAACAGAACTTTCCAGTCGGACCACTTTAAAGCGTCAATCGCCACTTGAAAATCCAACGCCGTCCGAAAGCGGTGTCGCGCGGACTTGCCACCGCACTCCAAGACGGCAAGCGCGCAATGGAAGGTCCATGGTCCAAATTTCATCCGTTCCGCTTCGAAAGAAGGTAATCGGCACGCCTGAGTCCCATAGGAGTTATCTGTGGCCAAATAAATTTTTTGGGCCACATTATGAACAGCCATGCAAACGCTTCGGTTTCCAACGGCATTTCTTTTGGGTTGCGCGACGGTGTTTGTTATCGCCGTAGCGGCAACTGTCCATTTCTGCGGTTCCATGGCAGGCGGCATGGATATGCCGGGCGGCTGGACAATGTCCATGATGTGGATGGCCATGCCCGGTTACACATGGACGGGGTCGGCGGCGATGTTTTTGCTGATGTGGCTGGTCATGATGGTGGCGATGATGCTGCCATCGGCCCTGCCAATGCTGCTGAAAATCCGGCAATCCACGGGACATTTTGAAATGCCGGCCCTCGTCGCGGCGGCGGGCTTTTTCTTTGTGTGGATGGTCATTGGCGCGGTGGTGTACGGAGCGGGCGTGTGGTACGCGATGGAGACAATGCGCATGGATTGGTTGAGCCGGATAACGCCGCTGCTTTCGGGCGCGGTGCTTATTCTCTGCGGAGTTGTCCAGTTCACCCCGTGGAAATTGACGAAGTTGCGGCAATGCCGTGCGCCGGACTGCGGGATGTTGCAGAAGGGCGGCGCGGTTGCCGGCGGCTGGCGCTATGGAGTGAAACAGGGAATGGCTTGTTGTCTCTGCTGCGCCGGTCCCATGCTTGCGATGCTTGTGCTCGGTGCGATGAATCTGATGGTGATGGTTGCAGTGTCAGGTGTTATCGCGGCTGAGAAACTTTTGCCGTGGCCGCAAAAGGTTGTGCGTGTTTTTGGGGTAGTGGCTTTGCTCGTCGGAGTGGGGATAGTTGGGAGAAGCCTCGCGGGATTGGATTAATGGATTTTTGGATTTTTGGATTGGTGCAGCCAAAAACGTAGCGCAGGTTTCCAAACCTGCCGTATCGCGGGTTTCTAAACCCGCTGACCGTGCGGCGTGGTACGATCAGCCACTGAACACTACTGACGTAAAAACGGATCTTTTTGAAATTCGGCGGTGCATGACGTCGTACGACCAGCGGGTTTGGAAACCCGCGATACAGCAGACTTGGAAGTCTGCGCTACGGCTACGGGCCCTGGGCGGCGTTGACTCTTCGTCGCAGTTCCGTCTCAAAACGCATGGCCTCTTCCTTCGACGGAAATGCCCTGAAGGGAATGTAATGAAAATGAAACCCGGACACATATACGAACAGGGCGGCTCGTGAGGTAGTTATTTTGTGCAGGCCATTCCAACGATGCAGCGATTCATTGACTGATGTCTTTTCCATCAGGCCTTCCTCTCTGATTTCAATGACGTGTTCCCCAATGACTCCGCGTTGCCCGACGGCAAAAAGCATCATTACCAGAAAAGCAATCATAACGACCGTCAATAGAAGAGCCATGTGAGCCATTCCGACTAAACTATCAACAAGAAAATCGCCCAATGAAAATTCAGTGCCGGGAGGGGTTTGATACGTCAATACGGGAACTACGACAGCCAGAAGCATCAAAGCCATCGTTGGTTTGTTATGAAGGAGAAGCCAAAACCAAGCTCGAAAGAGATCCCATCTGTCGATTGAATATCGGACCGAATTCCGAATAACGGGAGGCGGGTCTGGGGTATTCATCTGCCGAATGCCCGAAAATAAGGCGACGGGGAGCGTGAGGGCAACAGGAAAATCTGCTGGGAAATTGATCCGTTTATCGAGGACGAGGACGGGGACGATTCCCCCCTGCCCTTATTGCGTCGAATGAACCACGATATCATCCGAGGTCCACATGATGCGATCCGGACCGGCGGAATGGATTTCGGTGTCGGAGCCGGAGATCTGGTGGAAAAAATAGGGTGTGCCCCATGGGTCCACCATTTCGCCGTTCCCGTTAATCATCATTCCGGCATCGGCGCTGATAAAATCAATGTGCTTTGGGTTTTTGCCGCTCAATTCACTGGTGATTTCCTGGTTGTCGCCGACGGGATTGCCGCCAAACATCTGGCCGTATTGGCGGATGGCGCGGCTGACGTTTTGCAGGACGGTGGCGGGTTCAATGTTGGTGAACTGCAACGGTGAGGGCGGCCCGGCGGGCGGAATTACAATCGAAACAGCGCCCATGCCCGAATTGTCCTGGCGCGGGCGCACACGGGCAAAGTTGGATTCGATGATGGCCACCGTATTGTTGTTTTGACTGGATAGCGCGCGGGCCACGGCGGCGTTCTGCGCTTCGACGGATTTTTGAGCGGATGCGGCCGGCGCGGACTTATGGGTTGAGAGGAGAAACCAAACAGCAATTGCAACCGCGACGCCCAAAACGAGGCCAACCCATTTCTTCATATGAAACCGAGATTCGACGAGGAAAACCGGCTGAGATTCGGGAATACGGTGGCCAGATTGTCCGCATCCACGCCAAACCAGGTGGCGAGCGTGGCGAAATATTGGTCAATAGCGGTGGTGGGAATCCAGCGTCCGGTGCCGGTATCATTCGGACCGTTGATGACTTGCGCGGGAAATTGGCCGTAGGTCATTTGCCCTTTAACCGCTCCGCCAAGAATCAGGTGATGGCTGCCCCAGCCGTGGTCGCTGCCTTCACCGTTGCTGGGAAACGTGCGGCTGAAATCGCTGCACGTAAAGCTGGTGACACTGTCTGACAAACCGAGTTGTTCCATCGCGCGCTCGAAGGCATACATGGACTGGCTCAACTCCGCAAGCAGGTTTGTATGCGCGCCCAGGAGGACATCACTTGGATCGTTTGCCGTGTAATCCGTCTGGCCGGTGTGCAGGTCGTAGCCGCCGACCTGCACGAAGAAAATCTGGCGCAGCATCCCGAAGCCGCCCTTGTTTAACGGCGTGTTGCCCGCGGCTATCAGCCGCGCGACCATTTCCAGTTGCGGGCTTAAGGTGGACGTGAATGCCGTGCCGCCTTCGGGAGGCTTGATGGTTGCCGGAAAGGGATTGGTCCAAAACGTCGCGGAAGCGGTGTTGGAAATGGCGGCGTTGAGCAGCGTTGCGTTGTTGACGGCCTGCTCCACGACGCCCGCATAAGCCTGGGCCTGCAGATTCGTGTAAGGCAGGCCCAAAATATTCATCAGCGTCGGCAAGCGATTCGTGCTGGCGCCGCCGGAAGGCGTGCCTGGCAGGGACAACGAAACTGCGCCGCTGGTGGAGACGGAATATTGGGAGACGATGTTTCCCACTTCAAATGTGTTTGCGCCGGCGAGCGTGACCATGAGCGAAATGGGCGCATTGGGCTGCACTGAATTCAGCAAATCCGCAACGCGCCCGCCCCAGCCGGTGGTCGGGGGCTGATCGGGAATTGACGTCTGCCACTGCGTCTGCTGGTCGGCGTGCGAGAACAGTTGCGGCGGTTGTTCGACGGTGCCCGCAAGATACTGCGCGCGTGTGATGGGATAGACCAGCGTGCCGGTGTTGAACAAAAACGCCAGCTTGCCTTCCCCGAACAGCGTCTGCAGTTCCGGACAACTCGGGTGCAGGCCGTAGGTGTTGCCATCGGGATTGAGCGAGGTGACGCCCAGGATGGCGCTTTGCGGTATCGCAAGCACCGGGGTGCGAATGGCGGCGTAATTGGCGTATTGAGATTGGATCGTGGGAATGATGAGGTTGTTCGAATCATTGCCGCCCTGTAGAAAAATGCAGACCAGCGCCTTGTAACTGGAAATGTCGGATTGCGCGACCGCGGCATTCATGAAACGCAATTGGCTGATGGCCGAGGTCATCGCGAGGGTCCCGACCCCAGCGCACGCCGCGCGCCGCAAAAATTGGCGGCGCGAAATATTCGAAAAGTCGTTCTGGTTTTTCCTGCTCATATTATTTTTGAATGACATAGTCTGGCGAACTGGAGATTAAATGAATCACGGCCCGCACGCGGTCGCGTATTTGGGTCTGAGTCGGCGGAGTGCTGTAGGTGAAATTCGTGGTATTGGCGACATAGCTGACGATGTTCGATTGCGCGGCGGCGGACAATTCTCCGGCGGCCAGATAAGTATTCAAGGCACTCACCAGCGAGGGAATGCCCGCATTCGAGGTATAATTGGTCGTCATCCAGGGCGCGATATCCAGGACAATCGAGCCGTTTCCGCCGGTAAAACTGCTGAGGCCGTTCGTATTTCCCGTGTTGTTCAAAAGGCCGCCTTCGATAAAATTCATTTGCAGGGCGACACCGCTGGCTGTGGTCAATTGAAATTCCGGGGTCGTCATGCCTGCGGACGCCAAAGCGCCGGGAAATTCGTAGCCGGGATAGAAGAAATTGAAGACGGTCGGCGAACGCAACGGCGATTGCGAAAGGCTCGCTGTCGCGCCGGTATCCGTGTAATCCATGTTCCAGGTGCTCTGCTGAATCACGACGGTTCCGGAACGCGTCAGTATGGGCGCCTGCAAACCATAAACCGAGAGACCGTCTTCGGTTTGATTTTTGGACGTCGCCGCGATCACCGTGAACTCCGTTGAATTGGGCACGGCGGCAACCTGATAAACTCCGCTCGAAGCCGAACCGGACGTGAAATTGATATACACGCTGTCGCCCACCACCAGGCCGTGCGGTCCGGTCGTGGTGATAACGATGTTCGTCCCGGTTTGCGTATAGCCGCCCACGGACAATTTCGGCAACAAACAACTGCCGGAGGTCTGCGCCAAATTGAGCGTGCCTACGGTGAAATGCGCCGTATCGATGATGTTGGAAACTGTGTACAGACCGCTCGACGCTTCGCCGGTCGTAAACTTGAGGTAGACGGGATTGTTGCTGGCCAGTCCGTTGCCGGAAAATGACAGGGTGATGACGCCGTTGGTCTGGCCGTAGGTCCCGACCAGAAGTTGCGGGGCGGTGATTGTCAGGGTGGTCTGGCTGGGCGCCGTGACGGAGTAACCCTGGGTAGTCGGCGCCGGGTTTCCCGATGTATCGGTGAAAATCATGTAGGCGGTGTCGCCATTATTCATCATGTGCGGACTGGCAGTCGTGATGGTAATGGTCTGGTTGGTGGTCTCGCTATAGGTCCCGCTGACCGTGGGCGGCGAGGGAAATGCGCGGGCCAGTTCGGTGGCGCGAATCAATGGCTCGCGTTCCTTGCCATAGGTCGGTTGCGGAATCATGTCCGGGCTGCGCGCTTCGTAATCGAGCAGGATTGCCTGGATGACAGCCTGCATATTGCCGCGAACGCCCGTGCCGTCGTTGTCGAATGCCTGCGCGACGCGATAGACATAGTCACGGCTGGGATTGCTCGTGACAAGCCGCTGAATCAGTTCGCGGCAGATAAACGGCCCAACGTTTGGATTATTGAATATGCCGTCCAAAGCCTGCTCCAAATTCTGTGAACAATAGGCGCCATTGGTCGTGGACGGAACCAGTTGGTTTCCGTACGCGGGAGGCAATACGACATTGTCCAAAATCAGCTTGGAGTTGACATCATGATGGGAAGGCACGAGCACCATGGGATTGGTCCCGTTATAGGCCGGATTCCAATTTGATGGCAGCAGGCCGTTGGCCTGGTTGGTTTGATAATAGTTCCAGCCGGTGAACACGGCGGCATAACCCTCGATTTCGTTCTGACCGTAGGTCGGCACGAGATTGTCCTGCGAATTCAAGACCAGCGAGCCATCCGGCCATAGCCGGTTTAGTCCAATGGAAAACAATTGCTGGACCTCGCGGGCATAATTTTCATCTGCATGCAACCCTGTGATTTCGCTGCCGGCGTTGTTGCCCAGCATTCCCAGGTACGTGCCCATGGCCGGGTGCAGCGTGACGTCTTCGAGCAGCGTGCGGTAATTGCCGAACGCATTGTCCACCAGCATGTCGTAGTACGAGGAAAGCTCGTCCGCATGATTTTCCAGCGTGCCATTTTCGGACACGACGAAAATTTCGCTCAAGGCAAACGCGACGCGCTGGCGCAATTGGTCGGGCGCCGTCACAGAGTTAAGCCACCATGAATTAAACCAATCGTCGCTTGGATAGCCGTCGGTCGGATTTGCAGAGGCATTGGCCACGACGTTGCTGAGGGCGTGGGTTGGCGGAATCAGGAATTGATTGCTGATCCAGCCCGCGTAACCCAGCGCCTGGACCGAGGCGATGTCATTGGAGTTCACGCCGAAGCTCGCCTGGGTCAGGAACCGCACCGCTTCGTTGGGGTTTGCTGAATCATCCGTCCATGCGGGCGGAGCCGGCGGCGGGGTAAAGGTCTGCGAACCGTCGGCGAGCGTGAAATGGCCGCCGATCTCGCCATTCGCAAACGCCGTGCTTTCAATCACGATGGAAGCCTTGCCTTCGGCGATGATTTGAAGGATGTCATTTGTCTCCAACGGCCCGGTATTTTTGATGTTCCATAAATAAGTGCCGTTGGGCTGCGGTTTGGCCGCGGAAATATCGAAAATCAATTCGCCCGGGTCATTCTCATAGGGATCGGAATTAATGGATTCGCCCGTGGGATTTCCCACCAGATTCGTAATCGTGAAGCTTAAGGTGGCTTGCGTGCCCGCGGCATTGACGCGCAACGTCGCTGAGCCGACGCCTTCGCTCACCACGCCCGGCAGCGCGAGCAGGTTTGCGGAGTAGAGCGTGCCGGGAGCGTTTGCCGACAGCGGCGGATAATAACGCGACAACAGGTAACCCGGCACAACACCGGCAGGATTATTGTTCGTCCCGGTCGGGTCCTGCAGCCATGACACCGACCAATTGTCATTGGTGCCAACGCCCGCCTTGTGGAGAATCTCGATGTAATACTGCTGCCCTGCCGTCAACGAAAGCCAGCCGGATTGTTGAGACGATTGCAAATTATATTGGCCGGGCGACGTTCCATTTTGACCGGGCGCCGTTGGATTGTTGGTCGGCGTGACCCACGCGCGCAGCACCCCGTTCACCTGATTATTGTCGTCCGAAATCCAAAGTTGCGCCGAATCGCTGCCGGCTATCCAAAAGTAATAATTGCCAGTGACCGGCGCCGTGAAATAGCCCTGGATGCGTTCGCCGTAGTTGTCGCCGTAATTGGTGATGCCCTGGAGACTGCCCAGGATGTTCGTAAAGTTCGCGGGCGTGTCCAATGGAATATCGCTGACATTGGTCCCGGGCACGTTGGTCCAAATCTCCTGCACGACCGAACTGCCGGTGTTCAGGACGACGATGTTCAGCACGGATGCGCCCACACCCACGAGGTTGCTGGCCGTGAGCGTGACATTGAAACTGCCCGCGAGGTTTGGGATGCCGCTGATGACGCCGTTCGTGTTGTTGAATGCCAGCCCGGGCGGCAGGCCGGCGGCCGTGAAACCGAGCGGCGTGTTCGCGCCGGTGACCGTGAACGTAAACGGCTGGCCAAGGAACGCCACCGCGCTCAACGCGCTGGTGATAACGGCCGGAGCGTTGGATGTGCCGGGGACGAAACTATTTGTCGGGTACAGGCACGAGTTTGGAATGATTTGCTCCGGCTGGGTCGGGCTGTACCAATACAGATGTGCCTGGCCCACGCCGGCGGTTTTCAGGTAGTCGAGCCTGATATTATAACGCGTGCCGGCTTGCAGCGTGATATCGTTGGTCCAGGTCGTCAGGCCCTGCGACTGCCATTTGTTAATCAATAACTGGTTATTCACCCACAGCATGCAGCCGGCTTCGCTTTGGACGGCAAAGAAATACGTCTCCGAAAATTGCGGCTGCACTTGTCCGGTCCAACGCACTGTGTAAAGGCCATTGCTCAGGTCCGGCGACGTGCCATTGGTCCAATCGAAGTCGATGTCCGGGTCAACCCGTGTGAGAAACAGGTTCGTAGGATTGAAATTGGCCGCATTTGTGTAGGTAGTGCTCGAATTGGTGTAATATTGGCCGAGCAATCCCGTGCCGAACCCGGTGGGCGAGGGATAAATCACGACGGCGGCATTGCTTTCCGTACCGAGGGTATAATTTGTTCCCGCCAACAAGTCCAGTTCCGCAATGGCCGGTGTTTGGAGATTTGTATTTGCGAGAGGCGTGACAGTAATTGTCGCGGAACTGGTTCCTACGGGCAATGTCACGGACGCCGGGAGATTGCTGTAATCCACGCCCGCCGTCGCGAAACCGGCGCCCGGTCCGCCCGCGCCCAGTTTTACCGTGATCGAATCCAGCGGAAAACCGCCGCGCGTAATGGTGAACAAGCCTGTGCCAGGCGGTTTTGCGCCGGGATCGGGTTCCGTCGCTGCCGGAACCGAGGCCGCGATGGTGATGACATTTTGCGAGGCCAGCATGTTCGTCACGTATTCGTAATCGCTCATCGCCGCGCCGTTGAAGTCTTCCTGGCCGTTGCTGTAGGCGTTGGTGGGGCTGAGGCCAAGCGCGATTTTTTCCCAATCGTTCATCAGGCCCGTGCCGTCAGAATCCACGTCTGAAATTCCCACGCGATAGTATTTCATCACCGGACCGAATGTTCCGGTCAAAGTGATATTCGTGCCGGACAACGCTTCCATGTTGGTTTCGGTCACCCATGTGGGATTGGCCAGATTAGTGGTGCTCAGCAGCGTGTACATTTTCCCCAGCGCGCACGGCAAGGTCACTGAAAAATTCGTGGGCGAAGAGAAACACGTCGGGATATAGGGAAAAGAATGGGGATTGAATGGATCCGTGGCGGCAATCGCCTCCTGCCAATTCACAAAACCGTCGCCGTCAGGGTCTGTGTCCGGGCTGATGCCGTAAGCATTATACATCCATTCCCAGATGACGCTCATTCCATTGTTATTTAAGCCATTCACCTGGGCCATAACGCTTGTGGCAACGGATAGAAGAATGGCGGTGAAAATGACACAATACCCATTCGGAAGAACCCGCCCACAAATTGAGGACCTCGAACTCATTTGCCAAAACTTTTAGAATCGTTAACAGCTTCTCAATAGTCACAGTAAAAGTCAAATGACAAAACTGCGAAAGCTCAATTATTAGCTGGAAGAATGACCGTGGAAACATTCTGGCCAGATTTGGTTTAGCTCAATCTGCCCGATAAAATTCTTCGAACCATTTTTCCGGATCAGAACAAAATTCAACCCTTTCCCCCCGCCATTCGAATCTCACCGCCCGGGCGTGTAGCGCCTGATGCGGCAATATCAACGTCCGTTTCTGCTCTTCGTTCAACCGTCCTTCGACCAGTGCCAAATATAAATCCTCATCTCCTCCGTAGATTTTGTCCCCGACGATAGGATGGCCCAGGTGCGCCAGGTGAATTCGAATCTGATGCTTGCGGCCCGTGCGGGGCAGGACGCGCAATAAAGAAAATGCGCGAGGTTCTCCTTCGGCGTTGACCTGCTTAAAAAATTTGCGCGCTACAGAAAATTCCGTCTGCGACGGCAATCCATCCGCGCGGACACAATCCTTGATGGCGACCCGGCTCGCTTCATCCTTTCCCAACGGCGCATCAATGGTCCCCTGCTCTGCGCCCATGTGTCCATGGACGATGGCCAGATACTCTTTTTCCACTTCGCGACTTTCCCATAGCCGCCGCAATTCCAGCGCGGCAGCGTCGGTTTTAGCCGCGAGCGTGACGCCGCTGGTCTCGCGGTCCAGGCGGTTGACGAGGTGCGGACGCGAGTCGGCGCCCAAATGAAGCCGAACGCGTCCGATGAGACTGGACATCGGGCCATCCTTGCTCGGATGACAGACCAACCCCGCAGGTTTATTAAGCACCAGCAGTTCGGCGTCTTCGTGGACGATGTTTAACAGCTTTTCCACGTGGCCAGGCCCTTAGAAGAGCTGCCAACACGCCACACCGGCATCCTTTTCAAATGCAATGATTGATTCAGCGTGGTCCCGAAATTTTTTTTCGACGACGTCGGTCGGCTCATTTCCGCAGCGAAGCCAAATGACCTTAGGTGGCGGACCAAACAACGCGGCCATGTCCGCAAAATCTGAATCTTTCGAAACAACCGTGAAGCCGTTGGCTTTGGCAAAATCCCAAATGGCGCGATCGTCGGCAAACTCGAGCCCCGCCAGGCGAACCTGATCGGAACCAGGAAATAGATCAGCCAGCCGCTCGCAAAGTTTGAAGCTCAGGTTCTGGTCGAACAACAGCTTCATGCAGCGGTTAACATTCTGCGTTCACGGTCAGCAGCATAGGCAAGACAGGCTCGAATGTCCTCCTCAGTCAATTCCGGATAATCGCTCAGGATTTGCTCGTGAGACATTCCTGCCGCCAACCAGCCCAGCACATCCCCTACGGTAATCCGCATCCGGCGGATGCACAGTCGCCCACCGCGCTTACCCGGCTCAATCGTGATGATGTTCTGGTAGTTCATGATGGCAGATCATTCTAGCACGTCCCCCATCGCATTGGCAATTGGCTTGCACAAAACAGCCGATAAACCTCATAATTCATTCAACAAAGCGACGTTCCCGCAGAAAATCAAACATTTATGGAACAGACAATCGCCGTGATCCTCCTGGCCGTTGTTTGTGTCCCCATCGGTTTCGCCATTTGGTTGATTTCCAAATTGATTCGGACCGGCGAGCAGATTGAGGAACTGTCGCGCCGGATTAATACGCTCGAATCGGAAACGGCGCGTCTCCGGCAACTGCAGGAGCGCGAATCCGCGCGACCGCCCCAACCGCCGCCAAAACCAATCATCATTCCGGAACCCATCATCACACCCGAAAGACAGCCACCTGTCCCGCCGCCGATTCCGACCATCCCCGAACCGCCTCCCGTCTATGCCGAACATAGCCGCGCGCGTGTATTCGCTGAACAGGGTCACGTGCCGGGGCAAGCGATCCCCCCGGTGGAACCTCCGCCAACGATTGGCCCCGAGCCCGCGTACAAGCCCGGGCCAAAAATTAATTGGGAGCAGTTCATGGGGGTCAAAGGATTTGCGTGGGTCGGCGGTTTTGCATTGTTCCTGGGCGTGACATTCTTCATCAAATACGCCTTCGACAATAACCTCATCCCGCCGTTCGTTCGCGTGGCCATCGGTTTTCTTGCCGGGCTTGGCCTGGTGGCTGGCGGCGTGGTGATGTCGCGAAAAAACTTTCCGGCGCTCTCTCAAACGCTGTGCGCGACCGGCGTGGTCATTCTCTATGCCGTCACGTTTGCGTGCCACTCGATTTATCATTTTCAATTTTTCGCGCTGGTACCCACGTTTTTGCTCATGGCGGTCATTACCACCGCCGCATTTCTCCTGGCCGTTCGCCTGGACGCGCTTGTGGTGGCCATACTCGGAATGCTCGGCGGCTTTCTCACGCCGCTGTTGCTGTCCACCGGACAAGACAATCCTTCGGCTCTTTTCGGTTACATCGCCATTCTCGACGCGGGATTGATCGTTGTCGCATTGAATAAGCGCTGGCATTTCCTCGTGGCTCTCGCCGCGCTGGGCACGGCGTTCATGCAAATCGGCTGGGCCGCGGAATTTTTTGTGCCGGGCCAGTATTTTCAGGACAACAACATTTTTGTCGCGTTCGCCGTGCTGCTGGGTTTCAACGCGCTTTGGCTCGCAGCCGGCGTTTGGGCGAAGCGCCGCGGCCAAAATAATCCCTGGCTTTCAGGTTCGGCGCTCGGTCTCGTGGCCGTTACTTTCGCGTTTACCGCGTGGTTTTTAAATTTTCCGTCCCTTGCCGCCCGGCCATGGCTCATGTTCAGTTTCGTTTTCATCGTAGATCTCATCGCAATCGCGCTCACGCTGCTGGATGAAGCGATTCCCGTCGCGCAAACGATTTCCGGGTTGGCCGTCTTTGCGCTGCTTGGGATTTGGACGCAAACGTCTTTGTCCAACGATTTGCTGATTCCCGCCCTCACGTTTTATTTCATTTTTGCTGTCCTGCATTCCGCCCTCCCGGCGCTGCTCCAGTGGCGGCGCGGCGGTGCTCCGGCCCGAAATTGGGAAGCGCACCTGTTTCCCATTTTCTCGCTTGCGCTCGTGCTTGTGCCGATTTTCAGGTTTGAAGAATTGTCCTTCATTGTCTGGCCGTTTATTTTGATCGTGGATTTGCTCGCCATCCTGCTTGCGGCGGTCACGGCCACGCTCCTGCCGGTCATCGCGGTATTTTTATTAACGCTCGCCGCCGTGGGCGCCCTGATTTTCAAGATTCCCGACCAAATGACCGGCACGCCACTCCCGTTCTCACTATTCGGGGTGTTCATCATCCTCTTCGTTGGCGCGAGTATCTGGCTGGTGAAAAAATTCGTTCCAAACGCCGCAACGGCTGGAATCCGATTCGGCGGCAATCCCGGCTCTCCCGCCGACGTCGCAGCCGTGCTTCCGGCGTGCTCCATTGTTCTGCCGTTTTTGCTGCTCATTATGGCTACGATGCGATTGCAATTGATCAATCCCTCGCCGGTCTTCGTCCTGGCGCTGCTGTTGGTCATTCTGCTCCTGGGCGTCACGAAGTTATTTTCCGTGGAATGGATGCCGGCCATCGGCCTCATCTGCCTGACGTCGCTGGAATGCGCGTGGCATTTGAAGGACTTTGACCCGACAAACCCGGGCCAGCCGCTGAATTTAATCCTCGCGTGGTATTTGATCTTTTTCGCGGCATTCGCCGTGTTCCCATTCTTATGGATCCGACAATTTGAAAATAAAGTCGTTCCGTGGGCGGCGTCGGCCATGGTCGCGGTGCCGCAATTCTTTTTGGTCTATCACTTCGTCAAAGTTGTTTGGCCAAATGACTTCATGGGACTGCTGCCGGCGGCCTTTGCGATTCCCGGATTGCTCGGTCTTGCCATCGTCCTGAAAACCATTTCCGCTGAAAATAAATCGCGCATGGCGCAACAGGCGTGGTTCGGCGGCGTGGCGCTGTTTTTCATCACGCTCATTTTTCCAATTCAATTTGAAAAGGAATGGATCACGCTCGGATGGGCTCTCGAAGGCGCGGCGTTGCTTTGGCTGTTTCATCGCGTGCCGCATCCGGGTTTGCGGGCGGTCGGATTTTTCCTGCTCATAGCGGCTTTTGCGCGGCTGGCGGTGAATCCCGCTGTGCTCGGGTATCATCCGCGTTCCAATATGCCGATTCTGAACTGGTATCTTTACTCCTACGGCATCGTTACTGTTGCCTTGTTCGCAGGCGCCCGTTTGCTGGCCCCGCCGCGGAACAAAGTCCTGGAGATAAACGCGCCGCCCATTCTCGCCGCGCTCGGAACCGTGCTCGCGTTCCTGCTCTTGAACATCGAAATCGCGGATTATTTTAGCGAGCCGGGTTCCACGCTCACGTTTGAATTCAGCGGCAACTTCGCCCGCGACATGACCTATTCCATCGCCTGGGCCTTGTTCGCGCTCGTGTTGCTCATCTTCGGCATTGTCAAAAACAGCGCCGCCACGCGTTATTCAGCCATGGGCTTGCTTTGCGTGACGCTGCTCAAATTGTTCTTCCATGACCTTGCGCAACTCGGCCAGCTTTATCGTATCGCCGCGTTTATCTGCGTGGCTGTGATCGCCATGCTCGCGTCGTTTGCGTATCAAAAGTTTTTTTCGGCGCTCGGGAAGAAGCAATCGAAGAATGAGACGCCGGCGAATTCCTAAAGATAGAAGGTATAAATTTGAATGCGGTTGCCAATACCAAAGACCTCGGTTAAAGAATACGATTAACAATGGGATTTGATTGCACACTCCACGCCGTAGATGAAATGGAGATCAGCGGACGCTCGCGCCCGCGCTTGTTTCCGGTGTGGCCCCGAAAAAAGCTTTTTCGGGCCGCGACAAGACGCTGTGGACTCAAACGATGAAGGCCCTGGCCAAAGAATCGCCCGACACCGCTGCCTCTATCGTCTGCCAATTGGCTTTGATTTTTGCCTCCAAATCTCACCCCTATCATTATGAGCGAGGCTTCGCTCTTTCTTTGTGGCCTGAGCTGTCCGGCGACCGTTGCGCGACCTTTCCAACGGAATTAACCGAGTCTCCAGAATCCTTGTTCAGTGATTTGGTGGGAAAATGTCCGCAGTTGAGCGGAAAGTTTCCGACCGATTTTACCGGCAACTGGAGCACCGGCAAATTCATCCCGGCCAAGAAAGTTTCTAAAGCTCTCCAATGGGTTGAAACCCGTGTAAAGCAGTACGCCGAGGGCGACCAAAGGTTGTTCCGCGGCCTGTTGCTGGTGCTGCGACATTGCGCAACGCAGAAACTGGCTTATTGGGAGGCGACTGATTTGCCGGTCGCGCTGGCGAAAATGGCTCCCGAAGTTGATGAAAAACAGCGCGCAAAGCGGGCATTCAAATGGCCGGAAGACGGATGTTCATTCGTTTGTCGCCACGGGAATATATTTGTTTGCAGTAGAGACGACCAAAACCGGACTGCCATAGCCGATTTTTCCGTTTGGCCGCCGTCTGTCCATTGGCTCCGTGAATATGCAATTGATGCCGCGTTCTCTCCTTCCGGCAAATTCGTGACTGTCGCAGCCGAGCCGGACAAATACTTTTATACCGTTCGCCTGCGCTCCGGCCCAACCGACAAAAAGTTCGACGTGCTGGCCCTTCCTGGCCCCCGTGTGCGCGGCGAAAATGGATACAAACATTGTGCATTTTTTGGCGAGCAAGTCGTCGCCCTATTGTGGTATGAAAGAAATAAATCCCCCAAACGTCATCCTCTGTTTCAACAGGGCAATCATTTGGTGGACGATAAAAGCTTTCGGCCGGCTCTGGACCTTCATAAATCCAGCGTCGACTGGAAAAACCTCGAATACGAAATGCTCGTGGTAAGAGTCGCGAGAACCGCTGACGACTCTGAAGTATTGATCTGGGGTGAGCACGGTTTCGAACGGCTCGGCTCGGGAAGCTTTCGAAAGAGTTTTACGCTCATGGGTGCGGCAAACGATTCGGACTGGACCAGCGTTCCTGCCGGGCCAGACGGTTTTTTCTATATTGATGAAAGGATTCTCTACGAGATCCATCGCGGGGCGGCCTCGGTGCTTCATCTTCCAAAACTCACCAACGTCATGGAAGTTCGTCCGGGTCCTGATGGCTCGTTACTCCTCAAAGAAGGTGATAACAAACCGGGCGACTGGGGCAAAGTCTACTGGCCGAACGCCAAAGAGATGATTCGTTTGAAACCCGGTTTGCTGCCGGATGTGGATCCTAACGACCTCCGGCACCTGTTTTGGCTTGAGGACAGGCAGCAGTTGCTCCTTTTCCTCGACAAAGAAGTACGATTCATCCCGTGGGAAGAAATTGAAAACCTTCCCCGCATGAAGGCTCTATAAGATCTCTCTGAAGGTCCTATTGCTTTCTTATGGGGCGAGCGGCGCAAGCGTATCAAATTCGGCAGGCGCAATATCATTCAGCCCGCGAACCTTTGACTCATTCATGGTGAGGGTTGACGATACCAGGGCGCGGCCTTCAGGCATTGAGCCTGTGTACATCCTGTAATAATCAATCTTGCCCGGTTCTTTGGGTTTAAAAAAATTAAAATAGTGCAGAGACACAGGGGTGCCAACGGCCCGGCCGATTTTGAGAATGAGCAGATTCAACGCAGACTTCGTTCTATCTTTGAGTTTTGGGAGGACCTTATCCGTTCCGCCGCCGCGGGCGATTGTTTCCAGGACCCATTCGCTGTCCACCGACCTTTCCAACTCATTTTCCGGCGATACTCCGCCATTGTGAGCGAGAAAAATAACTTCATCATTCGTGGCCGCTACAAATGGATGCGAGAAAATGTGACCGGTCAATTTCTCGTTGCTGGCATAGCGTCCGTGGAAGATGGCGCGAATCTCACCCTCCGGTTTCGGAAGAACCACGTTGTCATCGTAAACGGGGCGGGCAGAGCGATAATGAAAAAGCCCATTGTCTGAGTAGATGACGTATCCCCAGCCATGACAATGGCGGGAACATCCCGGGGCAACCGCCTGCAAAGTCGGGTCATTGGCGCAGGCGCTTTTGAAGCCGGAATAAAGCGCGTGCAAATCCATTTGCGAATTCCCGGCATATCCAAACATTCGACAAGCCATTCGTAATTTTAAATTCTTCACCATCAAAATGACAGGAAATTCATTTGCTCAACATCCATTTGCTAAATATTTTTCGCTCTTTGAAAATCACAAAGTATTCCGCCGTTAAAATCTTTTTAACTTTCATTGCGGTTGTGTGCGTCCGTTTTATCGCCTGCGCTGACGACGATGATGTAACAGCCACCAACCTCTGGACGCCGCAACACTCCCGTTTTGGCCTGTTCAATGCCCTTGACCATCGGAGCGGCTATTACCGGGACAGTTTTCCGCAAGGACTTTTGGTGGAAGATACGAGTGCCGAGGAGGAAGGCGAATTGGAATTGAACTATTTGCATACGGCCGCGGATGTAAAGCGGGACGATATTGTCAGCGCGGAAGCCCAAAAAAGTCTCGGCGTCCTGACCTTCGAACTGGAGGTCCCCTATCAGCGCTCGGTAAATTCGCATGGCGCCGTTGTCGAAGGTGTCGGCAACATCGAATTGAATGCGCGCATGCCGCTCTACCAATATGTGCCGGCCAATGGAGCCGTTGACAACACGGCTGGAGTTGGCGTGGAACTGGGTATTCCCGTCAATTCGGCAGTCAGCAAAAATACGGAACTTGAACCCGGCGTTTTCAATGATCTTCAACTTGGCAATCATTTCACCGTTCAGGCGACTCTTGGCTATGACAAAAGTTTTGGCGGCGGCGATGACGGCGGTGAGGAGGATTTTGAATATGGCTTGAATCTCGCCTGGGCCATTCCCTACACCCAATTGCCGATACCGGGTGTCCAAAGAATCTCGCCGATGTTCGAAGTGGATGGTGAACTGGGATTAAACGAGGATGAATCCGGTCAAAACAGTGTGCTGGGCAGCGCCGGATTTCGCGCGGACTTCAAACCAGTTTGCGGCCTGGACCCGAGCCTCGGCCTCGCTTACGTCTTTCCAATGAGCGCCGTCGCCCACAAGGACGTTCATTGGGGTATCGCATCGAGCTTCACGGTTGAATTTTAATTCTCTGTAACCTTCTCCAGAATTTTTCTAAAGTCAGGATAATGGCATCGAATGAACCCGCCACGCGCGGACCGGTGTTTGTGACAACGCATTGGTCGGTCGTGCTCACCGCCACAGGCGCGGACACCACACAGGCGCAGGCCGCGCTGGAACATCTTTGCCGGATGTATTGGTATCCCATTTATCACTTTGTGCGCCGGCAGGGCCATTCCGTCCACGACGCGCAAGATTTCACGCAGGAATTTTTCGCGCGGTTGCTCGAAAAGAAATGGATCGCCGCCGCCGACCAATCGCGCGGACGTTTCCGCTCGTTCCTCCTGATGGTGCTCAAACGCTTCCTCACAATCGAATGGCGCCGCGCCAACGCGCAAAAACGCGCCGGCGACCGCCATTGCCTGCCCCTGCCGCTGGAGACCGCCGAAACCCGGTACACGCGCGAACCCGCCGATACCAGCACGCCCGAGCAGGCCTTTGAAAAGCAATGGGCGCTCACGCTGTTGGAAACAGTCTTGCGCCATCTGCGCGAGGAGTATGAGCAGGACGGCAAGGGCCGGTTGTTTGAAGTTCTCAAGCCCTGCCTGATGGGCAGCCGCGAGTCACAGCCTTACGCGGCCCTGGCCGCGACACTCGATATGTCCGAAGGCGCGGTCAAAGTCGCTGTCCATCGGCTCCGCGAACGGTATCGCGAACGCCTCAAAGCGGAAATTGCCCATACCGTGGCGTCGCCATCGGACGTGGACAACGAAATGCGCCACTTGATTCGCGTCCTCAGCCGGGGCTGACCGGCGACACTGCCCATGGTGGAACACGGCGCGCTGCGCCGTGTACCGCCGCGTGCAGCGGCGCAACGAGCGTGGTCGGACGATGTACCAATATTGTTCCGCCCGCTATACGGGCGGGGACGGCGCAGCGCGCCGTCCTCCACCGTGGACAGTTTAAAGGTGAGCAGATTTGACCGGAAATTTTTCCCTCGCTCCTGTAACCTTTGACTCGAATTCCATAGGTATTAGGTAGAAATGGATACAAAACGCATTTGCTCGGTTTGTGGCAAGCCCCTCACGCCAGGAACGCCCGAAGGACTCTGCCCCGAATGCCTGCTCAAGGCGGGCCTGGGCACCGGTGTGGACATCGGGCCGGACACCGGCGGCAAAGCGCCGCGTTTCACTCCGCCGAAAATCGAGGAGTTGGCCGCAAAATTTCCGCAGTTGGAAATCCTCGAATTCATCGGCCAGGGCGGCATGGGCGCGGTCTATAAAGCCCGGCAAAAACAATTGGACCGCGTCGTGGCCTTGAAGATTCTGCCGCCGCAGGCCGGCGGCCCGGCGTTTGCCGAACGCTTCACGCGCGAAGCCCGCGCGCTCGCCAAACTCAATCATCCGCACATCGTCACGCTCTACGAATTTGGCCAGAGCGACGGCCTGTTTTATTTCCTCATGGAATTCGTGGACGGCGTCAACCTCCGGCAACTCCTCACCAACAGCCGCGTTTCGCCCCGCGAAGCCCTGGCCATCGTGCCGCAGATTTGCGAGGCGCTCCAGTTCGCCCACGACTCGGGCATCGTCCATCGCGACATCAAACCCGAAAACGTCCTCCTCGATAAAAAAGGCCTGGTGAAAATCGCCGATTTCGGCGTGGCCAAAATGATTGCCGAAAGCCTCACCGAAGCCGCCGAAAAATCCACGGCTGCGGCTGCGCCCGGTGAATTGACCGAAGCCGGCAGCACGCTCGGCACGCCGCAATACATGGCGCCGGAGCAAATCAAAAATCCGACCGAAGTGGACCATCGCGCGGACATTTATTCCCTCGGCGTCGTGTTTTACCAGATGCTCACCGGCGAATTGCCCTCGGGCAAAATCGAGCCGCCCTCCCATAAAGTGCAGATTGATGTGCGCCTGGACGAAGTCGTCCTGCGCGCCCTGGAAAAGAAGCCGGAAATGCGGTTCCAGCAGGCAGGCGATGTAAAAACGGCGGTGGAGACGATTGCCACCACGCCGCAACCGCCGGCTTCCGAAACTCCTCCCGGTTTCAACCACTACAAAAGTCCCAAATGGAACTTTGAACTGGATATTCCCGAGGGCTGGAACACGTTACCGCCCAAGAATAGTCCCCATGAACTGCTCCGCTTTGGGCCGGCCAAGGAAGGTAACCCCTTGATCCTGTCCCGCGGTGTTCAGGGTATTTCGTCCTTTGAACAGGCGCCGGACAAGAAAGACGCGTCCCTATTGATCCTGTACCGGATGCCCCACAATCCCGAAACATCGCTCAAAAGTATTTCTGACGCGGCGCAGGAAACGCTGGCCAAAGCCGGCTTTGGAAATTTTGTTTCCACTGAAACGACCATCGGCGGCAAACCAGCGCGGACGCTCGATTTCGACCGACCTGGAGGTGATGGCATATGGAGTTGCCGCCGCTATTTCATCGCCGAAGGCACACTCGCCTACATACTGGGATTTGGCACGCTCGACAAAGCCGGCATTTTCGAAACCTTCGACCGCATGGCCAAAAGCTTTCGGCTCCAACCGCCTCCCCAACCCCCTCCCGGCTTCAAGCATTACGAAGATCCAAAATGGAACTTCGAACTGGATATTCCCGAGGGCTGGAACGAGTTCCCACCGAACCTTAAGAATAGTCTCTATGAACTGCTCCGCTTCGCGTCGCACGAAAACGGCAGGCACCTCCTGATCATTTTTCGGAAGCCGCATAACCCCGCAAAATCACATAAAGACTATTCTGACGAAGTACAAAAAATCCTGGCTGAAAAACGTTTTGGAAACTTTGTTTCCGGTGAAACGACCATCGACGGCAAACCGGCGCGGACGCTTGATTTCGACCGGCCTGAAGACGATGGCGCCTGGAGCTGTCGCCACTATTTCATGGCGGAAGGTACGCTCGGTTACACGCTGGGATTCGGCACGACCGACAAAGCCGGGATGTTCGAGACCTTCGACCGCATGGCCAAAAGCTTTCGATTCCAGCCATCCGGTAATGTGAATAAGTTAAAACCCTTCTTTCCAAAAACTCAAACCGTTGCGGCAGACGAGCCGAAACCGGAGTCGAGCAGTCAAAAGGCAGAACCGGAACTGCACTCGGAAGGTTATACTGTTAGAATCGAACCAGTAAATCCTCCAAAACCTGCGCGGCGTTTCAGCGTGGCTGGCTTGATCGCGTTTTTGCCAGGCATCCGTGCGGCCACCAAGGATCCAATACGAAGGTTCACTATTCTACGCGCAATCTTCATCGCAGGGTTTGCGCTGGCGGCTATTGTGAATCTTATCTACACCATAATGGTGGTCTGGAGATCGACGCCTGAACTGATGCAGGCAGTTGAAACCGGCCGGTTGTTGCGCTATTTCGAATTGATACGTGCTTATTCCCACCTCAGTGTAAATTGGATCGCCCCCTATGTATTCATCGCGCTCGCCATCACTTTCCCTCGCCGATGGATATTCATCACCGGCTCCATTTTCGCCATCTACGAGTTTTTGTTTTATCCACTTGGCCCGCAGTACAGCGAAATTCAATTTGGCCTGGGCAGCATGGCGCTTATCAATATCGCAAGGGCCATGGCGCTCGCCGGCTTTTGGGTCAAGCCTGCGAAACTTCATGCTGAGGGTTATGCGGATCGAGACGAACCAGCAAATCCACACGGCATGACCAGGGCGATCGCGCTGTTGGGAATCCTCCTAGCCGCCATAGCGATTTTGTTTTCTGTTCACAAAACGTCTGTCAATGCGAGATTGAGAACTGCTTCTTTGGTAAATGAAGAGACGCCAGGTGTGGCGCTGAACGGGCCACCGTTCGCAGCACAACTGCATCAGGCCACCGTCGAACTGGCGGTGGTCGGGGATGAACCCTGGACCAATCCCGTTTGCTGGTATCCTGACGGCCAGCCTTCGCCAAAGCCATTTCCCACCGGGGGGCAAGAGGAAAGTGCCCCCGATTCAGGCATGATCGTGAAAAAGCTCGTGTTTTACATTCGCAATCAGAGTAGCAACGACGTTTCCGTGCCAATTTGCCACGTCAGCGATTCAACTGGGGTAACCTCGGTGTGGGTGCCTCCTCATGAAGATATGCCAAAGGGATATTTTGGCCTGAGTCTGTATTACCCCTCCAACACACTGACAGCAAACCTGTCCATCGGCGTGGCCAACGGGCCGTGGGAAACCGTCATTTCGATGGATCACTCTTACAACTCGATTAGCGCGGAGGGAACCGGCGCCGACAATTGGAGCGGTTCCTATGAGTCCGTGACCGGAAAGAATGGCGACGTCGCGGTCGGTTGCTCTTACACCACGCGTTCGAACTGGGTCTCGCGCATCGTTTATGTCAACGGCAGCGGGCACATTGTTCCCATCAGTGAAGTATCTGATCCCGGCGGTTTCAGAGACCCGGCGACGGGTACTTTGCTCATTTCGTCGAACGAATATTCCCACATCAAACAATTCCTGGTGCAACGCCGGAAATGCCAGTGGATGGAATTTAACAACATCTCGCTCCAACAAGGCCACCGGATAAGCGTTACGGCAAAAGTTTATTGACTGGCGAATCGTCCTTGACTTTTCACAACGGCTCTTCATAAACTATCGCCTCGCAGCCCAAATTGAGCAACGTCAGGACCGACAATGAACCGATTTCGAAATAAATGTGCCGCTACAGGCCTCAAATGCCTTTTAGCCTTCTGCATCAGCTACTTGCCACTTTCCAACGTCTTTGGAAACCCCCTGCCCGGAGACCAACACTGGGACAGCCAATTTGGATTCGTGGGCACCAGTGACGAGTCATTATCGATCAACGTGCTGGGCGGAAAGGTGTACGTCGGCGGTTGGTCGGTCGCGGCGGGCAATACCGCAGCCAACTATATCGCCGGATATGACGGCACCAATTGGTTTCAACTCAATAATGGAGTCAGCGGCTACTATAATCTTACCTTTGTTCAGGCGCTGGCCAACGACGGCACGAATCTCTACGTCGGTGGAATATTCACCAACGCCGATGATAGTGGCGCAATCAATATAGCGCGCTGGGACGGCTCAAGCTTTCACCCCCTTCCCGGGGGAGCGCCAAACAGCGAGGTCGAAGCCATCAAAATCGCCGGGCCGAATTTTTATGCAGCAGGGGAATTCACATCCATCGGTTCTGTTTCGGCCAATCGCATCGCCGGTTGGAATGGCACAGGCTGGGTGCCGTTGGGCGCCGGCTTGACCGGCGGCTCAGGCCTCTCCACTTATGCCGCTGCACTGGAATATGATGGCACATACTTGTACGCAGGAGGCAATTTCGGACAGGCCGGCACCGTCGCAGCCAACAATATCGCCCGTTGGAATGGCAACGCATGGTCAGCCATGGGCAGCGGGTTCTCTGGGCCGGTTTTGGCGCTTTGCAGCGTGGGCGGCACTCTTTACGCAGGCGGCAATTTTACTAACGCAAGTTTGAGCATCACGAACCTGGCCCGCTGGAACGGCAGCAGTTGGTCCGCCGTTGGCGCAGGACCCAATCGCACGGTCGAATCCCTGGTGACAGATGGCACAAACCTGTACGTCGGCGGCCTTTTTACAAATATCAACGGCGTGGCGGCAAACCATATAGCGATGTGGGATGGCGCCAACTGGCATGCATTGGGCACAGGGATACAGGGATCTGCCGTTTACGGAATGGCATTGGATTCACAGGGCCGATTGTTCGTTGCAGGCAATTTCAATCAGGCCGGAAACGTGGGCGCGAGCTACGTCGCAGGGTGGGATGGAACAAATTGGTTCGCGCTCGGCGCAACGACCAGCAAAGGCATGACGCATTTTGACGGCGTAGTCCAAAGCCTGACCAGTGACGGTACCAATATTTATGCCGGCGGCATCTTTACCGAAGCCGGCAGCCAAATCGCAAACCAGGTGGCGCGTTGGGACGGCACAAATTGGTGGCCTTTGGGAGCGACTAACCTGGGAGCACTTCCCGAAGCAGGTCCTGACGCTTTCACATTTGCCGATGGCGATCTTTTCGCGGGCGGCGACTTCACGAATCTTGGCCCATATTCCATCGACCGCATCGGTTTTTGGGACGGAACGGAATGGAATGACATCGAAGGCGTAGATAACACAGTCGAGGCACTGGCCTATGACGGGGTTCGTGTATGGGTAGGCGGCGCGTTTACAAATGTTGAGACGGAAGCGGGCGGCGGCTACACGCCTGGCCTGGCCTATTACGACTTTAACCTCGGTTACTGGTACACCGCCGGGTATATACCTGGTAGCGGCCAAACCGTGAGCGCCCTGGGCTGGGACGGTATCAACGGCAATATGTATGTCGGGGGCAGTTTTACGTCCGTTTACACTTATTCCGATGGCGTCTCGGTGCCCGCAAACAATATCGCCGTTTTCAGTGAGGTCACAGGCGAATGGAGTGCCTTAGGCGGCGGCGTCAACGGAACCGTAGATGCCATTCTTGTCACCAACGGAATCGTTTACGTAGGCGGCGATTTTACCACTGCAGGCGGCCTGACGGTAAACGGCATCGCCGAATGGAACGGCAGCACATGGTCTGCCCTTGGCAGCGGCGTGACTGGATACAACAGCCTCGCGGGTACCAACAGCGTAAACGCACTGGCAATGAATGGAAACATTCTCTACGCTGCCGGTGCGTTTACCAATGCCGGCGGCGTCTATGCCGCCGGAATCGCTGCCTGGAACGGCTCGACCTGGACAAATCTCGGAAGCGGCTTCAATTACCCGGAAGAGAACAGCATCGGTTACGCCAACGCTTTGTTCGCGAATGGAAATGATCTGTATGCGGGCGGAGATTTCACCTTTGCCGGCAGCAAACCTTCCACCTTTATTGCGCATTGGAACAACCAACTCGATTACTATCCCCCGCCCAACCCTTACCTGACCCGCGAAGCCGCACTCCCCGGCGGCCAATTCCAATTCCGACTCGCCGGCACCAGCGGCGAAAGTTATATCCTTGAAGCCTCAACCAATCTCGTCCAATGGACCTCGCTGCTCACCAATAGCGCTACTCTCTACGATTTTACCGATACCAATGCCGCGCACTTCCCGAATCGCTTTTATCGGGCTGTGCTGGGACCTTAAATTTTTTAAAGGGGTCGGTTCCTGGTATTGTAGTATTTGTGAATTGACGGCCAGGGCTTGTTCCGAGCACAATGTAAGGCATGGCCCGAAAGCTGCGCGTGGAATATC
>Ga0335075_10002245_pt1 | contig 31270 bp, 35 predicted proteins | sample Lox_Sample_24_FD_206723 | JGI IMG/M metagenome (GOLD analysis project Ga0335075, IMG submission 206723) | Soil microbial communities from Loxahatchee National Wildlife Refuge, Florida, United States - Lox_Sample_2.4 | ecosystem: Environmental > Terrestrial > Soil > Wetlands | place: USA...
CGCCAACGACACGCTCACCAGCCACCCACGACGACGAAGCACGAGGCGCCCGCCCGAACCATCGGGACGGGCGCCTCACCCTGCCGCTTGACAGGAGGTCGCTACATATCAGGTGTACCGAGCCAGGACGTTGGTAGCAGGCGCGTCGGCTTGAACGGGTGAGAGCCTCCGAGTGGGGTGTGGCTTGTCTAGGACCGCTCCCACCCTCGGAGGCTCTCGTGTCTCACCGTAATGCTCGTACGACGTTCCAAGGTCGGCTGCTGATCGTGCAGCGCCGTCGCGACGGCTGGCCTCAGGCGCACATCGCGGCGGCGATGGGCATCTCGCGCAAGTGCGTGGCCAAGTGGCTGGCCCGCTACGCAGAGGCCGGCGAGGCCGGTCTATACGAACGGTCCTCGCGTCCTCGCTCTTGCCCACGTCAAACCAGCGCCGTCGTGGAGGAGCGCATCGTCGAGTTCCGCTGCCGCGAGCGACGCGGACCGGATTGGATCGGCGCCGAGCTCGGCGTCCCCGCCCGCACCGTGTCACGCGTTATCGCCCGGAAGGGTTTACCACGGCTGGCGCAGCTGGACCCGATGAGCGGCGAGGTCATCCGAGCCAGCAAGGCGACAGCGATCCGCTACGAACGCGAACGCCCGGGCGAACTGGTCCACATGGACGTCAAGAAGCTCGGCCGGGTCCCCGACGGCGGCGGCTGGCGAGCCCATGGCCGGGGACCAGGTGACAACCGCGATCGCGACAAGACCATCGGCTACGACTTCGTCCACTCCCTCGTCGATGACCACTCCCGCTTGGCCTACTCCGAGATCCTTGCTGACGAGAAAGGTGCGACCTGTGCGGCGTTCCTCGACCGCGCGCTCGCCTACTTCGCCAGCCACGGCATCGCTCGTATCGAACGGCTGATCACCGACAACGCCTGGGCCTACCGATGGTCGCTGCGCGAGGTCTGCGCCGCGCACGGCATCCGGCAGAAGTTCATCAAGCCCCACTGTCCCTGGCAGAACGGCAAGGTCGAAAGGCTCAACCGGACCCTGGCCACCGAATGGGCCTACCGGCAGGTCTTCATCAGCAACGACGAACGCTCAGCCGCCCTTGCGCCCTGGATTGAGCACTACAACACTGAACGCCGCCACAGCGCACTCGGAGGACTCCCACCAGTCAGCCGCCTGTGACCAACGTGTTGGCCCGGTACAGCTAGGGCCGGGTCGCCAGACCGTCGAGGACCAGGTCGCAGATCCCGGCGGTCAGGCGGTCGGCGTTCGCCGCCGGGTCCTCGTGCGGCCGCTCGATGGCGACACTGAGCCCGGCGATGGTGACCGCGCCGAAGACGCTCACCGCGACCGTGGCCGGATCCTCGACCCGCCGCAACGACCCGTCCTCCACGCCCTCGGTGAGCAGCTGCTCGATGGGCTGGTAGAACGCGCCGTTGATCGCGAGCGCCAGCTCCGGCAGCCGGGCCACGCGGCCCAGGTCCCCCATCAGGGCGCGGCACAGGTACGGGTGCTCCAGCATGATCCCGAGCTGGGCCAGCATGGCGGCCCGCAGCCGGGTCCGCGCGTCCTCGGGTCCGCTCACCGCCACTCCGACGGCGCTCGAGATCATCTCCAGGATGTCGCCCAGGAGGAACTCCAGGACGCCGTTCTTGCCGTCCAGGTGGTAGTAGATCGTCGCCTTCGGGATGCCCGTGACCTCGGCGATGTCGTCGATCTTGGTCCCGTCCAGACCGCGTTCGGCGATGAGCTCCGCCGCGTCGTACAGCCGACTGGCGAGCTTCGCCGGAATCTTCCGCATCGGCACATCCTATGTTGTACTGAGAGTCCAAACTCCCGATCCATACTCTCGGACCGTCCCACGGAGGCGCTCGTGACGATCGACCAGCAGCTGACGTACCGGCCGTGGGATCCCGACGTGATCGCCGACCCGTATCCCGTCTACCGCGAGCTGCGGGAGCGCGCGCCCGTGTTCTGGTCCGACGAGGCGAACGCCTGGGTCCTGAGCCGGTACGCCGATGTCACCGCGGCCCTCACCGACCCGGCGACGTACTCCTCGGCGTCGGGCGTCTACCCCACGCCGCCCGACGTGGACATGACCGAGCTGTTCCTGCCCATGCTGGTGATGAGCGACCCGCCCCGGCACACCCAGCTGCGGCAGATCGTCAGCAGAGCCTTCACCCCGCGCCGCATCGCCGCGATGGAGCTGGGCATCCACGCCATCGTCCACGAGCTTCTCGACGACGTCCCTGCCACCGGGACGTGGGACTTCGTCTCGGGGCTCTCCGGTCCGCTCCCCGCGATCGTCATCGCGGACATGCTCGGCATCCCCCGCGAGGACCGGGACCACTTCCGGGCCTGGTCCACGACCCTGATCCAGGGCAATCCCATCCGCGGCGAGATGGGGCCGGGGCTGGAGGCGGCAGCCGCCCTCTACGACTACTTCTCGTCGTTCCTCGCCGAACGTCGCTCGCGCCCCCAGGACGACCTGATGTCGGCGCTCGTCCAGGCCGAGGTCGACGGCCAGCACCTCAGCGAGGACGAGCTGCTGGGCTTCTGCCTCCTGCTGCTCGTGGCCGGCCACGAGACGACCACGAACCTGCTCTCCAACGGCGCCGTCCTGCTCGCCGAGCACACCGGGGTCCGCGAGCGGCTGCGCAACAACCGGGACCTGGTGCCCTCCGCCGTCGAGGAGCTGCTCCGCTACGACTCGCCGGTCCAGGGCATCGGGCGCACGCTGACCCGGCCGGTCGAGCTCTACGGACAGCGCATGGAGTCCGGCGACTCGGTGCTGCTGCTGTTCGGCTCGGCGAACCGCGACGACCACGCGTTCCCCGACGCCGAGGTCTTCGACATCACGCGGCGCCCCGAGCGACACGTCGCCCTCGGTCGTGGCATCCACTTCTGCCTCGGCGCGTCGCTGGCCCGGATGGAGACCCGGATCGCGCTCGACGTACTCCTCGACCGCCGGTCGTTCGCCTGGGACGTCGACCTGTGCGCCGCCGAGCGACTCCGCTCGGGTCCGATCCGCGGCTTCGCCTCGCTGCCCGTGCGGTGATCGGCCAGCGGGCTCGGATGGGGTTGTCCAACGGCCGCAATTGCGGCGGTTGAGCAGGTTGCCGGGTCCTCGACCCGTTCTACGGCCGCAATTGCGGCCCTGATGCGGCCGCCGACGCCGACGCCCCCCGCCGCCACACGGCCAGCGCCCCGAGGCCCAGCAGCACCGGGCCGCCGACCGTGAAGACCCGCCACACCACGAGACCCGCGACGCCGGCGGCCTCCACCTCGGACCCGGCGGCCTCGACCAGTCCGGCGAGCACCAGCGCGTCGACGACGCCGATCCCGGAGAACGGGAAGATCGTGAAGGGATAGGCGAACAGGTACGCGACCGCGATCTCCGCGAGCGCCACCTCGGAGCTGTCCAGGCCCACGAAGCGCAGGCACAGCACGAGCAGCGTGAGGTCCACGGCCAGCATCCCCACGAGCGCCACCAGCGACTGGGGGAAGCCGCGCCGGAACCGTACGACGATCTCGCTGCGGAACTCCGCGCACGACCGCGCCCAGGCCTCCGGGTCCACGCTGCGCCGGACCCGGCGGGCCGCGCGCCCGGCCCGACCGCCGACCGCCAGGGCGACCTGCTCGCTGCGGACGACGAGGAGCACCCCGACCAGGATCGCGAGCGAGATGGCGATGCTGAGCAGCTCCAGCCAGCGCGGCCCCGGTGCCCGGCCCAGCAGTCCCAGCAGCACGAAGCCACCGATCGGCGCGGCGAACCGGACCACGTAGAAGGTCAGCGTGTTCATCACCGTCCCGGCCAGGGCCTTGACGGTGGGCACGCCCCACGACCCGAAGATGCTCAGCCGGAGCGCCAGGTCGCTCGGCGGCGGGGCCAGGGACGCCATCAGGATCGCGGCCTGGTCGTTCAGCGTGGCCTGGTACGGCGAGATCCCCGGGATGTACAACGCGAGCGGCAGGGCGTTGAGCACCTGCCGGACCAGCAGGACCACCAGCAGGACCAGCGGATGCCACCAGGTCAGCAGCTTCAGGGCCGCCCAGACCTCGGCCCAGTCGACCCGGCCGATCAGCCGGACGACGACGACCGTGATGATCCCCGCGACGAGGAGCAGGCCCAGGCGGGCGACCCAGGCCGGGCGGCTGGCGCCGGTCCTCACCCGATCTCGATCACGAGTCCGACGGCTCCAGGGTGAGGACGACCTCGTCCTGCGTGAGCTCGAGGTCGCCGTCGACCAGCCGGGCGGTCACCACCCCCGTCCGGAACAGGCTCGTGAGCCACTCGTCCTGTGCGGCGACGTCCTCGACGCAGCCCATCAGGGTGGCCGCCGGCTCGCCGGACCAGGCCAGCTGGTCCCCCGTCACGTCGTACTCGGCCGTCATCGTGTTGCACCCCGCCGAGACCGCGAGTACGCCGTCCTCGAAGCTCAGCCGGACCCGGGTCCCCTCCACCAGCTCGTGACCCACCACCTCGGTCGAGGCGTACGACGAGCCGTCGAGGTCGTCGGCCGTCACCGCGGACGGCTCCGCGGTCGACGCGTCGGACGCGCTGTCGTCCTCGGACCCGCAGCCGGCGAGAGGCAGGAACGCGAGCAGCAGGACCGGGACGACCCGGCGTCTCATCAGAAGTCCACCGGGTCACGGCTGATGGGGCAGGTCATGCAGTGGCCGCCGCCGCGGCCGCGGCCGAGCTCGGCCCCCACGATCGTGATGACCTCGATCCCCGCCTTGCGCAGCAGCGTGTTGGTCAGGGTGTTGCGGTCGTAGGTCATCACCACGCCCGGCTCGAGGGCGACGGCGTTGTTGCCGCTGTCCCACTGCTGCCGCTCGGACTGGTAGACGTCGCCGCCCGTCTCGATCACCCGCAGCTCGCGCAGGCCGAGCGCCCGGGCCACGACGTCGACGAACGGGGTGCTGCCCTCGTCGATGACCTCGACGCCGGGCTCCCGGTCCGACGGCACCAGGGTGAAGGTGTGCACCCCGTCCATGATGGTCGGGTAGAGGGTCACCATGTCGCGGTCGACGAAGGTGAAGACGGTGTCCAGGTGCATCGCGGCGCGCAGCTTGGGCATCCCGGCGACGATGACCCGCTCGGCGGCGCCCTGCGCGAAGAGCGCTGCCGCGACCTGCGTGATGGCGTGCCGCGAGGTGCGCTCGCTCATGCCCACCAGGACGACGCCGTTGCCCACGGGCATCACGTCGCCACCCTCGAACGACGCCTGCCCCCAGCTCTGCTCGGCGTCCCCCCACCAGACCGTCGACCCGACGAAGTCAGGGTGGTAGGAGTAGATCGCCTGGTAGAGGAGCGTCTCCTCCTTGCGGGCCGCCCAGTAGAGCGGGTTCATCGTGAGGCCGCCGTACAGCCAGCAGGTGGTGTCGCGGGTGTAGAGCGTGTTCGGCAGCGGCGGCATGAGGTACTCGCGCGCCCCGGTCGACTCCCGCGCCAGCGCGGCGTACCCGGAGCGGAAGTCCCCGGGCAGGTCCTGGGTCGCGAGCCCACCGATGAGGAACTCCGCCAGCTCGCGTGCCGGCAGGCTCTCCAGGAAGGCGCGGGTGCCGTCGACCAGCCCGAGCCCGACCTGGTTCGGCACCACCTTGCGGTCCAGCAGCCAGTCCCGGGCGCCGGGCACCGCGAGGGTCTGCGCGACCAGGTCGTGCAGCTCGACGACGTCGACTCCGCGACCGCGCATCTTGTTGACGAAGTCCGCGTGGTCGCGCTGTGCGTTCTCGACCCACAGCACGTCGTCGAAGAGCAGCTCGTCGCTGTTGCTCGGCGTCAGTCGGCGGTGCGCGAGACCGGGCGCGCAGACGAGCACCTTGCGGAGCTTGCCGACCTCCGAGTGCACTCCGTAGGTCGAGGACACGCTCTCGGTCATCAGATCCTGCCTTTCTGTCGAGGGCAACGAGGTACTCGCGAGGTCAGAGCTCGATCCGACCGGTCCACAGGCCGATGCCGCCGATGATCGCGCCGGTCACGATCAGCGCGAACAGGGCGAGCTCCGCCGGGGAGAAGATGCGCCGGTCGTGCTCGCTGCGCGCCTTGACGTAGAGCAGCGCCGCCGGCGCGAGGAGGACTGTGGAGAGCAGCACGAACTTCATGCCCGCCGCGTCGAAGAGGAAGATCGTGTACGCCGTCGCCGCGCCCGCCACGATGGTGTCCCGGCGGCGCGCCTTGGCCGGCACGCCGTCGTACGACTCCCCCGTCAGCCCGAGCTTGAGGGCGTACGCCGCCGCCAGCAGGTAGGGCAGCAGCGCGAGGCTGGTCGACAGGTCGAGCATGAAGTTCAGCGCGTCGTCGACGAACAGTGTGAGTGCCAGCAGCGCCTGGACGCCGAGGGTGGTGGCGACGAGGGCGACGATGGGGGTGCCGGCCTCGTTCTCACGGCCGAGGAGCTCGGGGAAGTCGTCGGCGCGGGCCGGGATGAACATGACCTCGGCCGCCATCAGGGTCCAGGCCAGGTAGGCGCCGAGGACCGAGACGATGACCGCGACGCTGATGAAGATCTCGCCCCAGTCCCCCACCACGGACTCGAAGACGCCGACCATCGACGGCTGCCGGGTCGCGGCGAGCTCGGGCTGCGGCACCACGGCGTAGCTGGAGAGCGTGACCAGCGCGAAGATCGACAGCACGCTCAGGAAGCCCATGACGGTCGCGCGGCCGACGTCCTCGCGCCGCTTCGCGTAGCGGGAGTAGACGCTCGCGCCCTCGATGCCGATGAACACGAACGTCGTGATCAGCATGGTGTTGCGGACCTGCTCGTTGAGGTCGCCGAGGTCGCCGTACCCGTAGGCGGTCCAGTTGTCGGAGAAGACGCCCGCGTCGAAGTTCACGAAGAGCACGACGATGAAGACCAGGATCGGGAGGATCTTGAAGACCGTCACGATCCGGTTGATGATCGCGGCGTCGCGGACGCCGCGCGCGATCAGGTAGTGGAAGACCCACACGCCGACCGAGCCGACGGCCACGGCGAGGAAGGTGTCCCCGTCGCCGAAGCTGTCGAAGAACGCGCCGACCGTCGCGGTCATGAAGACCCAGTAGAAGGTGTTGCCCGCGACCGCGCTGGCCCAGAAGCCGATCGCGGAGTTGAAGCCGGCGTAGTCGCCGAAGCCGGCCTTGGCGTAGATGAAGACCCCGGAGTCCAGCTCGGGTTTGCGGATCGCGAGGTTCTGGAAGACGAAGGCCAGCATCAGCATGCCCGTCCCGGCGATCGCCCAGGCGATCAGCGAGCCGAGGATGCCCGTCGCGACGCCGAAGCGGGCCGGGAGCGAGAAGACGCCCGCCCCGACCATGCCCCCGACCACCATCGCGGTCAGGGTCGGGAGGCTCAGCTTCGCCACGGTCCCGCCCGCAGGCGTGCTGTCGGTCTGCGTGCTCACGTGTCCCCCTCGCGGAGCTCCGTGGGCGCGACGATATCGATCAGGAGACCCGCGGGCAATGGGGTGCGCGCGTCGAGCGCGCCCCGAGTGCTCGCCAACGTGGTACCTCCTGGTCGGAGATCCGAGCGTAGGCAAGAGGGTGACTTACCCGCCTCACGAGATTCGGGTGAGGCGGGTCGTCAGGTGGGGCGCAGGGTCAGGTCCGTCAGGGTCGCATCGCGCGGCAGGTCCAGCACGTGCAGGATCGCGTCGGCCACCGTCTCGGGCTGGATCCACGCCGCGGCGTCGTACTCCTTGCCCTCCTGGCGGTGCACCTCCTCCTGCATCGCCGTGGCGGTCCGGCCCGGGTAGACCGAGGTGACCCGGACGCCGTACGGCGCCTCCTCGGCGCGCAGCGCGTCGGCGAGGGCCTTCAGCCCGTGCTTGGTGGCGGCGTACGCCGACCAGCCCGGGTGGGCGTGCAGCCCGGCGCCGGAGTTGAGCAGCACCACCGTGCCCCGGCGGGCCCGCAGGGCGGGCAGCGCGATCCGGGTGAGGGCGGCGGGCGCGACCAGGTTCACCTGGAGCTGGTCGACCCAGGCCCCGACGCTCAGCTCGGCGACGGAGCCCAGCTCGGCGATCCCGGCCGCGTGGACGACCGAGTCGAGTCCCTCCGGCAGCCGGAGCGACTCGACGGAGTCGGGCCGCGAGAGGTCCGCGACGAGGACCTCGGAGCCGGGCAGGGCGGCCGCCAGCTGCTCGGCCCGCTCGGCCGAGCGGGCCAGCAGCACCAGCTCGTCGCCCCGCTCGAGGAGCCGGGTGGCGAGGACCGCCCCGATGCCGGAGCCGGCGCCGGTGAGCAGGTGGACGCGCGGCTGCGCGGACATCAGCGGGTGAAGACGATCTTGCCGAACAGGTCGCCGCCGGCCATGGCGGCGAACCCCTCGGCGGCGTCGGCCATCGGCAGGACCCGGTCGATCAGCGGCCGGGCGCCCGAGGCGTCGAGGAGCGCGACCAGGGAGGCCAGCTCGTCGCGGGTGCCCATCGTGGAGCCGATGACGCTGAGCTGCAGGAAGAAGATCCGGGTCAGCTCGGCGTCGTCGAGGTTCGGGCCGGACGTCGTACCCGAGGTGACGATCCGGCCGCCCGGGCGCAGCGCCCGGATGGAGTGCGACCAGGTCGCCTTGCCGACGGTCTCCATCACCGCGTCGACCTTGACCGGCAGCCGGGCGCCCGACTCGAAGACCTCGTGGGCACCGAGGTCGAGCGCCTTGGCGCGCTTGGCCTCGTCGCGGCTGGTCGCGAGCACCCGCAGACCGGCCGCTCGGGCGAGGGTGATGACCGCGGTCGCCACCCCGCCGCCGGCCCCCTGGACGAGCACCGTCTCTCCGGCCTTGAGCTGGCCCCGGGTGAAGAGCATCCGGTACGCCGTCAGCCAGGCCGTCGGCAGGCAGGCCGCCTCCTCGAAGGACAGCGACGCCGGCTTCGGGACCACGTTGCGACGCGGGACGGCGACCTTGTCGGCGAAGGTGCCCTGGTAGCGCTCGGAGAGCAGCGACCGCTTCGGGTCGAGGGTCTCGTCCCCGCTCCACGACGGGTCGCTGATCACGGCGTGGACGACGACCTCGTTGCCGTCCTCGTCGTACCCTGCGGCGTCGCAGCCGAGGATCATCGGCAGCGACTCCTCGCGCAGCCCGACCCCGCGCAGCGAGAACAGGTCGTGGTGGTTGAGGGACGCGGCCTTGACGGTGACCGTGGTCCACCCGTCCGGTACCTCCGGGTCGGGGCGCTCCCCCACCCGCAGGACCGAGACCGGGTCTTCCTTCGAGAACGTGTCGGCGTAGACGGCAAGCATCCCCAGAACCTACCGGCCGGTGGTCAGCGTCGCGCCACGCCGTCGCGCCGGGCCGCCTCCGCGACCGCGGACGAGACCGCACCCGGCACCCGCGGGTCGAACGGCGACGGGATGATCATGTCCTCGGCCAGGTCGTCGCCGACGAGCGACGCGAGCGCCTGCGCCGCGGCGAGCTTCATGCCCTCGGTGATGGCCGTGGCGTGCGCGTCGAAGGCGCCCCGGAAGATGCCCGGGAAGGCCAGCACGTTGTTGATCTGGTTCGGGTAGTCCGAGCGCCCGGTCGCCACCACGCGGGCGTGCCGATGAGCCACTTCGGGCAGCACCTCGGGCGTGGGGTTCGCCAGGCCGAAGATGATGGCGTCCGAGGCCATCGGGGCGATCTGCTCCTCGGGGACGTTGCCGCCCGAGACGCCGATGTAGACGTCGGCGCCGACCAGCACGTCGGCCAGCGAGCCGGTCCGGCCGGTCAGGTCGGCCGTCATCTCGGCGAGGGCCTTCTTGACCGGGGTCAGGTCCTCGCGCGAGGAGTGCAGGACGCCCTGGCGGTCGACGACCACGCAGTCCTTGATCCCGGCCTCGAGCAGGATCTTGGTGACCGCGACGCCGGCCGCGCCCGCACCGCCGATGACGACCCGGGTCGACTCGAAGCTGCGGCCGGTGAGCCGCAGCGCGTTGGTCAGCGCCGCGAGCGCGACCACGGCGGTGCCGTGCTGGTCGTCGTGGAAGACGGGGATGTCGAGCAGCTCCTTGAGCCGGTCCTCGATCTCGAAGCAGCGCGGCGCCGAGATGTCCTCGAGGTTGATGCCACCGAAGCTGGGCGCCATCCGGACGACGGTCTCGATGATCTCCTCGACGTCGGTGGTGTCCAGGCAGATCGGGATGCCGTCGACGCCGCCGAACTGCTTGAACAGCACGGCCTTGCCCTCCATCACGGGCATCGCGGCGGCCGGTCCGATGTCGCCGAGGCCGAGAACGGCGGTGCCGTCGGTCACCACGGCCACGGTGTTGGGCACCCAGGTGTAGTGCTGGGTCATCGCGGGGTCGGCCGCGATCGCCTCGCACACCCGGGCGACGCCCGGGGTGTAGGCCATCGAGAGGTCGTCGCGACCCTCGAGCGCGACCGTGGAGCTGACCTCCATCTTGCCGCCGACGTGCAGGTCGAAGACCGGGTCTCCGGCGTGCGGGTGGGACTGTGCTTCGTTCATGGTGACCAGTGCTTTCCAGGCGCGGAGGCCGTCGGAACTCTTGAGGCTCCGGCTCGACGCGGACGGGGTGGTGCCGCGGAACCGGGTGCACGGGGCGGTGGGTTCTCAGCAGTCTCGCACAGGGCCCCGGCATTCATAGGTGGGCTCCGTCACAACCATCTGGCCGGTCGCGGCCACGGCCAGAAGCGGCCCCTGACCACGGCGACCACGTCCTCGTCCGCGACCGGTCCGCGGTGGCGGGAGTCGACGCCGGCGGCCGGGTTGTCGCTCAGCAGCCACCATCCCGCGCGGCCGGACGCCGTCGTACGACGCTCCGCCGCGCGCTTGACCACGAGCGTGCCGTCGGCGAACCGGGCCACCACCAGCCGGCCCGGGCGCACCCTGCCGCGGTGGTCGACGACCAGCCGGTCACCGGCGCGGAGGGCGGGCAGCATCGAGTCGCCGGAGACATGGGCCGGCCCGAGCAGGGGTACCCGTCCCGCCAGACGTCGGACCCCTCGAGCTGCGTGCGGCACGCGGAGTAGTCTCGCAGCCGAGCGCGTCCGCCCCGGCGGCGTACTCCGACAACCGAAGAAGAGACGACGAGAGGACCCGCATGTTCGCGCGACTGTTCGCACCCACGCTTGAGGTTTCCGCCCACTGCGACCTGCCCTGCGGTGTCTACGACCCGGCCCAGGCCCGGATCGAGGCCGAGTCGATCAAGGCGATCATCGCGAAGGTCGCCGACAACGACGACCCGGACTTCCGCACCCGCGCGATCCTCATCAAGGAGCAGCGCTCCGAGCTGGTCAAGCACCACCTGTGGGTGCTGTGGACCGACTACTTCAAGCCCCCGCACTTCGAGAAGTACCCGCAGCTGCACACGCTGGTCAACGAGGCCACCAAGCTCGCCGGTGCCGGCGGCACCAAGGGTGAGCTCGACGCCGCGAAGGCCGACGAGCTGCTCGCCAAGATCGACCAGATCGCGGAGATCTTCTGGGAGACCAAGAAGGGCTGAGCCTCTCCGCAGGCCACCTGTCCTGCAGTGTCACCTCCTCGACGCCGTCCCAGCCCGCTCCGGGCTCGGGCGGCGTCGAGTGCGTTCGGCCCGCGGCCGGCGCCCTGGAGCGCCCGCTGCACCGGCCCCTTCTGCGTCGTACCGCCGGACGGTGGCCTAGGGTTCCGGCCAGGTCACCTGCGACGAAGGACGAACGATGGCTGTGAGCGATCCCGACCCGCGAGCGGCGCGCGCCGACGTCGAGCTGCGGCTGCCCGCCGACGGGGCGTACGTGTCCGTGCTGCGCACCACCACGGCGGGCGTGGCGGCCCGACTCGACTTCACCATCGACGACATCGAGGACCTGCGAATCGCGGTCGGCGAGGCGTGCGCGATGGTGCTGCCCGAGGCCGAGCCCGGCTCCTCACTGCTCGCCCGGTTCCACCTCGCCCCGGCCAGCCTGACCGTGTCGGTCGGGGTGGAGACCACCGCGGCCGCCACCCCCGACTACGACAGCTTCGCCTGGCAGGTGCTCACCACCCTGGCCGGCGACGCGGTCGTCGACTCCGAAGCCGGTCGGTTCACCGTGACCATGACGATGGAGTCGAGCGTCCTGCCGAGCGCGCCCCGAGCAGACGGCTGACATGGACGACCCCACTCGGGACCCTGTCGCCACCCCCGATCCGCCGCCCACGGGCGTCGAGGTCACGCGACGCCGCAGCGCCGAGCTGTTCGTCGTGCTGCGCGACGACCAGCAGAGCGAAGCGGGCCGCGACGCGGCCCGGGACGCGCTGGTACGCCTGCACCTGCCGCTCGTGGAGCACTGCGCCCGCCGCTTCCGCAACCGGGGCGAGCCCTTCGAGGACCTCGTCCAGGTCGGCACCATCGGCCTGATCAAGTCCGTCGACCGCTTCGACACCGACCGCGGGGTCGAGTTCTCGACGTACGCCACCCCGACGATCATCGGCGAGATCAAGCGCTACTTCCGCGACAAGGGCTGGGCGATCCGGGTCCCGCGGCGCCTCCAGGAGCTGCGGATGCAGATCGGCTCCGCCAGCGCCGAGCTCACCCAGTCCCTCGGCCGCTCGCCCACGCCGCGCGAGCTCGCCGAGGCGATCGGGTGCACCGTCGAGGAGATCGTCGAGGGCATCGAGTCCAGCAACGCCTACTCCACGCTCTCCCTGGACGCCACCGACGACTCCGATGACGGCTCGGCGACCATGCTCGACGCCATCGGCATCGACGACGAGGGCCTCGAGCACGTCGAGATCCGCGAGTCGCTGAAGCCGCTGCTGGACCGGCTGGACGCCCGGGAGAAGAAGATCCTGCTGCTGCGGTTCTTCAAGAACATGACCCAGTCACAGATCGCCCAGGAGATCGGCGTCTCCCAGATGCACGTCTCCCGGCTGCTGAGCCGGACCCTGGAGCAGCTCCGGACCTCGCTCGACCAGGCCGACTAGTCCCGGTGGCCGGATCCGGCCACCGGGACCCGGCGGCGTCCGGCACGCGGTGCTAGCTCGACCCGTCCTCGTCCCGCCGGGTCGCACCGGTCGGGTCGTCGACGAGCGCCGCTGTGCTCGCGGGGTGGAAGATCCCGACCAGCACCGCGCCGGCCACCACCGCCAGGACGATCGCCACGGGCGTGGTGTCACCCCCGCGGAAGCTCCACGCCACGCCGAGCTGGATCAGCTGGGCGAGTACGACGGGGGCGCGCGACCAGCCTGCTAGCCGGGTCAGTCCCCACGCGCACAGGCCCAGGCCGGCGCCGTACACCAGGAAGAACAGCGAGGTCGTCACGCCCATGGTGACGCGCACCGACGAGACGTTCGCGAGCTCCAGGACCGCGCTGACCAGCAGGACGGCCGCCTCCAGGGCGGCGAGGGCGGCCGCCACGAGGAGCGGGCGGGGCGGAGTGGGTCGAGTGCCGGTCACGGCGGACAGCGTAGACACCGGTGCCACGACCGCTTTCGGGGTACCACACGACGTTGCCTTCCCGGCAGCCGCCGCCGGCCGGAGCCGGACACCTGTGATGAACGAGACCACCGCGGGTCTTGTTTAACGCCCCGATCCTTGCCAGGCTGGTCCGGCGCTCGTGAACGCGTTCACATCGTGATGCCCACCCGAGCATTCCGCAGGCCTGAGCTGCCCCTGGCCTGCACGTTCGTAGTAGAGATGAGGGATTCCCCAGCCATGGATTGGCGCCACCGTTCCGCGTGCCTCGACGAGGACCCGGAGCTGTTCTTCCCGATCGGCAACACCGGTCCGGCCATCCTCCAGATCGAGGAGGCCAAGCAGGTGTGCCGACGCTGCGAGGTGCGCGAGCAGTGCCTCGCGTGGGCGCTCGAAGCTGGCCAGGACCACGGGGTCTGGGGCGGCCTCAGCGAGGATGAGCGGCGCGCGCTGAAGCGTCGCAACGCCCGCGCCCGCGTCCGCACCGCGTAGCGGAGACAGGCGGTCTCGACCGAGGCCGTCTCTCGGCCCACCGGGTTTCGAGGCTCCTGCGCTCGTGCCTCGCTCCGGAGCACCTCAACCAGCGGGCGGCCTCGACCAGCGGCGGCCTCGACCAGCGTCGGATCACTCCACCGGAACGTCCACCACGGCGCGCGTCCCGGCTCCTGACGGAGCCGGGCCGAGCTCCAGCTGACCACCGAGCTCGGACTCGACCAGCGTCCGGACGATCGAGAGCCCCAGGTTCGTCGAGCCGTCGAGCGTGAATCCCTCCGGCAGCCCGCGACCGTCGTCGTCGACGGTGAGGTGCAGTCGGCCGACGATCCGCTGCACCCGGACCACGATCTCGCCGTCCTGCTCGCCGTCGGCGTCGTACCCGTGCTCGACGGCGTTCTGCAGGACCTCGGTCAGCACCATCGCGAGTGCGGTCGAGCCCTCCGACGGCAGCACCCCGAACGACCCCTCGCGGCGGACCCGCACCCGGCCGCCGATGGCGCTCACCTCGGTGACCATCGCGCCCAGCCGGTCGGCGATCTCGTCGAACTCGACGGTCTCCTCGACCGCCTGGCTGAGCGTCTCGTGGACGATCGCGATCGACCCGACCCGTCGTACGGCCTCCTCGAGCGCGGCCTTCGCCGCCTCGGAGTCGATCCGCCGGGCCTGCAGGCGCAGCAGTGCGGCGACCGTCTGCAGGTTGTTCTTCACCCGGTGGTGGATCTCGCGGATCGTCGCGTCCTTGGTGACGAGCTCGCGGTCCCGGCGCCGGAGGTCGGTCACGTCGCGGACCAGGATCACCGCACCGAGGTGCTCGCCCTGGGGCCGCAGCGGGATGCTGCGCACGATCAGCGAGACGTCGTCGGAGCCGACCTCGGTGTCGCGGTGCGCCCGCCCGCCCAGGACCGCGCTCAGCGTCTCCTCGTCCGGACGCTTGCGCGGCGGCACCAGCTCGCGGGTCAGGTCGGCGAGCGCGACCCCGGCGAGGTCGCCGGAGAGGCCCAGGCGGCGGTAGACCGAGAGCGCGTTGGGGCTGGCGTACGCGACCCGGCCGGCGGCGTCGACGCGCAGGAAGCCGTCACCCACACGCGGCGAGTCGGCGTGGTCGCTGCGCTGGCCGGGCGCCGGGAAGTAGCCGTGGGAGATCATCTGGGTCAGGTCGGCGGCCGTCTGCAGGTAGGCCAGCTCCAGGCGGCTCGGCGTCCGGACGCCCAGCAGGTTGGTGTTGCGACCGACCACGCCGATGACGCGTCCCGCCCGGCGCACCGGGATCGTCTCGACGCGGACCGGGACGTCGTCGCGCCACTCCGGGTCGCCCTCGCGCACCAGCCGCCCGTCGCGGTACGCCGCGTCGAGCATCGGCCGGCGTCCGGTCGGGACGAAGGTGCCGACCACGTCCTCGACGTACGCCGTCGGCCCGGTCGTCGGACGCATCTGGCCCGCGGCCCAGAACCCGCTCCCCTCACGGTCGGGCAGCCACAGCACCAGGTCGGCGAAGGAGAGGTCGGCGATGATCTGCCAGTCCGCCTGCAGCAGCTGCAGCCAGGCGACGTCGGCCTCGTCCAGGTCGGTGTGGCTGCGGACCAGCTCGCTGAAGGTGGGCACGAGGTCAGGCTAGAGGTGGCGTCTCAGAGCCGGTTCGCCCCATGTCCGGAGCAGGCCGGATCTTTGGCACACTGGCCTCCATGTCCGGGTCCTACTGGAAGCAGGTCCACGCCGCCGGGCTGGCGGTGCCGGCGGACCGACCCCTCGACGACCTCACCGCGGAGCTGACCCGGATGCTCGGCGATCCGGACCCGGAGCTGCGCGACGCGACGGCGTACCCGACCCTGATGACCTGGGTCGGTCGCGGTGTGTACGACGACCTCCTGCCGGGCCTCGGCGACGGGATGGCCGCGGGCCTCGGCGTCGGGATCGGCGAGGCGGAGGGTGACGGGGTCTTCCGGCGCAGCTTCTCCGCGCTGGTCCTGGGCGAGTGCATAGCCCGCGACAACCAGCGGCCGCTCGTCCCGGGCGGCAAGGTCCTGGAGTGGGGGGACCGGCTCGCGACCTGGCTGCTGCGCGAACGGGACCTGCGCGGCTACGTCCCTGGCAAGGGCTGGGCGCACGCGGTCGCCCACGGCGCGGACGCGCTCGGCGCGCTGGCCGACTCCCAGCACGTCCAGCAGCCCGAGCTCACCGTCCTCCTCGACGTCGTCGCCGACCGGCTGGTGCTGCCGGTGGACCGGCTGTTCACCAACGGGGAGCCCGACCGGCTGGCCCAGGCGGTCATGCACGTGCTGCGGCGCGACGTCGTGCCCCTCGCGGTCCTGGAGCCGTGGGTGGCGCGCCTGGTCGCGACCGCCCGCACCCGCTCGTCGTACGACGACCGCGACCCGCACCTGGTCGGCGGGAACGCGGAGGCCTTCCTGCGCGCCCTGTACCTCCAGCTCGCCCTCGGACCGCAGCCGCCCGCGGTCCGCTCCGACCTGATCCTCGTGGTCGTCGACGCGCTGCGCGCGACCAACCCGCAGTACCTCGCCCCGCGTGCGTGACTGGCGGGTAACCTCCGGCACATGACCGACGTCACAGTGCCGGCGGCTGGATCCGCCACCCCGTCCGAGGACCTGTCCGGCCACGCCGGCGAGCTGGCGGTCGCCGTCGCCCGCGCGCACGGGGTGGAGACCCTGTTCACCCTCTCCGGGGCGCACGTCTTCCCGCTGTACGACGGCGCGGTCAAGGCCGATCCGCCGATGCGGATCCTCGACGTACGCCACGAGCAGACCGCGGCGTTCGCCGCCGAGGCGACGGGCAAGCTCACCCGGGTCCCGGGCCTGGCCGTGCTCACGGCGGGTCCGGGCGTGACCAACGGCGTGAGCGCGATCGCGCAGGCCCAGTTCGCGGGCTCGCCGATGGTGGTCGTCGGCGGCCGCGCCCCGCAGAACCGCTGGGGCACCGGCAGCCTCCAGGAGCTCGACCAGCCGCCGATCATCGCGCCGGTCGCCAAGCTGGCCCGGACGCTGCCCACCGTCGCCGACGTGCTGCCGGGGCTCGACGAGGCGTTCGCCCAGGCCGGGTCCTCGCACCGCGGGCCGGTGTTCGTCGACGTGCCGATGGACGAGCTCTTCAACTCCGCCTCCGGCCCCGCGCCGGTCGCCACCCGCCCCGCCCCGGTGGAGCCCGACGCCGACGCCCTGGACCGGATCGCCGCGCTGCTCGCCGGGGCGTCCCGGCCGGTGCTGGTGCTCGGCACCGACGTCTGGGCCGACGGCGCGGAGATCGCGGCGCTGCGCTACGTCGAGGCGGCCGGGCTGCCGACCCTCACCAACGGGATGGGTCGCGGGATCCTGCCCGGCGGCCACCCGCTGCTGGCGACCAAGGCGCGCGGCAAGGCGCTGAAGGAGGCCGACCTGGTGGTCGTCGTCGGCACCCCGCTCGACTTCCGGCTCTCCTACGGCGTCTTCGGGGACGCCCGCGTCGTGCACGTCGCCGACTCCCCCGCCCAGCTCTCCGGACACGCCAGTCTCGCGGCCTCGGTGTCCGGCCACCTGCCGTCGGTGTTCGACGGGTTGCACGCCCGCTTCCGCGGCGCCGACTGGGCCGCCTGGACCGCCGAGCTCCAGGACGCCGTCCGGGCCGGCGCCGCTCGCGACGCCGAGCTGCTGAGCGCCGAGGCCGACCCGATCCACCCCGCCCGCATCTACGGCGAGCTGGTCCCGCGCCTGGAGTCGGACGCGGTCGTGGTCGGCGACGGCGGCGACTTCGTGAGCTTCGCCGGCAAGTACGTCGAGCCGCAGCGTCCCGGCGGCTGGCTGGACCCCGGCCCGTACGGCTGCCTCGGCGCCGGCCTCGGCGCCGCGATCGCCGCCCGGCTGGCCCGGCCCTCCGCGCAGGTCGTGCTGCTGCTCGGCGACGGCGCCGCGGGGTTCTCGCTGATGGACGTCGACACCCTCGTGCGGCACCGCCTCCCCGTCGTGATGGTGATGGGCAACAACTCCGCCTGGGGCCTGGAGAAGGGGCCGATGCAGATGCTCTACGGCTACGACGTCGCGGCCGACCTGGCCCCGCGCACGGCGTACGACGAGGTGGTCAAGGCGCTGGGCGGCGGCGGCGAGACCGTCACCGACCCGCGCCAGATCGGACCCGCCCTCGACCGCGCCTTCGCCGCGAACGCGCCGTACCTCGTCAACGTGATCACCGACGTCGACGCGGCGTACCCGCGCGCCACCTTCGGGATCTGAGCCGGTGTCCGACCTCGTCGTACGACGGGCCACCCCGGCCGACTACGCGAGCGCGGGCGCGGTGACCGTGGCGGCGTACGACCCCTTCACGGGCGACGCGGCCGACGACGACTACGTCGCCCGGCTGGCCGACGCCGCGTCCCGCGACGCCGAGGCCGAGCTGTGGGTCGCCACCACGGACGAGGGGACGCTGCTCGGCTGCGTGACGATCTGCCCGCCGGGCTCGCGCTGGCGCGAGATCGCGCGCGACGACGAGGGCGAGTTCCGGATGCTCGCGGTCGCCCCCGACGCCCAGGGCCGCGGGGTCGGGCGGGCGCTGGTCGGCCTCGTGCTCGACCGGTTCCGCGACGACGGTGCCTCGGCGGTCGCGCTGTCGAGCCTGCGGGAGATGACTGCCGCGCACCGGCTCTACGAGCGGCTGGGCTTCACCCGGCTGCCCGAGCGGGACTGGAAGCCACGTCCCGAGGTCGACCTGATCGCCTTCCGCAAGGAGCTCTGATGGATGCCACGCTGACCTTCACCGTGACCGACGCCGACACCGCCGCGGCCGTCGGCTCCGGCACGCTCCCCGTGCTCGGCACCCCGCGGCTGCTCGCGTGGTGCGAGGCGGCCACCTGCGCCGCCCTGGAGCCGACGCTCTCCCCCGGCTCGACGTCCGTGGGCACGCGCGTGTCGCTGGAGCACCTGGCGCCGTCCGTGGTCGGCCAGGAGGTCGAGGTGAGCGCCACGGCGGCGTACGTCGACGGCCGCCTGCACCGCTTCACCGTGAGCGCCCGCAACGCCGGATCGGCGAAGATCGTCGCGTCCGGCGAGATCACCCGCGTCGTCGTCGACGCGGAGCGGTTCCTGGCCCGGCTCTGATTTCATCTCAGCGGCGTCATTTGAGAGACTGTCTGATGGCCCTCTGTCTGGGTCGACACCGATTCCGAGGAGATCACCATGGGCAAGACCGGCCGCAAGCGCCGCGCTCGCAAGAAGAAGGGCGCGAACCACGGGAAGCGCCCCAACGCCTGAGCGCAGGCACCACGCATCCGAACCCCCGAGCCCACTGGGCCGGGGGTTCGTTGCTGTTCGGGGTGTCGGTGGTCGAGTGCCTCGCGAGGAACGAGCGAGGTGTATCGAGACTCAGGACTCGCTGATGCGGACCTGGACCTCGCGGATCCGGAACATCACGCGCTGGCGCAGCTCCTCCGGAGCCGCCTCCGAGCAGGACCGGGCGACGACCGACTTCACGGTGCGCTGGAGGTCGTACTTCTCCAGGCACGGGTTGCAGGTGTCCAGGTGCGCCCGGACGACGTCGCAGTCGGCCTCGGCGAGCTCGTTGTCGATGAAGTAGACGATCTGCTCGAGGTAGTCGGCACACTCGCGCTCGGACACCTCGTCGTGGGTGTGGCCGGCGTGGCCGGCATCGGAGGTGCTCACTTCTCGCTCCCCTCGCGGCCGACGGTCAGCAGGTCGTTGGTCCGGACGTAGTCCTGGAGCATGTCGCGCAGCTGACGGCGGCCGCGGTGCAGGCGGGACATCACGGTCCCGATCGGCGTCTCCATGATCTCGGCGATCTCCTTGTAGGCGAACCCCTCGACGTCGGCGAGGTAGACCGCGAGCCGGAACTCCTCCGGGAGCCGTTGCAGGGCGTCCTTGACCTGCGAGTCGGGCAGGTGCTCGAGCGCCTCGGTCTCGGCGGACTTCAGCCCGCTGGAGGTGTGCGACTCAGCGCGCGCGAGCTGCCAGTCCTCGACATCCTCGGCCATGGACTGCTGCGGCTGGCGCTGCTTCTTGCGGTAGGTGTTGATGAAGGTGTTCGTGAGGATCCGGTACAGCCAGGCCTTCAGGTTGGTGCCGGGCCGGAACTGGTGGAACGACGAGAACGCCTTCGCGAAGGTCTCCTGGACCAGGTCCTCGGCGTCCGCGGGGTTGCGGGTCATCCGCATCGCCGCGGAGTAGAGCTGGTCCAGGAACGGCAGGGCGTCGCGCTCGAAGCGCGCCGCCCGCTCGGTCTCGGTCTCGGTGGCGACGTCGACAGGCTCGAGGTCGTCGAGCGTGGCGTCGGTGAAGTCAGTCATCGTCTCCCAGCCTACGCCGGGGGCGGGTGCATCCAGCAGTGCCATCACGCTGGTGGAACACCTCAGTCGGGCGCACCATTCCCCGTCACTTCACGCACCAGCCACTCCAGCGTCGACTCGACGACGATCGCCATCGCGTCGGCCTGCGAGATCGCCCCGCGGGCCGGCACCTTCAGGCCGTGGTCGCCCCCGGGTACGACGGCCAGCTCGGTGTCGGGCGGGAACTCGTCCGGGCGCCCCATGGTGTCGTTCTCCCCCTGCACGACCAGGGTGGGTACGCCGGCCCCGGCCAGCTCCGCCAGCCGGGACTTCTCCGGCTTGCCCGGCGGGTGCAGCGGGAAGGACAGCGCGAGGCAGCCCGCGGCGCCCGCCTGCGTCGCACACCGGGCCGCCGACCGGGCGCCCGCCGACCGGCCCCCCAGCACCAGCGGTCCGGCGACCCCCAGCGCGGCGACCGCGGCGAGGAGCGCCTCGTCCAGGGTCGGCGGCGGGGTGGCGACCTTCCGCCCGGCCACCCGCCAGGGCTGTTCGAGGAGGACGACGGTGAAGCCCTGGCCCGGCAGCGCCTCGGCCAGCGCGACCAGGTCGCGTGCGTCGATCCCGCCGCCGGCCCCGTGGCTGAGCAGCACGGTCGCGACCGGCTCGGCCGCGGCATGCGTGACCAGCCGGGCCTCGCCGCGCGGCGTCTCGATGCGCCGCTCGGTCGGGGCGCTCACTCGACCAGCCCCTCGACCTCGTCGAGCGGGATCGGCTCGATCAGCTCGGCGCCGTTGTTCTTCACGTTGTTGACCAGCGTCGGGACGGCGTACGCCTCGAGGGCGCCGGGCGCGGCCGGGGTGAGCAGGTCGAGCAGGGTGTCGGTCGACTGCTCGGGGTCCAGCCAGGCCGACCACCGCTCGGGCTCCACCATCAGCGGCATCCGGTCGTGGATGTGGCCGAGGTCGTCCTCGGCGTCGGTGGTGATGACCGTGCAGGTCCAGCGCCACCGGGCGGGGTCGTCGTCGGCCCGGGCGGGGTCGCGCCACAGCTCGTACAGCCCGGCCATGGCCAGGGTGCCGCCGTCCTTGGGGCGGATGAAGAACGGCTGCTTGAGCGGCTTGCCGTTCTTCCCGGTCTGGGAGGTCGGGTACCACTCGAAGTAGCCGTCGGCCGGCAGCAGGCAGCGCCGCTTCGCGAACGCCTTCTTGTACGCCGGCTTCTCCGCGACCGTCTCCATCCGGGCGTTGATCATCCGGCTGCCGATCGACGGGTCCTTGGCCCAGGACGGGACCAGCCCCCAGGTGAGCACCCGCAACTGGCGGGCGACGTGGTCGTCCCCCTTGCGGGGCGGACGCTCGAGGACGGCGTACACCTCCTTGGTGGGCGCGACGTTGTAGTCGGGCTCGAGCGGCGCCTCGATCATCTCCTCGGCGATCTCGAACTCCTCGACGAGGTCCTCGGGGCGCCGGGTGGACGCGTACCGGCCGCACATGCGCCCACCCTATGCGCCGCCGGACGCAGCTGACCCGCTTGGATCCCGCGCGCCCCGGGTATCGAGGGGGCATGACCGTCAGCCGTCTCGTCGCCCGCCCCATGCTCGCCTCGATGTTCCTCGTCGGGGCCGTCACCGCCCTGAAGAACGCCGAGGCCACGGCGACCAAGGCGCGGAACGTGACCGACCAGGTCGTGCCGCTGGCCAAGAGGGCGGGGATCCCCCTGCCCGAGGACCCGACCACGCTGGTCCGGCTCAACGCGGGGATCCAGCTCGCAGGGGCGCTCGGGCTCGCGACCGGGCGGGCGCCCCGGCTCTCGGCCGCCGTCCTGGCGACGTCGCTGGTGCCGACCACGGTCGCCGGCCACCGGTTCTGGGAGGCCACCGACCCGGCCGAGCGCACCCAGCAGAAGCTGCACTTCTTCAAGAACCTCTCGTCCCTCGGCGGCCTGATCATCGCCGCGGGCGACACCGACGGGAAGCCGGGTGTCGCCTGGCGCGCACGGCACGCCGCCACCGACGCCCGCAAGGAGGCCCGGCACCTCGCGGCCACCGCCCGGCGGGAGGCCCGGTTGGCGAAGGCCAAGGTGCGGTGAGCCGACGCTAGAGTTCAGCGGGTGACGAGCGTCCTCGATCCCTGGCCCGCCCCCCGCGCGACCGCTCCGGTCGACGCCGTCGTCACGCTGCCCGGCAGCAAGTCGCTGACCAACCGTGCGCTGGTCCTGGCGTCGGTGGCCGACGGCCCCTCCGTCGTACGCCGGGCGCTGCGCTCGCGCGACACCACGCTGATGGCCGCGGCGCTGACCTCGCTCGGTTCGACCGTGGACACCGACGGCGAGGACTGGACGGTCACGCCCGCCGCGTTCGCGGGTGATGTCGCGGTCGACGTCGGCCTCGCGGGGACCGTGATGCGGTTCGTACCGCCCATCGCGGGACTGTCCTCGGGCACCGTCGCCTTCGACGGCGACGCCCACATGCGGACCCGCCCGGTCGGAGAGGTGCTGACCGCGCTGCGCGGGCTCGGCGTCGACGTGGACGGCGACGCCCTGCCCTTCCGCCTCCGCGGGACCGGATCGGTCCGCGGCGGCACCGTCGTCGTCGACGCCTCGGCGTCCTCCCAGTTCATCTCCGCCCTGCTGCTCGCCGGCGCCCGCTACGAGCAGGGCGTCGACGTACGCCACGACGGCAAGCCGGTGCCCTCGCTCCCCCATATCGACATGACGGTCGCGATGCTGCGCGAGCACGGCGTGGAGGTGGACGACCCCGCGACGGGGGGAGGCGCCAACCGCTGGTCGGTCGCCCCGGGGCCCGTGCGCGCCGTCGACCACGTCATCGAGCCCGACCTGTCCAACGCCGCTCCGTTCCTCGCGCTCGCCGCGGTCTCGGGCGGCACCGTCACCGTGCGCGACTGGCCCCGGGAGACCACCCAGGCGGGGGACGCGCTGCGTGACATCCTCACCCGGATGGGCTGTCGGGTGGCGTTCACCGACGAGGGGCTGGCCGTCACCGGACCGGACGAGCTCCAGGGCGTCGACCTGGACCTCCACGACGTCGGCGAGCTCGCCCCGGCCGTGGCCGCGCTCTGCGCCCTGGCGACCACGCCGTCCCACCTGCGCGGCATCGCGCACATCCGCCACCACGAGACCGACCGGCTCGCCGCCCTGGCCAAGGAGCTCGGCGGCCTCGGCGCGGACGTCACCGAGCGGCCCGACGGTCTCGAGCTACGCCCGGCCCGCCTGAGCGGCGGGCTCTTCCACACCTACGCCGACCACCGGATGGCGCACGCGGGGGTCATCGTGGGCGCCGCGGTCGACGGGGTGCGGGTCGAGAACGTCGCCACCACCGGCAAGACCTTCCCCGACTTCCCCGGCTTCTGGTCCGGGCTCTTCTGATGCCGTCGGGCCGCTACTCCGACCAGGACGTCGAGCACTACGAACGTCCTCGTCGGCGGACCCGGCCCCGCACCAAGGAGCGCCCGTCGTACGACGACGCGGTGACCGGCGTCGTCGTGACCGTCGACCGCGGCCGCTACACACTGCTCGTCGAGGGCCGGACCGTGATGGCGATGAAGGCCCGGCCGCTGGGCCGCAAGGGCGTGGTCGTCGGCGACCGGGTCCGGGTCGTCGGCGACGTGTCAGGAGCCGACGGCAGCCTGTGCCGGATCGTCGAGGTGCCCGAGCGGCGGACCGTGCTGCGCCGGACGGCCGACGACGACGACCCGGTCGAGCGGATCATCGTCGCCAACGCCGAGCAGCTGGTGATCGTCACCGCGCTCGCCGACCCCGACCCGCAGCCCCGGCTGATCGACCGGGCGCTGGTCGCCGCCTTCGACGCGGGCATGCAGCCGCTCTTGTGCCTGACCAAGGCCGACCTCGCCGACCCCGAGACGCTGCTGTCGACGTACCGCTCCCTGGGCGTGCCGTGGGTCGTGACCCGGCGCGGTGGCGACCTCGCCGAGGTGCGCGAGCGGCTCCAGGGCCGCACCAGCGTGCTCGTCGGGTCCAGCGGCGTCGGCAAGTCGACGCTGGTCAACGCGCTGGTCCCCGACGCGCGCCGGGAGGTCGGGGTCGTGAACGCCGTGACGGGGCGCGGCCGGCACACGTCGACCTCGGCCTACATGCTCGCGCTGCCGGACTCCGCCGACGCTGGACCCGGCTGGATCATCGACACCCCCGGCATCCGCTCCTTCGGTCTCGCGCACGTGCAGCCCGAGCACCTGATCGAGGCGTTCCCCGACCTCGACGAGATGACCGAGGACTGCCCTCGCGGCTGCACCCACGGCGACGACGAGCCGGAGTGCGGACTCGACGAGGCGCTGGCGGCCGGCGAGGCCGATGCCGACCGGGTCGCCTCGTTCCGGCGGCTGCTGGCCGCCCGGAGCGAGCCGGTCTACTGAGGGCCGCCGGGATAGTCCGTCACGTTTCGCACGCTCAGAGCACTCTCAGCGTGCAGAACGTGACGCACTACCCGCGCTAGCCCTTCGTGCCGTACCAGGCGATCTGCGCACCGGCGTCGCCGACGAGCACCGTGGTGACCGCGGTGAGCACCGCGAGCGCGGCGACGGCCACGGCGAGCGCGACCCGGATCGGGCCGGTGCGGGTGTGCAGCCAGGCCGCGACGAACGAGACGAGCGCGAAGGCGGTGGCGCTGATCCGCAGGACACCGGCCCGGTCCTCGTGGGTCTCGACCAGCTCGGCGAGCGGGCCGCCGTACTCGTTGGCCTCGACCAGCTGCTCCCCCGACAGGTAGGCGACCCACACCGAGACGCCGGCGATCGCGACCGCGACGACCAGCGGCCAACGCAGCCGGTCACGCCAGCGGGGTACGGCGTACCCGAGGCCCGCGAGGGCGGAGAGCGGCCCGAAGACCACCGCGGAGTGGACGACCAGCGCGTGCAGGGGAAGTCCGTTGATCTCCATGGTTGAACGTTAATCGAGTTTGCTGAAAGTAGCCTGTGCGTGTGGCCACCGACTTCACCGACGACCTGCGCCTCGCGCACGTCCTCGCCGACGACGCCGACTCGCTCACCATGGCGCGGTTCAAGGCGCTCGACCTGCACGTCATGAGCAAGCCCGACCTGACCCCGGTCACCGACGCCGACGAGGCCGTCGAGGACATGATCCGGCGCACCCTCGGCCGGACCCGCTCGCGCGACGCCATCACCGGCGAGGAGCAGGGCTCGACCGGTCACAGCCAGCGTCGCTGGATCATCGACCCGATCGACGGCACCAAGAACTTCGTGCGCGGCGTGCCCGTCTGGGCCACGCTGATCTCGCTGGTCGTCGACGACGAGGTGGTCGTCGGCGTGGTCTCCGCCCCGCAGCTGCAGCGCCGCTGGTGGGCCTCGACCGGCAACGGCGCCTGGACCGGCAAGTCGCTGCTCAAGGCGACCCGGTGCCAGGTCTCCGACGTCCGCCGGCTCGAGGACGCGTCGCTGTCGTACGCCTCGCTCGACGGCTGGGACGAGCGCGGCCGGCTCGGCGACTTCCTGACCCTGATGCGGCGCTGCTGGCGCACCCGGGCGTACGGCGACTTCTGGTCGTACATGCTGCTCGCCGAGGGGGCCGTCGACCTCGCGGCCGAGCCCGAGCTCGAGGTGTACGACATGGCCGCCCTCGACATCATCGTGCGCGAGGCGGGCGGGCGGTTCACCTCCCTCGACGGCACCGACGGACCGTTCGGCGGCAACGCGCTGGCGAGCAACGGCCACCTGCACGACGCCGCGCTGACGTTCCTCGGCTCGGTCGGTGGCGACGACGACGACCCCGACGTACGACGGACCGGGCTGGGATCGGTCAGCGACCTGCGCTCGCGGCGCCCCGTGGACGAGGACCTCTCCTAGACCACCCCGGACCACCCCGGGCTGGGCGTAGAAATGTGACGCACTCCGCACTACCGTCAGGGCATCCTGACCTGGAGGCGCAGATGCACATCGGTGACGTCCTGAAGGCGAAGGCCGACCCGGCCGTCCTGACCATCGGCCCGGACGCCGGCGTACGCGAGCTGATCGCGCTGCTCGCCGAGCACAACGTCGGCGCCCTGATCGTGAGCTCCGACGGCGTGAGCGTCGAGGGCATCGTGAGCGAGCGCGACGTCGTGCGGCACCTGCACCACGACGGGACGGTCATCAACAACACCGTCGGGGCGATCATGACCGCGGACGTCGAGACCTGCGCCCCCGAGAGCGAGCTCGACACGCTGATGAAGACCATGACCGAGCACCGGGTCCGCCACGTCCCGGTCGTCCGGCAGGGGCGCCTGGTCGGCATCATCAGCATCGGCGACGTGGTGAAGCACAAGATCGACCAGCTGGAGTTCGAGCGCGACCAGCTCGACAGCTACGTGCACCAGACCTGAGCCGGCGCCGACCTCAGTCGACGTCGGCGAAGGTGTCCGGCTTGTGCAGGAACGCGAACCGGCTCGCCGGCCAGACCCGCGCGAACACCTTCCCGACCACCAGGTCGGCCGGCACGAACTCCCCGCCCGGCACGCAGTCGGTCTCGGACTCGCGGCACATGTGCGCGGAGGAGTCGGCCGAGGCGTCGCGGTGGTCACCGAGCACGAAGAGCTCGCCGTCCGGCACCGGCCCGCTCGTCCAGCCCGCCTCGCAGTCGGTCACCATCGGCCCGTCGCAGGACATGTCGTTGCGCGTGAAGTCGGACTCGATGGGCGTGCCGTTGACCAGGAGGCGTCCCTCGTCGTCGCAGCACTCGATGACGTCGCCCTCCACGCCGATCACCCGTTTCACCAGGTGCCCGCCGGTCGGGTAGAGCCCGATCTTGCCGAGCACCTTGCCCACCGGGCTGGTCGGGCCGACCTCCTCGCCGGGACCGAGCCAGTCGCCCGGGTCCTCGAAGACGACGATGTCGCCGCGCTGGGGGGTGCGGCCGCCCCAGTAGGACACCTTCTGGACCAGGATCCGGTCGTTGATCTCCAGGCCCGGCTCCATCGAGCCGGACGGGATGTAGAAGGCCTGCACGAAGAAGGTCTTGACGACGAACGACAGCACCAGCGCCGCGCCCAGGAGGACGAAGGTCTCCTGCCACAGCGAGAGCCGCCGCTTCGCCTTCGGGGTGGGCCGGGGCGGGGTCGCCCCCTCGTCGTCGTGCACGTCCACCCTGTTCTCCGCTCTCCGGCCCCGACCGCACACGGGGCGGAGCCATGGTGGCACGTCGACCCACGAATCCCGCGTCCGACCTCCGCCGTGCGAGCCGCCGGCCCCGAAGTTCTCAGCGTCCGGGCCGTCCGGCCGATGCCAGAGGTCGAGCCGTCGACGGCACGCCGGTCGACGCACGACTCCGGGGGAGGAGGTTCCATGCGCTGGCGCCTGTCCGCTCCGGGCACGCTCGGCACGGTGCACGTCGCCGTCTTCACCGCCTGCTTCGTCGGCTACCTCGCCTGGCAGCTCCTCCCGCTGCCCGGAGCCACCGCCGTCGTCCCGCTGTGCTTCGCCCTCGCCCTCGCCTGCTCGGCGGCGGTCACCTGGCACCAGACCCGTCGTACGGCGCGCGGCAGCCGACGGGTCACGGCGCTGGTCGCGTGCGGCCTGGTCTGCATGACGCTGAGCTCGGTCCTGGCGGCCGTCGTCGGCACCTCCACGCGGGACGGCGGCACCCCCGCGGACATGGCCCATCTGGCCGCCTACGGCTTCCTCGGCGCGGCCCTGCTCTCGGTGCTGGCCCGGCGGTTGCGGATCGCCGGGGTGGACACGGTCGTCGACGTGCTCACGCTCGCCGTGGCCAGCTTCCTGCTCGTCTGGTCCCTCTCGCTGGAGGAGCTGCTGCTCGCCGAGCGGCAGGGCGAGCCGGCGATGCGCCTGGCCCTGCTCGTCGCCTACCCGCTGCTCGACACCGTGCTGCTCGCGCTCGTGCTCCGCGTGCTCCTCGACCGTCGGTCCCGGTCCTGGACCACAGCCCGGCTGACCGCCGGCGTCGCCTGCTGGCTGGTCGCCGACGCTGGGACCCTGCTGCTGGAGGACCACCACACGGCCGCGACCGTGCTCGCGTCCGGCTGGCTGGTGGGCAGCGCGCTGATGGCGCGGGCGCTGTTCGTGCCGGTGGACCGGACCGTGCTCGCGGAGGACGACGAGCTCAGTCGCGGCAGCGTGCTGCGGCGCAGCGCCCTCGCCGTGGTGCCGCTCCTCGTCCCGACCGTGATGCCGCTGCTGGACCCGGAGCCGGGTGAGTCGTGGGACACCGTCGCCCAGATGGTCGGCCTGGGCGTCCTGCTGGCGCTCACCTTCCTGCGCACGGTGCGACTGCTGGAGCGCGAGCGGCGTACCCAGCGCGAGCTCGCCGCGGCCCGGGACGCGGCGCTCGAGGCGTCGCGCGCCAAGTCGTCGTTCCTCGCGACCATGAGCCACGAGATCCGTACGCCGATGAACGGGGTGATCGGCCTGGCCGGCCTGCTCCTCGGCACCGACCTCGACCCACGCCAGCGCCAGTACGCCGACGGCGTCCACGGCGCCGGGCAGCAGCTGCTGGCGATCATCAACGACATCCTCGACTTCTCGAAGGTCGAGGCCGGCCATCTCGAGCTGGAGGACATCGACTTCGACCTCGCGGAGGTCGTCGAGCAGGCCACCGGCCTGCTCGCCGAGATCGCCCGCGGCAAGGGCCTGGCACTGCGCGCCTCCTGCGCGCCCGACCTCCCCCGCGGCCTGCGCGGCGACCCGACCCGGCTACGCCAGGTGCTGGTCAACCTCATCGGCAACGCCGTGAAGTTCACCGCCTGCGGCGAGGTGGCCGTCTCCGCCGAGCTGCGCGAGCGGGGCGCGGACGGCACCCTCCGGGTCCGCTTCCAGGTGCGCGACACGGGCGCCGGCATCGCGCCCGACGAGCAGGAGCGTCTCTTCGAGCCGTTCACCCAGGCCGGCACCGCCACCACCCGGCAGTACGGCGGCTCCGGGCTCGGACTCGCCATCTCCCAGCAGCTGGTGACCGCGATGGGCGGTCGGCTGGACCTGGTCTCGGCGCCGGGTCGCGGCAGCACCTTCGGCTTCGAGGTCCTGCTGCGCCCGGCGCGCGACCCGGGCCTGGCAGCGCTGTCGCACGACAGCGACGCGCCCGCCTCCGAGCAGCCGGCCGCACCGGACCGGCCCGAGCGCCCGCACCGCGGACACGTGCTGGTCGTCGAGGACAGCGACCTCAACCAGATCGTCGCCGAGGGCATCCTCGCCCGCCTGGGCTTCACCACCGAGCTCGCCGACGACGGCCGCGTCGCCCTGGACCTGCTGGCGCACACGACGTACGACGCGATCCTGATGGACTGCCAGATGCCGGACATCGACGGCTACGCCGCCACTCGCGAGCTGCGCCGCCGCGAGGCCGGCGGCCGGCGTACCCCCGTGATCGCGCTGACGGCGGGCGTCGTCGAGGGCGAGCGGGAGCGCTGCCTGGACGCCGGGATGGACGACTACCTGTCCAAGCCCATCGTCCCGGCCGACGTGGACGCCGTCCTCACCCACTGGCTCTCCGAGGACGTCGTCCAGCGGTCGCTAGGCTGACGGCATGGACAAGCCCGAGATCGACTTCCCCGACTTCGACCCGCCCACCGACCTCGTCATCGAGGACATCACCGTCGGCGACGGCCCCGAGGCGAGCGCCGGCCAGACCGTCTCGGTCCACTACGTCGGCGTGGCCCACTCCACCGGCGAGGAGTTCGACGCCTCCTACAACCGCGGCGACACCCTGAAGTTCCGTCTCGGCGTCGGCCAGGTCATCGCCGGCTGGGACACCGGTGTGCAGGGCATGAAGGTCGGCGGACGGCGCAAGCTCGTCATCCCGCCGCACCTCGGGTACGGCGACCGCGGCGCGGGCGGCGTGATCAAGCCGGGCGAGACGCTCATCTTCGTGGTGGACCTCGTCGGCGTCTCCTGACGGAGCCTGACGCGATGGCGCACTTCGGCGACCACCAGTCGTCGATCTACTTCAACGGCATGTTCCTGGGTCAGACCCCGGAGCTGCCGACCGACCTGAGCGCCCTCGAGGCGCAGGCCGCCGAGGTGCTCGCCCCCGAGGCGCTGGGCTACATCGTGCCCAGCGCCGGGGGCGGCGCCACGGCCCGTGCCAACGTCGCGGCGTTCGACCGGTGGCGAATCGTCCCGCGGATGCTGCGCGACCACGCCGTCCGCGATCTCGCCACGGACGTGCTCGGCACCTCGATGGCGGCACCGGTGCTGCTCGGCCCGGTCGGCGTGCAGACCCTCGCCCACCCGGACGGCGAGCTCGCGACCGCGCGCGCCGCGACCGCCCTCGGACTCCCCTACGTCCACTCGACGCAGGCCAGCCACTCCATCGAGGAGGCCGCCGCGGCCGGCGGCGACGGTGCGCGATGGTTCCAGCTGTACTGGCCGACCGACCCCGAGCTGTGCGAGAGCTTCCTCGCGCGGGCCGAGGCCGCCGGCTACACCCATCTCGTCCTCACGGTGGACACCACCCTGCTCGGCTGGCGTCCCCGCGACCTGGACCGCGGCTACCTGCCGTTCCTCCAGGCGGTCGGCATCGCCAACTACACCAGCGACCCGGTCTTCCGGCGCCGCCTGGAGAAGCCCGCCGAGGAGGACCCCGCCGGCGCGGGCATCGCCTTCGCGTCCGTCTTCCCCAACCCCGGCCTCGACTGGGGCCAGCTGCCCTGGCTGCGCGAGCGCTGGTCCGGCCCGATCCTGCTGAAGGGCATCCAGCACGTCGACGACGCCCGGCTCGCCGCCGACCACGGCATCGACGGGATCGTGGTCTCCAATCACGGCGGACGCCAGGTCGACGGGGCCGCCGCGTCGCTCGACCAGCTGCCGGCGATCGGCGAGGCAGTCGGAGACCGGCTCGCGGTCCTCTTCGACTCCGGGATCCGCTCGGCGCCCGACGTCGTCAAGGCGCTCGCCCTCGGCGCCGACGCCGTACTGCTCGGCCGGCCCTACCTCTACGGTCTCGCACTCGCCGGCCAGGCCGGGGTCGAGCACGTGCTGCGCTGCCTGCTCGCCGAGCTCGACCTCACCCTCGGCAACGCCGGCTACAGCAGTCACCGCGACCTGAGCCGGGACTCCCTGACCCGGCCGGGATAGTCCCTGACGTTCCGCACCGCTGGCTGGTGGCGGATTCAGCTGGTCGAAGCAACACCGACTGATGGAGGTGTTGTGGTGCCGAGGAAGCGTGTGCCGGACGTGGTCCGGTCGAGGTTCTTCG
>Ga0335075_10002246_pt1 | contig 31257 bp, 34 predicted proteins | sample Lox_Sample_24_FD_206723 | JGI IMG/M metagenome (GOLD analysis project Ga0335075, IMG submission 206723) | Soil microbial communities from Loxahatchee National Wildlife Refuge, Florida, United States - Lox_Sample_2.4 | ecosystem: Environmental > Terrestrial > Soil > Wetlands | place: USA...
CGCCGTCCGAACCCGCTGAAACACTGAGTTCCGCTCCTCGATCAGAGCGAAACCACTCACTACGCAAACGGCCGCGCTCACCATGGCGCGGCCGTTTCGTCGATCAGGGGTTTTTCCGCGGGAAGTATTCTAAGCACGCCCGGCGTAGGGTTGGGGCGATGGCGAGATACGTCGCGGCGATCGACCAGGGCACGACGAGCACGCGCGCGATCCTGTTCGACGTCGACTGCCGCGCGGCGGCGCTGGCTCAGCGCGAGCACGCGCAGATCCATCCGCGCCCGGGATGGGTCGAGCACGACGCCGAGGAGATCTGGCAGCGCACGCTCGAGGTGATCGAGCTTGCGCTCGCGGACGCGGGCGCGCAGGCGGCGGACGTGGCGGCGATCGGGATCGCCAACCAGCGCGAGACGACGCTCGTGTGGGACCGAGAGACGGGCGAGCCCCTGCACCGTGCGATCGTCTGGCAGGACACGCGCACGGCCGCGCTCGTGCACGAGCTGGCGCGCGAGCGGGGTTCAGACAGGCTGCGCGAGCGCGTCGGCCTGCCGCTGTCCACTTATTTCTCGGGCCCGAAGCTCGCGTGGCTGCTCGAGCAAGTGCCAGGCGCGCGCGAGCGAGCGCTGGGAGGCGAGCTGGCGTTCGGAACGATCGACGCGTGGCTTTTGTGGAAGCTGACCGGCGGGCCGCGGGGCGGCGTGCACGCGACCGACGCGACGAACGCGAGCCGCACGATGCTTATGGACCTGCAGACGCTCGACTGGCACGAGCCGAGCCTGCAGCTGATGGGCATCCCACGCCCGCTGCTGCCGCAGATTCGCTGCTCGAGCGAGAGCTACGGCGAGGCGTGCGTGGGCGCCCTGCGCGGCGTCGCCGTCGCGGGCATGCTCGGCGACCAGCAGGCGGCGCTGTTCGGGCAGACGTGCTTCGAGCGCGGCCAGGCGAAGAACACCTACGGGACCGGCTCCTTCCTGCTGGTCAACACGGGCGAGGCGATCGTGTACTCGCCGGCGCTGCTGACGAGCGTCGCGGCGAAGCTCGCGGGCGAGCCGACGAGCTATGTGCTCGAGGGATCGATCGCGGTGACGGGCGCCGCGGTGCAGTGGCTGCGCGACCAGCTCGGGCTGATCGGGACGGCAGCCGAGGTGGAGGAGCTTGCGCGGACCGTCGCGGACAACGGCGGCGTGTACTTCGTGCCGGCGTTCTCCGGACTGTTCGCGCCCCGCTGGCGTGACGACGCGCGCGGCGTGATCGCCGGTCTGACGGCATACGCGCGTGCCGGGCACCTCGCGCGCGCGACGCTCGAGGCGACCGCATGGCAGACGCGCGAGGTCCTGGACGCGATCCGCGCGGTCGCGGGCGTGGCGCTCGACGAGCTGCGCGTCGACGGCGGGATGACCGCCAACGAGCTGCTGATGCAGTTCCAGGCGGACGTGCTCGGGGTGCCTGTGATCCGCCCGCGGGTGACCGAGACGACGGCGCTCGGCGCGGCCTTCGCCGCGGGCCTCGCGGTGGGCTTCTGGGCCGACGAGTCGGAGCTGCGCGCGCGCTGGGCGCCGGACCGCCGCTGGACGCCCCGGTTGGATGAGCGCACGCGCGAGCGCGAGTACGCGCAGTGGCAGAAGGCCGTCGCGCGCTCGCTGGACTGGGCCGATGTCTAGACGGCCGAAAGGCAAGCGAGGCCAGGACGCAGGGAGCGTGGCGTGCTGAGCACGGGAGCGACCGAGGACGCCGCCTCGCGCCGCCTATCGGCCGTCTAAGGCGTGAGCACGACCTTGAGCGCTTCGCGCCGGTCGAACACGCGATAGGCCTCGGGCGCGTCGTCGAGCTTCATGTGGTGGGTGACGAGCGCGGAGGGGTCGAGCACGCCGGAAGACAGGAGCGCGAGCACGCGATCGACGTGCCCGATCACGTTGGCCTGGCCGCCGCGCAGCGTGAGCGTCTTCAGCCATAGGAGTCCCATGTGCACCTCGGCGCGCTCGGCGTACACGCCGACGCACTGGATGGCGCCGCACGCGCGCGTGAGGCGGATGGCGCTGTCGAGCACCTTGGGGTCGCCGACCGCGTCGATGCACACGTCCACGCCGCGGCCTTCGGTGGCGTCGCCCACCACCTGGCGCACGTCCTGCTCTTCGAGGTGCACCGGCTCGCCGCCGAATGACTCGGCCACCGCCAGGCGCTCGGGGACGCTGTCGATCGCGAGCACGCGCGCGGCGCCGACGGCGCGGGCGGCCTGCACGGCGCACAGGCCCACAGGCCCGAGACCGAGCACGGCGGCGACGTCGCCCGGGCGCAGATCGCTTTCGACGACCGCGTGAAAGCCGGTGCCCATGACGTCGCCGGCGAACAGCGCCACGTCGTCGCTCAAACCGTCGGGCACGCGCCGCAGCACGAGGTTGGCGTGCGGGACGAGCGTCATCTCCGCCTGGGTGCCCTGCAGCGAGCCGAGCGCGGCGCCGTGGCCGAACGTGCGCGAATGCTCGCAGCGGTGATACAGACCGCGGCGGCAGAAGAAGCACGTGCCGCAGGCCGTCATGAAGCACCCCAGCACGCGATCGCCGACCGCCACGCGCGTCACTGCGTCGCCCACCGCCAGCACCGTGCCGACGTACTCGTGGCCGATCGTGAAGCCCGGTTCTATGTGCACGCGCCCGTGGTAGATGTGCAGGTCCGAGCCGCACACGCCGGAGGCGTGTACGCGCACGATCGCGTCTTCGCCGTCGAGCAGCTCGGGCTCCGGGCGCTCCTCGACGCTGACGACCCCGGGGGCCTGGAAGGTGACAGCTCTCATGGTCGAGGCAGCCTACAGGTCAACCCCTGGACGCGACGGCGCCGGTCGGCGACGGCGGGGCCGCCGCGCGCCTCACGCGTGAACCTCGCGCAGCGTCCCGGTCTCGGGGTCGAAGACGAAGCCGCGGATGTGCTCGCGCGCGGGCAGCTCGGGACTGGCGCGCAGACGCTCGAGGCTGTGGCGGAGCGTGTCCTCGACGTCCGCGAACGCGCCGAGGCGCCACGCCGGCGTTGCTCCGTCGGCGGCGAGCGCGCTCGCAAACTCCTCGTCGCTGGCGCCGCACAGGCCGCAGCCGTCGTGCATGACCACGACCAGCTCCTCGGTCCCGAGCAGCCGCTGGGAGACGCTGAGCGAGCGGATCGCATCGTCGGTGACCAGGCCGCCGGCGTTGCGGATGATGTGCGCGTCGCCCCGGCGCAGGCCGAGCATCGGGAACAGGTCGATGCGCGTGTCCATGCACGCGAGCACCGCGACGCGACGCGCGGGTCGCGGGCTGAGGCCGGGTGCGGCGAGCTCGTGCGCGCGCGAGCCGGCGACGCGCAGCATCTCATCGGCGTGCGGCATCTGGGCTTGATCGTATGCGAGGCGCGGCTCGCGGCGCGGCGGCCGGCGGCGCGGGCGCGCCACCCGGCGGCGCGAGCGCGCTACCCGGCGAGCCGCACGGGAGGCTTGGCGTGGGCGCGACGGGCGCGCGGCGGCGGACGCAGGAGCGCGAGCATCTCATCCATGCCCCGCTCGATTCCGGCGGTGAGCGCGTCGATGTCGGGGGCGCCGTCGTAGTCGCCGGTGACGCCGAAGTACAGCCCGCCGTCGTAGGAGAAGATCGCGACGACGATCCGGATCGAGCCGACGACGGGGACGAAGGGGTAGGACTGGAGCATGCGGCGCCCGAGCGTCTGCACCGGTCGCTGGGGGCCGGGGACGTTGGTGGTGGCGGTGTGCATGTTCAGGCGCGGAGAGAGCGTGACCAGGCGACTTCCGAGCGCGAGCAGCAGCGGCGGCGCGAAGCCGGAGAGCGAGGCGAGGACGTCGCCGGCGACCGCCTGCTTGGACTGCTTGAGGCCGTCCATCTCGGCGCGGATCCGCGCGAGCCGCCGGGCGGGGTCGGGCAGGCCGACGGGCAGGCCGGCGAAGACGGCCGAGACGCGGTTGTTGTAGACGCCGCGCTCGCCGGCGCGACGCACCGACACGGGCACCATCGTGCGGACCACGCGGTCTTCGCCGACGTGCTCGCCGCGTGCGTACAGGAGCTCGCGGAAGCCGTTGGTTATGAGCGTGAGCACGACGTCGTTGACGGTGCCGCCGAGCTCGCCGCGGATGCGCTTGACGTCGGACAGCCCCGCGCGCGCCCAGCTCCAGCGCCGGTGCGGGCCGATCGGCCCCGTGAGCGAGGAGGGGGCGACGGGGCGCATGTTTGCAGACGCGGCGGCGCTCGCGCGCGCGATCTCGGCGAGCGAGCGGAGGGTCGCGAGCGGCGCGCCGAGCATCTCGCGCAGCGTCTGCAGCTGCCCGGCCGGGCTGGCGCGCCTTGCGATCGTGCGCGCGAGCACCTCGAGGCCGGATGGCTCGGGCGCGGGGGCCCATTCGCGCGCGGCGGCGCCGGGCGTGGCGTCGGAGAACATCACGGACATCAGGTCGGTGGCGGCGACGCCGTCGACCATGCAGTGGTGGACCTTGGACAGCAACGCCCAGCGCCGGCCGTGCAGGCCCTCGACGGCCCACAGCTCCCACAGCGGCTTGTCGCGGTCGAGCTGCTGCGAGAACACCCGGGCGGCCATCTGGCGCAGCTGCTCCTCGCTGCCGGGCGCGGGGATCGCGGTGTGGCGCAGGTGGTAGTCGAGGCTGAAGTGGGGATCGTCGATCCACGCGGGCGAGGCGACGGCGAGCGGCACGAAGCGGACCTTCTGGCGATATCGCGGCACCAGCCCGAGCTTGCCGGCGACCATCGCGCGCAGATCCTCAAACGGCGGCGGCGGGCCCTCGAAGATGCTGACGGCGCCGATGTGCATCGGCGTGGTGGCGTTCTCCACGTGCAGAAAGGACGAGTCGATCGGACTCATCCACTCCATGCAGCCTCCGTGGCGCCGTCGAGCGCCTGCTCGAGCAGGCGGTAGACCTGTGGATGGACCGACATCCCGCAGTGGCTCGAGTCGACCTCGGCGGGCTCGGCGTACGGATCCAGGCACGCTCGCCAGTCGACGATGCCGTCGCTGCGCGAGTACACGGCGAGGGCCTGCAGCTCGGGGTCGAGCGGAGCCTCGAGGTCGTCCCTGAACGCGGCGCAGCAATCGCCGTCCTTGCACGTGGTGGAGAACACTCCCGGCAGCCCGAGGTCGCCGAGCCGCGCGAGCACGCGCACGGTGCGCAGCACGGGCGGCGCGACCGCGAGCCCGTCGCAGACCGGCGAGCCGAGCATCACGAGTCCGCTGGCCAGGTCCGGACGGCGCACCGCGAGCGCGCGCGCGAGCGCACCGCCGCGGCTCTGCCCGACGAGCACGGCCGGGCAGGCGCAGTCTGCGACGAAGCGCACGAGCTGCGCCTCCAGGCGCGTGACGATCCGCTCGGCGCAGCCGACGTTGACGCGCATGCCGCTCGTGCAGACGCGATGGCCGCGGCGCTCCAGCCAGCGGCGCATGATCCGCAGCGAGCTGTCGCCGGCCATGAACCCGGGGACGAGCATGACGGGCGGCGCATCGGCGCGGCGCGCCGGGTCGCGCAGACGCGGGTCGCTGAGCAGTCGTGCGAGCTCCGCGCTGTAGCGAAGCTCCCCCCAGACGGGCGCATCCGGCGCCCCCGCCACGCTGGCGTGTGCAGACATGGTTGACATAGAGTACGCGAATGGAGCTCGCAGACAGGCACATCGTCGTCACGGGCGCCGCCGGGGGCATCGGCCGTGCGCTGGCGTTGCGCTTCGCCGCGGAGGGCGCGCGGGCGCTCGTGATCGCCGACCGCGACGGAGCGGGTGCGCGGGCGGTGGCCGAGGAGCTGGGTGCGCGCGCGCTCGCGGTCGAGTTCGACGCGGGCCGCGAGAGCGGCGTGCTCGAGCTGATCGCCGCCGCGAGCGACGCGCACGGGCCGGTCGACGTGTTCGTGTCGAACGCGGGCGTCGGCGGCATGGGCGGCGGCCCGGAGGTCCCCGACGACTGCTGGGATGAGGCGTGGCGCGTGAACGTGATGGCGCACGTGTGGGCCTCGCGCGCGCTGTTGCCGCGGATGCTCGAGCGCGGCGAGGGCTACCTGATCAACACGGCCTCCGCGGCGGGCCTGTTGACGCAGGTCTCCTCGCTGGTCTACAGCGTGACCAAGCACGCGGCGGTGGCGCTCGCGGAGTGGCTGTCGATCGAATACGGCGAGCGCGGCGTGCGCGTGTCGTGCATCTGCCCGCAGGGCGTGCGCACGGCGATGCTCGAACGGGGCATGCGCGAGCAGGCGGCCGCGGCGGCGCTGTCGGCGGGCGGGCTGATCGAGCCGCAGGACGTCGCCGAGGCGGTCGTCGCGGGAATCCGCGAAGAGCGCTTCCTGATCCTCCCGCACGAGAACGTCGCGACGTTCATGGCGCGCAAGGGCACCGACCCGGAACGCTGGATCAGGGGCATGCGCCGGCTGGTGCGCGAAGCGCGCACCTCGCCGACCGGCTGAGCGGCCGAGCGGCCGAGCGGCCGGCGAGCGCAGGCCCGTATGGGGACTGGCGCGGATCGGCCGGCGGGCTCGGCGGCGGGCTAGCGCGACTTTCCGGGTTCCCGCTGGGAAGGCGCCGGCTGTGCCCGGCTGGCGTGGCTAGCGCGCGCCTGTGCGGCGTCGAGATACAGCGGGTCGTGCGAGCAGATCAGCTCGACCTGATCGCCGTGGCGCCGGGCGAGCTCGCGCAGGCGCTCGACGTTGCGACGGCGCGCGCTCGCGTCGACCTCGTCGAAGGCGGCGAACGCGCGGATCGCGCGCGGACAGCGCGGCGGCGTGGCGAGCTCGCCGTGGTGGAAGTAGGAGTCGCCGCAGTGCAAGAGCCAGCGCTCGCCGCAGCGCACGGCGACGCCGGTGTGCCCGCGGCTGTGGCCGATGAGCGGGATCAGCAGGATCTCGGCGTCGCTGCCTTGCAGCACCCGCACGCCGTCGAAGCCGAACCACTGCTCGCCGCCTCCATCGTGCGTGACCCAGCGTGGGCCGTGCGACCAGTGCGCGGCGACGTAGCGGGGGCGCTCGCGCCAGCTCGGGTTCATGGCTGCCTCGAGCTCGCGCCCGAGCAGGTGCACGTCCGCGTCGGGGAAGTCGGGCAGGCCGCCGGCGTGGTCGAGGTCGAGGTGGGTGGTGATGATGTGGCGCACGTCGCGCGGGTCGAGGCCGAGCTCGCGGACGTGGGAGAGGGCGGTCTCGGCGACGCTCGGGCGCGGGCGCAGGATCGCGTTGAAGGCCAGGCCGAGCTGGCGCGGGCGGCGTGCGTCATCGCTGCCGAAGCCGGTGTCGATCAGGACGAGCCCTTCGGCGCCCTCGATCAGCAGGCAGTGGCAGACGAAGCGGGCCGGGTCGAGCAGCCCCCCGTCGGCGCCGAGCAGCCGCGCTCCGCGGGGGCACATGCTGCCGCAGCCGAGGTGGTGGACCGCGCGCGGCGAGGTTTTGATGATCCGGCCCATGCAGCGGCCTGCTCAGGCGGCGGTGAGCGCCGCGCCGGGCTCGGCGGGCGCGCGTCCGTGGCGCAGGATGTCGGCGGCTCGCTCGGCGAGCGCGATCGTGGGCGCGTTGGTGTTTCCGCGCGGCACGACGGGCATCACGGAGGCGTCGATCACGCGCACGCCCTCGAGGCCGTTGACGCGCAGCTCGGCGTCGACGACGGCGTGTGCGTCGGTGCCCATGCGGCACGTGCCGACCGGGTGATATACGGAGAAAGTCGTGCGTTCGATGTGCTCGCGCAGGGGCTCGTAGCCGTCACCGGCGGGCACGTTGAACGGCTCCGCGCAGTAGGGCGCGAGCGCGGGCTGGGCGCAGATCTCGAGCGTCGCGCGCATCCCGGCGATCATCCGCTGCATGTCGTCGCCGGCGCTGTAGAAGCTGTGGTGGATGAGCGGCTTGGCGCTCGGGTCCTTGGACGCGAGGCGCACGTTGCCGCGACTGTGCGGCGTGAGCAGGCACGCCGAGACGAACACGCCGTGGGCTTCGGGGTCGCTCATGCCCTCCTCGACGATCTGCAGCGGCACGAAGTGGAACTGGATGTCGGGCGCGGGCGCGTCCGGCGCGACGCGCGTGAAGCCGCCCGCCTCGGCGAAGTTCGAGGCGAACGGGCCGGTCTGGGTGGCTTCGTACTCGGACAGCGCCTCGGGCTCCAGCGCGCGCAGCAGGCTGTGTTCCTCGGGCGTCGTCCACACGCCGTAGGAGGCGGCGTGGTCGGAGAGGTTCTCGCCGACCGCCGGCTGGTCGAGCAGCACGTCGATTTCGCGCATCGTCAGGTGCTCGGCGGGACCGATCCCGGAGAGCATCAACAGCTGGGGCGAGTTGTACGCGCCGGCGCACACGATCACCTCGCGCTCGGCGAGCAGCTCCTGCGCCTGCCCGAGCTGGCTCGCGAGCACGCCGACCGCGCGCGTGCCCTCGAACAGCACGCGCTGGACGAGCATGTAGGGCATGATCGTGAGGTTGGGCCGCTCGCTCGCGGGGTGCAGGTAGGCGACGGCGGCGCTCGCGCGCATGCCGCCGCGCTGGGTCACCTGATAGAGACCGACGCCGTCCTGCGTCTCGCCGTTGAAGTCGTCGTTGCGGGGGATGCCGGCCTGCACGCCGGCCTCCACGAACGCGCTCGACATCGGGTTGTTCGAGCGCCCTTCGCTCACTGGAAGCGGGCCGCCCGCGCCGTGCCACCGAGAGGCGCCGCGCTCGTTGTCCTCGGCCTTGATGAAGTACGGGATCAGGTCCGCGGAGGACCAGCCGGGAACGCCCCAGTCGTCGTAGTCGCGGCGGTTGCCGCGGATGTAGACCATCGCGTTGATCGACGAGGAGCCGCCGAGCACCCGCCCGCGCGGCAGCGGGATGCGGCGTCCCGCGCATTGCGGTTCGGGCGCGGTGCAGTAGTCCCAGTCGACCTCCGTGCGCGCGAGCTGCAGGTAGCCGAGCGGCACGTGGATGTTCTCGTTGACGTCCGGCGGCCCCGCCTCGAGCAACAGGACGCTGACGTCCGGGTCCTCGCTCAGGCGGCTGGCGAGCACGCAGCCCGCCGAGCCCGCTCCGACGATCACGTAGTCGTACATGCCCTTCCCCATTTCCTCGGCGTAGACGCTCTCCTGACGCCACCATACTCCTCCGCGCTGCGCTGGAGGCCGAAACTGGCCGCACGGCCAGTACGTGGGGGGCGCAGCTACAGACGCCGCTCGGCGGTCATCGCGCGCACCCGCTGTGGCGCGATCTGCACGACGTCCCACGCGAGGCCGGCGCGAGCGAGCGCGGCGATCACCCACGCCGAGGGGTCGAGCTGCCACCAGCGCAGCCCGTGGCGCGCGGAGGTCGGGAAGGCGTGATGGTTGTTGTGCCACGCCTCGCCGAAGGTGGGCAGCGCAAGCCACGCGAGGTTGCGCGACTGGTCGGCCGTGGCGAAGCTGCGCCGGCCGAAGAAGTGGCACAGCGAGTTGATCGAGAAGGTCGCGTGGTGCAGGAAGAACATGCGCACGGCGCCGCCCCACAGCAGGCCGGTGAGCCCGCCGGCGAGCGAGCCCGTGAGCGCGTAGCCGACGCCGAAGGGGAACAGGAGCCCGGCGAGCACCCACGCCAGGAACGTGCGGTCGATGAACGCCACGACGGGGTCGGCGAGCAGGTCCTTGGCGTAGCGCTCCCTGCAGGCGAGGCTCGCGCCGGCGAAGATCCAGCCGACGTGCGCGTGGTACAGGCCGGCGAGCGCCCCGCGAAAGCCGTGGCCGCGCTCGACGTGCGGGCTGTGGGGGTCGCCGGGCACGTCCGAGAAGCGGTGGTGCTTGCGGTGGTTGGCGACCCACTCGATCACCGGCCCCTCGACCGCGGCCGAGCCGAGCGCCGCGAGCAGCGCGCGCAGCGCCGGGCTGGTCTTGAAGCTGCGGTGGGTCAGCAGGCGGTGAAAGCCGACCGTCACGCCGAGGCCGGTGAGCGCATAGGTGAGCACCAGCGCGACCAGGTCGGGCCAGCGCAGCGCGCCGCCCCACGCCCGCCACGCGGCAAGTCCGAGCAGCGCGAGCGGCACGAGCATCGCGAGCACGTTCGCGACGCGGTCGATCAGCGCCGGCGGCCCGACTTCCCGATCGCCCGGCGCGGCTGCACGCGAAGCATCGCCCGGCGCTCCGGCGCGCGAAGCATCGCCCGGCGCGCCTGCACGCGAAGCATCGCCCGGCGCTCGGGCGCGCGAAGCATCGCCCGGCGCTCCGGCGCGGGCCGGCTGCGGTCCCGGGCGGCACCCGGCGTCCACCCCGGGCGCGGCGGGCTGGACGGGCGGTGGCGCGGACACGGCCATAGACTCTAGACGTGCACCGCACCGTCCTCGCGTCGCTGCTCGCGGCGGCCCTGCACGCGAGCGCGCCGGCTGGCGCCTCGCGCGCGAGCAACTGGGCGACGCGCGGGCAGCGGGTGGTATGCGGGGTCGCGGCGGACGTGCCGGGCACCGCGATCGATCCGGGCACGCTCGCGCCGCTCGAGGGCCGCTGGCCCGGCGTGCAGTGCACGGCGTCCGGCATCCCCCGCCCGCGCGAGGGCGTCGGCGATCCGTTCGTGCAGCTAGGGCAGGGACGCAGCGGTCGCGCGCGGCTGGTCGCGGAGAGCCAGGACGATCTGGTCTCTAGCGCGCCGTTCGTGGAACTCGCCGCGGGGACGAAGTGGAAGCGCTACGGCATCGTGTGCGAGCTTCACGTGTCCTCGGTGCGCTGCACGAACTCGGCCGGGCGCGGCTTCACGATCTCCCCGCGGCACGTGCGCATCTACTGAGCCCGTGGTCGCGGTGCGCGGCGGGCCGCGCGCGAGCCCCCCGCATCTCGCGGCTCGCATCTCGCGGCGCGCGGCGCGCGGCTCGCGGCTGGCGGCTGGCGGCTGGCGGCTCGCGGCTGTGTAACGCAATTCGGGCTGGGCGGACTGAATGTCGCTAGTTCACTCCCCCCAACCCGAGGAGCATCTTATGAGAGGAATTGCACGCGTGAGCGTCGCTGGCGCGATCGCGCTGGCGGCGCTGGCGAGCGCGGTCGGCGCCGCGCCCGCGCTCGCGACCCCCACATCCCGCGCGGTGTTCGTCCAGACGGACAACGTCAACGGCAACCAGATCGTGGTGTACGACCGCGGCCCGGGCGGCGCCCTGACCCAGTCGGGCGTGTACGACACCGGCGGCTTGGGCGGGCAGCTCGAAGGCTCGGTGGTCGATCACCTGGCCTCGCAGGGCTCGCTCGCGTACGACGCGGCGAACGGCCTGCTGTATGCGGTGAACGCCGGCAGCGACACGATCTCGGTGTTCGCCGTGTTCGGCGACAAGCTGGCGCTGCGCCAGGTGATCGGCTCGGGCGGGAGCTTCCCGGTGAGCATCGCCGTGCGCGGCGATCTCGTGTACGTGCTCAACGCGCTCGAAGGCGGGTCGGTGCAGGGCTTCACGGTGCACGCCGGCAGGCTCGCTTCGCTGCCCAAATCCAACCGCCCGCTGGGGCTGAACCCGACCGAAGGCCCGCAGTTCACACACACGCCGGGGCAGGTGGTCTTCGCGCCGGGCGGCGCGCAGCTGATCGTGTCGACGAAGGACAACGGCAACGACGTGGACGTGTTCGCGGTCAAGCCCTCTGGGCTGCTGTCGGCCGCGCCGGTCGTCAACCCGCTGCCGGGCACCGTCCCGTTTGCGATCACGTTCGACGCCCAGGGCCACCTGATCCTGTCCGAGAGCGCGGGCTTCCTGGCCGACTTCCAGCTCGAAGAAGACGGCAAGATCGAGCAGCTCGACGTCGTCCCCTCAGAACAGCTGGCGACCTGCTGGGTGGTGGCCGACGACGGTCATTTCTATACCTCCAACCCGGGCAGCGCCTCGCTGAGCGACTTCGTCCAAGGTGCCGGCGGGCAGCTGCTGACGCTGCAGGAAGACGTCCCGACGAACGGCGGCACGGTCGACGCGACGGTGACGCCGGGCGGCGAGTTCCTGTATGTGCAGACGGGCGCTGAAGGAGTCCTCGACGAGTTCGCGGTGGGGTCGCGCGGCGAACTGAGCAAAGTCGGCTCGGTGCTCGTGCCCGAAGCGATCGGCGGCGAGGGCATCGTCGCGGGCTGATCGCGGCCGCGCCTGCAGGTTGCGGCGCCCCGGCGGGCGCCGTAGCCTGCACGGCGACGCATGAACGGCATGAGCTGTGAAACCGCTCCCGCTCCCGCTCCTCCGGCATGCACGTGGGGCTGATCGCCGCGATCGTCGTGCCCCGGGGCCGCCGCCGCGCGGCGGGCGCGAGCGATCCGGACGGCGAGCTCGTGGCGCGGCTGCGCACTGGCGAGGAACGTGCGTTCCTGGAGCTGGTAGCGCGCCATCACGCCTCGATGCTGCGGCTCGCGGGCTCGCTGCTCTCCAGCCCGGCGCTCGCCGAGGAGGTCGTCCAGGACACGTGGCTGGGGGTGCTGCGTGGGCTCGACGGCTTCGCCGGGCGCTCGTCGTTTCGCACGTGGCTGCTGCGGATCCTCGTCAACCGCGCGATGAGCACGGGCATGCGTGAGCGGCGCAGCGTGGCCGTGGGCGACGCCGGCCCGGTGGTCGATCGCTCGCGCTTCGACGCTTCCGGGGCGTGGATGTCGCCGCCGCAGCACTGGGTCGAGGACAGCGACGAGCGGATGCTCGCGGAGGGGCTGGCCGGGCGCATCCGCGCGGCGCTCGACGAGCTGCCGGCGCGTCAGCGCGAGGTCGTGATGCTGCGCGACGTCGACGGCCTGAGCGGCGCGGAGGTGTGCGAGGCGCTGGAGATCAGCGACGCCAACCAGCGCGTGCTGCTGCACCGCGGGCGCAGCCGCCTGCGCACGGCGCTCGAAGGCGAGCTGGGAGGCGTCTGAGGATGTTCTGGAACAGGGGCGAACTAGCCTGCCAGGAGATGGTCGAGCTGGTCACCGACTATCTCGAAGGCGAGCTCACGCGCGCCGAGCGCCGGCGCTTCGAGGCGCATCTGGCGGGCTGCGAGAACTGCACCGAGTACCTCGAGCAGATGCGTGTCACGATCAGGCTGACGGGCACCCTGCGCGTCGAGGACCTGACGCCGGCGATCCGCGAGCAGTTCACCGCGCTGTATCGCAGCTGGCGCGAGGAAGACCCGGGGTGAGGCGCTCGACGCGCGATCGGGGCCCCGGGCGACGGCGCGCGGGAGACCTCCGGTGAGCTACACCAAGGGCTTGCACGAGGTCGGCGATGGCCTGTACGCGTACCTGCAGCCGGACGGCGGCTGGGGCTGGAGCAACGCCGGGCTGATCGCCGACGGCGAGAGCACGCTGCTCGTGGACACGCTGTACGACCTGGCGCTGACCGAGCAGATGCTCGCGGCGATGCGCCGCGCGGTTCCCGCGGCGGCGCGCATCGAGACGCTCGTGAACACGCACGCGAACGGCGATCACTGCTACGGCAACCAGCTGGTGGGCGGCGCGCGGATCCTCGCCTCCGAGCGCACCGCGGCGGAGATGAGCGAGCTGCCGCCCGCGGCGATGGCCGCGCTGCTCGAGCAGGCGCCGGCGATGGGCGAGCTCGGCGCGTTCTTCGCGCGCTGCTTCGGCGCGTTCGACTTCAACGGAATCGAGCTCGCGCCGCCCGATCAGACGTTCGCCGGCGAGCTGAGCCTGCGCGTCGGCGACCTGGAGCTGGCGCTGATCGAGGTCGGCCCGGCGCACACGCGCGGGGACACGCTCGTGCACGTGCCCGGCGCGCGCGTGCTGTACTCCGGCGACATCCTGTTCGCGCGCGCCCACCCGATCGCGTGGGCGGGGCCCGTGTCCAACTGGATCGCCGCGTGCGAGCGCATCCTCGCGATGGACCTCGAGACGATCGTCCCCGGGCACGGTCCGCTGGCCGGCCCCGAGGACGTGCGCGAGCTGAAGGCGTACTTCGAGTACCTGTACGAGCAGGCGCGCGCGTGCCACGCGCAGGGGATGACGGCGCTGCAGGCGGCGCGCTCGATCGCGATGCAGCGCTGGGCGGATTGGGGCGATGGCGAGCGCCTGGTGGTGAACGTCGCGAACATCTACGGCGAGTTGTCCGCGGACGCGCAACCGCTTGACCCGCTGGAGGCGTTCACCCAGATGGCCGCGCTCGCGCGCCCCGGCTGAGCGCTACGCTCTCGCGCGTCACTCGCTCGGCTCTCGCGGAGCCGTCGATCGGCGTCGATCGCCCGGCTGAGCACGACGCTCTCGCGCGTCACTCGCTCGGCTCTCGCGGAGCCGTCGATCGGCGTCGATCGCCCGGCTGAGCACGACGCTCTCGCGCGTCACTCGCTCGGCTCTCGCGGAGCCGTCGATCGGCGTCGATCGGCGCGCGCGGACCGTCTATCCGTCCGCCCGAACTAAATCTTCACGGTTGGGTGACGACTATGCGGGAAGTTGGCCGTTCAAGGCTGGCGAGCCCATGCGCAAGCGATCTGACACGCGAACCCGAGCCCATGCACAAGCGATCTGACACGCGAACCCGAGCCCATGCGCAAACGATCTGACACGCGAGCCGATGCGCAGCGCCGAGCCGTGGGCGCGGGCAAGCGGGCGCTGCGCGGACGTCGGGGCGCGGTCGTGCTCGCGGGCGCGTGCGCGGCGGCGGCGCTGCTGCCGAACGCCAGCCTTGCGGGCTCGCCGACGGCGCGCGCCGCGGGTCGCTCCGGGTCGGAAGCCGCACTGCTCACGCAGGACGATCGCGGGCTGTACCTCGCGTTCTGCCCGGGCGAAGAAGAAGTCGCGAGCGTCGCCGACGCGAGCGGGCCCGCCGGCGCCGCGCGGGCGCAAGCGGCGGCGCAAGCGGCGGCGCCGCGCGCGACGCTCGCGATGGCCAACCACACGGGCTGGCCGGCGGACGAATGCCTGAAGATGGACAAGGGCCCGGTGGGCGTCAGCCACACGCTCGTGGGCCTCAAGCACGTGCACAACTACCTGTTGGGCGGCTACGGCAACGACACGATCTACGGGGGCGACGCGGGCGACGTGATCTGGGGCGACTACCACCCGGAAGGGCAGCCGGAAAGCCAGCGCGACTACATTCACGGCGGCGCGGGCACGAACTGGATCTACTCCAGCCACGGCTACAACGAAATCTGGACGGGCACCGGCGATGACCATCTGGCGCTGGTGTACGGTCACGGGATCGTGTACTGCAGCGGTTCGGGTCTGAAGACGTTCGTGATGCGCTACCTGCCGCAGAACCGTCCGTGGACGCTGGTCGGCTGCACGCACAAAGTGCTCGTGCGCTACCGCGCGTAGCGGGCCGCCCGCGACCCCGCTCCTCTCTCATAAAAATCAAATCCGTTGATCGCTGCTAGACATCGGGTCGTGACGCGGCTGCTGTTGAGCGTCGACTTCGAGGACTGGCATCAGCTCGTGCGCCGGCGGTTGGGCGCGCCCGACTGGGAGCGCAGCGGCCCGGCGCTCGAGCGCCAGACCGAGACGCTGCTCGCGCTGCTCGAGCAGCTGGGCGTGCGCGCGACGTTCTTCGTGCTCGGCGTCGCCGCGCGCTCCTACCCCGCGCTCGTGCAAGCGGTGGCCGCGCGCGGGCACGAGATCGCCTGCCACGGCGACCAGCACCGCCCGGTGTTCGCGCAGACCCCCGATGAGTTCGCCGCCGACGTGCGCGCCGCGCGTGACACGATCGAGCAACTCACCGGCGTCGCGCCGGCCGGCTACCGCGCGCCCGCGTTCTCGATCACGGCGGCGGCCCGCTGGGCATACGCGGTGCTCGCCGCGGAGGGCTTCGCGTATGACTCGAGCCAGCACGACTCGCCGCGCATCCGCGGACGCGCCGTGCCCGCGAGCGCGCGTCCGCATCCGCTCGAGCTCGGGCACGCGGACGCCGCCGCGCCCGGCGCAGCGAGCACTGCCGCCGGCGCCGCACAGACCGGCGCTCGCGCGGGCGCCCCGACGGCCACCCTGTGGGAGTTCCCGCTCGCGGTGTGGCGCGCGGGCGGCGCGCGGCTGCCGGTCGGCGGCGCGTCCTACTGGAGCGTGCTGCCGACGGCGCTCGTGCTGCGCGGATTGCGCGCCGGCGAGGAGCTGGCGGGCCTGTACGTGCACCCGCACGAGCTCGACCCGCAGCCGCTGCGCGCGGGCCTGGACGGCGGCGCGCACGCCTGGCTGCGGGCGCGGGCGCGAGCGCGGGAGGCGCAGCGCAACCTCGCGCGCATGCGCGCGCCGCACGTGCTGCGCGCGATCGCACGGCGCCATCAGCTGATCACATATGGTGAGGCGTATGCCGAGCTCACCGGCGGCAACGCGCCCGAACCGCACCGAGCCGGCGCGCGTCCGTAGCCGCTTTCGCGCGAAGGCCAAGCAGTTCGACGACCTGTACGAGGACGAGCGCATGCTCGCGCGCTGGCTGCGCCCGGGCCTGTTCCGCCGCCGCGAGCTCGCCGCGCACACGGTCGCCGCGTATTCCTCGCCGCGCGTGCTCGACGTCGGCTGCGGCTCGGGGCGAATCGGCGAGTTCGCGCTCGCCGCCGGCGCATCCGAATATCTCGGGGTGGACTTCTCGGAGCCGATGATCGAGCTCGCGCGCTCGCGCCTCGCGCGCTTTGGCGAGCGCGCGCAGCTGCGCGTCGAGGACTTCCTCGCCGCGCCCGTCGACGGCCCGTTCGAGGTCGTGCTCGCGCTCGGCCTGTTCGACTACCTGCCAGCCCCGCACCAGTTCACGCGGCGCATCTTCGAGCTGTGCGCCCCCGGGGGGTGCCTCGTCGGCTCGTTCCCCAGCTGGTCGCTGCTGAAGGGCCCCGCGCGCAAGCTGCGCTACGAATGGATCGGCGACTGCCCGATCTTCAACTACAGCCGCCGCGAGCTCGAGCTGCTGTTCGGCGCGAGCGGCTTTCAGCCGGTCGACATCCGCAGCCCCGGCCGCAGCGGCTACCTTGTTCGCGCCTACCGGCCGTGAGCCGCGACCGGCGCGGGTGTCCTGCGCCGCCTACCGGCCGTGAGCGGCGATCGGCGCGGTCTCGTGTGCGGCGCTCTGCTGCGAGGCGTCCGCCGCGGCGGCAGGCGCCTCGCTGCCGATCAGCTGCTCGATGCTCGACAGCCCGGCGGCGCGCGCGCGACGCGCGAGCCCGCGGTTGACGTGAGTCGGCCACAGCGGCCCGTTGTAGACGAATGCGGTGTGCGCCTGCACGAGCGTGGCGCCAGCGGCCAGCCGCTCCCAGGCGTCCTGCGGCGTTTGGACGCCGCCGACGGAGACCAGCGTCACGGTCTCGCCGACGCGCGCGCGCAGCCGGCGCAGGACTGCGAGTGCGCGGGGCGCTAGCGGCGGGCCGGATATGCCGCCGTCCTCGACGCCCGCGGGCAGCGCCGCGGGGACCGTGAGCGCGCCGCGGTCGACCGTCGTGTTGACGGCGACGATGCCGTCGAGCCCGAGCTCGAGCGCGAGCTCGGCGATCGCGTCGAGCTGCTCGTCGCTGACGTCCGGGGCGATCTTGATGAGCAACGGCACCCGCGCTCCCAGCAGCTCGAGCTCCTCGCGCACGTCCGCGATCAGCGCGCGCAGGGCCTTGGCCGACTGCAGGTCGCGCAGGCCGGGCGTGTTCGGCGAGCTGACGTTCAACACGAGGTAGTCGGCGAGCGGCGCGAGCTGCCTGACCGAAGCGCGGTAGTCCTCGTGCGCGCGCTCGACCGGCACGTCCCTGCTCTTGCCGACGTTCACCCCGACGATCGGCTCGCGCGGGCGCGCGCGCAGGCGCTCGGCGGCGGCGCTCGCGCCGTCGTTGGGGAAGCCCCTGCGGTTGAGGATCGCGCGATCCGCCGGCAGCCGGAACACGCGCGGCCCCGCGTTGCCGGGCTGGCGCAGCGCGGTCACGGTGCCGACCTCCACGAAGCCGAACCCGAGGGCGCCGAAGTCCTCGAACAGGCTCGCGTTCCCGTCGACGCCCGCGGCCAGGCCGAGCGGGCTGGGGAAGACCATCCCGAGCGCGCGCACGCGCAGGCGCGGGTCGCGGGCGGCGAGGACGCGGCTGGCCGCGCGGCGAACGCCGGGGATCGCCATCGTCGCCGCGAGCGCGGCGCCCGCGAGTCGATGCGCGCGTTCGCCGTCCACGCGCGCGAGGATCAGCAGCCTGAAGAACACTCGGTAGATGCGCATCTGTGCCTAGCGTACGGGACGAGGCCCGCGGCGGCCGGCGCCGCGCGCGAGCCCGCCGGCGAGCATCTCGATCAACGCCTCGAACGACGCGTCGGGGTCGCGCTCCATCGCAAAGCCGCCGTGGCGCTCGAGCGTGACGAACCCGTGCAGCGCGCTGCGCACCGCGCGAATCGCGTCGATCGCGTCCTCGCCCTCGAGCTCCCACCCGCGCAGGATCGCGGCGATCAGCTCGAGCAGGCGCTGCGCTAGCGCGTGCAGCTCGCGGTCGGCGGCGTCGGGCGCGGTGAGCGTCGCCTCGTAGGCGCCGGGATGGGCGCGCGCGTAGGCGCGGTAGGCGTGGGCGCTCGCGCACAGGGCCTGCTCGCCGGACAGGCCCGCGGCGGCCGTCGCGATCGCGTCCGCGAGCTCCGAGAGGCCGCGCACGGTGATCAGCCGCAGCAGCTCCGCGCGGCCGTTCACGTGGTTGTACAGCGAGGGGGCGCGCACGCCGAGGATCTCGGCGAGCCGCGCGAAGCTCACGCGCTCGAGCCCGTCGTCCGCGAGCGCGACCGCCGCGTCCAGCACCTGCGCCGTGTCGAGGCCGCGTCTGGCCATCGCTAGCTCGCGCGCGCGATCGCAGCGTCCATCTGCGCGAGCGGCGACTCGCGGATGGCGCCGTGCCCGGGCGCGATCCGCGCGGGCTCCAGGGCACGCAGCCTGCGCGCGCTTTGCAGCGCCGTCGGTCGGTCCCACGTGGCCATCGCGACCATCGGGAAGCGCGGGTTGGCGCGGGCGGCCGTGGCGACGCCGCCGAGCGTCGAGTACGCGTCGCCGCACAGCAGCGTCCGGTCGCGCTCGTCCAGGAAGGCGACGTGTCCGGGCGTGTGGCCGGGGCTAGCGACGACCAGCAGCGAGCCGACGCGCTGACCGTCCTCGAACGTGCGCGTCGGCTTGGTGCGCGCGCCGCGCACGTCGCCGCGGATCTTGCCCTGCGGCTCGCCCGGGTCGAGCGAGTCGTCCTTCGCCAGCAGCCGTGCGTCGCGCGTGCTGATCAGGACCTCCGCCTCGGGCAGCCGCTCCTTCAGGCGGTCGAGGCCGCCGATGTGGTCGCCGTGAGCGTGCGTCAGCACGATCCGCACGATCGGCGCCCCTCGCCGATCGGCGGCGGCGAGGATCCGCCTGACGCCCTGCGCCAGCGTCGTATCGACGAGCGTCAAGCCGTCGTCCTCCTGGACGAGATATGCGTTGACGAGGCCCCACAGGCTGACACGGGTGACGTTGGACACGGTCTGCTCCCTTCGCGCGATGGTCGTGACCTGAACTATGCTTCATAGTATTTTAGCTACTCACAATAGTCAAGGCGGGAGCAGCGATCGAGGCAGGAGCGGCGCACGTCGCGCCAGCCGACCGCGGCGCACGTCGCGCCAGCCGACCGCGGCGCACGTCGCGCCAGCCGACCGCGGCGCACGTCGCGCCAGCCGACCGCGGCGCACGTCGCGCCAGCCGACCGCGGCGCACGTCGTGCCAGACACCGCGGCGCGCCTCGTTTCGGCGACGGCGGACGTCGTGCCGGCGACTACACGTTGCGCACGCGGCGGCCGATCTGCGCGTCCGGGGGGTAGCCGGCCGAATCCCAGAACGCGGCGGCGATCGGGTCCTCGTAGGCGACGAGCGCCGTGATTCTGGTGGCGCCCAGGCGGCGCAGGTGCTGCTCGCCGGCGCGCACGAGCGCGAGTCCGACGCCATGCCGGCGATGCTCGGGGTGCACGGCAAGGCGATAGAGGTTTCCACGCCAGCCATCCCACGCGGCGATCAGCACGCCGACCGCCCCGCGACCGCGTTGCGCCAGCAGCAACGACCCGGGCGATCCGAGGATCAGGCGCTCCACGGCCGGCGGCCGATCGGGGGTGCGCGCGTGCTCGCTGCGGGCCTGCTCCCACAGGCCCAGGACGGCCGGCAGATCGGCGATTACGCACGCTCGGATCGCTGTGTGCTCGTCGGTCAAGCGGCAATGATATGGCGGGGTGTGCTGCTGCCGGTAGACCGGCGCGCCGCCGCCGGCTCGCAGGGTCGGGCGTCGGGCTGGCCGTGGCGCACGCTTTCTTAGTCGCCTCTAAGCAGAAGCGTAGGCAAGCCTCAGCTTGCCGTCCGATCCTCTCCGGGAGCGGTCCCGAGGGTGGACCGCGACAAACCACGAAGGGAGCCCCAATGAAGGGACCGACCATCATGCGGACCGCCGCCGTCGGCGCGACGTGCGCGCTCGTCGGCGCCGCCGCCGGCATCGCCGGCAGCTCGGCGTCCACGACTCACGCGACCAAGAAGCGCGTGGTGCACGGCGCCGCCCGCAAGCAGGCGTTCAAGGCCGGGGTGGCCATGGGCCCGGGCTTTGCGATGGCCGTCACGGCTGGCGCCGCCGGCCCGCCGGTGCACTCAGAATCGGTGGTGCCAAACGAAAAAGGCGGCTTTGAAACGGTGACGATGGACCGCGGGACATTTTCCTCGCTGTCCGGCGAACAGCTGACGATCAACGAGGGCACCAAGAGCGCGACGTACAAGACGGTCACGCTCACGATCCCCAGCGACGCGACCGTCTATCGCAACGGCGAAAAGGCCGCGCTGTCAGACATCAAATCGGGCGACACCGTGACCGTCGTGCAGAGCCCGTCCGGCACGGCGGTCAACGCCTTCGACGCCGAACACGAACCCAAGCTCCAGATCCACAAGGCCATCGGAGGTCCGGGTCCGGTCACCAAGCAGGCGGGTGGAGGACCGCTCCCGCCGGGCGCTCCCGAAGGCCCGCCCGGCGCGGGCTCCGAGGCCTCGGAAAGCACGGGAGGCAACCCGTCGAGCTAGACCGTGAAGCCCGTCTTGGGATCACCGCGCCGGACTTACCCGGGGCGCGGTGATCGCGGTTATAGGCTTGACGAGACTTAGAGTGTTCTCTAAAGTCTTCGTTGGATGCCAGCTCCTGCGCCAACGGTCGGCCTGCGTGAGCGCCACAAGCAGCAGCGCCGCGAGCGGATTCTCGAGGCGATCCGCGAGCTGCTGCGTGATTGTCCGGACGAGACACCGACCGTCGAGCGCATCGCCGCGCTCGCGGACCTCTCGCCTGCGACGGTCTTCAACCTCGTCGGACCGCGCGAGCAGCAGTGGGCGGCGCTGTGCGAGGAGCTTCTGCGCGAGCTCGACGAGTGCCTCGCCCTCGCGGCTGATGATGACCCGCGCGGTCAGGCGCGTAGGATCGTCAGCGAGACGGCGGAGCTGTTCATCGCCGACGCGGCCGTCTCCAAGCATCTCCTGAACAGCTGGGGACGCAGCGGCGCGCTGCTGCAGGACAGCCCGCTGCCACGGCTGCGAATCGCATTGCGCCGGGGGCAAGCGACCGGGATGCTCAGGTCCGATCTTCATATCGAGGCGCTCGTGGGGCACATGGCGACGGCATGTGGCGGCGCGCTGCGTCAATGGGCGGCGGACCAGATCTCAGATGCGGCGTTTCGCAAGCGTGTGCGCTTCGCGGTCGACGTGGTGTTCGCCGCGGGCGCCAGCGAGGACTGGGCCGCGGAGCTCTCCGCGCCGCTAAAGCCCAAGCGGCGCGAGTCGTGACGGTGCGGGCCGCTGCCCGGTTCGACGTGGCTCCGGGCATCCGGCTTGCCGCGGACAGCTTTGGCGACCCGAACGCTCCGACCGTGCTGATGCTGCACGGCGGCGGCCAGACGCGGCATGCGTGGCACTCGACCGCGATCGGCCTCGCAGACGCCGGCTGGCGAGCGATCACCGTCGATCTGCGCGGCCACGGCGAGAGCACCCACCCGCGCCCCCCGGCGTATGCGCTCGAGGACTTCGCCGCCGACGTGCGCGCCGTGATCGCATCGGTCGCGGGGGAGCCGGTCGTGATCGGCGCCTCGCTCGGCGGCATCGCGGGCGTGTTGGCCATCACGGAGCCACCGCAAGCATCCGCCGCAGGGCTCGTCCTGGTTGATGTGGCTCACCGCTTCCAGCCACGCGGCGGCGGGCGGATCGTGAGCTTCATGGACGCGCACCCGGACGGCTTCGTGAGCCTCGCCGACGCTGCCGAGGCAGTCGCCGCCTACCTTCCTCAGCGCGAGCGACCTCGCGACCCGAGCGGGCTGCGCCACAATCTCAGACGCAACGGGGATGGACGCTGGATTTGGCACTGGGACCCAGAGATCCTGACGCACGCTCGCCCATTGATCCAAGACCAAGCCCAACTTTCTGAGCGCCTCACGACGGCCGTAACCCGACTGCGCCAACCCTGCCTGCTCGTCCGCGGCGCCGACAGCGACGTGCTCACCGCAGGGATCGCGCGCGAGTTCATCGAGCTCGCAGCCAATGCCGCGCTGGCCGAGGTTCCACACGCCGGTCACATGGTCGCCGGCGACAACAACGACGCCTTCAGCAGGGCGATCCGCGCATGGCTCGACACGCCTGCGCTGCGCACGCCTCCGAGACCCACGACCGCAGGCGCTCCCCGTGTTAGAAGTGGCTGACGTGTGGGATCACCGCCGACAAACCGCGCGATCCCGCCGGGACGAAATGCGCCAGAAGCCCCCATTTGCAGGGCTTCTGTCGCGATGGAGCTAGGGGGACTCGAACCCCCGACCTCCTGGGTGCGATCCAGGCGCTCTCCCAGCTGAGCTATAGCCCCGCGTGCGGCGTCGACGGCCAGCCTCAGAGTTTAGTCGCCGGAGCGCGCGGCGAGCGCGCAGTATGGTTTGCGGGCGCGATGGGACTGCTCGACGAGGCCATACGCGAACACTTGGAGCTCAAGCGCCGGCGAGGCGCGGACCCGAGCGCCGTCGCGCGCGAGGAGCGCGAGGCACTCGCGCCCGTGCCCGACGCGCCAGCGTTCCCGGCCGAGGCCGACGATCGGCCTGCCAACGGCCACGCTGCGCGGACAGGGGACGAGGACGCGATCGCGCCCCCGGGGGATCCAAACGCGGGCGCGCGGGCGCCGGGTCAGCCCGCGCTGGGCGAAGAGACGGCCGAGTTGGACATGCAGGCAGCGATCGAAGAGCTCGCAGCCGCCGGGCACACGGCAGACGGTGTCCCGGAAGCCGATTCGGCGAGCGCCGGCCTCGAGCCCGCGACCCACGCCGGGGATGAGCCCGCGTCCGGGTCGTTTGACTGGGAGATCCCCGGCGAGGAGGAGCTCGGCGGGGTCTGAGGAGGATGTGCGAGGGGGGTCTGAGAAGGTTCTGCCGGGGCAGGGACGGCTGTTCGAGCACGGGCAGGCGCCGCCGTGCGGCGGTCGGTAGGAAGCTTGCAGGTTGAGGATCGCAAAAGTGGGCAACAAAGGGCAACATGCCACTCGTTGCCAGTCGGCCGGACTTGGCGGTGGCGCTGGCGCTCGACCCGTTCGCGCCGCGCGCCGCGCGTCACCACATCGGTCAGGTCGATCGTCCATCGCCCGACCTGCGCAACACGGTGCTGCTGCTCGTCAGCGACGTGGTCACGGGAGCGGTCGAAGGCTCGACGGGAGAGACGATCGAGTTGCGCGTGTGGATGCCAAGCGACGTGGTTCGGATCGAGGTGGAAGGCCGCAGCGAGACCATCGAGCGCGGCCTCCGCCATCCGCAGAACTACCTCTCACTGCTGCTCGACGAGCTCGCCGACCGCTGGCAGCTCGAACACGCCGACGGCGGCGCCCGCATCTGGTTCGAGATCGATCGCCACCCGACGCCGGCCGCCGCGCACTCCGTGCGCTGAAGCCTTACTCGCGCGCCAGCCGAGCTCGCCTGCGAGCTTTGCGCCACTTTTCCATGTTCCAGCCGTCGGCGTCGGCTTGGGCCTGGGCGCTCGGGCTGGCAGGCGGGCGGGCTTCGGGGCACCGCCAGCCGATGCTTACCACGCCGGGCGCAAGAGAGCGACCCGGCACCTGAGTCCCGGCGGATTCGTCTCGGAGGATTTCGCGTAGTTCTTTGGTGCTCAGTCGGCGGTTGCTTTCGACCCATAGGTACGGGTCCGCGCAGCCCATTTTCAAGACGGGTCCGCCGCCGGTGAGCCTGTATGCGTACGCGGCGCCTGGCTTGGCGCTGACCTCGACGATCTTGCCGTCAGGGGGCTGGGGATGGCTCGGCGGGCTGCTCGCGCAGTATCCTGAGCATGCGCCTGCGTGAAGCTCGCACCCGGCTTGCGCCTTCGTGAGCCCATCGGCGCGGCCCACGGTACCTACGACGCGGACCTTGCGCTGCACACGGGCAGTCGTCAGGCGTATAGGAACACGCACGCGACGAGCCGCCGACGATCCGCAGCGTTCCGGTGCGACAGAGGAGGGTCCGCATGGGTTCCGCCATCCGAGAGACAAGCGTCGCCTCAGCAAGCCCCGACTGAGGTCCGGGACATTTCCATAGCGTTTCCATATAGCCGGCGGCGCGGCCCGCGAGCGGTGTCAAGGCCCGTAGAATGGGGTTGCTGGGGCCATAGCTCAGCTGGGAGAGCGCCTGCTTTGCAATCGGAGTCGCGGTGCGACCGCTAAGGCCGATTTCCCTTCGTTGAGCGAGATTGTCCCGGGCGGCCGCGTTGTCGGATGCGGCACGATCCGGTGCTTTACGGCAGGATTTGGGCACCGAAACTCGCCGCTGCCCATTGGCTCGGGGGTAAAGACGGCGAAGATCCGCCGGGCGAAAAGGGGTCAGCTCCGCCGGGAGGCGCCAGCTAGAACCAGACGGTCCTGATCGTCGTGGTGGTGAGCTGCGATGCGCTGGACGTGCCGCTGTAGATCGTCCAAGACGTCGTTTCGCGTTTAGGGCTGCCGTAGAGCGATAGAGTCCCGAGAGGCAGGCAGAGATAGTTCTGTCGTAAGAGAAGGATCAGTGCCTCGTCGGCGGCCAGGATGCGCGGTGCTGCGATGCGCGTTCGTCGGCTCGCGCGATCAGCTCGGAGGGCCGTACGTCGAGCGTGACCGCGAGCTTTGCGACGGTGGCGAGGGTCGGCCGGCGCTCGGCTCGCTCGATGCCGCCGATGTAGTTGCGGTGCACGCCACTCTCAAGGCCAAGGCGCTCCTGGGAGATGCCGAGTTCGTCGCGTAGGTCGCGGATCGCCTCGCCGAGCCCGACGAGCAGTGGGTCACTTGCTGACACAAGGCTGCACGTTGCAGCCCAACCGTGTTCGGTTCTACAGCCTAACCGTGTTGTACGGTTTGGATTTCTCGCCCACGCAAGTCCGCAAGAGCAACCCAGAGATCAAGACGCCTGCTGCATCATGAAACCTGGCAGAAGTATCGAGAGCCGGCACGGCGTTGACGAACCGGGCTACGAGACCCCCCGGACTTGGGCGCAGAAGCTCGAAGGAACGGGCGCCAAGCTCCAGTCCGCCGGCAAAGGAATGTCCTCATGCGGGGGATCGCTCATCAAGCTCGGCTGCTCGGGGTTCCTGCTTCTCCTCGTCGTGCTGATAGTCGCCACTCTGCTATTGAGCGGCCACAGCGATTCGCCGACGGCCGGAGGCACGAGTACCGAAGAACAAGCAACGGGCGCCGCCACGACGCCTACTACGCCAGGCGACCGCGAAGCCCCGACACTCGACGAAGGGCCTGCCGAGGACAGCGCAGCGACCCAATGCGGTCACGGCACCACCGGGAACTCCCACACAAGTTGTGCCTTCGCCGAAAACGTTCGGGATGAGTTCGCGGCAGGCTACGAAGCGTCCAAAGTGCCGCCAGCCACTATCAGTGCCTACAGCCCCGTTACGAGCCGCGAATACACGCTGCACTGCTCACTCGTCGAAGGCCGCACGCTCGTCGAGTGCAGCGTCGGCACTGCGACGGTCGTCTTCCCGCTCGAAGGCACCTACAACCCCCACGAAGGCCCTGCGCGTCCGTCCGGCCTCTATGGCGCTCAGACCAAGGCCGAAAACGAAGAAGCCGGCTGTATGTATGGGTTCACCGTCAGCGAACGTGATGGAGAACAGAAAATCAAATGCAACACAAAGGAAGAAGGACGGCGCATACAGGAAGACGAAGGCGACGAATAGTGCCGACCGCCCTCGTATTAGCCGCGCGGAGCCGGCCCGTACCCCAAAAGTCGGGACGACCCTAGGCGACCCTGTCCGGGTGGGAGAGATAAAGGCGTCGTTGACGGTGACACCTGAAGCTGCGGGGAGCGCGGGCGTCCTCCAGCAAGCACCGAATACGACGCGCTACCAAGCGCACCAGCTAGCCTGCCCTCGCGTGCTTGTTCGGCTAGCGTTCACAAGGCGACGCACGCGGGAGATGACGGCGCCACCCTGAGAAGATGCGGCGATTGGCCTTGCTGACCCGCGGGTCGCGCTTCCCCCCACTGGATCGAAAATCCCCACGGAGAGCGAAAGGGGGACGAAGGGCTGGGCTCGCTACCACCACCACGAAGGTTCTTGTGGCTCAAATCGTAGGTGTGCTGGGAGGGAGGTTCGATAGTCGTAGCCAGAGTCTGTCTCGCGTTTCTCCCACCAGCCGTAGTCGAGCATCTCTGCCGGCAGTCCCGCCTGGATGAGGCGACGCCCAGGGCGGGAATCCGGCCGCGGAAGCGCGTCACCATTGTCTAGGTTCCACAGAATCTCGGGCCAGCCTAGCCGTTCTAGCCGTCTCCGAATCTTCCGATGCTCTAGCTGTCGCTGCTTGGCCGTGAGCGGCAGCCGAACATTGAGCCCCTCGCATTTGTCGGAGACTTCGACCAGCCGACCAGCCTCCAGCTTGCGGACTGCCCGCCGCACGGAGACTCGCTCCGAGCGCGTGGGTGGACCAGCGCATCGGATCGACCTAGCGAGGTCGTACGTGTTCACGTATTGCGGCCATCCATCCTCGCTGGTTGCCCTCTGAAGGCGGCTCAAGATGTGCTGCTGTAGCCGGCCAAGACCCCTGCTCATGTGGCCTCCATGGCGTCTGTAAGTGTTGTCTTCGACGCACCCACCGAAACCCCTGCCTACACTTACACCATGTGCACAACATTCCTTCTCAAGCGGGATCGGTCAACCGCGATACACAGGTAAGTTCGCCAGAGGGAGACGCGCGGAGCGCGTTTGGAAAAAGAGCAGCAGACACACGAGGGGAGCAGGAGCGGACGGGCGACCATCTCCACATCCGCCTCCTGGATGTGACCAAGATGGTGGCTACCCCGCCGCCGCCTGTCCCGTGGTTGGCGTCTCCGCTGCTGCCCCGTGGCGCTCTGACGGTGCTCTACGCCCCCGGGGGTGACGGAAAGTCGCTGTTCTCGATGGCACTATGCGCCGCGATAGCTCACGGCGGCGAGCTGGCGGGGATCGAGTGTGAGCTGGGTGCCTCGCTGTATCTCGATGCCGAGAACGGCGAGCGCGAGATTCACCGGCGTGTCCACACACTCGGGCTGCCGGCGTCTGGCGTGCAGGTAGCCGACGCCGGGGGACTCGACCTGCGCCGTCATATGCCCGCGGTCGATGCCGTCATCAGCGAGGTGAGCCCCGACGTGCTCGTCCTTGACTCCTTGCGCTCGATGACGCCGGGGATGGACGAGAACGACACCGCGCAGACAGCTCGCGCGCTCGACCCGTTGCGCCGCCTCGCGCACGAGTCGGGGATTGCGATTCTCCTGATCCATCACGCGAACAAGGGGGGCCGGGACTTCCGCGGAGCAAGCTCGATCCGCGACGGCGTGGATGTGCTTTGGCACCTCGGCCGTCAAGAAGATGACCCGGACCCGCTCCGGCGGTTCCTGGTCTGCCGGAAGATGCGTGTCGCCAGCGAGCCCGAGCAGCGTTGGCTACGCCTAGAGGTTGACCGCGGGCACGTCCTAATCAACCAGGCCGAGGCGCCCGAGGAGCAGCCGCGGACCGCCCGGCCGGTACGCGCGCAGCTCAGCGACCAAATCCTGGCCGGCTTTGGCGCGCGGCCGATGACCCTCACGGCCGTCGCTGAGACGGTCGGGAGGAGTCCGAAGGACGGCTCCGTACGCAACGCGCTTGCTGCGCTCGTTGAGGACGGCCTGATCGTCCGTCACGGCAACGAATACGAGAAGGTGCAAAACACGAGCCCTATAGGGGGGACTGCACCTTTGCACCCACCAGGCGACGCTCCCGACGCTGACGTAGAACTTGCCCGCATCACTGAGAAGTTCGGGGAGGTGCCCAAATGAGCACCACCACGTCCAGCCCCTTCCCCATCACACCGGCACTCTCCCCCGACAGCGGTACAAGTACATCACCCCCCACATGGCGAGAGCTGCAACTCGCGGACATGATTGCAGAGCGAATCGTGGAACGACTGCACCCGGAGTCGACACGGTGCACCTTGGTCGATTCCGCGACCCTCGCGGAACGACTTGGCGTATCGCGCGATTGTGTGTACGCACATGCCGACGAGCTAGGCGGCCAGCGCATCGGCAGTGGGCCACGGGGACGGCTGCGATTCGACCTCGACCGAGCACTCGCCGCGTGGACCTCTCGCTCTGTAAGCAAGGAGTCGCAAGGCCCGGAATCCCGCTCCGTTGTGCCAGGTTCGACACATCGGCGGCGCCGACGAATGGGCAGTGGTCCCGACTTGCTGCCCATTCGAGGCGCTACGGGAAGGTCAGACGCCAGCCCGGAGCGCTCGTGACGGCCTTCGTGTCACTTCCGCGCACGCCGCGGCTTTTCGACCTCTGTCATCGCGTCCGCGAGCTGATGCAGGTCCACGTCGAGCGCTCGAAGGAACCGCAGCACGGTGAGCCACTGGACGCCGCGCCGGCCATGCTCGATGCGAGAGACGTAGGTCGGGTCCATTTGGAGCACGGCGGCGAGCCGCGCCTGCGTGGTCCCGGCCCGCTCGCGCAACACGCGCAGCGCTTGACCGAGCACCGCGAGGTCGGTAGCAGACGTGCTGACCGTGTTGGCTTTCTTGGTATTGCGGGTCATGGTATTCGGGGTCATGGTACGATAAGCTCGTCTGGTCAAAACATAGTGGCGCCCGCGCGGGTAGGACCGCCGGGCGCCGTGGCACCGAAGACCAAGGCTTCGGCACGTGGGCCACGATACCCAGCTAGTCATCGCCGCTCCCTTGCCAACGCAAGCGGTCTTCGGTGCCTTCCGACCAAGGAGGAACCGAAGATGACCAGCACCGTGACGATCCCCGCAGGAGGGATCGCAGACACCCGCGAAGCGCTGCTAAGCCTGCTCAGCCAGCCGGTGCAAGCGATCGCGCACACGCTGACCGTGCCCGAGCGCGAGTTGCATCCCGACTGGTTCAAGGACGACCGCTGCCAGTTCGGGGAGGTCTGCCGGCTGCTCGACGTGATCGGTTGGGACGCTGCCGCACCTGCGCGCAAGGTGGAGGTCAGCGGCGAGGACGCGCGCATGATCCGCGAGGCGATCGAGGGCTACCTGTCGATGGTCGAGCAATGGCTGTGCGAAGCTGGGCAGCTACGCATCCGCCGCGCGCACCGCGACAGCGTGCAGGCGATGTGGTCGCTGCTGGCCGCGCTGCGCGAGATCACGCCCGAGCACGAGCAGGCGGCGTGATGATGGCGAAGGCGAACAGACGAGCAAGCCGGGACGCTCAGACCGCGAGCGTGCGTGCCTTGGCGCGGGTACTGGCCCACGAGCGCGCCCGTCGGGGCGTCACACAGCAGGCCGTTGCGATCCGTGCCCGGCTCACGGTTGCCTCCTACACCCGCATCGCCCCGTCAGACCCGAAGTGGTCCGTTGTCGTGCGGATCACGGGCGCGCTCGGCATCAGCACATCGCGCCTGGCGGCACTTGAGGCGAAGGGTGGTGATGCGTGATGGCACGACCAGCCACGGGCCAAATCGTGGTGAACAAGCGCACGCGCAGCCCGACGTTCGCCATCCGCTTCCGCGCCTACGGCAAACGCGAGTACGTGACGCTCGGGACCGCCGCGGAAGGCTGGACCCAAGCCAAGGCCCAGACGGAGCTACAGAACGTGCTCGCCGACGTGCGCCGCGGCATCTGGCAGCCCCCGACGCCGGCCGTCGTGGAGGCGCCGCGCACGATGCCGACGTTCCACGAGTTCGCCTCGGAGTGGTTCGAGCGGCAGACGATCGAGGGAGGTCGCCAGGGCAAAGGGCTCGCTCCCAAGGGCCGCGAGGATCTTCAATGGCGCCTGTCGAACCATCTGCTGCCCGCGTTTGCCTCCCAGCGCCTGGATCAGATCAGTGTGGAGGATGTGGACCGCTACAGGCTCGCCAAGGTGCGAGACGGCAAACTCGGCGTCACGTCGATCAACAAGACGCTGACGACGCTCGCCGCCATTCTCGACGCCGCGGTCGAATACGAACTGATCGACCGCAACCCGGCGAGGGGAAGGCGTCGGCGGCTGCCCGCTGCGGCGCCTCGCCGGACTTGGCTCGACCGCGCCGACCACATCACGGCGCTACTCGACGCTGCCGGCGACCTCGACCGGCAAGCGCGCGTCCGTCGAGGCCAGCGGCGGGCGCTCGTCGCCACGCTGACATTCGCGGGCCTGCGGATCGGCGAGGCGCTTGCGCTGCGCTGGCGAGACGTGGACCTCGCACGCGGAACGATCACGGTTCGCAAGGCCAAGACGGACGCGGGCGTGCGCGTTGTGAACCTGCTGCCGATCCTCCGCGACGAGCTGGACTCCTACCGCGCGCGACTCGACGCGACACCGGACGGGCTCGTGTTCGGCACGACCACGGGCGAGCAGCAGACCCCGACCAACGTCCGGCGACGGATACTCGCGCGCGCCATCGAGGGCGCCAATCGCCAGCTCGCCAACACCGACGCTGAGCCGCTGCCCGAGCGGTTGACCCCTCACTCGCTGCGCCGCACCTTCGCCTCCGTGCTGTTCGCAATCGGCGAGGCGCCGCCCTACGTCATGGCGCAGCTCGGCCACACCACGCCAAGCCTCACCCTCGCCATCTACGCGCGACAGATGGACCGCCGCGACGGCGAGCCTGAGCGCCTGAGAGCCCTTGTCGAGGGCCGCGAATGGGCACCATTGGGCACTAGCGACGATCTGAGCACCTGCGAGACGACCAAGACCGCAAGCAGCACCGTTCGAGAATCGGCTCTGTAGCACGTATATTGGGGAGTCGCGGGGCCATAGCTCAGCTGGGAGAGCGCCTGCTTTGCAAGCAGGAGGTCACGGGTTCGAATCCCGTTGGCTCCACTCACAAAACTCCTGGAAATCAGCTCCTTTCAGTAAGCGTTCAGTGGGTCTGCTCAGGTGAGCAGGGGTGTGGGTTCGCCGCGTGCGTGGGCGGTGATGGCGTCGGTGAGGTAGGCGAACAGGGATCGGTGCTGTAGCCGGCAGGTGGTGTGCGCGGAG
>Ga0335075_10002247_pt1 | contig 31245 bp, 27 predicted proteins | sample Lox_Sample_24_FD_206723 | JGI IMG/M metagenome (GOLD analysis project Ga0335075, IMG submission 206723) | Soil microbial communities from Loxahatchee National Wildlife Refuge, Florida, United States - Lox_Sample_2.4 | ecosystem: Environmental > Terrestrial > Soil > Wetlands | place: USA...
CATGACCAATGCGCATGTCACCGAGCTGATCGCCTTCACGATTGACTGCTCCGACGCCACCCGGCTCGCCCGCTTCTACGCCGAACTGACCGGCGGCGAGGTCACTGGTGACTATCCGGAGTACGGGGTCGCCCAGACGACCACCCTGGGGGTGACGCTTAATTTCCAGGGGGTCAAGGACTACGCGCCTCCAGCATGGCCGGGGCAGGAGCATCCTCAGCAGTATCACCTTGACTTCCGGGTCCCCGACCTGGAGAAGGCGACAGAGCACGCCAGGCAGCTCGGAGCGACTCAGGCCGGGGAACAGCCGAACGAGAAACTGTGGCGGGTGATGATCGACCCGGACGGTCACCCCTTCTGCCTCTGCCCGCCTCGCGACTGAGCTGTCCGGGGCCTGGCACGCTGGCGTCCGGGCAAACCCGGGCATAGGCTGCCGCGATGACATGGATCGCACCCGACGTCGAGCGTTCGGAGGGCTATCCGGCGCGCCGCAACGAACCCGAGCAGGAGATGCTCCGCGACTGGCTCGACTGGCACCGGGCCACCCTGCTGCGCAAATGCGGGGGGCTGGATGGCACGCGGCTGGCCAGGCGCGCCGTACCGCCGTCGCACCTCTCCCTGCTCGGCCTGGTCCGGCACATGAGCGACACCGAGCGCGGGTGGGTCAGGCAGGCCTTCCGCGGAGAGCAGATACCCGACCTGTACTACCGCTCCGATGCCCCGGACGCGGATTTCGAAGAGGCAGACCCGGCCGGGGCCGAGGAGGACTTCGAGCGCTACCTGGCCGAGTGCCGGGCCGTGGATGCCGCGCTGGAGGGCGCGAAGCTGGACGACACATTCACGTTCCGGGAGAAGACCATGTCCGTGCGGTGGATGTGGCAGCACCTCGTGGAGGAGTACGCGCGCCACAACGGGCACGCCGACCTGCTGCGCGAGGCCATCGACGGCTCGGCCGGCCTTTGAGCCGGCGAAGATGGACCGGCTCCGCGCCGACCTGGAGGAACTGACCGGCAAACCGGTGCAGCTGAACATGGTGAAGGACGCTGGCCCGCCCAAGGGGCGATGAACCGCGGCCCGAGCAGCTCGACCGTCCGATGCTCGCGAACCGGCGTGCCGCAGATGGCAGGATGATTTCAAATTCGCCGTTTGCTGAAAGGCTTGGGCAGTGCCGCGTCCAAAACTCGTTCCTGTTGTGTCGAGGCTGGTGCTGGTAGCTTGCGCGCTGGAGGTGCTGCTCGCGGTAACGGGCTGCAGCTCAAGTTCCCAGCCCTCTTGGGCACCCGCTCTCGGCTCGGGAGTGACGGTCGTCGCACCGGTGCAGAGGGCACCAGGCAACGGTTCACCGGACGCGGTCGTCGAAGCCTTGTTCGGCGCGGTCGAGGCGAAGCGGTACACATCAGTATGCGCGTATGTGGAACCCGCAGTGCAGGCCACGTGCAAGGCCGGAATGGCCCAAGAGACATCGGTCACCGCGCCGACCATCAAGAACGCCGCCATCGGTTATGCCGCGATCGATGGCGATGAGGCGCTGGTCGGGACGACGGGAACGTTCTGCGCCCATCCGCAGAATCCCAGGTGCTATTCGAACAGCAACCCGGCGGCCATCCTCTCGGACGGGAAGCCATTCGGCACCCTCTGGTCGGACCAGGTCAAGGGGGGCGCCTCTAACGACGTTTACCAGCTCGCCGGCTGGGTCAAGGTTGGTGGCAGGTGGTACCTCTATGAACCGTCCGAGGCGAGATTCTAGTGCCGCATCAGCGGAGACCGACTGAGTCATGCCGCCAGAACGGTTCGGCATAAACCAGTGTCCCTGTCATCCACGTCTCATACTCCGGCAGCCTGACGGCCTGGAAGGCGCTATCCGGAATGCGCAGGGATGGCTTCCGGAAGCCCAGGTCGCAACCGGGTGCAAACCCGAAGCGTGAGTAATAGCCCGGATCTCCCTCCAGGAAGACCAGTGGGACGGCCCGCCCTGCAAGTGCCTTCAGCCCCTACGCCCGCAGGTGGATCTCCCGCACAGACTCTTTGTCGCCCGGAAGTTCTTCGCGAAGCTCCATGCCCGGATGGTATGGACCCCTCCCGGTAGCTCGCACATGGTTTTGCGACCGCATACCGGGCGTGCATTTCCTTCTCGGGCCCGCCCACCGGGCCGGGGGCCGAAATCGGCAGGATCAGCGGACCGTGTAGAACGGTGCCTACGTTCAACGGCCAACCGTCCTACCAGGATCCAGCATGTTCGTCCAAAGGCGCCGACGGCCCCGAGCAACGCCCACTAGAGCCAGCGCTCCGGTTGACGGCCCGCCCCGCCCGGTTCAACCGGCCGCGCGCCCGCGCGCGCCGAGACTGATCAGCTGGACCTCGCTGGCCCTGCTGACCGTGGCATCGGTCGGAAACCTCGGGTCAGCGGCGCCCCTGGCGGTCGTCGGCCTCGCCTCGGTGTTCCTGTACGTGCTGCCCGCGCTCATATTCTTGGTGCCCGTTTCGCTGGTCGCCGCGGAGCTGGCATCCGGCTGGCCTGGCGGCGTCTACAACTGGGTGAGCCAGGGCATCTCCGCCCCGATGGGCCTGCTCGCGGTGTGGTGCCAGTTCGCCCAGACGATCTTCTTCTATCCCTCTTTGCTCGCCTATGTTGGCGGTACGCTCGCCTATGTCTTCGACCCCAGCCTGGCCGCTAACGGTATCTACAACGCCGTCGTCATCATCGTCTTGTTCTGGGGCGGCGTCCTGCTGTGCTCACTCGGGCCGGCGCTGGTGGCCAGGCTCGGGTCGCGCGGGACCGGGATCGGGACGCTGATCCCGGCCGCGATCCTCATTGCGCTCGGCTTCGCCTGGCTGGCCCAGGGTCACCACCCGGACGCGCCGATGACGGCCCGCCATCTCCTGCCGCCCTGGAGTGGGGTGGCCAGCATCGTCCTGGTCGTCAACAGCTTCTTCACCTACGCCGGCGTCGAAGTAAACGCCGTGCACGTCGACGAACTCCGCAACCCGGCCCGCGAGTACCCGAGGTCCATTTTCCTGGCCATGGCGCTGGTCCTGGCCGTCTTCATCCTTCCGACGCTGGCTATCTCATGGGTGATCCCGTCGGCTCACATCAGCTTCACCGTCGGCGTGATGCAGGCCTTCAACAGCCTGTTCGATCACTTCGGCCTCGGGTTCGCCGTGCCGGTGATCGCGATCGCCCTGGCCGTGGGAGCGCTGGCCGGGATGATTTCCTGGCTGGACGGCCCGTCCCAGGGGCTGCTGCTGATCGGCCGCAAGGACGGATTCCTTCCGCCCTACTTCCAGAAGGTCAACCGTCAGGGCATCGAGGTCCGCATCATCGCCGCGCAGGGAGTCGTGATCACGCTCATCGCCGTGCTGTACGCGTTCATACCAAGCGTCTCGCACGCCTACTGGATCTTCACCACGATGGCCACGCAGGTGTACCTGATCATGTACGTGCTGTTGTTCATCGCCGTGCTGAGGCTGCGTCGTTCGCAACCGGATCACCGGTACGGATACCGGGCCCCGGCCCTGGTCCTGCTGTGCCTGCTCGGCGGCGTCTCGTCGGTGGCCGCGTTCGTGATCGGGTTCATCCCGCCGTCGCAGTTCGGCCACCTGAACCCGGTTGCCTACGCCCTCCTGATACTGGCCGGCATTCTCGCCATCGGGATCGTTCCGCCGCTGCTGATGGACCGGCTCCGCAAACCAGGCTGGAAGGCAGTGGGCGACGGCTAAGCCCCTTCCTCCCACGCTCGGCACAGGGCGTTGACCAGGGTCATCTGGTGCGGGGTCCGGCAGGACACCCGGATCAGGTCGGGGCTGGCCACGATGACCGCCATGGCCCGGGCCCGCGAGGTCGCCACGTTGAGCCGGTGCCGGTCGTAGAGGAACTCCAGGCCGCGCGGCGCCTCGTCGGCCGACGAGGTGGCCATCGAGTAGATGACCACAGGCGCCTCGCGCCCCTGGAACTTGTCGACGGTCCCCACCCGCAGCCCGGTCAGGCCCCGCTCGGCCAGCGCGCGCTGGATGGCACGGATCTGCGCGTTATAAGGGGTCACGATCAAGATGCCGTCCCGGCCGACCCCCTGCACCTGACCGCGCCGGTTTCGCCACGAATATGAGCAGAACGACTCCGCCATCCCCGCCACCACGCCGGCTTCTTCGGGCGACGCGTTGGTATTGCCCTGGTGGTGCACCTCCACCACGCGCAGGCCGGAGCCGCACAGTGTCCCGTCGAACGGTGTCCCGTCGAACAGTGGCCCGCCGCCCAGGATCTCCTGCTGGCCAAGGCCCTCGGCTCCGTGCAGCTTCCCGTCGTAGAAGATCTCGGAGGTGTAGCGGCACAGGTCCGGGTGCATCCGGTAGGTCTGGTCGAGCAGCAGCCCGGCGCCCTCGGGCATCGTCGCCTTGTCACCGAGGATGTGCCCGAGCGCCGAGGCGCCCGCCCCCGGCGGGTGGGTGCCCTGGCTCGGCTGGGCCAGCTGCTGCGGGTCACCCAACAGCACCAGGTTCCGAGCCGCCCCGGCTATGGCCAGGATGTTGGCCAGCGACATCTGCCCGGCCTCGTCCGCGAACAGGGTGTCCACGCTCCCGGCCAGGCCGGGGCGCGCCCACAGCCAGGCGGTGCCCGCGGCCACGTCGAGCTCGCCGTCGCGCAGCGCGTGCTCCAGCCGTTCGTTCGACATCTCCGTGGCCGAGCCATGCAGGAAGGGGTTATCCCTGTCCGCCCGCTGGCCGATCCTTGGCGCCAGGCCCTGCGCGCTTGCGTGCTGGCACACGGTATCAATCAGTTTTTCGATGACCGCGTGCGACGGCCCCGTGATGCCGACCGTGCGGCCCTGCGCGACCAGCGCGAGAATCTGATCGGCGCCGGTGTAGGTCTTACCGGTTCCCGGCGGCCCCTGCAGCGGCAGGTACGACCCACGCAGCGACGCGGCCAGCCGGATCGCGGCCTCGGCTACCGTCTCGTTTCCTGCCCTCATCGGACTTCCCGTATCGGGCGCCCGCCGCAGCAGCAGGGCGGTAGCCGCGTCCCCGCCCCGGGCGTCCTCGCGCACCACCCGGTCGCCGAGGTCCCTGAGCCGTTCCCGCAGCTGTTTCGTGTCGATCGGGCGCTTTTCTATCAGGGCCGCGGGCAAAGCGCCGTCGTGCTTGCCGCCGATCTTCAGGTCGATCGTCCCCGCCGCGTCGTCGACCGCCCAGACCTTCCAGCCCTTCTCGGTCTGCGGGTCATAGGCCACCTCCCCGGCCGAGAACCCGTGCTCTTGCGGCGGGAACGAAAGACGCCTCACCACCGACTTCTTCACCTGGCCCACGGTCTGGCCGCCGGACAGGCCGCCGAGGGCGTCCGGCTCGCCGATCAGCTCCGCCGGGCTCAGCGTGCGCAGGTAGAAGTACCGCCACCAGGCGGGCTTGTCCTCGCGCCGGTGCCAGTCGAGCAGGTCGGCCAGCAGCGCCCGGGCCTTCTGCTCATCGGTGCGCTCACCGGCCTCGGCCGGGATTCCGTCCAGGAGCGCGGACCTGATCCGGGTGAGCTCGGGGTCCTCGGGCGCCCGCCGCGGCTCCTGCGGGGCAACCGGGCGGGGTAGGTGCACCCCGGTCCGTTCGGCATAAAAAAGTCGCTGGTCCTCCAGCCAGTTACGCAGGGCCAGTGTCGCCCGGCAGTCGTCCTCGTTGTAGCCGGCCACCACCTTTTGCCTGGCAAAGTCGGCCGCGGCCGTTCCTTCTTCGAGCGCCGCCTCGAACGCGATCAGGTTTTCCGTCGCCTCCCGCAGGTCAACCTGCCTGTCGTAGCCGCACAGCGGCTCCAGCCGCTTGATCGAGTAGCTCTCCACCCCGGCCTGCAGTCCCTGCCGGACGACGCGGTACAGGTCGACGAACACCCCCAGCCGGAACAGGTCGTCCACCTCGTCCTCGCGGGTGGCGAACCGCCCCATCAGCCTGCCCACCGCCTCCTGGCGGGTGCCGTGCAGCTCGGTGAGATGGTCGACCGACGTCGGCTCGTAGTGGTTGTAGTGGTACACGTGCAATCCGGGGTTCCGGGCGCGGCGCTCGGTGATGAAGTCGACAAGTTCCTCGAACGCGCGTTTCTCGTCCTGCCGGTCGAAGGCCCAGATCGGCGTGTACCGCGGGCGGCCCCGCTCGTCCAGGTCAGCCGCGTCCACCACGCCGAACAGGTACTGCAGCCCGAACTCGCGGCTGTCCTGCGAGTAGTAGCGGGCGCCTTCGATGTCGAAGAACAGGTCGCCGGCGGCCGGTTCGGGCAGCGCGAGCAGCCCGCGGTTCGGGACCAGTGCACCGTCGGGGTCGCGGTCCGGGTCAAGCAGTTCGTATCGGATGGTGCCCTCGTCCTCGCTGGCCACCTGCAGCCGGGCCTGGGTCTGGGCGCGACGCATGGAGTCCGGGCTCACCCGGTCCAGGCGGGGGAGTTCGGTGGTGGCGGCGAACCCGCGCCTGGTGGCGATGCCGTTGGCCTTCAGTGCCCGCCGCTGGCCCGTGGTCATCCCGGCGATCAGGGACAGGTCGTCGTCCTGCCGCCGGCGTGCGGCGCACAGCTCGCTCCACCGGCAGATGGCGCAGTGCTCGACCGGTTCGGGGTAGAGGTCGGCCGGGGGTTCGGCGCCGAGGGCCTGGCTCAGCCGCCGCCGGGTCTGCCGTTCGTACGCGGCGAAGTCCCGCACCTTGAACGACACGAACTCCCCGTTCCCGAGGGCCAGGTACATCCAGCGCGGCTCCGCGTCCTGCAATCCGGCCAGCAGGTGAGAGTAAAAGGCGGTCTGCAGAACGGCCCTGGCCTTCGCCGTCCTGGCCAGCTTGGCGTCCACCACCTCGTAGTGCATTTCGTTCCCGTCCGGGGCCGACAGCAGGTCGGCCCGGACGAGGAAATCCGGCCGCCCGAACAGCGCCGTTGAGTCGCCGGTACCGGTCAGCGTGCCCTGGTAAATGACGTCGGCCCCGTCCCGGATCGCGGCCGCGGTGGCCTCGGCCTGGTGCTCGGCGTTGGTAAGGTCCGCCACCTCGAGCCCGTCCGCCCGGAACCGGTCGAGCACCGTGCGCTCGTGCTCCTCCCCGCGCCGCACCAGGTCCTCGAACCCGGCGTCGACCTGATGCGGCGGCCGCAGCGCGCCCCGCGCCGCCTGCAGGTCCAGCTGGGTCAGCTGCTGGCAGGCCAGGAAGTTGGCCACGTCGCTCGCGGACACCCGCAGAAGGCCGCCCTCAATGATCTTCATCGACCCTCCGTGCTCCGCCCGCTCCGCCACCCGGCAGCGGCCGGGCTGGCCATCGTCGGCCCGTTCGTACCTGCCGCCAGCGGGCGCGGGTACGCCGCGGCAGCCAGCGCAGGTCGTGGCCCGGTCCGCTGCGCACGCCGGCGATCTCCTCCGCCATAGCGCGTTCCGAGCGGGCCGAGGGCCGAGGGGGCCTTTCCGGAAATATGTCAGATGGCGCCAGCCCGGTGATGCCGACTCGCCGCACGTACCAGGCGAGCTCGATCGCGTACCAGCGCGCGCTGCTCTCGGTGGCAAACCAGCAGAATCTCCCGACGGGCCCGGCGGGCATGCGGCGGACGCAGACGGTGTAAAGCTGCCGGCTTGCCGCAAGTTCCTCCCAGGTCGGGCAGAACTCGTAATAGGGCGGGTCATCGAACGGCAGGTCCTGGCCGGCGGACCGGACCCAGATGGTGACCTCGACCCGGTCGGGCCCGCGCACCGGACCGTCCGCCACCCAGGTGCGCCATGCGTCAGCCAGCGAGGAGCCGTACGATTGGGCAATCAACGGCCACCGGCGGATGGCGCGCTCGTTAGCGAGAGCCGTTGAAAGCGCGCCCCAGCTTTCGAAGCGTTCCATGGCCAGCGCGTTCCCGGCTTCCAGGCGGTCCATGAAGCTGGGCGGTTCGGTGCCGGCGCACACGCCTTCCTGGTGACGGCGGAACCGCTCGTCCCGCAGGTCGGCCTTGCGCTGCGCTCGCGCGATCCACCGCTCGGTCCACTTCACCGGCCCAGCCCCCAACATGGCCGCCCCATATGCCCATAATGCTCCTGCGCGCCCTGTCACCCAATGGGCCACCCAATGGGCCACCCGATGGGCCACCCGATGGGCCGCAAGAAGGAGGAGAAGTGACCGTTGTTGTCGGTGCGCCTGAGGACTTCACGCTGGAGGCGTTCCGGCGGGTCACCGTAGATGGCGAGGGTGTCGTCATCGGCCCGGCCGCGGTGCGGGTCATGGGTGAGGCGCGCGCGGGGTTCGAGCGCCTGTTGCACGCTGACCCTGGCGGCTTTATCTACGGGGTGACAACCCGGCCAGGCGTGGAAGTCGGCATAGCGATCCCGCCGGAGGAACGGCGCGAATTTGCGCGCCGCTTCCGGGGGGTGGGCCGGGGCTTCGGCCGGGATTGCCTTGATGCGCGCGTGGTCAGAGGCATCGTCTTCGCCCGGCTGGCCGACTTCATCGGCGGCCACGCCAAGGTGCGGCCTGAACTCGCCAAGCGCGTGGCCGCCCTGCTGGATGGCCCCATGCCGCGCGTTCCCCTCGACGGGCAGGACGGCGCCGGGGAGATCCTGCCGCTGATGCACGTGATGGCCGCCGTTGACGCCGGCGACCTGCTGGAGGGCGAGGGCATGGCGCTGATCAACGGCTCTCCGTGCGCAACCGCGCTGGCCGCCGATGTCACCCTGCACGCCGGGGGACGCCTGCGGCTGGCCGAGGGGATCTTCGCGCTGTCGATCGAGGCGCTCGCCGCCCCGCTTGATGCCTACGATGAGGCCCTCGATGACCTGCGGGGCGATGAGGCAGAACGCACAGTCCTGCATCACCTGCGCGGCCATCTGGGCGGCGCGGTCACCTCAGGCCGGCTGGCCCACCAGGCGCCGGTCAGCTACCGGATACTTCCCCAGGTCCTGGGTCAGGCCCAGCGCGCCGTACAGGCGGTGGCTCACGCCGCTACCACGGCCCTCGGTTCGGTCACCGAGAACCCGGTGTACCTGCCCGCCAGCGAGGGCCATCCCTTCGGCCGCGTCCTGTCGACAGGCGGCTTCCACAACGGCGCGGCCGCCCCCGCCATCAACTGGCTGACCGCCTCCTGGGCCGATCTGGCCCTGGTGGCGCAGCGCCAGATCTTCGCCATGCACAGCGCCACGTCGGGGCTTCCGCACCTGCTCTCCCCGGCCGGCTTCATCCCCGGGGCCTCCGGCGGGGCCACCAATATGTTCGGCTGGGTAGCGACCGGGCTGGTCGAAGAGGCCAGGGCGCTGGCCGCGCCCACCCTGCTTCCCGCCACCATCAACGACACCCAGAACGACATCGCCACGCCCACCTTCGGCGCCTACCGCAGCCAGCACCGGGCCGCCGAATGCCTCGACAGCGTCCTCGCCATCTTGGCCCTGGTCTCCAGCCAGGCTTTGTTCGTCACCAGCCGCCGCCCGGCACCGCCACTGGCCGAACTGCTGAACGGCATCCGGTCAGTGTTCCCGCCCGTCCAGACCGAGCGGGAAGGCCAGGGAGCCCAGGCGGCAGAACTCGCCGCCATCTTCAGCCAGGCCGCCCTGACCGGCCAGCCCGACTTCGACCGGCGCGTGTAGGGTGCCAGGCGTGGCTGCCTCGCGGGTCATCCTGGTGTCGGACACTCATCTGTCGGCGGATGCCCCGCAGGCGCAGGTCAACTGGGACGCCGTGGTCAGGTTCGTCGGTGGCGCCGCCCCCGATCTGGTGATTCACCTTGGCGATCTCAGCCTCGACGGGACGCGCAGCGCCGCGGACCTGCACTACGGGCGCCATCAGCTCGACCGGCTGCCGGTGGCCTGGCATGCCGTTCCCGGCAACCATGACATCGGCGACAACCCGTGGCCCGGCGCCCCCGCGGGCATTACGGTGGACGCCGCCCGGCACCAGCGGTGGCTGGACATCGTCGGCGCCGATCACTGGTCGACGACCGCCGGCGGCTGGTTTCTGCTGGCGATCAACGCGCAGCTGCTAGGTTCGGGTCTCCCGGCCGAGGCCGCGCAGTGGGCCTGGCTCGAGGAGCAGGCCGGCCGCAATCGCGGCCGCCAGCCGGTCGCGCTCATCACCCATAAGCCCGTCACCGCGACAGGAACGGAACTGGCCGCCGCGCCGCCCTACCGGTTCTGGCCGCCGCCCGCCCGCGGCCGGCTGGCCGGCCTGTTCGGCGGCGCGCCGCCCGCGCTGGTGATCAGCGGCCACGTGCATCAGTACCGCCTGCTGTCCCTGGGCGACACTGACCACCTGTGGGCCCCGACGACGTGGGCCGTTCTTCCCGATGAGGCGCAGCCGGTTCTCGGCGTGAAGCGGTGCGGGATCGTCTCGCTCGTATTCGGCACCGGGACACCGGTGCAGCCGCAGATCGTCGAGCCCCCCGGCCTCGAGCAGCTCATGGTGACCCGCGACCTGCCTGACCCGTACCACCCAGGATGACCCGGCTTGGCCCTGGCTACCAGATACGGACCCGAGCTGCGGGCTCGAGCCACAGCTCGTCGGCGGCGCCGACATCGAACGCGCCGTAGAACTCGTCGAGGTTCCGTACGATCTGGTTGCAGCGGAACTCGCCGGGGGAATGCGGGTCGATCGCGAGCAGCCGGATGACTTCCTTGTCCCTGGTCTTTTGCTGCCAGGTACGAGCCCACGACATGAAGAAGCGCTGGCCGCCCGTCAAACCGTCGATTACCGGTGCCTGCTCGCCGTGCAACGACACCTGGTAGGCCTTCCACGCGATGCCGAGGCCCCCGAGGTCCCCGATGTTCTCCCCGATCGTAAGCGCTCCGTTCACATGCTGGTCAGGAGTCTGCTCCGGCGCCAGGCCGTTGAATTGCCCGATCAGCGACCGGGTGCGGGTTTCGAACGCCTGCCGGTCCGTTGCGGTCCACCAGTCGGTGAGCCTGCCGTCGCCGTCGTACTTGGAACCTTGGTCGTCGAAACCGTGGCCGATCTCGTGGCCGATGATTGCGCCGATCGCTCCGTAGTTGGCCGCATCATCGCGGCCGGGATGGAAGAACGGATCCTGCAAGATCGCAGCCGGGAACACGATCTCGTTCATGCCCGCGTTGTAGTAGGCGTTGACCGTCTGGGGGGTCATGTGCCACTCGTCGCGGTCGATCGGTTTGCCGATCTTGTCCAGCTGGCGCCCGAACTCGAAAGCATGAGCGGCCCGTACGCTGGCCATCAGATCCGCCGGGTCGATCCGCAGGCTGGAGTAGTCCCGCCAGCTGACCGGGTAGCCGATCTTCGGCCTGAACTTCCCCAGCTTGTCCAAGGCTCGCCGGCGGGTGTCCGCCCCCATCCATTCGAGCTTCTCGATGCTCTGGCGGTAGGCCTCCAGGAGGTTGTTTACCAAGACATCCACCCGCTCCCTGGCCCCGGGCGGGAAGTACCGGCCGACATAGACTCGGCCAATCGCCTCCCCCATCGCCCGCTCGACCAGCGAAACACCCCGCTTCCAGCGCTCACGCAGCTGGGGGGTACCGCTCAGGACGCGGCCGTAGAAGTCGAAATTTTCCCGGACGAACGCCTCGGACAGGTACCCGGCGGCGCTGTGGATCACCCGCCAGCACAGCCAGTCCCGCCACGCCGGAACGTGCTGGCCGGTGAGCAACGAGGCCAGCCCGGCGCTGAAGCTCGGCTGGCGGAGCACGATCTCGTCGAAGCTGCCAGCGGGCGGGTCCAGGGCCGCCAGCCACCCGCGCAGATCCGGCCCCTCAGACACCAAACCGGTCCAGGTGAACGGGTTGTAGGTCTTGTCGCGGTCGCGGCTCGCGACCTTGTCCCAGTGATGCCCAGCCACGGCAGTCTCCAGCGCGAGGACTCGGCTGGCGGCCAGGTCGGCGTCCGGCAACCCGGCCAGTTCGAACATGCGCTGCACATGACCAGCGAATGCGCCGCGGATGCCAGCGAACCGCTCCTCGCGGTAGTAGCTCTCGTCCGGCAGCGAGATAGCGGCCTGCTCGAAAAACACCAGGTAACGCTCGGGGTTGCCAGGGTCGATGTCAACAAACAGCCGGTACAGACCCCCGATTCCCAGCCGCTCCAGCCGCCCGAGCGTCTCCAGCAGTTCGGGAATGGAGCTGACGGCTTGAGCCGCCGCGAGCGTCTGGCTGATGGGCTGTGAGCCGAGCTGTTCTGCTCGGTCCGCGTCCATGAAACTGGCATACAGGTCGCCGAACTTCCGCTCCTCGCTGCCTTCCGGTGCCGTCGCCGCCTCCTCCACTATCTCGCGCACCGCGTTCTCAGCCCCTTCAGCCAGAATCCGGAACGCGCTGTCGCGCGCCCGGTCGGCTGGGATTTCGGTGCGCGCCAGCCACCGGCCGTTGACGTGCCGGAACAGGTCGTCTTGCGGGCGGATGCCGGGATCGAGCTCGTCGATGGGGATACCGGATGGGAGCGTCATGCGCTCAAGCCTAGGATCAGCGGCGGACGCCCGGTTCGGGTCCTCGTCTCCTCCTTAAGGAGGAGCCTCTGGGCGGCGCGGGGCCTGGTTTCCTCCCGGGGTGGTCACCGGCTTCCTCGGGCCGAACGGCGCCGGCAAGCCCGTTACTGAATTGAGACATTCATTGCCAGCGCGCCAGGCTGACTGAGCTGAGCGGGTGCCTCAGCGCTGTCGTCGAACGGTTCGGCGAGGCGGCGTTCGCGGCGGTCCGCAACGGCCGGACCCTCGCCGTGAGGCATTCTATGCGTCAGCGCTCAGGGTTCTCGGCGGCGAGGCCGTCTCGGTGGGCGATGGCCGCAGCTTCGGTGCGGCTCGTGGCGTTGAGCTTGGCCAGGATGTTCGACACGTGGACGCCGGCCGTCTTGGGTGAGATGAAAAGTTCGGCCCCGATTTCACGGTTACTCCGGCCCGCGGCGACCAAGCGCAGCACCTCGGTCTCGCGGGCAGTGAGGCCGAGGCTGCCCGGGGACTGCGGGCCGGCAGGCCGGGAAGGGAGGCTGAGGCGGGCCCGCCGTGCCAGCGACTCGATCTGCTCGCGCAGCGGGCCGGCGCCAAGCCTGTCCGCCAGCGGTGCGGCGCGGGCCAGTCGCTCTGCCGCGCCTTCTCGGTCACCGAGACTGATTGCGGCCTCGGCCGCGCGCAGCAGCGCGCACGCCAGCGGGTAAGGCTGGCTGATCGGCTCCCAGCCCGACACAGCCGCATCCCAGGCCGCCAGATCCGGCCGACCGTCGGCACGGGACGCCTCGGCTGTGAACGATGCCGCGTGCGCACGCTCCACCGGGCCCGGCTGCGCGGTACTCGCCGCTGCTTGGGCCAGCGCATCCCGCAGCGCGTGCAGATCGCCGGCCGTTCCGGCCGGACCCGCGCCCGCCGCATCGGCACACGCCTGCATCGCAGCCGCCAGGGTCGGCCACCGGTGTCGCGGGTCGCCTCCCTGCACCCCTGGGACCTCGCCCGCAACCGCGACAGCGCGGTCGAGCTCACTCTCAGCGAGCCGGACCTGGAGGTCTAGCCGGGCCCGCGACAGCGCCCGGTTAGCCCCAGCTCCGTCCGCAGATACCGCGCGAAGTTCCTCGACGATCCGCGCCGCTGTCTTCAGGTCACCTCGGGCGAGTGATATCTGCCCGCGACATCCCAGCAGGAACAAGCGGCCGAACGGCGCCGGATCCAGGCTGAGGCCTTCCTCGATCACCTCAAGAGCCTCGTCCCAGTGGCCCGCCGAGGTCAGCGACTCGGCCAGATTCCCCGCGATCGGCGCCTTCGTGTACCGGGACAGGCCGAGCTGCTTGGCGCGGGCTATGCCCTCGCGTCCGGCACCGATCGCCGCCTCGTGCTCGCCGCGGCCCTCCAGCGCGTTAGTGAGTTCCACCCAGGCGCTGACCTCAAGCTGTCCCATGCCAGCCCGCCGCGCCTGCTGTGCGAATGCACGCAGGCTGGGAATGATGTTATGGTCCTTGTGCTCGGGCGCCAGCGCCACCCGGAACGATGCGTCGGCTTGGATCTCCTCATCGCCCAGCCGGGCCGCGAGGGCCTTCATCTCAGCGGCAGTCTGTTCTGCCTGTTGGTATTCGCCCCGGCGCCGCAGCGCGCTGCTAAGCAGGCCCAGTATCCGCGCGCGTACCTGCGTCGGAGCCGACGCCAGCTGCAGCGCCGCCCGCAGATCGTTCAAATCCCCTGGCAGCAACAGCTGCTGCCGCAGCGTGACCCGCAGCCACAGCAGGGAGGCTGCCCGCTCTGGATCGTGTGCCGCGTCTAGCTTACGCAGGCCCGCTTCCAGGAATGCTAGGCCGCGTCCGGGTTCGCCGGCCAGCCGAGCAGCCTCGGCCGCGATCTCCATCACCCGCACCTGGTCCGTGGCGACGTGCCCGGCCGCGTCCGGCGTCCCCTCCCACAGATCGAGCACCAGTTCTAGCATCTGGAGCTGCTCCGCGTAGGCGAATACCGCGTCCGCAGCCCCGGCAGCGGCCCACGCCGCCCGAAGCGCCTGCTGATGCTCGCCCGCACCGCGCCAGTGCAGCGCCTCAGCGACCGACGGCAGCTGGTCGAGGCTGAGCGACGGGTCGGCCCGCAGGGCCTCGGCGAAGGACCGGTGAATCCCGGCCCGCTCGCCCGGCAGCAGATCCGACAGCACCGCCTCGCGGAATAGCTCATGGCGGAACCCGTAACCGACCTCGCCGACCACGAGCACACCGGCGGTGACCGCGGGCCGCAGCGCGTCATCGAGCGCCTGACCCTCCTGCCCGGTCACCTCGGCCAGCAGACCGGGCCCGATGCGGGCACCGCCGACCGCCGCGGCCCGGAGTACCCGCAGGCAGCCTGCGGGCAGCTCGGTCACCGCGCCGAGCAGCAAGTCCCGCGCCGAACCAGGCAGGGCCTGTGTGAGCTTGCCGTCGGGGTTCAGCAGAACCTCGGTGAACAGCGGGTTCCCGCCGCCGCGCGCATAAGCCTCGGCGACGACGGCCGCATCGGGTGGGCAGCCCAGGATTGCCTCCAGCTGAGTGGCGACCTGGCCGCGGGACAGCCGCTCCAGTTCCAGCCGGGTCACCCCGTCCAAGCGGCCCAGTGCAGCTAGCAGCCGCCGCACCGGCGCGGCCTGGCCCAGCTCATCGGAGCGGAATGTCGCCACCACCAGCACAGCCGCCCGTCGCAGGCTGCCGACCAGGAACGCCAGCAGCTCCCCGGTCGACCGGTCGGCCCAGTGCAGATCCTCGATCACCAGCACCAGCGGCTGCTCGGCGGCAAGCTGCTCCAGCAGGACAAGCATCAGGCCGAACAACCTGCCCCGCGCCATCTCTGGGTCACCGCCAGCAGGCGGTGACCCGAGCTCGGGCACCAATGCCGCCAGCTCGCCGGCATCCGCACCGGGCAGCAGCCCCGCCACCTCGCTGACCCCTCGCTCCCGGAGCAGCTCCCGCAGCACCGCGGTGATCGGAGCGTATGGCAACCCAGCCGCGCCCAAGACCACGCATCCCCCGACCAGCACCAGCGCCTGGCCCCGCAAGCTGGCACTGAACTCAGCCGCCAGCCGTGACTTGCCGCCTCCGGCCTCCGCCCCGACCAGCACCACCTGTGGCACCCCGCCAGACGCGGCCTCGAATGCCTCCCCGAGCACGCCGAGCTCGACCTCCCGGCCGACCAAGACCGGACTCATCCTGCGACTGGACACACACCCAGGATGCCAGCACTGGCCCCGCCAGCCGGCACCTTCCCGCGCGCAGACCTGAAGAGGTGGCGGTCAAGCGCCTCAATGGCCATCGAGCAGGTGCAGTCCAGCCTGCGGCCGTCATGGCACCTGGACGAGGTTCGGCGGTGCTTACGGGCTGACCGACCGGCTGGGAGCGGCCCTAAACACCCCGACAGGAATCTAAACACCGACGCCCCCTGATCCTGGGAAATTACCCGATCCGCGCCGCCCGGTCTTAGCGGCATCCTCGGAACCAGGCCCACCTCCGCACACGAGGAGACCACGATGATGCACCCCGCCGCCACGCAGGCCCTGCTGCAGGCCGGCTCGCCGGCCTGCACCACTACGGGGCGACGCGCCGCCAGGCCGCGAATCCTCAGCGCGGTCTGCGTAATCGCACATTGTTCCCGGCCCACCTCACTCCAAGGAGCCCCACAGTGGACACCAGCGTCCTGATCGTCACCCTCGTCATCCTCGCCCTCGTACTGATCTCCGATCTTGGCACCCGCAAGGTCACCCGGCTGCGGCTAGTCCGGCCGTTCATCGCCGCGGCGGTCGTCATCCCGTTCTTCGTCAAGGGCGTGGTCACCTCCGGCAACGGCCTACTGCTGGAGGTCGCCGGAGTGACCACGGGCCTGGCCCTGGGCGTGCTGGCCGCCGTGTTCATGCGCGTCCGCCGCGACCCGCGGGCCGGCACCGTCACCTCGCACTCCGGCCTGGCCTACACGGCCATCTGGGTGATCGTGTCCGGAGCCCGGCTGTTCTTCGACTACGGCTCGAACCACCTTTTCAACGCCCAGCTCGTGCGGTTCGGGATCGCCCACCAGATCACGCTGGCTGCGTTGACCGACAGCCTGATCTTCCTGTCCCTCGCCATGCTGCTGGCCCGCACCGGCGTCCTGGCCGCCCGTGCCCGCCACGCCCTGGCTGCCGTCGCGGTCCCGGCCGACAACGCCGCCGACAGGGCCTACGTTGCCTGACCGGCACCAGCCTCAGCGCCCCCGCCAACCCGGCGACTCAGCCGTGGCCCTGCGAACGTGTCGACACACTTCTGTGAGGAGCAGACCAATGAGCGACAAGCTAGACCAGTACATGGACGGCGTCTTCGCGCCCTACGAGGGTGCCAAGAGCATCAGCGAGCTCAAGGCCGACCTGCTCGCGGACCTGCACGAGCGGTTCGGTGAGCTGAAGGCCGAAGGCAAGGACGACGCGGCGGCCTTCGAGGCGACGATCGACAGCATCGGCGACATCGAGCAGACGGTACAGGAGGTTTCCAACCTGTCCCGGTCGCTCGAGCGGCAAGTGACGCGGTTCGACGCGAGCGAGCTTCGGGGAAGCGACTTCGCGGGCGTCTCGGTGCGGGACAGGAAGTTCCAGGCGAGCATGCTGCGCGGCTCCAACTTCTCGCATGCCGATCTCACCGGCAGCTCGTTCAAGAACAGCGACGTGTCGGACGCGGACTTCGACGGCGCCAACCTGACCGACGTGAACATGTCGACGATCGAACTGGCACGGGCCAGCTTCCGCGGCTCCGTCCTGGTGCGCACCGACTTCAGCAAGTCGGGGCTGACCGAGGTCAGGTTCGCCGAGGCCGTGCTGACGGATGTCAAGCTCCGGATGACCGACCTGCGGCAGACGATCTTCGAGAGCTGCACCTTCACCGGGGTGGACTTCACCTATTCCGACCTGCGCGGCCTGCACCTGGACGGGTCGGCTTTCACCAGCGTGCGGTTCGACCGCGCGGCGCTCGAAGGCGTCTCGTTCACGGGCGCGACCTTGCGGGACGTGTCCTTCCGCGCCACGGGCAGGAAGTACCGCAACGCCATCCGCACCGTGGACTTCGCGAGGGCGCGGATGGACAAGCTCACCTACGCCGTGCTCAAGGGCCTCGGCGCGGACCTCTCGAACGTGACCGTGGTGTAAGGAGTCAGAAGCATGGAAGAAAAGGAAGACGTAGCGATCCGGGTCCGCGCGCTGCGCAAGTCCTACAAGGAACTGCGGGTGCTCAAGGGCGTGGACCTCGACGTGGCGCGCGGCAGCGTCTTCGCGCTGCTCGGCTCCAACGGCGCCGGCAAGACCACGGCCGTCCGGATCCTCACCACCCTGCTCAGGCCGGACGGCGGCACGGTAAGCGTCGACGGGTTCGACATCGTGACGCAGCCGGCCCGGGTGCGGGAGTCGATCAGCCTGACCGGGCAGTTCGCGGCGGTGGACGAGATCCTCACCGGCCGGGAGAACCTGGTCATGATCGCCAAGCTGCGCCACGTGCCCGGCCCCCGGCAGACCGCGGACGACCTGCTCGAACGATTCGGCCTCGCCGATGCGGCCGGGCGCCCGGTGTCGACCTACTCAGGCGGCATGCGCCGCCGGCTCGACATCGCCATGAGCCTCATCGGCGGCCCGCGGATCATCTTCCTCGACGAGCCGACCACCGGCCTCGACCCGGAGGCCCGCATCGAGGTGTGGCAGATGGTCAAGGACCTCGCCGATAACGGCACGACCGTGTTCCTGACGACCCAGTATCTCGACGAGGCCGAGAAGCTGGCCGACCGGATCGCGATCCTGCACGAGGGCACGATCATCGTGTCCGGCACCTTGGCAGAGCTGAGGGAGCTGCTGCCGCCCGCGCAAGTGGAATACGTGGAACGGCAGCCCACCCTGGAGGAGATTTTCCTGTCGATCACCGGAAGCCACAGGGGCGCGGCCGCCAACGACAGCGACGAGACGAAGGCAATGCTATGAACGAGAATTTCTTCAGCGACACGGTCGTGATGCTCGGCCGTTCCCTGCGGCACGTCACGCGCAGCATGGACACCATCATCACGGTCACGATCATGCCGATCGCGTTCATGCTGCTGTTCGTCTACGTGTTCGGCGGCGCCATCCAAGCGGGCACCGACAACTACGTGAACTACCTGATGCCCGGCATCCTGCTCATCGCGATCGCCAGCGGCGTCTCCTACACCGCCTACCGCTTGTTCAACGACCTGCGGGGCGGCATCTTCGAGCGGTTCAACTCGATGCCGATCGCCCGCTCGTCGGTGCCATGGGGGCATGTGCTCACATCTCTGGTGTCCAACGCGATCTCCATGATGGTCATCATCGGCGTGGCGCTCCTGATGGGCTTCCGCTCGCCGGCCGCACCGTCGGCCTGGCTCGCCGTGGCTGGCATCCTCGCGCTGTTCACGCTCACGCTGACCTGGATCGCGGTGCTCGCCGGACTGTCGGCGAAATCCACCGACGGGGCGACCGCCTTCTCCTACCCGATCATCTTCCTGCCGTTCGTCAGCTCGGCATTCGTGCCCACCGCCAAGATGCCGGCACCGGTGCGTGCCTTCGCGCAAAATCAGCCGGTCACCTCGATCGTCAACACGATCAGGGCCCTGTTCGCCCGGCAGCCGGTCGGCCACGACATCTGGATCGCCCTCGCCTGGTGCGTCGGCACCCTCATCGTCGCCTACGCGTTCGCCATGGCGGCCTACCGCCGCAAAATCGCCTGAAACATCACCGGATACGAGAACGACCTCTGAGAAGCGGGAAAGCCCACCCTAGCGGAGGCCCTGGCTCAGGCTCAGAGGTCACGATCATCGGGCCCGGCGCCGGGCCGCACCCGGCGCCGGGCCGCACCATGCGAGCCAGGAGTGCTCAGCGACATCATCGCTATCATGCGCCATGGCGCCGGGGGCGGGATGGCTCAGGGCAAGCGCGGATGAGCCAGGGTGTGCCTGCCGGTTGCCGCTGGTCAGACGGCACAGGACGCGCACCGGTGCCGGCAAGCCCGCTACCGAATTGAGACGCTCATTGCTGGCGTGCCCAGCGGGCTCTCGTTCACCTCGGCAATGGTGAGTCTTGACGGTGGCGGTGTATCCCGTCGGCTCGCTGGTTATGTGTCCGGCCTGACGAGTTGGATACCGATGACCTCTTGCCCGTGATGCGGGGTAACGGTGTACCAGATGGTCACGTGGTCTGCGGGCAGGTGCAGCTCGTAGGCTCCGGGAAGCGGGTCATCCTGCGGGAAGGGATCCGCGAGCGTCGGCACCGGCTCGTCCAGCAGGTGGAAGATGGCGCGCTGCACCGTCCACCGCAGCGGCTCCGGGAGCGCCTCGACCTCCTGCCAGGATGAATCGGAGAAGCGGACGATGCGGTCACTCACGTATTCCCCACGCCTCGGCGAGCTGCTCGCGGGTAAACGTCTGCGCGCCACTGCCCAGGTGGGGATCAGCCTCGATGCGCGCCTTGGCGATGACACGGCCAACCTCGCGCCGCAGCCGGCGCAACTCCGCCTTAAGCGCGTCGAGCTCGGCCCGGGGAATGGTCACCATCTCTACAGCCTCGGCACTCATCCTGGCTCCCCTCCGCGCGTAGCTTGCAGGACCAAGCTTAACCGCGTGCCCCTCGGCGCGTACCAGACCCGCCACCCCGCCACCCCATCTCCACCATCGCTGAGAAGCCGACCATAGTCGACTGATGTCAAGCATAGTCTTCTCATCGCCAAGGCGCGTTTTACCCCAGGACTCAGCTGTGGCTGAATCCCGCGCCCGGGCAGGTGTCACCTGGTTTCCCCTGGTCAGAGGCCACGGGATGCGCACCTGCGCGGGAAACCCCACCACTGAATTGAGGCATTCGCCGCGAGGGCGCTGCGCCAGACGGGCTGTCGCTCATCCCAGGTCCCCATCTGGATTCAGCTCGAGCCGAGGTTGTCTCCGTTTGCGGTGCGCGTGTAGATCACTTGGCGTCCTTCCCACGGGGATGCGGACATGGGCAGGACGAGTACAGCGCGGTATTGAGGCTCGTGGGCTGCACGTCTGCTGTGCTGAACGACCGCGGGCCATCCTGGCCGGCACGCGGGAGGGTCAGTTGTGCGGGGTGAGGGCTAGTGCGCGCAGGAGCTGGGTGAGTTCTTCCTGGAAGAGCTTGTCGGGGGTGAGCGTCATGGTGCGCATGTGGCCGTAGACCTCCAGCGAGACGAAACCGTGCAGGTGCCCGCGGATGCGCAGCGCGAGTGCGACGGCGGCAGGCGGCAGCTCGGGGAACGCGGGGCGCACGTCGTCGAGCAGCCCCGGGTCGAAGTCGGACCAGTCGAACTCGCTGCCCTCGTACAGGTGTGCGGCGTGCGGCCAGGCGGCCGCGGCGAGCCCGGCGAGTCCGGTGCAGATCCGGCGTACGGCGTCGGGGGCGGGGCCACCTTCGGGCGCGTGGTAACCGGGAACGGGGTCGCCGAAGATGAGCCGGAAGCCCTGCGGGTTGCCCAGCGACCAGTCCCGGAAGGCGCTCGCCCAGGCCCGGATCCGGGTGGCCGGGTCGTCCGCCGAAGTGGCTTCCCAGGCGGCGTCCACGGCGTCGGCCAGCGCGGTGCACACGTCGTTGATGAGCGTGGTCACCAGGTCGTCGCGGGTGGCGAAGTAGCCGTAGATGGCGTTGGCGGTCATGCCCATCTGGCGGGCGATGGCCCGCAGCGTGATGGCGTCGGGGCCGCCCGAGGCCATCAGCTCCAGCGCCGTTTTCTTGATCTCGGCCGTGGTCTCGGTTCGCAGCCGCTCGCGCCGCCCGGTGGTTGCTCCGCCTCTCATGCATCCACTCTACAACGTCTCGGTACTTATTGCCGTATCTAAATTTCACGTCGTATAGTTTTAATACGGCGCCTACACCTGGTGGTGCCGCCCGTCCCCCGCACCCGGGCAGGAGGCAGTCATGCAGATCGGAGTCATCGGCGCCACCGGCACCATCGGCAGCCGGACCGTCAGCGAAGCACTCAGCCGCGGGCATCACGTCACCGCGTTCAGCCGTGACGCGTCACGGATCCAGGACGCGCGGGAGAACATCGCCTGGACGAGCCTCGATGTCACCGACGCCCGAGGCCTCGCCGCGGTGCTGCCCGGCCTGGACGTCCTGATCAGCGGGTTCGGGCCAGGCAACGCGGCCAGGGACCCGGCCGATGCCGTGGCGCGCGCCATCGCCGACCCCAAGGTCTATGTCCGGGCCGCCACGGCGCTGCTGGCCGCGCTGGACAGCCGCCCCCGGGTCCGTCTCATCGTCATCGGCGGCGCCGCGAACCTGGAGGTCAGGCCCGGGCTGGTGTTCACCGACTCCAGCGAGCTCATCGACCAGGCGCTTGACCAGTTCGGGCTGCCCAGGGAGTACGCCGCCGCGATGCGCGGCCACAGCGACGCGCTGAACGTCTTCCGCACCTCCAACCGGCTGTGGACCTACCTCAGTCCCGCCATTGACATCGTCCCCGGGGAACGCACCGGCCGCTTCCGTATCGACGGCGACCAGCCGGTCATGGACGCCGACGGGCGCAGCCGCATCTCTGCCGAGGACGTGGCCGTCGCCGTGATCGACGAGGCGGAACTGCCGCGCTTCGTCCAGCGCCGCTTCACCATCGGCTACTGAACACCACCCGCGGACTCAGCATCGGTGCCTGACCTAGTGAAGGCCCGGCCAGGAAGGATCGGAGACACCGTGATCTCGCTCGATCGCGGCGGCGCCGTCAGTGACCAGGAAACCATCGCCCCCGCAGAGGTGCGCCGGTGGCGGGCCTTCTCGCTGCTTGCCGTCGCCTATTTCATGACGGCCGTCGATCTGCTGGTCGTCAACGTCGCGCTGCCGACCATCGGCCGCAAACTGCATTTTCCCGAGTCGGACCTGCAGTGGGTGGTGACCGCGTACGCGCTGACCTTCGGCGGGTTCCTGCTGCTCGGAGGGCGGGCCGCCGACCTGCTCGGCCGCAGGCGCCTGTTTATGGCCGGGCTGACGCTGTTCACCGCGGCCTCACTGGCCTGCGCGCTGGCCACCAGCGACACGTTCCTGATCATCATGCGCGGCATCCAGGGCCTAGGCGCCGCCGTTGTGCTGCCCGCCGCGCTGTCCATCGTGATGAGCATGTTCAGCGAGGGAGCCGAGCGCAACAAGGCGCTCGGGCTGTGGGGCGCCATCGGCGCCAGCGGCGCGACCGTCGGCGTGCTGGCCGGCGGTGCCCTCACCCGGTACGCCGGCTGGCCGTACATCTTCTACCTGAACGTCGTCGTCGGCGTGGCCGCCTTGCTGCTGACCCGCCGCGTCGTGCCGGAAAGCAGGCTGCGCGACGCGCGCCGCCGTTATGACCCGCTGGGCGCGATCACCGTGACCGGCGCCCTTGTGATACTGGTCTACGCGATCTCCCAGGCACCCACCGTCGGATGGGCCGCGACCCAGACCCTGGCCCTGCTCGCGGCGTCCGCGGTCCTGCTGGCCGCGTTCGTGGTCATCGAGGCCAGGGCTGAGGCGGCGTTGCTGCCGCTTCGCCTGTTCCGGCTGAGGACCCTCGCCGGGTCGAACGCGGTCGGCTTCCTGCTGGGGGCCGGCTTCTACGGCTACATCTTCACCGGCACCCTGTACATGCAGCAGGTGCTCGGATACTCGGCGATGAAGACCGGTCTTTCCTGGCTGGCCGTCGCACTGACCGGCGTGGTCCTCGCCGGGCCCGCACAGGTGCTGGTCACCCGTGCGTCGGCCAAGCTGGTGATGACGGTCGGGTTGACCCTGACCGGGGCCGGGATCCTGTGGGCGACCCAGGTGCCCGCCGACGGGAGCTTCTGGGCGAACCTGGCCGGCCCCTTCTTCCTCACCGGCACCGTCACCTGGGTGTTCATCCCGGTATCGATCGGAGCACTGGCCGGTGTCACCGAGCGCGACGCGGGGGTCGCCTCCGGGCTCATCGATTCCTCCCAGCAGCTCGGCGGGGCGATCGGGATAGCGGTGGCGTCAACCGTGGCGGCGGCGCACTCCCGCGTTCTGCTAGGCCACGGCCACACCATCGCGGATGCCCTCACCGGCGGATTCCGGTGGGCGTTCTGGGTCACCGGGCTCGTCGCCCTGACCGGCGTCCCCGTCGCGTTGCTGCTCGTCCGGCGCGCCGAACTCACCCGGGCCGCCGCGCTCGCCCTGAACACGAAGGCGACGGGACCCGCCGCCGCCGACTGATCCCCGTACGGCTGTCATCAGGCTGCTGCCCCCTGATCGAGGGGCAGCGCGGCTATGATCACACAATCTAAGCGAGGCGATCTCGACCAGACCACACGATGTCGCCGACCGGGCGCATAGCAGCCAGATCTGCCGCCATCTCGCAGGTCTGCAGGCAGGTGTCGGCCATCACGCGGTCAACTCCGCTTCCGCCGATGGTGAGTAGCTGAGCGATAACGCTGATGGGGAACCCGCCATGATTCCTCGTTTTCGTGACTCGGCTCTGGCTCCATGGTCGTCGGTGATCAGCCGGCCGGTCGCGTCCCATGCTCGATCTGTGAAATCTCGAAATGTGCCATCGCGACTAAGGTCTGCCGTGACCGTTCTTGAGACTGCAGCGCGGGCCCGGCTTAGCAGTGGCACCCACGCTGAGCGAATGGTGCCGCACCCGAGCCTCCCGCTGGTAGCCGGGCTGGACTCTGACCGCCGCGCCGTTCGCGTCTGGGACTACAGCGAGGGCCAGTTGCGCGAGGTAGGGATCGTCGGCGTCGGCTCAGCGCCCTACGGAAAGGCGATCGGCTGGAACCGGATAAGGCGGATTCCGGGGCTCGCATGGCATCCGGACGAGTCGCTGCTCCTCGTAGCGAGCGAAAACGGATCAGCAGGACCTGGAAACGGTGACCGACGCTGCTACCCCGTCCGACCCGTCCTGGCTGCAGATCCAGGCGGCCATGAACACCTACAAGCAGCAGACCTAGAGATACCTGGAGCCTCTCCGGGACCCGATAAGCCTGATATCGCGCGATTGCCGGTTTCCGCTGGTCAGACGGCACAGGATGCGCACCGGCGCCGGCAAGTCGACGACCATGCGCGTGACCCTCGGGCTCGACCGGCCGACCTCGGGGACGGTGACCGTCGGCGGGCGCAGCTACCAGGGCAGGGTGTGGCCGCTTTACGAGGTCGGCGCCCTGCTGGACGCGCGCGCCGTGCACCCCGGCCGTTCGGCCTACGACCACCTGCACAGCCTCGCCGCGGCCAAACCGGGGACGGCGGACAGCAGTTCAGGAACTGCTGTCCGCGCGAGAGGCCGATGCGTGGCTGGTGCGGCCGGGCGGGGCCTGACCATTGCCGCCAGCGCGATCGGGCATCCTGAAATGCAGTCAGGCTCAGGTGAGACGCAGTCCGCCGTCGCATGGCAACACGACCCCGGTGATGAAGCCGTTCTCGACTAGAGCGACTATCGCCTGTGCCACATCTTCCGGGTGGCCGTTGCGGCGGACCAGGGCCCGCCGGGCGAAGGTCGTGAAAGTCTCCTTCTTGGCGTCTTCGGGCAGCTCATCCCACCATCCGGTCTCGATCACCCCGGGTGAGACGGCGTTGACCCGGCGGGGTGCGAGTTCGGACGCCAAGGGTGCCACGGCCGCTTCGAGTGCGCCGTTGACCGCCGCCAGCCCTGCGGTGCCGGGCAGCGCGGACTGAGCCGAACCGGCGGTCACCAAGGTGATCGAGCCATCGCCGGCCAGAGTGGCCAGCGCCAGCGCCACGGCGCGGAGGTGTGCGACCGTCTTGCCGGCGAACGCCCCGAGCAGGTCAGCTTCGGCCAGCTGCGTGGCAGGGCCGGCCCCGCCGCGCCGGGTGACGGTGATCACCAGGTCGCTGATCGGCCCGGTCCGGGTGAAGAACTGCCTCAGCGAGTCCGCCTGCTCGGCATCTACGGCTACCGCCTGGGCCCGGTCGCCGAGCTGTTTGACGGCGGCGTCCAGCCGGTCGCGGTTGCGTCCGCCGATCGTGACCCGTGCACCCCGGCCGGCCAGCAACCGGGCCGTTTCCAGCCCGATGCCGGCGCCGCCGCCGAGTACGGCCACGTGACGGCTGTCCATTCCCGTGCTGCTCATCTGCGGAGCCTCCATTTCCGAACGTTGCGTTCGGTAATACTATACACGAACGCTGCGTTCGGTAATATTTGTCCCGTGACAGCGCCACAGGCCCGCAGGCCCGGCCGGCCACGCAGCGAACGAGCCCGCCAAGCCGTCCTGGCGGCAACCCTCGCACTGGCCAGCGAGGAGGAACCCGCCGGCCTGCACATGGAAGCGATCGCCAGGCGAGCCAACGTCAGCAAAGAGACCCTCTACCGCTGGTGGCACTCCAAGACCGAAGTCATCCTCGACGCCCTCGCCGAGCGAGGACAGCAAACCATTCCCCTCCCCGACACCGGAACACTGCGCGGGGACCTGCGGGATTTCCTGCGCGCCACCGTCGATTCAGCCGATCCCGCCACCGTGCGCCTGCTGCACAGCGTCGCCGCCGCAGCCGCCTCCGACGAAAACATGGCACATCAGGTCCGGGACCGGTTCCTCGCAACCCGGCGCGCCGACCTCGGCCAGATACTGCAGCGGGGTGAAGCCCGAGGCGAGATCGACCACGACAACGCCGCCCTGGCACTGGACCTCATTTACGGCTCCCTGTGGTACCGCCTGATCTTCCGCACCGGGCGGCTCGACTACCGGTGGGCCGACGCGGTAGCCGCCGCCATTGCATCTCTGTGAACCGGCAGCACGGACTGCCATCACGCTGGCCGCACGGGCCAGCCCGCAGATCGCGCCCTGGCTATGGCGCCGGGATAGCTTGGCCCCGTGACAGCTCCGCCGGCATTGCGGGCGGCTACGGTCCGCGCGAACGATCTTGAGTTCGGGATACTGGAGGCCGGAGCCGGACCGCTGGCTTTGTGCCTGCACGGATTCCCCGACACCGCCCACACCTGGCAGTTCCTGTTGCCCGTGCTGGCCGGGGCCGGGTTCCACGCGGTTGCTCCGTTCATGCGCGGCTACGCACCCACCGAGGTCCCGCCGGATGGCGCCTATAAGGTAGGCGCGCTGGTCGCCGATGCCGTGGCACTGCACGAGGCGCTGGGCGGTGACGACGACGCCGTACTGATCGGGCACGACTGGGGAGCCGAGGCCGCCTACGGGGCGGCCGCTTACGCGCCGCACCGGCGGCGCCGGCTGGTGACTTTGGCGGTGCCGCCCGCCGCCTTGGACGAGGTGCTGTACAGCGACTACGAGCAGGTCAAGCGCTTCTTTTACGAGTTCATGTTCCGGGACCCGCTCGGGTTCGCCGAGGAGTTGGTGGCCAGCGATGAGATGGCGTTCATCGACAAGCTGTGGCGCGACTGGTCGCCCGGCTACCAGCCAGGCGATCACCTTGCCCGGGTCAAGGAATCCCTGCGAGAGCCCGCCAACCTGGCCGCCGCGATCGGCTACTACCGGGCGGCGGGGCCAGCCGGGCCCGCCGACGGGTCGGCGGGGCTTGCCCCCCGGTATGAGCGTGAACAACAGGCCGTCGGCCGTCAGGCCCCGCAGCGATGATGCGGGGCATTTCCTGCACCTGGAACGGCCCGGCGAAGTCAATGACCACATCCTCACCTGGATCAGCTGAGGCCAGCCTGGTCGGCCGGCCAACCTGGTCAGCCGGCCCCGGGCCTGTTCGCCCCCGATTTGCAAATGCGCATCGACTGGTGCGGTAGCGCGGCGGATGTCAGTGCGGTTTTGGGGTCTGCGTCCCGGGCGGCGGCGTGCCTGATGGCTGCGGCCGGTCATTTGAAGTGCTCGGGCACTCAGTTGTTCCGGCGAGCCGGGGCATGCGGCCCCCGTTAAGGTTCCTGGACGCGCTGCGCGATGAGCGCAGCGTGTGAGAGCGGCGCTGAGAGGTCGGCTACGTTCCCGTTGGTCGTGTAGTCGAGCAGGACAACGCTCCGATGGCTGCCGAGTTCGCGCAGCTCGGCGACGAGGTCCGCGACTTTGCAGTCAAGCACCCAGCGGTAGGTCGGAAGGTAGATCGCGCGCCTGGCCTCCTCGTAGCCGAGCAGGCGGCCGTCAAGCCGGTGGCCGAGCGGCTGGCCGAGCCGCCGTGCAGTTCGCTTGATGCCTTTCATCGTCGTGATGTCCAGCTTGGCAAGGTCCTCCTGCTCGGCGGCGAACACTTTCAGCGCCTGCCAGACGCCCTCGACGGACTGCGAGGTCCGGTCCGGGTGACCGGGCACCGGGATGCCGCCGTGCGGGTAAAACGGGCTGAGGCGGATCCAGGGCTCGGGTCCCCTGGAAGTCACATCGATGATCAGCGCGTCAGGGAAGTCCCGGCGCAAGGTAGTACGGCGGCGGCTCGCGACATGCACAGACATGCGGGCAGCATGCCACGAGGGTGTGACAGTTCATGGTGAGTTTGTCCGGTCTCAGTTTTCCTGTCCGATTAATCGGCCAACTCCGCTGAGACCCAACAAGTCCGGGCGGGCTCCGGGGCCTAAGGCGCGATGCCGCGCCAGATCAAGTGAGAACTGGCGCCGGCGTCCGCCTGGGCCCCCAGGCGGCAAGATCAGCGGTCACGGCGACGGAGCCCACCGCAGCGGGAGCCGGGCGCGGCTCGCCGTGCTGCCTTCCGGACCGGTAGATTGCCGCGGGCAGGAGGGATTGTTATGGAGGATCGGCCGATGTCGCCGGAGACGCTGGCGGCGCAGGCGCTGGGCGAGGCAGATCCGGTCACGGGTGCCCTGGCGCCGGTGATAAGCCTGGCGACGAACTACGAGCAGCGGCCGGATGGGTCCTATCCGCAGGGCCGGGTCTATACCCGGGCCGATAATCCCACCTCCGAGCTCGCCGAGCGGCTGCTGGCCGCGCTGGAGGGCGGCGGCTGCGCGTGTGCGCTGTTCGCCTCGGGGATGGCGGCCGCCACAGCGGTGTTCCAGTCACTGCTGCCCGGGGATCACGTACTGGTCTCCCGGGTTCTGTACTGGGGGGTGCGGAAGTGGCTTTCCGAGTTCGCTCTGACGTGGGGCCTGGATGTGGAGTTTACCGATACCTGCGACCTGGGCGCCGTGGCCGCCGCGATCCGGCCAGGGCGCACCCGGCTGCTGTGGATCGAGACGCCGGCGAACCCGATGTGGGAGATCACCGACCTGGCCGCGGCCTGCGAGCTGGCCCACACGGCCGGGGTGCGGGTGGCGGTGGATAACACAGTGGCCACGCCGGTGCACACCAGGCCGTTCGAGCGCGGTGCCGACCTGGTGGTGCACTCGGCCTCCAAGTATCTCAACGGGCATGGTGACGTGCTGGCCGGGGCTGTGCTGTCCGCCCGGCGGGACCCTTTTTGGGAGCGGATCCGGTCCTGGCGCCGTAATGCGGGCGCGATGCCGGGACCGTTCGAGGCGTGGCTGCTCCAGCGCGGGATGCGCACCTTGTTCGTGCGGGTACCCCGGACCTCCCAGACGGCACTGGCGATCGCCGCGCATTTTCACCGGCACCCGGCTCTGACCGCCGTTTTGTACCCCGGTCTGCCCGATCATCCGGGGCACGCGATCGCAGCCAGGCAGATGGACGGCGGGTTCGGCGGGATGCTGTCCATCCGGCTGGCCGGCGGGGGCGGGCATGCCCGGGCCGTGCTGCGCGAGGTCCGGGTGTTCAAGCGCGCGACCTCGCTGGGCGGGGTGGAGAGCTTGATCGAGCATCGCCGTAGCGGTGAGGGACCTTCCTCCCCGGTGCCTGATGACCTGCTGCGCATCTCGGCCGGGCTGGAATCCCCGGCGGACCTGATCGCCGACCTGGAAGCCGCGCTGGACAAGGCGAGCCCTGGTGAGTGATCTGGCCGCCGAGGTGACCGCCGCGCTGGGGCGCAGCATCCTGCCCTCGGTCATCGCCCGGGGTGCGACCATCCGCGTCGTGGCCGCCGACGACGGTGTCGTCACCCTGGAGGCCTCAGGCTCTCCCGGGGCGGTGCTGCCGGTCTTGTCCCGGATCGAGGCGCAGATCCGCGCCGCGGTGCCGGGGGTCACCGCCGTCCGGCTGGCCGCGGCGACGCTGCCGCGGTCGCCGTCGCCGCCTACGCCGGGGGCCGGGGATCTCAGCGGCGCGGCACAGCGCATCCTGGACGCCGAGGTGAATCCGGCGATCGCGGCGCACCGCGGGCACGTCGTGGTGGACAGCGTCGGCGGCGGCTGGGTCCGTATCCGCCTGGAGGGCGGGTGTCAGGGCTGCAGCCTGGCCGAGGTCACCATCCGGCAGGGCATCGAGCCGCTACTGCGTGCCCGGCTGCCCGGCCTGACCGGCGTGGCGGATGTCACCAACCATGAGGCGGGCGCCGACCCGTTCTTCTCGCCGGAGAAACGGTGACCGCCGGGCGCCGTGTGCTGCTGCTGGCACCTGCCCGGAGCTACCGCACGGCTGACTTCGTGCTCGCGGCCGTGAAGATGGGCCTGGACCTGATCGTGGCCAGCGACGGTGCACTGCCGGTGGGCGGCCGCCCGGTCATCCCGATCCATCCCGGTGATCCGGCCCGCTGCGCCGAGCAGGTTGCCGCCCGCAGCGGACCGGTAGATGCAGTCCTCGCCGCGGACGCGCCGATGCTCATGCTGGCCGCCATGGTAGCGGCCCGCCTCGGGTCGGCGCATAACCCGGCCGAGGCGGTCCTCGCCGCGGCCGACAAGGCGCGGCAGCGTCGGCTTTGGGCCGACGCCGGCCTGGCCCAGCCTCGGTATGCGATCATTCCCGCGCGCGTCCCGGACGCCGCCGTTGGGAAGGCGGCGGCCGCCACCGGGTTCCCGTGCGTGGTCAAGGCGGTCTCGCTCAGCGCCAGCCAGGGCGTGCTGCGCGCCGACGACGCCGCCCAGGCCGCGCGGGCCGCCACGCGGATCCGCCATGTCCTGACGGCCGCGCGCCCGCAGGCAGCGGAACCGCTGCTGATCGAGGAATACCTGCCCGGACCCGAGCTGAGCATCGACGGGCTGCTCACCGGCGGCCGGCTGACGCCGGTGGCCATCTTCGACAAGCCCGCCACGCCCGACGGGCCCACGTTCGAGGAAACCTTGCTGGTCACCCCGTCCCAGCTGCCCGGACCGGTCCTCGCCGACGCCATCCGCACCGCCGAGCAGGCCGCCCGCGCGCTCGGCTTGAGGACCGGCCCCGTGCACGCCGAGTTGCGCATCACCCGAACCGTGCCCGCCATACTGGAACTGGCGGCTCGCTCCATCGGCGGCCTGTGCTCACGCGCGCTGCGGTTCCCCGGCGGCAAGAGCCTGGAAGAACTCATCCTCGCCAACGCCCTCGGCGAGCCGGCCCCGGCCGGCGCCACCGAGTCCCGCCGGCCCAGCGGGGTGTTCATGCTCCCGGTACCGCGGGCCGGCGTGCTCCGTTCGGTCGAGGGCCGCGCCCAGGCCGGAGCGGTGCCCGGAATCACCGGCGTGACCATCACCATCCCGCTGGGCCACCGGGTGCGCCCGCTGCCCGATGGCGACCAGTACCTCGGTTTCATCTTCGCCGGAGCCGACACGCCAGGCGAAGTGGAAAAGGCGCTGACCACGGCCAGCCAGCGGCTGCGTCCGGTCATCGAGTAAGCCTCAGAGTGGCTCCGCGTCGACGCGAGACCCGAAGCTGCGCCGTCGCCGTCTGGTTGTACCCGGCCAACAGTGCAATCGCCTCCACCGGAACCCCGCGGCCCGCAAAAGTGTTAAAGGCCCTGACTTGGCGCACCAGGTGGCGCGTACCCGGTTTCGGGGGGTTGCCTTAGGCGCGTTATGTGAGTTGATCTGGGTGGCTTAGCCCTGATCTGGCAAAGCGGTGAGCAATAGCGTGTGCGCGGCCAGGGTCGCTGCAGTCCTGGTCAGCAGGCCCTCGAAACAATGGGAGCCGTGCCGGGCTAGCTCCATCTGGTCGGTGATCTCCTT
>Ga0335075_10002248_pt1 | contig 31245 bp, 27 predicted proteins | sample Lox_Sample_24_FD_206723 | JGI IMG/M metagenome (GOLD analysis project Ga0335075, IMG submission 206723) | Soil microbial communities from Loxahatchee National Wildlife Refuge, Florida, United States - Lox_Sample_2.4 | ecosystem: Environmental > Terrestrial > Soil > Wetlands | place: USA...
CCCACGCCGCCATCAGTGGTACCCCTGCGTTCCGACCTTGCCGCGGAACACCCAATAGGCCCAACTCGTGTAAGCGATGATCGCCGGGATGATGATGACGGCGCCGACCAGCATGAAGAGAAGGCTTTGCGGTGGCGCGGCGGCCTCCCAGATCGTGACGGCACGCGGGACCACATAGGGATAGATGCTGACACCGAGGCCGGCGAAGCCCAGCAGAAACAGGGCGAGCGCCATCAGGAAAGGCAATCGCTCGGCGTTGCGGCGCAGGCTCCAGAAGAAGACTGCGGTGGCGATGACGACCAGCAGCGGTACCGGCGCGGTCAGGAGTATGTCCGGGAAGGCGAACCAGCGCCGCCAGTAGTCGTAGGTGAGGAAGGGTGTCGCCGCGCTCACCGCCGCAAGGGCGAGCAGCGTGGCGATGCCGAGGCCAAATGCAAGCCGGCGCGCATGGGCCTGCGTTGCGCCTTCCGTCTTCCAGATCAGCCAGGTCGCGCCGAGCAAGGCATAGCCGACCGCGACCGACACGCCGGTCAGCACGGTGAAGGGGCTCAGCCAGTCGAGCCAGCCTCCGGCATAAGCATCGTTCTCGACATGGATGCCCTGCAGGATGGCGCCAAGCGTGATCCCCTGCGCCAGGGCCGCGATCAGCGATCCCACCGTGAAGGCGACGTCCCAGAGGGGGCGTTGGCGCGGATCGCGCCAGCGGAACTCGAACGCGACACCGCGGAAAACAAGGCCGAGCAGCATCGCGATGATCAACGGATAGGCCGCCGGCAGGATGATCGCGTAAGCGAGCGGAAACGCCGCCATGAGGCCGCCGCCGCCCATCACCAGCCAGGTCTCGTTGCCGTCCCAGACCGGCGCGATCGCGTTCATCGCCTGATCGCGTTCATGGCCCGCCAAGAAAGTCGGAAACAGGATGCCGATGCCAAGATCGAACCCGTCCATCACGACATAGGCGAAGATCGCAAAGGCGATGATGCCGGCCCAGATCAGGGGGAGATCGACGCTCAGAGCCATCGCCTCACTCCCCTGCCGCGGGGGCTTTGTGAACGCCGGATGCCGGCGTGATGCCGCCCGCCCGTTGTGGGAAGGGCGGCGGCTCGCTCTCCGCCGGACCAGGCGCCGTCGCCATCAGCCGCAGCAGGTAATAGGTGCCCGCACCGAATGCGCAGAAATAGACGACGGCGAAGGCCGCTAGAGAGACCGCCACCGCCGGAGCGGCGATCGGCGAACGAGATTCGGCGGTCCGGAGCAGGCCATAGACCGTGAAGGGCTGGCGACCGACCTCGGTCGTCACCCAGCCGGCAATTACGGCGACAAGCCCGGACGGCCCCATCAGCACGGCAGCGCGATGCAACCAGGGCCAGTCGTAAAGGCGCCCCCGCAGGCGGGCGAGCAGGCTCCACAGCCCCAGGCCCAGCATCGCGACGCCCAATCCCACCATGATGCGGAACGACCAGAAGACGATGGGCACCGGCGGCCATTGGTCGCGCGGGAAATCGGTCAGACCCCTCAGCGGCGCATCCGGATCGTGCTTGAGGATCAGCGAGCCGATATGCGGGACGGCGATCTCGTCGTTGACACGCGCCTCGGCGTTGCTCGGCAGACCGAACAGGACCAGCGGTGCACCATCCGGGCTCGGATGATAATCGCCCTCCATCGCCAGCACTTTGGCCGGCTGGTATTCAAGCGTGTTGCGGCCCTGAATGTCGCCGGCCAGCATCTGGACCGGCGTGACGATGGCCGCCATCCACATCGCCATTGAGAACATCTTGCGCGCGCCGGCATTGCTTCGGTCCTTGAGGAGATGCCAGGCGCCGACACCGCCGACCAGCAGTGCGGTGGTGAGGAAGCAAGCGATCACCGTGTGGACGAGCCGATAGGGAAAGCTCGGATTGAAGATGATGGGCCACCAGGAGCCGGCCGGAACGAACTGGCCCTTGGCATTGATCGCGTAGCCGACCGGCGTCTGCATCCAGCTGTTGGCGGCGATGATCCAGGTCGCCGAGATCAGCGTGCCCAGCGCCACCATGCAGGTCGCGAAGAAATGCACGCTCTTGCCGACCTTCGAGATGCCGAAGAGCATCACGCCGAGAAAGCCCGCTTCCAGGAAGAACGCGGTCATCACCTCGTAGGTCATCAGGGGGCCGATGATGGGCGCGGTCTTGACCGAGAACACGGACCAGTTGGTGCCGAACTGGTAGGACATGACGACACCTGAGACGACGCCCATGCCGAACACAACGGCGAAGATCTTCAGCCAATAGCGGTAGAGATTGGCGTAGACGCCTTCGCCGGTCTTCAACCAGAGCGCCTCGAGCACCGCCAGATAGCTCGCAAGTCCGATGGTGAAGGCCGGAAAGATGAAGTGGAAGGAGACGGTGAAGGCGAATTGCGCCCGCGCCAGGATCAACGGATCAAGATGCTCCAGCACTATCACCTCCGTTCGTCACCTATCGAAGTCCTTCAGTACTGTTCTTTTGGCGTAGCGCCGCCTTCATGGCGCTACGACCCGAACCGGGATGGACTTCGCGGCGGGCGTGCCGCTGATCTTGTCGTAATATTCGAGCGGCAAGAGGGGATTGAGCTCGGGGTAGTATCCGGCGACCGCGCCGCGCGGCATCGGGTAATCAATGACGGTCAAGCCATCGACACGGCGGCGGACACCGTCATCGGTGATGGTTTCCAATGCGACACGCGCACCCGGCCCTAACCCGCGCGCGGCCCGGTCCTCCACATTCATGAACAGAACCATGCGGTCATTGTGAACGCCGCGATAACGGTCGTTGTAGCTGTAGACGGTCGTGTTGAACTGGTCATGCGAGCGCACCGTCGCCAATCGCAACATGGATGGGTCGGCCACCGGGGCGTTCACATCAAGACCTGGAAAAAGCAGGAAGTTCGCTTTGCCGTTTGGCGTCGGCCAGATCAGGCGGCGCGGCGGGATATCGAGGTGGAAGCCGTCGAGGTCTTTGATCCTCTCCGAGAAGCCGCCGAAGATTTCCGGATAGACCTCTGCGATCTTGTCGCGGATGAGATCGTAATCGTGGATGTAACTTTCCCACGGAACCTTGCTGTTCGGCAGGCTCGCCATCGCCATGCGACAGACGATCTCGACCTCGGGCTTGAGATGTGGGCTTGCCGGTTCCAGTACGCCACGCGAGGCGGTTACTTTCGCTACCGAATCCTCGATCGTTACGAATTGCTCACCTGCCGCTGTCCGGTTGATCTCGGAGCGCGAAATCACCGGCAGGATCAGCGCGTCACCTCCGTGGACGAGGTGGCCGCGATTGAGTTTTGTCGAAATGCCGACCGTCAGGGCGAGCCGGCGCATCGCGGCATAGGACCTGTCGGTATCGGGAACGGCCCGCACGAAATTGCCGCCCATCCCGATGAAAACCTTCGCCGTGCCGTTCAGCATCGCCTCGACGGATTCGACCGTGTGATGCCCAGGTAGGCGCGGCGGCTCGAAACCGAAGATATCGCGCAGGCGATCAAGATAGTCCTGGGGCGGCTGCTCATCGATACCGACCGTGCGGTCGCCCTGGACGTTCGAGTGCCCGCGGATGGGCGCGATGCCGGCGCCAGGTTTGCCGAAATTGCCGCGCAGCAGAAGCAGGTTCACCGCTTGTTGAAGGAGTTTCGAGCCTTGCTGATGCTGGGTCAGGCCCATGCCATAGCACAGCATTGTAGCATTCGAACGGATGTAGATATCCGTCACGCGGCGGAGTTGCTCCTCGCTGACACCGGCGGTCCCAACGATCTCCGCCCAGCCGAGGCTCAGGACCTCTTCGCGCACGGCGTCCATTCCAGCCGTGTGCCGAGCAATGAACTGATGATCGAGAATCTTTTCGCCCTGGCTCTCGCGCTCGAACATGATTTTCATCATGCCTTTGAACAGCGCGAGGTCACCGCCGATCTTGATGTGCACGAATTCGCTGGCAATCTCGGTCGAGCCGAAGGTCGCCATCTGCACAACATCCTGCGGCTCGGTGAAGCGGATCAACGCGCGTTCCGGCATCGGGTTGACCGCGACGATCGGCACGCCGCGCCGCCGCGCCTCGACGAGGTTGGTCATCATGCGCGGCGAGTTGGTGCCGGTATTTTGGCCTATGACAAAGATCGCCTCGGCGTGGTCGAAGTCCTCCATGACGACAGTGCCCTTGCCCACGCCGATGGATGGCGGCAGGCCGCGGCTGGTGGGCTCGTGGCACATGTTCGAGCAGTCGGGAAAGTTGTTGGTGCCGAACTCGCGCACAAAGATCGAATAAAGGAAGGCGGCCTCATTGGACGTGCGACCGGAGGTGTAGAATTCCGCGTGATGCGGACTTTGCAGAGCGCGCAGATGCTCGCCGATCAAAGCGAAGGCGTCGTCCCAGCTCACCGGCAGGTATTTGTCGGTCGCAGCGTCATAGCGCATCGGCTCGGTCAGACGGCCCTGCATCTCGAGCCAATGGTCCGACTGCTCCATCAGTTCGGAGACGGTATGCTTATCGAAGAACGTGCGCGTCACCCGGCGCTTGGTTGCCTCGAAAGCCAGCGCCTTGGCGCCGTTTTCGCAGAACTCCAGCGTCTTCCGGCAATCCGGGTCGGGAAAGGCGCAACTCGGGCACTTGAAGCCGCCAGGCTGGTTCATCGACAGCAGGGCGCGCGACCCTTTGGTCAGGACGCTCTGCTCCATCAGTACCTTGGCGGTCGCGGCCGCCGCGCCCCATCCGCCGGCCGGTCGATCGTAGGGCTTAAATCGAGGTTTGCTACGAGCCATGATCAAACGCCTCCATGTTTAGCCGCGACGCTGTTCTTCCCACCGGCCGCATATCGACCGGTCGCTGCTGTTTTTTGATTAGTGCGTCGAGTGAATTCTAGCATGGCTGGGCTTGCGCGCGGCTTCCTTCACTGAGGCGCATTGGCGGCATGCCGCACCGCCTGGATGGCGTCGCCTGGGCCCGCGAGCTTTTCAACATGGCCGGTGCCAACCGCAGCAAGGGCGAAGCCGTTTGGTTCCGGCACGTCGACGACCCGGCGCGCGGCGAGGTAACGCTTGAGGGTATGGGTCTCCTCCTCATCGATCTGGTCCCAGGCGGCATCGGAGATCGGAGCGAGTTCGCGATGAAGATTGTTCATGATGCTGGCTCGTCTTTCAGGGAACCGATGGGAAGGGAGCCGGCCGATGATGACGACCGTAGTGGGGGCGGGCCGTGGGTTTTGGGCGGCGGCTCATTATCAGTAGCAGCCGTCCCGCCCCCAACGGGCGGCTCTGGCGTGACGTCGTCCAGGAAGGAAGCCGGTGGAACGAAGTACAGGGAGCCGGTCACAGCCTTGCTCACGTCGAGCAGCCGATCGTAATTGCCCGGCGGCTGGCCAACGAACATGTTGTCGAGCATCCGCTCGATCCGGCTGGGCGAGCGCGCGTAACCGATGAAATAGGTCCCGAACTCACCCTTGCTCACATCGCCGAATGGCATGTTGTCGCGCAGAATCTGCAACTGCTCGCCATTCTCCTCGATATTGGTAAGCACGTTGTGCGCAAAGCTCGGCTTGGCCGCTTCGTCCAGCTCGATGTCCGAGAGTTTCTCGCGCCCGACGATCTTCTCCTGCTGCTCGATAGGGATCGCATTCCACTTGTCCAGGTCGTGCAGATACTTCTGCACGATCACATAACTGCCGCCGGCGAAGGCGGGGTCGTCCGGGCCAATGACGGTCGCGTCGATTGCATCCTGCTCCACAGGATTCTCAGTCCCGTCGACAAAGCCCAGCAGGTCGCGATCATCGAAATATCGGAAGCCATGCACCTCGTCCGTCACCGACGCGGCACCTGCGAGACGTTTCATGATCTGCGTCGCGAGCTCGAAACAGAGGTCCATGCGCGCCGCTCTGATGTGAAACAGCAAATCGCCTGGCGTGGACGGGGCGTGATGCACGCCGCGGATCTCGCGGAACGGATGCAGTTCCTTGGGTCGCGGCGCTCCGAAGAGCCGGTCCCAGGCGTTCGAGCCGATTCCCATGATGCAGGAGAGCCCGCCCTCAGCCGCTCGGAACCCGACACCCCGCACCAGCGAAGACAGATTGGCACAGAGGCCGCGCACCGCAGTTTCCGGCCTTACCCCGGCATCCATAGAGACAACCAGGAAGACGGCAGCACGGGTGAGGCGTGCATCGACAGCTTGCGAACGCGCTGTCACTTCTTGGGAGACGGTGGAAGGCACTCTGGACTCCTTGGCGACTTGGTCTAGGACCTAGATGGAGTGTGAGGACAGGGCGCGTTGGCGTCGAGCCCGCGGTTAGATCAGGTCAATTTATAGGATTTGGCGCCCGTCCCGGCGAGGACCCCGCTGTCAACGATCAGGTACTCGTCTCGGATCGGCGTGCCACCGAAATAGCCCTCCAGGATCTCCAGCGTTCCGGCCGCATAGCGCGCCTGGGCGGAGAGCGACGTGCCTGAGATGTGCGGCGTCATGCCGTTCCAGGGCATGGTCCGCCAGGGATGGTCGGCCGGCGCCGGCTGAGGGAACCACACATCGCCCGCATAGCCGGCGAGATGCCCCGACTTGAGCGCGCGCACGACGGCGTCGCGTTCGACCAGCTTGCCGCGCGCGGTGTTGATCAAGTAGGCGCCACGCTTCATCTTCGCGAACATCGCGTCGTTGAAGAAATGTTCGGTCGAGGGATAAAGCGGCATCTGCAGATTGACGATGTCGACGACCTTCACCAGTGATTCCGCATCCGAATGGAAGGTGAGGTTCAGCTCCTTCTCGATCGTGGGGCTCAGGCGGTGCAAATCGGTGTAGTGCAAATGCAGATCAAAGGGCTTCAGCCGACGCAGCACCGCGAGGCCGATCCGGCCTGCGGCGATGGCGCCGAAGTGCATGCCCTCGACGTCATAGCTACGCGACACGCAGTCGGCGATGTTCCAGCCGCCGTCGACGGCTATCTTGTGCGACGGCAGGTAGTTGCGCACCAGTGACAGCACCATCATCACCACATGCTCGGCGACGCTGATGCTGTTCGAGCCGGTGACCTCGGCGACGGTGATATGAGCCCGGGCACATGCCTCGAGATCGTAATGATCGGAACCGATGCCGGCGGTCAAAGCCAGTTTCAGCTTCTTTGCCTTGGCGATCCGCTCCTTGGTCAGGTAGGCAGGCCAGAACGGCTGCGAGATGACGACCTCCGCGTCGGGCAGATGCTTCTCGAACTCCGAGTTGGGGCCGTCCTTGTCGCTGGTGACGATCAGCTCGTGGCCGAGCTTCTCGACATAGGGGCGCAGGCCCAGCTCGCCCGAGACGCAGCCGACCAGTTCGCCCGGCTGAAAGCCGAGCGGACCCTTTGGGTTCGGCGCCGTCTGGCCGTTGGCGTAATGGGTGATGGTGGGGATGTCGTTGCGCGGATAGGCCGGCGGGTATCCGGCTTCGGGGTCGGGATAAAGGACACACAGAACCTTGGCCATCGCGGCACCTCACCTTGGTTGCTTTGCGGCGGCGCTGCGTTCCCGCCGCTTTCAAGGAAAGGTGGGCTCCGGCCCCGCTAGGGTCCAATCGTTTGCCCGAACCTCATGATAACCGCAGATTATCAATCCGGTTTTGCCAATGGTTTGTTGAGGATAGCCTCCAGGTCCAGGTTGCTCGCGATCTTCCAGGCGGCATGGGAGAGCGCCGGTTGCGTCTCGCGCCGCAGCCGGACCAGGCAGACATCCTCGGCGTGTTCCGGCGTGATCGGATGGGCGCGAAGCCCGCCCCCTTCATACCGGGCGGGCAGGGCGCTGAGTGGCATGATGCTGAACGCCCGGCCGCTCAGGGCCTCGCCGAGCAGGACGTTGATGGCATTGGTTTCCACCACGATGTTAGGCGTCGCGTCCGCACTCGTGAAGACTTCGTCGAGCGTCTGGCGGTTCTGCATGTCCCGCGAGAGCAGGCATAGCGGCAATTCAGCGGCCTCCACCCAGCTCAGCTCGTGGGGCAGCGAGGCCTGTGCGCTGGCGATCAGGACATAGCGCTCCGAAAACAGCGGCAGTACGTCATAATCATCGTCGGAGACCGACCGGTCGTAGAGCAGGCCCAGGTGGACGTCCTGCGACTTCAATCGCTGGAGAATTTCGGGCGTGCTGAGCGACACGACCTCGAGCGTCAGCTGTGGCAGGATCTCCCGATATTCGGCGCTGAGCAGCGTCGCGGCATGGCTTGCGGTGGGAATGACGCCGATGGCGAGATGGCCGCAGTATTATGTAGCAAGCGCCACCACAACAAGATAGCGGGCGGCATCGAGCCCATCCTACCTTATAGGGATGGGCGATACCTACGTCATTTCCGGGCTCCGCAGGAAGCGAGCTGAACTATCAGGAGAGCTGATCCTTGCCGAGAAGCGCGTCCTACAGCTCCGCGCCGATCTTGATTGTCTTGACGGGACGATCCGGCTGTTTGATCCCGAGGCCCAGCCTCGAAAGATACGCCTGGTGCGGACCCGCCGAGTATCCGGGCCGATCCCGCGAGGCCAGTGCAGCAGAGCGATCCTCGATATGCTCCGCCGCGCGGACGAGCCGATGACGACGGGAGAGATCGACGCACGACTGGCGGCGGACTACGGTGTCGATGCCACGAACGCGTGCACGATGACCGCCCTTGTCGCTAAGGTGCGGAACACATTGTTCCACCAGCGCGGACTCGCGAGCGAGCTGCGCGGGGCCACGAAGACATGGCGGGTACGGGACTGACGTCGGCAAGGTCGGGAGCGGGCGCGGGGTGCGGTGGTCATTGACAACTTCGACAAGCCGCCGCGAGTGACCTCGCGACACAATTGACAAACTCGCCGGATTATGATATACTTAATTCGCGCCCGTGGTGGAAATGGCAGACACGACGGACTAGAAATCCGAGGCCTTGCTGGGCATGCCGGTTCGAATCCGGTCGGGCGCACCAACGATTCGCTATTTCCAAAGGAGAACCCTATGGCGAAGACGAGGGCGGACATGCAAAGGCTGGAGGAGTTGCGAGAGCGGCTGTTAGCAGATATCGCGACACAGGATCGGGCGCTGCAAGCTCTACAGAACAAATTGGCTGGTGTTGACGCGGCTATCGCGGCCATGCGGGGGACCGCCGCCCCAGCTGATCACACGCCGTCGCGACGACGAAATGTGACCAGGACCGTGATGGAGATCATCGAGGAGTCTGGAACCAACGGGGTCACTGTCGGCGAAGTTCTGGAGCGGGCGGCGGTACGTGGCAAGGAACTAGATCGCGCCTCAGTTTCGTCGCTTCTGTCGCGGAATAAACGTGAAGGTCTTCTCACCTTTGATGGCGAGCGGTATCACGTCGCTTCGCCGCATGGACCTCAACCGACCTTAAAGGTGGTATAATTGACAACGCCCGGAGGGTGGTTCTTCCGGGCGTTGTCGCGGGTACGGACCAGTAGCTCAGTGGAGGCCTGAAAAACCCAAGAGAGCGCCCGTCTGCTAAACGGGGGTTGCGGGTTCGAATCCCGCCTGGTCCGCCAACCCTAGAAGGGACTACCGAGGCCTTGCTGGGCTTCCTTGATCGCCACTTCCAGGTGCCTCGATACGGCGTGGGAGCCGATCAAGGAAGTTCAAACTGCCGCGTTGTTAATAGGGTCTCTCGCGATTTAGCGCATCACGCGCGCGCTCGTTGCCAGTATCCGCAGAAATCGACGCTGGGCTTATTGTGCATCGCCAGCCCGATCAGCCGGTCAACCTGGAAGCCGTTCGGCTCCTTGCGGTGATCCTCGCGCCAGGCGGCTTCCTGCGCGAAGCGGATCAGGTACGGGCCGGCGACATGATGGTGATGGCCGATTTCGCCCCGGCGCAGCCGCGAGAAGAACGATTCGGCGTTGTTCGTGTAGACCTCGCCCGGCAGGCTGTAGGCTTCCTGATGATTGATCCGGTGCAAAGTGTACCGGGCGTGCAGCTCATTCCAGGCGCGGCCCTCGTCGGCGTATAGCGTGGTTTCGCGCGGCACCTGCCGGCGGATGAAGTTGAGCGCCGCGACCTCCGACTCGAACACGCCCGGCAGGGTATTGCCCCCGCGCTCGCGGATCACGACCACGACCTTGCGCTTACCAGATTGGTTCTGCCGGAGGCGACGATCGCGGCGGTTCGTGCGATGGTTTGCCGGCTTCACGTGGCCGCCGAAATACCCCGCCATCGACCTCGGCTCGCTTGCCCTCGCCGCCGACCGCGCTCTTGCAGACCTCGGAGGCCATCGCTTCCCTGATCTTGTGCGTCAATACAAAAGCGGTCTTGTACTGCGTCCCGAGATCGCGGGAGAGGGCTAGCATGCTCTTGCCCTTGACCTCATTCGCGAAGATCGCCACGGCCATCAAGTAGGAGCGCAGCGGCATCTTGTGGAATGCGAACAGCGTCCCTGAGGTAACGCTAAAATCCTTGCGGCAGGCTTTGCAACGCCAGCGCGGCGCGCCGTTCGGCCGGCGGCAGGAATAGACGATCGTATAGCCGCAGTGCGGGCAGAACGCGTCGCCGTGGTTGTCCGCCCAGCGGAGCCGGACGAACACCCGCTCGGCTTCCTCGTCCGACATGCGCGCGACGGACGCTAGCGATAGCGTCCTTGCGGCTGCGGTGAATCGCGGCACTTTCGCGGCGACGTTCTTTCTGGCAGCCATGAAGGCGATCGATCGCGAGACTGTCAATCTAGCGGACATATGAGGTTCTGCCTCAGCTTGTTATTCGTGGTCGCGTTTGTGGCGACGGCTAGTGCCGCCGACAAAACCGGCACCTGCGCCTCTATCAAATTTGAAACCAAGCTCCCAACAAACACAGAAGCAACAAGCTACCGATGATTACGGCACTGATAAGGTTCCGTTCGTAGTAAAGGTAATATCCACCAACCACACCCCAGAGGAACGCCAGCGTAACCGCGAGAAAGCCGAAATTGACAGGCAAACTGTCCACTTCACGAGAAATTTGGCGAATTATACCGATAGATTGTTTTGGGCGACCGTCTCTTTGTCTGGTTTGACCGGTGCTCTCGCTGCATTTCTGCAAATGCGAGAAGGGTGCAAGGCCATTACTGCCGCTGAAGATGCGGCAAAAGCCGCTAGGGCCTCGGCTAAATCCACTGAGGACCTTGCCAGATCCGGAGCAGAGCACGCTGGTCATGCCGATCGCGCTATTGAACTTAGTGAAGCTGCAAGTCGACGGCAATTGCGGGCGTATGTCTTTCAAAGTTCGTTCGATGTCCAACCGATACTTGACCACGCCAATCATGTTGTCCGATGGGAGATACGAGCAGTGTGGGAGAACGCTGGGCAAACTCCCACAAGGAACGGACGCTGTTACACCAATAGGAGAGATTTTGGGCCCGGAGAAACGCCTGACCAGATTGGCTTCCCCGATTTTGGGGACGAATCTCCCGACGGATTGCTCATCGGACCAAGAGGGATAAAATTTAGTGGTACCGTGAACATTAATGTCTCTAACGCGTTGGCCGCTAAAGCTAACGGAGGCCGGATTTTTATTTGGGGGTGGTTCGAATATGACGATATTTATACGCCGATAACCCCGCGACATAGAACCGAATTCTGTGTGTATTTTGTCCCTTTGGGACCTATCGATGTGCCAATTCGCGAAAACGTTGGTCTGAGGCATCATGCAACATTCAATAATGCTGATGATGATTGCTATCGCGAGCCTGTTTCGCGATAGCAACACCGCGCGCACCACGCGTCACTCCCTACATAGCCGCCTCCCTATGTGGGATTTTTGCCACAGACCGCTTGTGGCGCTTGATACATAATACCGCGAATGTCGGCTATCCTGTGCGGCGTTATTAATCCGCCTCAATCGAAATCCGGTACCGGTTGTGAATGATTTGGAAGAATGCGCGGCACGCTTCTCCGCGCCCCGATCGTCCGAGATGTTGTGAAACCCAGGGATGCCTGTCCTCAACTCCAATATCGCACGCAACCTCGAAAAGCTCGCTGATCTCCTCGAGCTGGACGCCGCCAACCCGTTTCGCATCCGAGCCTAGCTGTGGGCGCTTGCAATCATCGGCGGCCGTGCTCGCAAACAAGGGCCGATTTCTGCTCACAATCGGTGAGACTAGGCGGCGCGCAGTGCTCGCATTATGTGATCCTGTGCTCGCAATCATCGGCTCGTGCTCGCAATCATCGTGGCGTGCTCGGATTATCTGCAACTGAGCCACGTACCGGCGTATCTCGTTGATACCTCTCGGAATCACACCGGGATTCCGGCGGCTTTCATGAGCTCCGTCAGCTCGTGGCGCGGTCGGCGTGCAGGGTGCCGGCGAGGAACGCCTTGATCTCGACCGGCTTCGCGTTGAACTGGTCGGCGAGGGTACGGACGTCGTAGCCGTGGCGGGTCAGGGTCGGTTCGAGGTCGTCGATCGGGCGACTGAGCACCTTCTCGGCGATTTCGACCGGCACCGGCTTGGCGCCGAGGCGGTAGGCCTCTTCGAAGGCCAAGGTGAGGTGCCGCTCGATCTGCGGCGGCGTGCGCAGCCGCGCAGCAAGCAATTCGACTGCGGCCTCCTCGATCATGTCGGAGACGGCGGTGCCCTCCGCCGCACAGGCCCTCAATAGCCAGTCGATGTATTCGCGCTGATGACCGGCAATCCCTTCGAATTCGAAGATGGTCATGCGATAGCCGACCTCCTCCAGGCGCGCGGCTGCCGCAGATCGTTGCGCAGCTTGGGGTGGCCCGAGAGGATGATCGACAGCGTGCCGCCGCCATTGGCGACGACCTCCATCAGGCGCTTCAGGCCCTTCAGGGTATTGGCATGGAGATCGTGCGCCTCGTCGACGATGAGGGCGATCGGCCGGCGCTGCTTGCGCACCAATTCGCGCAGCTCACGCTCGCGCTTTTCGCCGTGCTTGGGGATCTTCACCTCCTTCTCGGACGAGAGATCGTAGAACAGGGCCTCGATCAGGGTGGCCAGCGTCGTGCGCTCCTTGTCGACGGCGAGTGATTGGGCGACGACGACCTTCTGGCGCACCAGCTCCTCCTCGATGCGGCGGAGCAGCACGGTCTTGCCGCTGCCGACCAAGCCGGCGATCACCGCGATGCGGCCGGTCATGACAGCTGCCGGGCACCTCGCGCAGGATCTGCCGGTGATGCTCGGTCTCGAAAATCCCGGCGCCGTAAAGCGGGCGGGCAAGACCGAAATGCGATTGCACCTCCTGCAGCATGGATCAGCTCTCCCGGACCGGCAGACCGAACCGCTCGCACACCTTGCGCAGGATGGCGCGCCGGTCGAGGGTGTTGGAAATAAGGGCGTTGACGAAGGCGAGGTCCGCCTCGGGCAGCTTTGCCAGCGGCATTCTGAGGAGGTCGGCGATCGCGCTCCTGGCGGCGATGACCGAGGGGAAAGCCGGGTCGTCGCTCGGCTCGGGGAACGGCTGGCGCGGCACGGCAACGGGCCGCTGCAGCGGCGCCGACAGCGCATCGGCCTCGCCGGTGACGGCCGCGCGCGGCAGACCCAGCTGCTGCGCCAGGGCCATCACCCGGTCGATGCGTTCCTCGCTCTTCGTCTTCTGATATTTGCGATAGCGGTAGAGGGGGATGGCCCCGCGCGACGGGCTGTAAGGGCCGTAGCGCTTGCCAGCGTGCTCGACGAACAGTTCCTGGTCAAAGAGGCCCCACCACAGGATGACCGTCTCGTCGGCGAGATCGGGGTCGACCTCGTATTCGGTGCCATCGACGCTGACGCGCGCGTCGCCGCCGACCAGTCGCTTTTCCGGCTCGCGGGCGAAGGCGCAGAAGCGCTCCCATGAGCACATCGCCCGCACGCCGGCCGCCGGCAGGTTCTTCAGCCAATCCTCGATCCGCGAATGCGGTTCGGAGCGATGTTTCTGGTTGTTGTAAGTGACCAGGAACCGCCGCAGCCACAGATTGGCCTCGGCCTCATCCTTTGGCTCGTGAAAGTGGTAGAGCGTCTCGTGCGCTTCCTTGACCGTGCGGAACGCGCGCTCGACTTTCCCTTTCGACCGCGCCGGCGTGCGCCGCGGGTCTTGCGGCGGCCGCTGGTGGGTAAGGATGCGCACGCCGAGCAAACCCATCACCGACTGGAAGACCTTGGCGCGCGCGACCGGGCCGTTGTCCATGTAGATCGCCTCGGGGATGCGCTGAAACGGCATCTCCGGCTCGGGCTTGGGCGCCATCGCGTTGAACAGAAAACGCAACGCCGATTCGGCGTCTTCGCCATAGACGCAGCGGTATTCCTCGTAATCGACGCCGCTGCGGTCATCAACGACGCTGAACAGCATCAGGGTCGGCTTGCCGCGCCCCTCTTCGATCCACAGCGGCGCCTTCACCTGCTTCAGGTCCGAAGGCGACATGTCGAACTGCCACAACTCGTTCGATCGGCGCGCTTGAAAGTGCACCGCGGCACGTGGCGGGATGATGCGGCGATGATCGTAGCCGGCCTGGCGCATGAAGCGGTCCATCGTCGCCCGCGCGAGCAAGCCCTTCGGCGCCATGATGAGACCCTGCGGAGTCTCGACGCCGTGCGTCTCGAGCAACTCGATCGCGCGCGCCGTTGACACTTTGCGGCCCTGCTTGTTGGTGGTACGCAGCTTGAGGGCGGCGACGATTTCCGCGTAGCGCTCCATCTCCCCCAGACTAGCCACCCGCGGCTGGCCGTGATCGGTGCGGCGTACCGATTTCGGGCGCAATTGTTCGCGCAGACACCGATAGAGGGTGGCGGTGGAAATGCCGAAAAACGCCGCCGCCTCAGCGACCGCCTGCTGACGCAGCGGATCGCGCGCAGGCAATACGGCGAGCCGGCGGCGAAGATCGACAAGCGCCTCGCCCGGCGGGCGCTTCGCGCGGCCGTCAGCCATGGCTTCGCTTGCCGACATGCCGGTAAAGGGTGGCGAGCGAAACCCCCATCCGCTTGGCAATGGTGCGGACCGGAAGGTCCCCTGCGCGCATCAGAGCCCGTGCCGCAATGATGTCGTCGGGCGTGAAGGCCAACGGGCGGCCACCCTTGCGACCGCGCCGCCGCGCCTCCGCTAGCCCCGCCGTGGTCCGTTCCTTGATGAGCGCCTTCTCGAACTCTGCAATGGCACCGAACACATGAAAGACCAGCCGGCCGCCCAGTGTCGTCGTGTCGAGATGCTCGGTCAGCGACACCAGCCCGATATTCCGGCTCTGCAAATCCTCGGCCGTCGCGATGAGCTGCTTGAGAGAGCGGGCCAGGCGATCGAGATGGGGTATTCGGGCTTCAAGGGGGGTGCCAGCAATCGAGCGGATCATATCCGTCAGCGTTTCGGTCGTTGCACTTCCGCTTCGGTGCAACCTTGGGGACTGATGATGGATCACTATGTGGGACTGGACGTGTCGCCCGCGCGAAGCACATCGGTGAGGATGCGCTTTAGTTCTGGCCGGTCGGCGCGGTCGCCGGACGCCTTCTCCCCAAAGACTTTCTCGCAGCCGGCGGCACTCAGCGCCTGGAGCTGCAGCTCCGGCGACTGGTCGAGGGTCGAGACGCGGGCGTAACCGACACGCATCGGCAGTTCTCAAAAGTCAGCCTCAGGTTGAACATTTGAGACGCTGATATCAAGAACAGTTTTGAGAGCATCTTGGCGCCCTTTCCGCCCCCGCGGCGCCGATCCGGCGAACCTTCTCGAATACCTTCGTTTGCGAGAAGCGGCGCCGCGCTTGCTCAGTTGCAGATAATCCGAGCACGCCACGATGATTGCGAGCACGAGCGGAGGATTGCGAGCACAGGATCACACAATGTGAGCATCACGCTCCGCTCAGGATCACCGATTGTGAGCAGGAATCCCCGGTCGATTGCGAGCACGACCGCAGATGATTGCAAGCGCCTTCACCTATCGCAACGCCGCGCGCATTGTGCAGATCGTCGTTCTGTCCTCGGTCGAGGTTGACATTCACGAGAACGGCCGGCTTGATCTCCCGAATTCCCTGCTGCGCCGCCTTGACTTCGCCGTCGCCACGGTGCACTCGGCCTTTGGGCTGGGGCGCGAAAAACAGACGGAGCGCCTGTTGCGGGCGATGGACAATCCGTGCCTCGCGGTGTTGGCCCACCCGACTGGCCGGCTTATCGGCGAGCGCGAAGGTCTCGACATCGATTTCGAGCGCGTCCTGATGGCGGCGCGCGAGCGGAGCGCCTTGATCGAGGTCAACGGACAGCCGGATCGGCTCGACACCGACGAATGGCACTATAAGCTCGCCAAGGAGATCGGGGTGAGGCTGGCACTTTCCACCGATGCGCACGGTACGGCCGACCTCGATTTCATGCGCTATGCCGTGGATCAGGCATGGCGCGGGTGGCTCGAACCGGCGGACATTATCAAGACCCGTAATCTCGTCGATCTCAAGACGGCGCTGCGGCGTCCGTAGCGGGAGACGGCGCTGCGGCGTCCGTAGCGGGCAAAGCCCGCGCTGACGGCCACCGAAAAGGATTGCTCTGATGGAATCTGTCGCGGCAGTCGAGACGACGAAGATCGTAACTGCGACCCCGGAAACGAGCGTCGCGGACATCGCCCGCTTGCTCCTGCAAAACAAGATCAGCGCGGTCCCCGTCGTCGACGGCGAAAATCGTGTCCTTGGCGTCGTCAGCGAAGGCGATTTGTTGGGGCGGCCGCCTGCCGACAAGCCCTCGCGGCTGGTGGCTGAAACTCTTCGACGCGAGCGCCGTCTCGCTCGAGGAAATCGCGACGGCGCGTCATTTGACGGCGCGCGACATCATGACCAGCCCGGCAGTTACCGTCGGGGTTCAGACCCCGATCGGCGTCGTGGCGACATTGATGCGCCGCCGCCGGGTGAAACGCGTTCCGGTGCTCGAGCACGGCCGGCTGGTCGGCATCGTCAGCCGTGCCGATCTCCTCGACGCGCTGGTGCGGAATGGCGAGGTGTCGGGCGAGCATCGATAACTTTGTCGTAGACTATTCATGTCTTTCTCGCCACGGTTGCGGACTGGTTGGCCGCGGCCCATCCAGCGACGATGGGCGCCGGCGCTCCTCGATCGCCGGCTGCAATCGGTTTCGAGGCGCAGCAAGGGATTTTCGAAGCAATCGGAAGAACCGCTCAAGAAGCTGCGCTATACGAGCGATGCGCTCGGCAGCCTCTTCGAGCGTGAGCAACGAGGACTTTCACCGACCGTCTGGCCGACCTGCAGGACCACCTAGGGTCGCAGCCTCCGATGCGATCCCTATCTCGTTGTTTCCTATTTTGGCAAATCTGGAGCGGGCGAAGGGATTCGAACCTTAGACCCCAACCTTGCAAAGACGAAGGCCGCGACCCAGCTTACGCATTTCTCCCGTTTTTCGGCGACGGAAGCCGACCTTGTTCCTTGTTCGTCCTTTTCGGTCGAGATTCATCTGCGCAAAAGAGCACAACCTTTCCGAGGATGGACGCGCTTCGACCGAATAGTGAACGGCCTATGAAAAGGATCGTGTTTGCTGATCCGAAGCCGGCTTTGGCTGAGCCAACAGTGGTGTCCGAGGCGCGCGAGCCACACGAGTTTCAGCAATCAAGGCGCGCCCGAAAAGGGTCTGTTCTGACGTGACGGAAGCCGTTTGGCGCGATCGTCGCGCCTGGGTTGACGTCGGGTAACGGAGTTGGCCCGGCGGTAGGTATCCCCACCGGCTAACGCGCCGCAGGCCGGAGGTCAAGAACATTGGGGGCGACGGATTTCAGCTGATCGCAATAACGAGCCCAGGCGTCCATTAGCTGGCGGCGCTTCTGGAAGAGATCGCCGCGCCGGTAGGCCGCTTCGACCTTGTCCGATACGGCGTGCGCCAACGCCATTTCGACGACCTCAGCCGGGAAATTGGTGCGTTCGGCCGCCCAGTCGCGGAAGGTCGAGCGAAAACCGTGCACGGTCAGCTCGCCGCGGCCCATCCGGCGCAACAGCATCAGCATCGCCATGTTGCTGAGTGGCTTGCCGCGCTTGGGGCCAGCGAAGATGACCGGTGTATCGTCTCCCGGCGGCCGCAGCCGAGCGAGCCCATCGAGGATCGCGATCGCCAGCGGCGCAAGCGGCACGCGGTGGTCCCGGCCTGCCTTCATTCGCTCGGCCGGCACCGTCCAGATGTGCTCGGCGAAATTGACCTCGTCCCATCGGGCGCAGATGACCTCGCCGGTGCGGCCCACAGTCAGAACCGCGAATTCGAGGGCGCGCGCCGCCATGCCGTCCTGGCGACGCAACTCGGCGACGAATGGCGCGATCTCGTCGTAAGGGAGCGCCGCATGATGCTCGGCGCGGCCAGTCGCCCGACGCACGGCCCGCTTAGCACTCGCCGGTTTCGGAAGGAGGCTTTCAAGGCAGCCTTTCCAGCGTGCCGGATTTTCGCCCCGGCGGAACTTGCGTACGCTTGCCCAATCGAGCACGGCCTCGATTCGCTGACGGACGCGCGTTGCCGTTTCGGCCTTGGTTGACCAGATCGGCTCCAGCGCCTTTACGACAAGGCCTTCGTCGATCGCCTGCACCGGCAGGTCGCCGAAGATCGGGTAGACATAGGTCTCGAGCGTCGACGGCCATTGTGCGGCGTGCTTCGCGTTGCGCCAAGTCGGCCGGTGCGCCTCGATGTACCGCTCGGCACATTCCTGGAACGTTATCGCTTTCGCGTGGTCGAGCCTGCCGGCCTGGCGCTGCGTCTGCCTTGCGGCGAGCGGATCGATGCCGTCAAGGAGTTGCTCGCGACATCTCCGCGCGCGCTCGCGCGCTTCCTTGAGCCCGATCGTGTGCAACGGCCCGATCCCCATCTCATGCCGTTTGCCCCCAAACATGTAGCGGAAGATCCAGCTGCGCCTGCCGCCGGCGCCGACGCAGAGATAGAGGCCGGCGCCATCGGCGTGCATGCCCGGCCCTTTGCTCTTCAGGCCGATGGCCGACAATCTGTCGATCGCCTTCGCCATTTCTGTCCCACCACCTGTCCCACCATGTGAGCCGGATAGTGGCGAAGACCGGCGAAGGTGTCTAGACCCGTTGCTCCTAATATCTTTTTATTTCTAACATTTTGCTGTTCGTGCGTGTTCGCGCACCTTCGGTGCTGGCGGAGGGGGCGGGATTCGAACCCGCGAGACGATTCATCACCGTCTACACACTTTCCAGGCGTGCGCCTTCAACCGCTCGGCCACCCCTCCTTGCCGGCGGTCGCGTGGTGCCGGTCCGGTGCCGCACACTAGTCGGCGGGCTGGAGCGGCGCAACCGCGGGCCGCTCGATCAGGCAGGCGTCACCATAGGAGAAAAACCGGTAGCCGCGCGCGACCGCGTGGGCATAGGCGGATTTGATCCGGTCGAGGCCGGCGAGGGCCGCCACGAGCATGAGCAGCGTCGAGCCCGGCAGATGGAAGTTGGTCAGCAGCAGGTCGATTGCGCGAAACCGATAGCCGGGAGTGACGAACAGCCGGGTTTCGCCGGCAAAAGGCCGCACCTCGCCGGTCTCGGTTGCGGCGGTCTCAATGAGTCTGAGGCTCGTCGTGCCGAGTGCGACGATGCGGCCGCCGCGCGCGCGGGTCTCGGCGATCTGCCGTGCGGTCGCGGCCGGCAGCACGCCCCATTCGCCGTGCATCCGGTGCTGCCGCGGATCGGCGGTCTTGACCGGCAGAAAGGTGCCGGGCCCGACATGCAGGGTCAGCATCGCCCGCCCGATCCCGTGCCGCGCCAGCGCTTCGAGCAAAGCGGGGGTGAAGTGCAGGCTCGCGGTCGGTGCGGCCACCGCACCCTCGGCGCGAGCGAAGATCGTCTGGTAGTCTGTCCGGTCGCGCGGATCGCCGCCGCGCGGCCGCCGGATATAGGGGGGCAGCGGCATCGTGCCATGCTGCCCCAGTGCTGCCCGGAACGCGTCGCCATCGAGATCGAAAGCGAGCGTCAAATCGCCCTCGGGGTGCTTGTCGGCGACATCGGCGGCAAAATCGGTGGCGAATTCGACGCGGTCGCCGATGCGCAGCCGGCGGGCACCCTTGGCCAGCGCGCGCCACCGGCCGCCGCCCAGATCACGCACCAGTGTCACTTCGACCGTCGCAGCACCCCGCCGGCCGACGAGCCGTGCCGGGATCACCTTGGTGTCGTTGCAGACCAGCAGGTCGCCCGGGCGCAGCAGCACCGGCAGGTCGGCGACCCGGCGGTCGGCGAATTCACCTGCCGCCGGGATATGGAGCAGCCGGGCCGCGTCGCGCGGCTCGCACGGACGATCGGCGATCAGGCCGCGCGGCAGCTCGAAGGCGAAATCGTCGAGCCGCATCAGCTCGATCCGGCAAGGCGCGCCCCGGCAGGCGGCCGCCCGCGGTCGCTTTTCGGCCTCGGCGACTTCAGAGATCGGCGTAGCTGCGGGTTTCGGCGCGGGCGCCGGGATGCGTCACCGCACCCTTTTCCGCATCGCCCACGGTCTGCGCATAGCGCCACAGGCACCCGGACTGATAGTCGTTGCGGCGCGGCGTCCAACTGCTGCGCCGCTCGGCCAGTTCGGCGTCGCTCAGCGCGACGCTCAAGGTGCCGGAGACCGCGTCGATCGTGATCATGTCGCCGTCGCGGATCAGCCCGATCGGGCCGCCGATCGCGGCCTCCGGACCGACATGGCCGACGCTGAAACCGTGCGTGGCCCCGGAAAACCGGCCGTCGGTGATCAGCCCGACCTTTTCACCCATGCCCTGTCCATAGATCGCCGCGGTCGTCGACAGCATCTCGCGCATGCCCGGCCCGCCGCGCGGTCCCTCGTAGCGGATCACGATCACATCGCCTTCCCGGTAGGCACGCCGCTCCACCGCGGCAAAGGCATCCTCCTCCCTGTCAAAGCAGCGCGCCGGCCCGGTAAAGCGCGGCGCAGTCATCATCCCGGCGACTTTCACGAGTGCGCCCTGTGGTGCCAGATTCCCCTTCAGAACCACATGGCCCCCGGTCGGCGCCAGTGGTCGCGAGGTCGGCACGACGACATCCTGCCCGGTCGGAAAGACCACGCCGCGCAGGTTCTCGGCGACCGTCTTGCCGGTCACGGTCATGCACTCGCCATGCAGATAGCCGCCATCGAGCAAGGCCTTCATCAACACCGGTACGCCGCCGATATCGTGCAGATCCTTCATGACATAGCGGCCGCCGGGCTTCAGATCGCCGATATAGGGAGTGCGCTTCGAGATCTCGCCGAAATCGTGCAGGTCGAAATCGATCCCGGCTTCGTTGGCGATCGCCGGGATGTGCAAGCCGGCATTGGTCGAGCCGCCGGCGGCGGTGGCGACCATCGCCGCGTTCTCGATCGCCTCGCGCGTGACGATGTCGCGGGGACGGATATTGCGCCGCAACAACTCCATGACCGCCTGGCCCGATGCCTCGGCATAGGCGTCGCGGGAATCATAGGGTGCGGGCGCACCGGCCGAGCCGGGCAGCGCCAACCCGATCGCTTCCGAGACGCAGGCCATCGTGTTGGCGGTAAAGAGGCCACCGCACGAACCGGCCGACGGGCAGGCGGCGCATTCGAGCTCGTGCAGCTCGGCATCGCTGAGCGAGCCGATATTGTGCGCACCCACGCCCTCGAACACGTCGCCGATCGTCACGTCGCGACCCTTGAACCGTCCGGGCAGGATCGAGCCGCCATACATGAAGACCGCGGGCACATTGAGCCGCAGCATCGCCATCATCAGCCCGGGCAGCGACTTGTCGCAGCCAGCCAGCCCGACGAGCGCATCGTAGCAATGGCCCCGCATCGACAATTCGACTGAATCGGCGATGACTTCGCGGCTGACCAGCGAAGATTTCATCCCCTCATGACCCATCGCGATGCCGTCGGTCACGGTGATCGTCGTGAATTCGCGCGGTGTGCCGCCCGAGGCCGCGACCCCCTTCTTCGCCGCCTGGGCCTGTCGCCCCAGAGAGATGTTGCACGGCGCCGACTCGTTCCAGGTCGTGGCGACGCCGATGATCGGCTGGTTGATCTGCTCCTCGGTCAAGCCGACGGCATAGAGAAAGGCGCGGTGCGGCGCTCGCTCGGGGCCGATCGTGACGTGCCGGCTCGGCAGCCGCGATTTATCGAAACTTGGTCGGCGGGCGTCGTCGGGCATTTGTCGTCTCCCCGGAATGATCGGCTGTGGTGATCGGCTCTGGCGGCGGCCAACCTAGCGGCCGCAACGAGCGCGATCAATGCCGCGAGCGCGACGCCGCTATCGCTGTTCGGTTTGGCGCCGGCGCTGCCGGACCGGACCTAGCCGCGCTTGCCGCCAAAGCAATGCTCCGGGCCTGGAAAGCGGCGGGCGCGGACATCGCTGGCGTAGCTCTCGGCGGCGGCCGAGATCAGCGGCGCCAGTTCGGCATAGCGCTTGACAAAGCGCGGCGTGAAATCGGTGAAGACACCGAGCACATCGTCGATCACCAGGATCTGGCCGTCGCAGGCGGGCGATGCGCCGATGCCGATCGTCGGCACCGGGACCGCTGCGGTGACCGCCCGCGCCACGCTCTCGATCGTGCCCTCGATGACGATCGCGAAGGCGCCGGCCGCGGCGATCGCGGCGGCATCGGCGGCGACCTGTCCGGCCTGCTCCTCGCCGCGCCCCTGCACCTTGAACCCGCCGGCCGCATTGACCGATTGCGGCATCAGCCCGACATGCCCCATCACCGGCACGCCGCGCCGCGCGAGAAAGCGCACGGTTTCGGCCATCTCTTCGCCGCCTTCGAGCTTGACCGCGGCGCAGCCGGTCTCAGCCATGATCCGCGCCGCGCTACGAAACGCCTGCTCGGGTGATTCCTGGTAGCCGCCGAACGGCAGATCGACGACGACCAGCGCCTGCCGGGTGGCGCGCATGACTGCGGCACCGTGCGCGATCATCATCTCGAGCGTCACCGGCAGGGTGCTGTCGAAGCCGTAGACCACCATGCCGAGTGAATCCCCGACCAGCAGGAAATCGGCATGCGGATCGAGCAGGCGGGCGATCGGCGCGGTATAGGCAGTGAGCCCGACGATCGGCTGCTGCGCGCCCTTGGCCAGATCGCCGATCGCGCGCCGCCTGGTGCGGGCGGAACTGTCGGTCTGTGCGCTCATGACGACCTCCTTCGCCCCATCTGTTCGCCCCCCGTCTCTTCGCCTCGATGTCAACACCGCGAACCACGGGGTACACTCCTGTGAGCCTGGGGGCCAACGATGAATGATACGATCGATGTTGCAAATCTGGCGAGCCTCGGAGCGATCGGGCAGCCGCTGCGACGCAAGGAGGATCAGCGCCTCCTGACCGGGCAGGGCCGGTTCAGCGACGATTTCGCGCTGCCCGGACAGGGTTATGCGGCGGTCGTCCGCTCGCCCCATCCGCATGCCCGGATCACCCGGATCGACACCGGACGGGCGGCGGCGATGCCAGGGGTGCTGGGTGTCTTTACCGGCGAAGACTGCCGCGCCGATGGCCTCGCCTCGATCCCGCACAACCCGGTGCCGCAGACCCGCTACGACATGAAGCTGACCGGCCCCGGCGGCGGTGCGATCTTTATCGGCCCGCAGCTGCTGTTGCCGGCCGACAAGGTGCGCCATGTCGGAGAGGCGGTGGCGATGGTCGTCGCCGAAACCGCGGAACAGGCCCAGGATGCGGCCGAGGCGGTCGTCGTCGAATACGAGGAATTGCCCTCGGTGGCACAGATCCCGGACGCGTTGCGGCCGGGCGCGCCGACATTGTGGGACGAGGTGCCGGACAACGTGTTGGTCGACACGATGTTCGGCGACCCGGCCGCGACCGAGCGCGCCTTTGCCGGTGCCGCGCACATCGTCGCGATGGAGTTTCACATCGGCCGGGTGACCGGGGTGCCGATCGAGCCGCGCGCCGCCCTCGGCCAGTGGGATGCAACCACCGGCCGCCATACCTTGTGGGCCGGCAGCGGTGGGGCGGTGCGGCAGAAGACGGAGCTCGCTGTCGTGCTCGGCGTGCCGCCCGAACGGGTGCGGGTCGTGTCGCAGGATGTCGGCGGCAATTTCGGCACGCGCAACCGGCTCTATGTCGAATCGGCGCTGGTCGTCTGGGCCGCACGCCGGCTCGGCCGCCCGGTCAAATACACCGCGACCCGGTCGGAGGTGTTTCTGAGCGACTACCAGGGGCGCGACCTGTTGACCCGGGTGGCGCTGGCGCTGGCTGCCGATGGCCGGTTTCTCGGCCTGCGCGCTGACAACATCAGCAATGTCGGCGCCCGTTGCGCCTCTCTGTCGCCGCTTGGCAAAGGCTCGGCGCTGGTCACCGGCTCCTACCACATCCCGGCGGCGAGCCTGCGCTCGCGTGCGGTGTTCACCAACACGATGCCGACCAACGCCTATCGCAGCTCCGGCCGGCCCGAGGTCACCTATGCGATCGAGCGGCTGATCGACGAGGCGGCGCGCCGGCTCGGCATCGACCGGGTGGCGCTGCGCCGCAAAAACCTCGTCGCCCCGCAGGCGATGCCCTACGCCAATGCGGTCGGCGCCCGCTACGACAGCGGCACCTACGAGGCGAACATGGAGCTGGCGATGCGGCTCGCCGATTGGGACGGGTTTGCCGCACGCCGGACGGCAGCGGAGGCGCGCGGCAAGCTCTTGGGTCTGGGGCTCGCCAATTATGTCGAATCCTCGATCGGCGCGCCGCGCGAGCGCAGCCAGATCCGGGTGACGCCGCACGGCCGGGTCGAGGTCGTGATCGGCACCGGGCCGAGCGGGCAGGGCCACGAAACCAGTTTCGCGCAGGTGGTCGGCGCATTGCTCGCAGTGCCGGTCGCGGCCATCGACGTCATCATGGGCGACACCGATATCGTCAGCCTCGGCGGCGGCTCGCATTCGGGCCGCTCGATGCGCCACTCGGCGACGCTGTTCGCGATGGCCGCACCCGAATTGATCGCCAAGGGCAAGGCGGTGGCGGCCCGCCTGCTCGACACCGACGTCGATCAGGTCAGCTTTGCCGATGGCCGGTTTTTGGTGCCGCGCAGCAACCGCAGCTTCGATTTTCTCGAACTGGCAAAGGAGGGCGCGCGGCTGGGTGCGGCGGGCGAGATCGCGGTCACGACCGACAACGAGATGCACGATCCGGTGTTTCCGAACGGCTGTGCCGTCTGCGAGGTCGAGGTCGATCCCGAGACCGGCCTGGTCGAGATCACCCGATACTCGGTGGTCGATGATGTCGGGCGCTGCATCAACCCCTTGATCGTGCATGGCCAGACCCATGGCGGTGCGGCGCAAGGGATCGGCGAGGCGATGTGGGAGGAATGCGCGATCGATCCGGTTTCGGGCCAGCCTTTGTCCGGCTCGTTCATGGATTACGGCATGCCGCGCTCGGACAACCTGCCGTCCTTCACCAGCCGGATCGTCGAGGTGCTGTCGCCGACCAATCCGTTCGGTATCAAGGCCGGCGGCGAGGGCGGCACCACCCCGGCGCTGGCTGTCGTGATCAGCGCGATCCTTGATGCGCTGGCCCCGCTCGGCGTGCGCGATCTGTCGATGCCGGCGACGCCGCTCAAGGTGTGGCAGGCGATCCGGGCGGCCCAGCAACGAACGCCGTAGTCGCCGCCGTGAGCGTACCGGCCGGGGTCCCAACACGCGAGCAGGATCGTGGATTCATGGTAAACGCGGCGGGTTAAGCACGAATCCGGGCAGCAATTTCGCTGATAATCGGTAAGATTGTGTAGAGATCATCGTCTCTACCTGAGGCCGCAGCCGGCCCATCGACGCGGTTCGGCAACGCCTGTCAGCGCGGATTCCATGCCCTTCGATTGCTTTGCCGCGATGCGCCGGATTGCCCGGCAGCTCCATCACCGCCGGCGCTTCGCGCCCCATCACGGGCGGTTCCACCGCGGGCTCTGGCGCGTCGCGCGCCGGGTCCGACACCGCGTGTGGCCGCATGTCGCAGCACCGCCGCGACTGATGCTCGCGACAAAGGCGTGCGTCGCTACCGGGATCGTCGGGATCGGTGCTGCCGGCATTGTTGCCGGCGCCCTCGCCATCGGCCCGGCCGGCAGCATCACGCCCGATCCCTCGCTCACTGCGGCCGTGCTCGCCGATGCGGGTGAGGCCGGTGCGGGTGGCGCCGGTGCGGGTGGTGGCATCGCCGGCCCGGCTGCCTCGCGCGCTCCCGCAGCCGGCATCGGTGTTTCAGACCCGTCGCTGTCGTTCGACCTCGACGGCCCCGATAGTCCGCCCGCTTTTTCAACGATCCCGGATGATCCGGTGCCGCCAGTACCGTTCAGCCCGGCTGGGCCGGGCGGACCCGACGACCCGCCGGACCCGCACGCTCCGTCGGTCCCGCCTAACCCGCCGGCGCGGGTCCCGGAGCCGTCGAGTGCGGCGATCCTCGGGGTGGCGCTGCTCGGTTTGTTGCTGTGCGACCGGGCTGTGGCGGCCGGCTGCCACAGCCCGGTTCAGTCCTCCGCCGCTGTCGCGGTCCGGCCGGGCCGGGGTGCCGCGGCGCGGCGCAGCCGGTCGTTGATCGCCCGGCCGAGGCCGTGATCGGGGATCGGCATCACCGCGATACCGGTGAAATCGGGCCGATCGAGCCGGCGCAGCATCGTGAACAGATTGGCGGCAGCCTCGGCTAGATCCCCGGAGCGGCTGAGCCACAGCATGGCGCTGCCGCCCGGCGGCGCGTCGCGGCCGAACGCGAGCAGCGCCTCGCCCGGCTGGACCTCGTGCGCATCGAGGCGCAGCGGCAGGCCCGGCGCGTAATGGCTGGCGAGCAGACCGGGCGAGCGCAGCGGGCCAGCCGTGGCGAGGCCGGCTGTGTCAAGGCCGGCTGTGTCAAGGCCAGCTGTGGCGAGGCCGGCTGTGGCGAGGCCGGCTGTGGCGGTCGTGATCGGGCCGACCAACGCGCTCAGCTGTTCGAGAACCACACCGCCGGGCCGCAGCAGGATGGGCGGTGTGCCTGACAGATCGAGAACGGTCGACTCGACGCCGACCGGGCAGGTCCCGCCATCGAGGATCAGCGCGACACGGTCACCGAGTTCGGCGGCCACATGCGCCGCCTCGGTCGGGCTGATCCGCCCCGACCGGTTGGCCGAGGGTGCGGCGATCGGCCTGCCGGCCGCTTCCAGCACGGCCTGCGCCACCGGATGTGCCGGGACGCGGACCGCCACCGTGTCGAGCCCGGCAGAGGCCAGCAAGGACACCCCGCTGTGCCGGCGCCGCGGCAGCACCAGGGTCAGCGGCCCCGGCCAGAAGCGCGCGGCCAGATCGCGGGCCCGGCTGTCGAACCCGGCGATCGCGGCGGCTTCGGCCAGACCCGCGACATGCACGATCAGCGGGTTGAAGCGCGGGCGGCCCTTGGCGGCGAAGATCGCGGCCACCGCGCGCTCGTCGGTCGCGTCGGCGCCGAGCCCGTAGACCGTCTCGGTCGGAATCGCGACAAGGCCGCCGGCGCGCAGCAATTCCGCGGCCCGCGCGATCGATGCGGCATCGGCTGGGGCAATCCTGGCTGGCACAGAGCGCATCCTCGCTCGCACATCGCGGCCGCGACAACCCCGGATGTGGACAAAGCCCGAGCCTGGGACAAAGCCCGGAAGTGGAGAAGCCTGAACCGGAGCGGTGGGGATTGACATTGCCGCACTGCACCCCAGTTTTCAATCATTCTAATAAAAGCCGGTCTCTTGTGGCCGTGGAGAGCAGGATGGACTCGAAGACCAAGCCGACGACCGCCACCGGCATCCCGGTCGGCGACAACGAGACATCCTGACCGGACCCGTCTGAGACGTTCTGGTTGACCCTATGCGCAAAACACCGAACACGATCGGAGCGACCATGCCAGATGAAAGCAAGTGTCCGTTCACGGGTGCTACCCGCGCACACACGAACCGTGACTGGTGGCCTAAGCAGCTGGACCTCCACATTCTCCACCAGCACGCCAACCTGTCCAGTCCGATGGGCGAGGGGTTCGACTACGCCAGGGAATTCGCAAGCCTCGACTTGAAGGCGGTGATCAAGGACTTGCATGCCTTGATGACCCATTCGCAGGATTGGTGGCCAGCCGATTTCGGCCACTATGGCGGGCTGTTCATCCGGATGGCGTGGCACCTCGCCGGCACCTACCGCATCGGCGACGGCCGCGGCGGCGCCGGAGCCGGCCAGCAGCGCTTTGCGCCCCTCAACAGCTGGCCGGACAACGCGAACCTCGACAAGGCGCGCCGGCTGTTGTGGCCGATCAAGCAGAAATACGGCCGGAAAATCTCCTGGTCGGACCTGATGATTCTCGCGGGCAATGTCGCCTTCGAATCGATGGGCTTCAAGACCTTCGGTTTCGGCGGCGGGCGCGCCGAGGTGTGGGAGCCCGACGAGTCGATCTATTGGGGCCCCGAAGGCAAGTGGCTGGAGGACGAGCGCCACACCGGCGACCGGGATCTGCAGAACCCTCTCGCCGCGGTGCAGATGGGCCTCATCTACGTCAATCCGGAAGGGCCGAACGGCAAACCGGATCCGCTCGCGGCGGCGCGGGACATTCGGGAAACCTTCCGCCGCATGGCGATGAACGACGAGGAAACGGTGGCGCTGATTGCCGGCGGCCACACCTTTGGCAAAACCCATGGTGCCGGCGATGCGTCGCTGTTGGGCCCGGCGCCGGAGGCCGCGCCGATCGAGGAGCTGGGTCTCGGGTGGAACAGCAAATTCGGCACCGGCAAAGGGGCTGACGCGATCACCGGCGGCCCGGAAGTCATCTGGAGCGAGACGCCGACGAGCTGGAGCAACAACTTCTTCCGGAACCTGTTCGGCTACGAATGGGAACTGACCAAGAGCCCGGCCGGAGCCTGGCAGTTTCAGGCGAAAGGGGCTGCCGCAACGATCCCGGATGCCTACGACCCGGCGAAGCGGCACGTGCCGACCATGCTGGTCACCGACCTCGCCTTGCGGGTCGATCCGGTCTACGCGAAGATTTCGCGGCGATTCTACCAGAATCCGGAAAAGTTCGCAGACGCGTTCGCCCGGGCGTGGTTCAAGCTGACGCATCGCGACCTGGGCCCGAAGGTGCGCTATCTCGGCCCGCTCGTTCCAACCGAGACGCTGATCTGGCAGGACCCGATCCCCGCAGTCGATCATCCGCTGATCGGGGAAGAGGACGTTGCCGCGTTGAAGGCGACAATTCTCGCCTCCGGCCTGTCGGTGTCCCAGCTGGTGTCGACGGCTTGGGCGGCGGCATCGACGTTCCGCGGCTCCGACAAGCGCGGCGGCGCCAACGGCGCGCGCATTCGCTTGGCACCGCAGAAGGATTGGGACGTCAACCAGCCGGCGCAGCTGCGGGAGGTGCTTCACACCCTCGAAGCAATCCAGAGGGACTTCAATGCGTCGCGATCCGGCGGGAAAAAGGTCTCGCTCGCCGACCTGATCGTTCTTGGCGGCGGGGCGGCGATCGAGAAAGCCGCGAAGGCCGCCGGGCACGATGTGACCGTCCCGTTCGCACCGGGGCGCATGGACGCCTCGCAGGACGAAACCGACGTCGTGTCTTTCGCGCCGCTCGAACCGACCGCGGACGGGTTCCGCAACTATCTCCGCGGTGAGCAACGCTTGTCGCCCGAAGGGCTGTTGGTGGATCGGGCGCAATTGCTGACCTTGACGGCACCCGAGATGACGGTCCTCCTCGGCGGGCTGCGGGTTCTCGGCGCAAATGCCGGGCGGTCGCCGTATGGCGTCTTCACCAGGCGGCCGGAGACGCTGACGAACGACTTCTTCGTCAATCTCCTTGACATGAGCACTGAATGGCAGCCGTCTGCCGGCGCTGAAGGCGTGTATGAAGGGCGCGACCGGAAGACGAACGAGGTCAAGTGGACCGGGACCCGCGTCGACCTGATCTTTGGTTCGCACTCGCAGCTGCGCGCCCTCGCGGAAGTCTACGCAAGCGCCGACTCGAAAGAGAAGTTTGTGAAAGACTTCGTGGCGGCGTGGACCAAGGTGATGAACCTCGATCGCTTCGAGATCGCCTGAATCGCTGCGCGGCGGGCCACCGGAGTCGATGCCGCTGCGCCGATAGATGCCGCTGTGGTCGTGACGAGCGACCCAGCGGCAATCTGCGCTAGCGCCACAGCCGCCGGCTCGCCAATGCCGCACCCTCCGCCAATGCTTCGAGCTTGGCCCAGGCGATCTGCGGATGGACGCGGCCGCCGAGCCCGCAATCGGTGGACGCGACGACCCGCTCGCGCCCGACCAGCTCGGCAAAGCGCAGGATGCGGTCGGCGACCAGCTCCGGATGCTCGACGACGTTGGTGGCGTGGCTGACGACGCCCGGCAGGATGATCTTGCCGTCGGGCAGCTTCACGTCCCGCCACACCGTCCATTCGTGCTCGTGCCGGACATTGCCGGCTTCGAACGAATAGGCGCCGGCATTGACCGCCAGCATCACCCCGACGATGTCGCGCAGCGCGATGTCGGTCGTGTGCGGGCCGTGCCAGCTGCCCCAGCACAGATGGTAGCGAATGCGCTCCGGCGGCAGACCGCGCAATGCGTGGTTCAGCGCCTCGATCCGCACCATCGTGAATTTCTTGTAATCTTCGAGCGGCGGCTCGGGGGTGATCATGTCCCAGCCGGTCGCGGTTGAAGGATCATCGAGCTGCAGCACGAGCCCGGCATCGATGATCGCCTTGTACTCCTCGCGCATCGCCTCGGCGCAATCGTAAAGGAACTCTTCATCCTTCTGGTAATAGACGTTGCCAAAACGGTAGGCGGTGCCGGGGGCGACTGCAGTCATAAAGCCTTCGTCAATGCCGGCGGCGGCGAGTGCCGCCTTGAAGTTGGCGATGTCGATCGCCACCGCCTCCTGGCCGATATAGGTCAATTTGCCGGTGCAGACCGGCCCGGTCGAGGGCCGCGGGCCCATCCACACACCGGAGTCGCGGTCGGCATAGGCCGCGGCAAAGCGCTGCCGGTCGCGCCGATCGTCCTGGCTGGTGAGCACGATCTCGCCCGGCCGCGAGCGCCTGGGTGTGCGGCCATAGGCGCCGGGTGCGCCGAATTCGAGCCCGCCGAGGCGGTGAAAGACATAGCTCCACCACGCGCCGTAATTGACCGGGTGCGCCATCGCCTTGCCGAATTCGCCATCGCCGGGCACGTCGATGCCGAGCTCCTGCTGGTGGCGCACGACATCGGCCACCGCGGCTCGCAGCGTGTCCTGGAACCCGGCCTCGTCGATCGCCTCACCGGCTTCGCGCGCACGGTTCACCGCGATCAGCGCGTCCGGCCGCGGCAGGCTGCCGACATGCGAGGCCAGGATGCGCTCGGTGCTGGTTCTCATGATCTGTCGCCCCACAATTGCTTGCTGGCGAGGGCCGCACCTTGCGCCAGCGCTTCGAGCTTGGCCCAGGCGATATCGGGATGGACCCGGCCGCCGAGCCC
>Ga0335075_10002249_pt1 | contig 31245 bp, 29 predicted proteins | sample Lox_Sample_24_FD_206723 | JGI IMG/M metagenome (GOLD analysis project Ga0335075, IMG submission 206723) | Soil microbial communities from Loxahatchee National Wildlife Refuge, Florida, United States - Lox_Sample_2.4 | ecosystem: Environmental > Terrestrial > Soil > Wetlands | place: USA...
CGGATTGGAGAACTGGTCGGGCAGATAGTGGTCGGGCTGGCCGGCCAGCTCACGAGCAGCGGCCACCGCCTCGTTCATGCCGCCCATCGACTCCGTTATGCGCACGCGCGCGCCGAACAGCGCGAGCAACGCCTCCCGCTCCCGAGACATCCCTTGCGGCAGCGTCAGCACCAACTCGTACCCGCGCGCCGCGCACACCAGCGCGAGCGCGATCCCGGTGTTGCCCGAGGTCGCCTCCACGATCGTCGTGCGCCCGGGCTCGATCAGCCCGTCGGCCTCGGCTGCCTCGATCATCGCCACACCGATCCGGTCCTTGACCGAGCCGCCGGGGTTGCGCGACTCGAGCTTGGCGTACAGCTCCACCCCGCGCGCCACCGCCTGCTCATCCAGCAGCCGCGGCAGGCCCACCAGCGGCGTGTCGCCGACCAGCTCAGCAATGTCGATCGGGATTTGGGGCATACGATCACGACAATAGTGGCCCGCATCGCAGCGGGCATGGCCGCAGCCCGGTTGGAAACCTTGCCGTGCACGGTTTGCCGGTGCACAGCCCGGCATGGGAGGGCGACCCTAAGATGCAACTATGCGCGTTACGGTCACCGGGGCGAGCGGGCTGATCGGCGGCGGGCTGATCGCCGCGTTGCTCGCTCGTGGCGAGGAGGTGACCGTGCTCAGCCGCGACCCCGACCGCGTAAGCTCGCGCCTGCCGGCCGGCGTGCAGGCGCAGCGCTGGGAGCCGCTGTCAGAACCGGCCCCCACGGTGGCGCTGCAGGGACGCCACGCGGTCGTGCACCTCGCCGGGGAGCCCGTCGCCCAGCGCTGGAGCGAGCGGGCCCGGCAGGCGATCCGCGACAGTCGCATCTTAGGCACGCGCAACCTCGTGGCCGGACTGAGCGCGCTCGCCCCCGACGCGCGTCCGCGCGTGCTGGTCAGCTCCTCGGCCATCGGCTACTACGGCACCACCCACGGGGCCGAGCCGATCGACGAGGAGGCCCCGCCCGGCGATGACTTTCTCGCACAGGTGTGCGCCGCCTGGGAGGCCGAGGCCCGTGCGGCCGAGGCGGCCGATCTGGGGGTGCGCACGGTCCAGGTCCGCACCGGGGTCGTACTCGATCGCGCCGGAGGAGCGCTCGCGAAGATGCTGCCTGCGTTTCGCCTGGGGATCGGTGGGCCGGTCGCCGGCGGGCGCCAGTACGTGGCCTGGATCCATCGCGACGATGTCCTTGGCATGATGCTCGCCGCGCTCGCAGACGAGCGCTTCACCGGCCCAATCAACGCGTCCGCCCCCGAGCCGGTCACCAACCGCGAGTTCTCTCATGCGCTTGGACGCGCCCTACACCGCCCCGCCTTCATGCCCGTCCCCGGGGCCGCCTTACGTGTCCTCTACGGCGACATGGCCGAGATCGTCACCACGGGAGTCCGCGCGGTCCCCGCCCGCGCCCTGGTGCTCGGTTACGAGTTCGCCCACCCGCGCCTGGACGAGGCGCTGCGCGCGGCGCTCGGGTAGCGCTCGCGGGGCTCAGCGCACATCCAGCTCGCGCCAGAACGCGGGCTTGCCGTCGACCACCCGATCCACGCCGTAGCTCGACAGCGTCGTTTCGCCGTCGGGTTCGATCGCGTAGCGGCCGATCACCGAGTTGCGTTCGGGCGCAGCGAACAGCGCGTCGATCACGGACTGGCGGTCGTTGCCGTGCGATCCAGCGCGGCGGATCGCATCGAGCGCCGCGTTCATAGCCGCATACCCAAACAGCGCGTACGCTTCGGGCTGCTCCCCGAACCGGCGGCGGTAGGCGTTCAGCACCGGGCGGGCAACGGCCGGGTAGTAGCCGACGGGCAGCACCGGCGTGGTCAGCAACGTGCGCGCCGCGGGCCCCGCGCCGATTTCGGTCGTGAACGAGGCGTTGACCATCGTGCTCGGGCCGAGCAGCCACAGCCGTGGATCGGCGCTGTGCAGCTGCTGCCACAACGCGACCGTTTCCGGGGTGGTCCCGCCGGCGAAGAACACCGCCTGCGCGCCCGACTGCGCGACTTTGCCGGCCTCGCCGGTGAAGCTGGTCGTACCGGTCGTGTCGATGCTGTCATGCGCGGCCACCTCGATCCCAGCCGCTTCGGCGTCGGCCACGACCATCTGCGCGAGCGGCAACTCAAACGGGTCCTGGTCGTCGATCACATATACCTTGCTCACGCCCAGCGCACGCATCACCAGGATCTGGGCGCGCGCCTGAGCGCGATCGCCGGGCTGCAGGCGCGCGAAGTTGCGTTTGCCTGTCGGGTAGAACCGTTCGGGCTCGTCTTGCCCCGCATACAGCGAGGAGGTCAACCCGCCGTAGGGGCTGCTCGGGCTGATCTGCACGATGCCGGCGGCGTTGATCAGCGGCAGCGAGATCGCGGTCGCCGCCGAGTTGTAGTCGCCGAGATAGGCGATCGTCGAGGGATCGTTGGCGGCGGTCTTGGCGTTGGCCGCGGTCACGCTCGGATCCCATTCGCCCGTCGTGGTGTTCGAGTCGTCCTGGGAGTCGTAGCTGACCTTGAACTGACCGACGTGCCCGCCCGCCCGGTACAGCGCCAGCTTCTCGCCGTTGACGATCTGTTGGGAGACTCCGCCCGAAGGTCCCTGCAACGGCAGGCTCGAGTAGATCGTCAGCTGGTTGCCGGTAGCGCTGGCGACACCCGACACGCTCCCGCAACCGCTGGCCAGCGCCACCAGCACAGCGCACGCGGCGAGCATGCTCGCCGCTTGGCAGAACCGGCGCGCGGCCACGATGCGCTCAGTCGCTGCGACGGCCGGGCAGGTAGCCGCTGAGGATCTTTACCGTCGCGCCCACCACGATGATCAGCGTGGCGAGCATGAACGCGTCAAACCCCTTGGCGCCGAGCGCCCACAGCACGATCCAGACCATCAGGCCGGCGGTTACGGTCATGACCAATCCCATGTCGGCAGGCATCCTATCGGAGGGCGATGCGGATGGTCGTAGCACCTCTCACGGTCTGAGCTGAGTTGAGTCGCCGGGTCTGAGCTGAGTCGCCGCCCCAGAGCCAGGCCCCAGTCCTACGGCGCGCTCGTCTCAGCGCCTGAGACCGGCCGCCAGCTCTGCCACCGCCGCACCGACCGCCACTGCGGGATCCTCCCCGGCCGCCAGCGCCTCGCCGGCGGCGCGCACCAGCCGTGTGCCCACGATCACACCGTCCGCGCCCGCATCGGCCGCCATCCGGGCCTGCTCGGGCGTACCGATCCCGAATCCGAGCGCCACCGGCGCTTCGGTGCTCGCCTTGGCTGCAGCGAGGATCTCGGCGAAGCGATCGGACAGCGCCGCCCGCTCGCCGGTGGTGCCCACCACCGACACCGCGTACACGAACCCCTGCGCCTGCGCCCCGATCGCCGCCATCCGCTCGGGTGGGGTCGTGGGCGCGATCAACGGCACGAGCGCGAGCCCGTGCACCGTGCACGCCTCGCCGATCTGCGGCGACTCCTCCAGCGGCAGATCCGGCACGATCAGCCCACACACCCCGGCGCGCTTTAGCCGTGCCACGAATGCATCTGCGCCCGGGGCCAGCACCATGTTGGCGTAGCCCATCAACACCACCGGCACGCTCGCTGCCAATCCACGCGCCACCTCCAGCACGCCGGCCACGTTCGCGCCCGCCTCCAGCGCCCGGGTACCCGCGGCGTGTATCACCGGCCCGTCGGCGAGCGGATCGGAGTAGGGCAGGCCCAGCTCCAGCATGTCCGCGCCGGCATGCACGCAGGCTTCGCCGATGCGCAGGGAATCTTCGAGCGTGGGGTACCCGCCCATCAGATAGGGCATCAATGCGGCACGACCATCCGTGCGCGCGTGGGCGAACACGTCGGCGATGCGCTGCACGCCGGTCTGCACCTGCTGACTGCTCACTGCTCGGCGCCGCCCGCCTCGCCAGACTCGCCTATGCCACCCGCCCCGCCCGCGCCACCGGCGCCCAGCACCTCGGCCAGGTCCTTGTCGCCGCGCCCGGACAGGCATACCAGGTCGAGTTCGCCGTCATTCTGGGCGAGCGTCCACGCGATCGCGTGCGCGCTCTCCAGCGCCGGGATGATGCCCTCCAGGCGCGCCAGCTCTCCAAACGCGGCCAGCGCCTGTGCGTCGGTGACCGCCTCATACCGCGCACGGCCGCTATCGCGCAGGTACGCGTGCTGCGGCCCGGTGCCGGGGTAGTCGAGACCCGCCGAGATCGAGTGGGCTTGCACGATCTGGCCCTCCTCGTCCTGCATCACCGCCGAGCGCGCGCCGTGCAACACGCCCGCGCGCCCGCCCACGGTCAGCGGCGCGCCGTGGCGCGGCGTGTCGATGCCCTCGCCCCCGGCCTCCACCCCGATCAACTGCACGCCCTGGTCTGCGATAAAAGCGCTGAAAGTGCCGATTGCGTTGGAGCCACCGCCGACGCACGCGATCACACGCTCTGGCAGGCGTCCCTCGCGCTCGAGGATCTGCGCGCGGGCCTCCTGCCCGATCACCCGCTGCAACTCGCGCACCATCGCCGGATACGGCGCCGGGCCGACCGCCGAGCCGATCACGTAATGGGTGTCGCCGACGTTTTCCACCCAGTCGCGGATCGCCGCCGAGGTCGCCTCCTTCAGCGTCCGCGCGCCGGCGCCCACCGGCACGACGCGCGCGCCCAACAGCTCCATGCGCTGCACGTTCGGGTGCTGGCGGCGCGTGTCCTCTGCGCCCATGTACACCACGCACTCCAGGTCCAACAGCGCGCACACCGTCGCCGTGGCCACCCCGTGCTGACCGGCGCCGGTCTCGGCGATGATCCGCCGCTTGCCCATCCTCCTGGCCAGCAGCGCCTGCCCGAGCGCGTTGTTGAGCTTGTGCGAACCGGTGTGGTTGAGATCCTCGCGCTTGAGGTACACGCTGCGCCCGCAGCGCTGCGACAGCCGTCCGGCGCGATACAGCGGCGTCGGGCGCCCGCCGTAGTCGCGCAGCAACCCGTCGAGCTCCGTGCGATACGCGGGGTCCTCACGAGCCTCGATCCACGCCTGCTCGAGCTCGGACAGCGCCGGCATCAGCGTCTCGGGCACGTACTGCCCGCCGTAGGGACCGAACCGGTGCTCGACCGCGGGCGTGGGCGAGGGCATCTCGGTCGCGCTCATGCCGGGATCACGTCCGCCTGGGCGGTCGAGGTCGCCACCGCCGCAAAGAACGCTCGCAGCTTGGCCTCGTCCTTGTGCCCGGGAGCACGCTCGGTGGCGCTGGCGGTGTCCACCGCATACGGGCGGACTCGCGCGATCGCCTCGGCGACGTTGTCTTGACCAAGACCGCCGCTGAGGATCAGCGGGATGCCCGAATGCCTGGCGGCGAGCAGCCCCCAGTCGAACGTCTCGCCCGTGCCGCCCCGCAAATGGCTCCCCGCCGCGGTACGCGCGCGCGCGTCGGCGAGGTGGTAGTCGACGTGATAGCGCTCGAGGTCTCTGACATCGCCCGCGCCGGCGATCTGGATCGCCTTGATCACACGCGCGCCCGTGCGGCGCGCCGCCTCGGCGCAGAACGACGGGCCCTCCTCGCCGTGCAACTGCAGCATCGTCAGTCCCAGCTCCTCGCTCGCGTGCGCGAGTTGGTCGAGAGTAGGGTCCACGAACACCCCGCACAGCTCGACGTCGCGGCGGCGCAGCGTGGTCGTGATCCGCAGGGCCTGCTCGGTCGAACATCTCCTGGGGCTGCCTTCATAGAAGACCATCCCGATCGCCCACGCCCCCAGCTCGGCCGCGAGCTCGGCGTCGTGCACGTCGGTGACGCCGCAGATCTTCACGCGTGTCGGAGTGTCTGACATGCCCCAACGGTAGCGACCGCCACCGCTCCCGGCACGCATGGCTGGTCCCGAGATGTTCCCGGCGGGCTCCGGGCGTCGCCTACCCTTCGGGCGTGTTGGGGTTGGGCACCGAGTTGGGACGCTGCCCGAGCGTGGCGTTGACGGTCTTGTGTTCCCAGCCGCCTTTGCCGTTGGGCACGACCAGGCCGATGCTGATCTGATCGCCCGCCTTCTTGGCTTCGATGTCGGAGGCCAGTTCTTCGGAGCTGTTGACCTGCTTGCCGTCGACCGAGACGATGATGTCCCCGCCGACGGTGATCTGGCCGTCTTCGGTGGTGGCGGTGCCGCCTTTGATTCCGGCCTTTTCGGCGGCCGTGCCCTTCTGCACGCTCTCCACGAGCACGCCGTGGGTGACCGGCAGGTTCAGCGCCGACAGGGAGCCATCGATCGTCAACGTGACCACACCGAGATAGGCGCCGCGGACGGTGCCGCCCTGCTCCAGCTCTGAGAGCTCGGACTTGGCGAGGTTGATCGGCACCGCGAACCCGATGCCGACGCTGCCGTCGCCCGAGCCGCCGGTCTCGATCTGAGAGTTGATGCCGATCACTTCGCCCTCGGCGTTCAGCAGCGGCCCGCCGGAGTTGCCGGGGTTGATCGGCGCGTCAGTCTGCAGCACGTTGTCGATCGTGAACCCGTTGGGCGCGGTGATCGTGCGCTGCAGCGCGGAGATCACGCCGGTGGTGAGGGTGCGTTCCAGGTCGAACGGGTTGCCGATCGCGAGTACGGGATCGCCCACCTGCACGGCGCTCGAGTTGCCCAGCGTCAGCGGGTGCAGCGTCAGGCCGTCGGTCGGAATGCGCAGGATCGCCAGGTCGTGCGAGGGGTCTTTGCCGACCACCTTGGCTTCGACGTTCTTGCCCTTTTCAAAGCTCACCTGCACCTTGACCGCGTTCTCCACGACGTGGTAGTTGGTGAGGATCGTGCCGTTGTTGTCGATCACTATGCCCGAGCCGGTGTCCACACCCTGGCGTTGCGTTTCGCCGCCGCCGAACAGGTTGAACGGGGAGGATTCGCCCTGCTGCACGACCGTCGAGGTGACGAACGCCACGCCGGGGGCATCCCGCACGTAGATGTCGTGCGGCGTCAGGCCCTTGGTCGTCTGCGAGGCGTTCGAGGGGGCGATCGGCGCCGCCGACTGGATCGTCGTGACGGTCTTGGACGAGCCGCCCAGATCGCCGGCGGCAGCGATCACGACCGCGACCAGGGCGCCGCCGATCAGGGCGGCCAGAAACGGGATGGCGAACTGGCGTTTCATCTGGGCAGCAGCATGACCATGAGCAATGAAGGCGATCTAAAGGGCGCCATCGGCCTGACTAAAACCTGTCGACGCCGCGGTCGGCGCCGCGCCCCCGACGCCGGCAGGATAGGACCTCAACCGGCGTAAGGCCTGCTCGGGATCTTGCGCTCGCATCAGCGACTCCCCCACCAGCACGGCCGCCACCCCCGCCTGCCCCAGTCGGGCGAGCTGCTCGGGCGTGCCAATGCCCGACTCCGAGACGACCGTGACGCCGGCCGGAATCTCCCGCAACAACGAGAACGTGCGCTCGATGTCCACGCTGAAATCGCGCAGGTCGCGGTTGTTGATCCCGATCAGCTCGGCGCCCGTGGCGAGGGCGAGGTCCAGCTCCGTGCGGTCGTGCGCCTCAACCAGCACGTCCATGCCCAGCTCGCGTGCCTGTGCGTGCAAAGCTCGCAGCTCGGGTGGCGCCAGCGCGGCGACGATCAGCAGCACCGCGTCGGCGCCCGCCAGTCGCGCCTCATACAGCTGGTAGGGGTCGACGATGAAATCCTTGCGCAGCACCGGCAGCGCACATGCGCCCCGGGCAGCCCGCAGATCGGCGAGCGATCCCGCGAAGTTGGCTTGCTCGGTCAGCACCGACAGCGCGCTCGCGCCCCCACGCTCGTATGCGCCCACGATCTCCGTCACCTCCGCACCCACGCGCAACTCGCCGGCCGAGGGCGAGCGGCGCTTGAACTCGGCGATTACCGCGATCTCGGGCTCGGGCCCGTGGATCAGCGCGTCGCGCAGCCCGCGGCTCGGGGAGGTCTCGGCCAGAGCCCGCTCACGCAGTTCCCCCTCGGGCAGCTCCCGCTTGCGCTGCGCAAGCTCCTCGCGAGTGGTGCGCAGGATCTCATCGAGCACGGTCATCCTACGGCCGTCTCCTGCGGCGCGTGCCTCACGCTGGCCGCCACGAACCGCTGCAGCGCGTCCGCCGCTTGGCCCCCGGCCAGTGCCTCGCGCGCGGCGCTCACGCCCTCGGCGATCGACTCCGCGCCGCCGCCCACGTAGATCGCCGCGCCCGCGTTGGCGATCGCCAGCTCGCTGTGCGGTCCCTGCTCGCCGGACAGGATCGCCCGCGTGACGGCCGCGTTCTGCTCGGGGCTGCCGCCGGCGAGCTCGGTCAGCGCGTGCTCGGCCTGCGCCCCTGGGCCCGCGAGCGCGGCCACGCCCATCTCCGCCGGCGTGAGTGTGTAGCGGCGCAACTCCTGACCCCGCACCTCGATCGCGTGCGTGGCGGCGGCGATCGAGATCTCATCCATCCCGTCCTCGCCACACACGACCAGCGCATGGTCGGCGCCCAGCCGCGCGAGCGCCCCGGCGATCGTGTCCGCAAACGCCCGGTCGGATACCCCGATCAGCTGTCGCCGCGCGCCCGCGGGGTTGGTGAGGGGGCCGAGAAAGTTGAAGATCGTGCGCACCGCCAGCTCGTGCCTTACCGGTATCACATAGCGCGTGGCCCGGTGGTGGGCGGGCGCGAACATGAACCCGAACCCGGCCTCGTCGATGCACGCCGCCACGCCTGTCGGGTCGAGATCGATGCGGGCGCCGAGCGCCTCCAGCAGATCGGCCGAGCCCGAGCGGCTCGTGGCCGAGCGGTTTCCGTGCTTGGCCACCGCGCAGCCCGCCCCGGCGGCGATCAGCGCGGCGGTGGTGGACACGTTGAATGTGCTGCGCCCGCCGCCGGTGCCGGCCGTGTCGAGCAGGTCGGTACGCTCGGTCGGCACGCGGGCGGACAGCTCGCGCATCGTGCGCGCCAGGCCGGTGAGCTCGTCGACCGTCTCGCCCTTGGTGCGCAGGGCGATGAGGAACCCTGCGATCTGGGTCTCGGACGCGTCGCCGTGCATGATCTCGGCGAGGACCTCGGCGGTCTCATCGGCGCTGAGGTCGCGCCGCTGGGCGAGCGCGTCGATCGCGCGCGTGAGGATCGGATTGGGCACCGGTGTCAGCCTCAGCCGCTCAGAAAGTTGGCCAGCATCCGTTTGCCCTCGACAGTGAGGACCGACTCGGGGTGAAACTGCACGCCCTCGGCCGGCAGCTCGCGATGGCGCAACCCCATGAGCACGCCCCCGCCGCGCGCGGACTCCTGCAGACACTCGGGCAGCTGAGCGTCGACAACGAGCGAGTGGTAGCGCCCGACCGTCAGCGGCGAGGGCAGGCCCTCGTAAATCGTACGCCCGTCGTGCTCAACCGTCGTGGCCTTGCCGTGCACAGGAGGGTTCAGCCTGACCCGTCCGCCGAACGCCTGCGCCATCGCCTGGTGGCCGAGACACACGCCGAGCGTCGGCACGCCCGCGGCAGGCATCTGCCTGGCCACCTCAACGGAGATGCCGGCCTCGTCAGGTGTGCACGGACCGGGTGAGATCACGCAGCGGTCGTAGCCGCGCTGCAACAGCTCATCGACGGTGGCGCGATCGTTGCGCACCGTCTCGACTTCGGCGTCCAGCTCGCCCAGGTACTGGACGAGGTTGTAGGTGAACGAGTCGTAGTTGTCGACTACCAGGACTTTCATCGCTTGGCTGTCGTTGTAGCGTGCGGGCGCGTCATAGATGGTGTGTGTGGGTGTGAAGGGGATGTGAAGGAGGGTTCTGTGGCTTATGCTTTTTCAAAAATGATAGCTATGGTATTGCCTTGTAATGTCGTGCGAGCAACCGCTCAACCCCAGTCCGCCTGCCGACACGCCAACTCGATCGCCCGCATCGCCGCCCGCGCCTTGGCGACCGACTCCTCGTACTCGTATTTCGGGTCCGCGTCCGCAACGGTTCCCCCACCGGCCTGGATGTGAGCGACACCGTCTGAGACGACGACAGTGCGGATGTGGATAGCCGTGTCCAGGTCGCCCGCGTAGCTGAGGTAGCCGACCGCCCCGCCGTAGCCACCGCGCTTGACCGGCTCGAGCTCGTCGATGATCTGCATCGCCCTGACCTTCGGCGCGCCCGACAGCGTGCCCGCCGGCAGCACCGAACGCAGCGCATCCATCGCGCCGATGCCCTCGCGCAACGTGCCCGACACCGAGGAGACGATATGCATCACATGGCTGTAGGACTCGATCTCCATCAACTCGTCCACCCGCACACTGCCGTACTCGCACACCCGCCCGAGGTCGTTGCGCCCGAGATCGACGAGCATCACGTGCTCGGCGCGCTCCTTCTGGTCGGCGAGCAGTTCCCCAGCGATGTGCCTGTCCTCCTCGGGGTTAGCTCCCCGCGGGCGCGTGCCGGCGATCGGCTTGGTGCTCACTCGCCGCCCGCTCACCGTCAGCAGCGGCTCGGGGCTGGCGCCCGCGATCTGCATCTTGCCGAAGTCCAGGTAGTACATGTAGGGGCTGGGGTTGACCGCGCGCAGGCCGCGGTAGATCGAGAACGCCTGCACCGGCACGCGCGCCGACCAGCGCTGGGAGGGAACGATCTGAAACGCGTCGCCGGCGTAGATGTACTGCACCGCCCGCCTGACCATCGCTTCGAACTGCTCCGGGGGCATGTTCGACTCAAACTCGGGCATCGCGCGGGACTCGCCGCCATCGCCGCCATCGCCGCCGCAACCACCATCGCCGCTGCCACCGCCGCCGCCGAGCGGCACCGGACCCGCCAGCGCGCATCGGATCTCCCCGATCGTGCGCCGCGCCTGCGCCCGGGCGAGCTCCGGATCGGGCTCCTGCTCGAGGTCGGCGTTCGCCAGGATCGTGATCGTGTGCTTGAGATGGTCGAACGCCACCAGCACGTCCGTCAACATCAGCGCCATGTCCGGCAGCCCCAGCGGATCGGGCGGCGGATCGCCCAGCGGCTCAACCGTGCGCACGAGGTCATAGCCGAAGTAGCCGACCGCCCCACCGGCAAACGGCGGGCGCTCGCCCTCTGTCGCTTCCACCGGCGCCTGGCTGTAACGGGCGGCGAACTCGGCCGCCAGCGCGTACGGGTCGCCGGGGTCGCCCAGCGACCAGCGCAACACCGCCCGGGGTCGCACGCCGATGAACGACCAGCGTCCCATGCGCTGGCCCTGCTCGGCGGACTCCAGCAAGAAGGCGGGCTGGTCGGGCGCGAGCGCGCGCAGCTTCAAGAACGCGGACACGGGCGTCTCGCAATCGGCGATGAACGTGTCGTACACCGGGATCAGGTTGTGCCGGCGCGCGGACTCGGACTCAGCGACGGCGGCCATCCAGCACCCGCTCGGCGTCGGCGAGCTCCCGTCCACGGCCGTGCACGAGCACGAGCAGGTGATACAGCAGGTCGGCGGCCTCTTCGTCCACGCGCTCGTCGGACTCCTCGCGCGCCGCGCGCGTGACCTCCTCGGCCTCCTCGCGCACCTTCGCGCCGGCCAGCTCCGGGTCTTCGAGCAGAGTGACAGTATAGGAGCCCACGGGACGCTCCGCCGCGCGCGCGCGCAGAGTGCGCTCGAGCTCGGGCAGCACTTCATACGGCGCGGCCTCACGATCAGCGGCGCCAGCGCCGGCGTCGCCGCCATCGCCACCGACCGCCGGCAGCTCCCCGCGGTGAAAGCACGTGCGCTCCCCGGTGTGACAGGCGGGACCGGCGGGCTCGACCAGCGCGAGCAGCGTGTCGCCGTCGCAGTCCAGTCGCAGCGCGTGGACCGTCTGCACGTTGCCGCTGGTTTCGCCCTTGTGCCAGGCCGCCTGGCGCGAGCGACTGTACAGGTGCAGCTCGCCCGTCTCACGCGTGCGCGCGAGCGCGAGCGCGTTCATGTAGGCGAGCATCAACACCTCGCCCGTGCGCCAATCCTGCACCACGCACGGCACCAGCCCGCGCTCGTCATAGACGACCTGCTCGTCGATCGGCTGCTGTAGCACCGGCATCTGTGGGATTGTAGGTCCATGGCCAGCCCACCATCTCCGCGCGCCCGCACCGGCTCACGGGGGCCGGCCGTCTCCTCGCCGGTCTCGCCGACGTTGCGCAGGCTGCTGGAGCGACGGCTGGTGATCGTCACCGGCAAGGGCGGAGTCGGCAAGACGACGGTCTCGGCCGCGCTCGCGCTGCTCGCCGCCGAACGCGGACTGCGCACGCTTGTGATCGAGCTGGGCGACCAGCGCCGTCTACCAGGGCTGTTCGCGAGAGGCCAAACCGGCAAGACGGCCGCGGCGCGAAACGGCGCCGGCGACCACGACCGCCGCGACGGCGAAAGCGCCGGGTCCAGTGAGCGGTCCGGTGGCGAGGTCGCGCTTGCACAGAACCTGTGGAGCGTGACCATAGATCGGGATCGCGCCACGCTGCAGTGGCTGCAGTCGCTCGGGGGACGCGTGCCCGGGCGCGTGCTGGCCGGCAGCGGCACGTTCCAGTACTTCGCCGCCGCCGCCCCGGGCGCGAGCGAGCTGGTGAGCATGATCAAGATCTCCGAGCTCGCCGCCGGCGAACGTTGGCGCAGGCGGTCCCGGCGGTATGACCTGGTCGTGCTCGACGCGCCTGCCACCGGACACGCGCTCGGCCTGTTGCAGGCTCCCTTCACGTTTGGCGCGATCGCTCGCGTCGGTCCGATCTTCAGCCAGGCCGAGCAGGTTCGCGAGCTGTTGCAAGACGCCGCCCGCACCGCCTATGTGGCCGTGACCCACGCGACCGAGATGGCCATCGGCGAGACGCTCGACCTGCGCGCCGGTCTGCGCTCGCGAATCGGGCGCGATCTGGACTGCGCGATCGTCAACGCCACGCTGCCTCGCCGCTTCGACGCCGACGAGCTGGCCCGATTGGATGGACTCGCTCGCGCCAGACCGGTCGTGCGCGCGGCGCAGACCGCGGCCCGCTCGATGCACGAACGCGCGCGCATCCAGCACAACCACATCGCCCGTGTGCGCCGCTCAGGGCTGTCGGTGCACACGCTGCCGTTCGTGTTCGCTCCCGTGCTCGAGCTGGACGCGATCGCGTCGTTGGCGCGCCGCCTGTCCGCATGGGCGTGAGCGCCCCCCGAGCATTTCAGATCGGTCAGGTGATCCCCAACCGGTCGAGCAGTCCTGCATCGCTGCGCCAATCACGCCGTACCCGTACCGTCAGGTCGAGGTGCACGCGTTCACCCAGCTCGCGTTCCAGCTCGGGACGTGCCGCGGTGCCGATCGCCTTGATCGTGCGCCCGCCCGCGCCCACGAGAATGCCGCGCTGAGAGGCGCTCTCGATCCATAGCAACGCCCGCACGCGCGCGAGCCCCGCACGCACGGGCTCGACCTCTTCGACGACGACCTCCAGCGCATGGGGCACCTCCTGGCGGGTGCGCCGGATCGCCGCCTCGCGGATGAGCTCGGCCAGCCGCAGCCACAACGGCTGGTCTGAGCGCGTGTCGGACCCGAACAGCAGCGGTCCTTCGGGCATCTGGGCGAGCAGATGCCCGACGAGCGCCTCCACGCCCTGCCCGGTGCGAGCGGAGATCGGAAATATCTCCGCGTCCAGACCCAGCTCGCTCGCCTGTTGCAGAGCCTGTGCCGTGCCCGCGCGGGTGAGACGATCGACCTTGTTGAGCGCGACCGTTCGCGGTAGGGGTGTCGCGGCGAGGGTCGCGGCGATGAAGCGGTCGCCGGGGCCTACACCCTGCTCGCCGTTGAGCAACAGCAGCGCCGCGTCGGCGCCCTCCAGCTCCTGGCGCACTCGCGCGGCCATCCGGGCCGTCAGCTCATCGCGGGGGCGCTGCACCCCGGGCAGGTCCACCAACACGAGCTGGGCGAACCCCCGCGTGCACACTCCGCGAATCGCCCGTCTTGTCGTTTGCGGACGGTCGGACACGATCGCGACCTTGCCGCCCACGATCGCGTTCACGAGCGTCGACTTGCCGGCATTGGGGCGCCCGGCGAGCGCGACATGTCCGCTGCGGCTCACCGCCTATCGCCGTCCCCGTACACATTTCCGGCCTTGTGCACATACCCATACCCATCCCCGTCCCCATCCTCGTCCCAGCCCCCGTCCCCGCCCAGCAGCTCTGCCTGCAGCGCGAGCATCTCGCCGTCGTCGGTCTCGTGGTCCATGCCCACCAGGTGCAGCACGCCGTGCACGATCGCCTCGCGCAGGTCGGCGGTGTGCTCGGGGCAGATCACGACGTCTCCCAACTCGCGTGGGATACCGTCATGCACGTGTCCGTAACGATCCCCATCACGAGCCGAGGTCCCGCCCGGAGCCGAACCCTCGTCCCAAACCAAAGCCCCGTCCTGCGCCGGGACTCCGTCGATTGGAAAGGACAGGACATCTGTCGGCGCGGGTTTGCCGCGGTGGATAGCGTTCAGCTCGGCGATGCGCCGCGCGTCCACGTATTCGATCGCCAGGTGGCCGTTCGCGATGCCGGCCGACCCGGCCGCCAGCCCGCACAGGCGCCGCACCTCCTCAGCGGGTGGCCCCTCGGGGACGAGCTCCCCGCCGAGAATCTCCACTTCAAGCATGCACGTCGTCTCGCCCAAATCCGATCGCCGGTCAGACCAGGTCGGGCTAGGCCCGGCGCCGCTCCGCGGCCGAGCGCAGCTCCGGGGTCTCGCGCTTTGCGTGCTCGTCGTAGGCCTCCACGATCCGTTGCACGAGCTTGTGCCTGACCACGTCCTCGCCGCCGAACCTGACGAACTCGATGCCCTCGACCGCAGACAGGACCTCGCTTACGGCGATTAGCCCCGACTGCTGCTCGCGTGGCAGATCGACCTGGGTGACATCGCCGGTGACGACCATGCGCGAACCGAACCCCAGGCGCGTGAGGAACATCTTCATCTGCTCGGGCGTCGTGTTCTGCGCCTCGTCGAGGATCACGAACGAGTCGTTCAGGGTGCGGCCGCGCATGTAGGCGAGCGGCGCGATCTCGATCACGCCCCGCTCGAGGTGCTGGCTGACCCGCTCGGGGTCGAGCATGTCGTGCAGGGCGTCGAACAGCGGGCGCAGGTAGGGGTCGACCTTCGCCATCATGTCGCCCGGCAAAAACCCCAGCCGCTCGCCGGCCTCCACCGCGGGGCGTGTCAGGATGATGCGGTTGACCTCGTGCCGGGACAGCGCCGCCGCGGCCATCGCGACCGCCAGAAACGTCTTGCCCGTCCCCGCCGGTCCGATCCCGAACGTGATCGTGCCACGGCGGATGCAGTCCACGTAACGCTTTTGGTTGACGGTCTTGGGCGCGATCTGACGGCTGCGATGACGCCACACCACGTCCTCCAGCACCTGGGCGGGAGACTCGTGCGCGTCCAGCGCGCCCGTCACCGCGGCGATCGTTCCCGGACCGATCTCATAGCCGCGGAGGATCAGGTCTGACAGCTCACTGACCACTCGCTGGCCGAGTTGCGTCTGCTCGGGCTCGCCATCCAGCGTGATCAGGTTGCCGCGCAGAAACACCTTGCACGGCAGGTGCTCCTCCAGGGCGCGCAGCACCGCGTCCTGACTGCCCGCCAGCTCAGTGGCGACGTCGCTCGGCAGCTCGATCTGGGTTCTCATCCGCTCCAGCCCGCGCGGGCCTCGCGCGCGGTTTCCAGGGCCGGGGGGATCGGCGGCGGGATCGCGCCGTGACTGACTCTCACCCTCATCCTCATCCGCTGAGCGCCGCCTTGACCATGCCCGACACGCGTCCGCCCTCAGCGCGGCCGTCGACCGCCGCCATCGCCGCGCCCATCGCCCTGCCCATGTCCTTGACCGACTCGGCGCCGCTGTCGCGCACTGCGCGGGCGACGATCTCGCTCAGCTCATCATCGGAGAGTTCCGCCGGCAGGTAGCCTGAGATCAGCCGCGCCTCGGCCTCCTCGCCGTCGGCGAGATCCTCGCGTCCGCCTTCGCGGTAGGCCTTGGCCGCCTCCAGCCGGCGCTTGCGCTCGCGCCTGAGCACCGCCAGCTCATCCTCGTTGCCCTCCTTGGCTGACTTCTGCAGCTCCGCGAGCACGAGTCGCAGCGCGCCCACGCGCTGTTTGTCTGCGGCGCGCATCGCCTCGCGCACGTCTTGCTGGATCGTCTCGGCTACCGCCATCTGCGATCAGGATACGCCGTCGCGGTGGGATTCATGTGTCGAACCCGTGCGTGGGCGTGCGTGGGGGCCCGCCCCATGGCCGACCGGCGATCTCATGCGGGCCGGCGAGCTCCCATCTACCCGCGCATGACGCCGTCACGTCCACCCACGCGCATCCGTGCAGTAGTTACTAGGGTGCCGTGCGTGAACGAGACCCTGTATGCCACCGCGCTCGCTCCGTTTCTGGCCGAGGTCGAGCGTCTGCGCCCACCCGATGCGGAAGTGATCGACGCGCATACCCATCTCGGTCTCGACGAGGACGGGCGCTCGCTGACGCTCGAGCAGTTGCTTGCACAGCTCGACGCCGCGGGCGCGCGCAGGGCGTGCGTGTTCCCGCTGCACGACCCCGAGCGCCGGCCCGCCTATACCGTTCCCAACGATCGCGTGCTCGGTTGGGCGGCCGACAGCGACGAGCGGCTCGTCCCGTTCTGCCGTCTGGACCCGGCGGACGACCCGATCGGCGAGGGCGAACGCTGCCTGTCCGCGGGCGCCCGTGGGATCAAGCTGCACCCGCGCGCGCAGGACTTCGTGTTCGACGGGCCGGAGATGCGTGCGATCTTCGCGCTCGCCGACAGCGCCCGCGTGCCGATCCTGATCCACGCCGGCCGTGGTCTGCCGCCGCTGGCCGACGGGCTGGCCGATCTGGCGCTCGGCCATCCCGATGTCGTGTTGATCCTCGCCCACGGCGCGATCTGCGACCAGGGCATCCTCACCTCGCGCCTGGCCGGCCATCCGGGCGTGCTATACGACATCTCCTGCTTCTTTCCGATCGACGTGATCGAGCTGTTCGCCCGCGCGCCCGCCGAGCGGATCGTGTTCGCCTCAGATCCTCCGTATGGCCTGCCGGCCACAACGCTGTACCTGGCGTTGCGCGTCGCCGCCCAGGCGGGGCTGGATGAGCGGGCGCTGCGCGCGATCCTCGGCGAGACGATGGCCAGGCTCATCGACGGTCGCGGCCTGCCACCGGTCTCTGCGCCGGTGCGCGGTCCCACGATCGCCCTGTCCGGGCGCCTGGCCCGTGTCTACGGGTATGCGAGCCTCGCGGGTCCGGCCCTGTTCGCGGGAATCCCCGAGCAGGCGCTGGCGATGCTCGAGATGGCCGTTGCGGCGTGCCGCGATCCCGAGCCGGGCGATGTCGGCGATGCGCTCGAGGTGGTCGGCGCGGCGCTGTCGGCCGCCGCCACGCTGCTCGCCGAACCCGACGGCGTGCGCGCCGCAATCGATCTGCTCTACCGGGCGATCGTCCGCGCCGCGACCGAGGTGCCCGACGTAGGCTGAGCCCAATCAGGTCCCGGCGTCCGGCGCCCGCAGCCAAACCGCGGCCCATTCCCCGTCGCGACGGCGATCGCGCTCGGTCATCCCCCACTCCCTTTCATACACGCTCACGATCTCGTCGACCTCGGTTGTGAGCAGGCCGCTGGCGATCAGATGCGCCGGCGCAGCCGGGAGTGCCGCCACCAGGTCGAGCAGCAGTGGGCGCAGCAGGTTCGCGACGATCGTGACCGGCTCATCCGGGGCCCCGGCAGGCCAGGGGACCGTTTCGCTGCGCACGTCCAGCCGCCGCAAATCGAGGACCACGCCGTTGACATCCGCGTTCCTGGCGCTGGCTCGCAGGCTCTCGGGATCGTGGTCCAATGCGATCACGGGTCCGTAGCCGAGCTTGGCCGCCGCGATCGCGAGCACTCCCGAGCCCGTGCCCACGTCCAGCAGCGCTTTGTCGTTAGGCGCGTTCGGAGTCGACCGCAGCTCCAGCAGCAGCTCCAGGCACAACCGGGTCGTGGCATGCGAGCCGGTGCCAAACGCCTGGCCGGGATCGATCACGATCTCGACCACCTCTTCCTCGGCGCCAGAGGACTCCCAGGGCGGGCGCACGTAGAGAGACGGGACAGCAGCGCCCGGAGCGGGCGACGCGATCAGGATCGGGCGGTGAAACCGCTTCCAGCGCTCATGCCAGTCCTCGGCCACCTCGCTGCTCGACACCTCGACCTGGATGCCACCCGCCGCCGCGCGCACGTCCGGAATCGCAGGCAGCTCACCCGGCGATCCGTACACCGCATACTCGACCCGGCCGTCCTCGAGTGCGACCTCTTCGACGCCGCCTGGAGCCAGCTCGAGCAGCTCGGCGAGCACGATCTCGGCGTCGGTGGCGCTGATCGCGTCGGTGGCGGCGGTCACGTCGGCCGCGTCAGTCGCGTCGGTGGCGGCGTCGGTGGTGGTGGCATCGATGGTGGTGGTGGTGGCGTCATCGTCAGCGGCGGCGTTATTGGTCGCGGCGGCGGCAGGGGACGCCACCCGTACAGCGAGGCGAATCACTGTGATGACGGGGCGTGCCCGCGAAGCGCCCGGCGGAGCTTTGAGAACATCGACTCCTCCGAGCGCATGTTCTCCTCGGTGAGCGTGTCCTGCAGGCGCGCGATCAGCTCGCGCTGCTCCTCGCTCAGCCGCCGCGGGACGACGACGTTCATCACGACCTTCAGATCCCCTCGCCGCCCGCCGCGCAACGATGGCATGCCCGCTCCGCGCAGCGAGATCACATCCCCGGGCTGGGTGCCCGCTGGCACCTGCACGTCGGTGTCTCCCTGCAGCGTCGGCGCCCTCAGCGTGCCGCCGAGCGCGGCCAGCGGCGCGGGTACGTCGATCGCGGTGATCAGATTCTCGCCTTCGCGCACGAACCGCTCGTCCTCGAGCACTCGCACCAGCACGTACAGGTCGCCGTCGGGAGCCCCCGCCTGACCCGCGTGACCGCGACCGGTGAGTCTGATGCGCTGGCCGTCGTCGATGCCCGCGGGCACATCGACTGAGAGCGTACGTTCGCCGGCGAGCCGCCCTCGACCATGGCACTGGGCGCAGGGCTCTGAGGCCACGCGACCGTCGCCGCGGCAGCGATCGCATTCCACCGTGCGCACCATCTGGCCGAGTGGCGTTCTCGCGATCGTCTGCAGCCGGCCACTGCCGCCGCACTGCTCGCACGTCTCGATCGGCGTTCCCGGCTCGGCGCCGTTGCCGTGACAGTGCTCGCAGCGCTCGATCGCCTCGTAGGAGACCTCGACCTGCGCTCCCTGCGCGGCCTGCGCCAGGTCGATCTCGACTGCCACAGCCATGTCTTCTCCGGGGATCGGGCCGCCGCGTCGCGCTCCACCCATGCCTGCGCCGAACGGGCTCGCGCCGCCGAAGAACGCGTCGAACAGATCGCTGAGCGAGCCGAACGCATCCACACCCGAGGCGTATCCGCCCGATCGCAAGCCCTCGTGACCGTAACGGTCATACGTCGCCCGCCGCCCCGAGTCCGACAGGATCTCATACGCCTGCGCGGCCTCCTTGAACTTCTCCTCGGCCTGCGGGTCGTGCGCGTTGACGTCGGGGTGCAGCTCACGCGCGAGCGCACGAAACGCCTTCTTGATCTGCTGCTCGGAGGCGTCGCGACCGACGCCCAGCACCTCATACGGATCGCGTGGCGTGGAGGTACGGCTCATCGTCTGGATCGCTCGTTCGGCTCGTGCTCATTGGGCTTGTGCCACTTCGACTCGTGCCCGTTCGACTCGCGCCCCTTCGATTCGTGCTCGTTCGGCTCGTACTCGTTGGGCTTGCGCCAGTTTGGCGTGCAGGCTGTGCTCATCGGTCCGCGTAAGCGCCCTCGACGAACCGCGACAGCTCGTGTGCGGCCTCCCGGACCGTGACGATCGCCTCGGCGTAGTCCATGCGCACCGGTCCGATCACCGACACCATCCCGAGCTTACGCTGGGCAACCCCGTAACCGGTCGCGACCAGTCCGAGCGTGCGCATCGCGGGCAGTTTGTTCTCGGCGCCGATGCGCACGTACACCCCGCGCTCGCCGAGCGCGGCGCGCAGGATCTGCAACAGCGCGACCCGCTGCTCGAGCAGCCCCATCAGCGCTTTGATCTGAGCCGCGTCCTCGATCGCGCCGGTCGAGAACAGGCGCGCGGTCCCCTCGACATACAGCGCGTCCTCGGCGTCGGTGTCGATCTCGCCGAACGCCGGCGCCAGCCGTGCGAGAAACCCGCACTCGGTGTCCGACAGGCTTGCGTCGGCGATGCGCTGATGCAACATGCGCGCGCCCAGGCCGATCCCGATCAGCCGCTCGTTCAGATACTCCCCCGCCCAACCGACCAGCCCGGGATCGACGGGACGCTCGAACGCGATCGCGGTCTTGGACACACCGCCGGTGGAGGTGATGATCACCACGACCACCATCTGCGGTTGCAGCGCGAGCACCTCGACGTGCCTGATGCTGGCGCCGCTCAGACCCGGCGCGGAGACGACCGCCAGCAGGTTGGTGACCTGCGAGAGCGTCTCGGTCGTGGCGCGCACCGCCTCCTCGACTTCGCGTTGCACGAGCGACAGCTCCAGTCGCGGCGCGCGACGGCGCGCGGGCTCGAGGCCCTGCCCGCAGGCGAGCATGCGATCGACCACATACCGCTGTCCCGCGTCGGTAGGCAGCCTGCCCGCAGAGACGTGCGGATGAGCCAGCAAGCCGTGCTCCTCTAGCAGCGCCAGCTCGCCCCGCACGGTCGACGCGCGGCAGTTCAGCTCGGGGTCGGCGGCGATCGTTTTGGAGGCCACCGGCTGGCCCGTGCGCCGGTAGTCCTCGACCACCTTGCGCAGGATCGTCTCCTGCCTGGCCGTCAATGTGTGCATCACGCCGCTGATTCTAGGTCGCGCCCGCGACGATCCCGCGCGCGGGGAGGTGACCTGGGCTCGGCAAGTACGACCCCCCGATCGGCAGCGCCGACTATCGTCCAAGTCCGGCTGCGCATCGATGGCGCTGTCGGCCCGGGGGCGGCCGGCCCGGCGCCGCCTACAGCTCCAGCTCGGCCTGCGCGTTGCGCACGATCTGGTTGCCCGCCTGCTCGGCCACGGTCTCGACGATCACGCGGCCGTCGCGCTGCTCGCGCACGGTGCCGGTCACGACCACCTCCTGTTCGGGAACGCCCATACCGCGGAACTGCACCGTCAAGCGCTTGAGGTGCTCGGGCCCGCCCGCCGCCTCGGTCTGCGCGCGCGCGACCTGGGCCATCGTCCACAGGCCGTGCAGGATCCGGCCGGGCAGGCCGACGGCTTTGGCGAACTCCTCGTCGATGTGGATCGGGTTGAAGTCGCCCGAGGCGCCCGCGTAACGCACGGTCAGATACTTGTCCGGGGTGACCCTGAGCTCGGGGATCTCGGCGCCAACTTGAAGATCGGCCATCTCACACTCCTCGCACGATGTTGGTCCAGGTTCCGCGGCACACCTGCTCGCCGCGCTGGTTGGTGGAGATCGACTCGAACACGTAGTAGCCGCGCCCGTCGGATTCGGAGATGTCCTTGACGCTGGCCGTGGTCGTGATCTCATCGCCCGCAATGACCGGCGGCCCCCACTCGAACTCCTGCCCACCGTGCACCATCATCGCGAAGTTCAGCTCGATCTCGGGATCGAAGATCGGCGGTCCCACCGAGGGGGCGCTGTAGACGACCGCGAACATCGGCGGCGCCACCACATCGGCGTAGCCCGCCTCGCGCGCTGCCCGCTCATCGAGGTGGACCGGGTTGGTCTCGCCCACGGCGCGCGCGTACTCCTTGATCTTTTCCCGACCGACCGCATAGGTGGTGGGCTCGTACTGCTTGCCGATTGCTTGCGTATTGACTGGCACCGGGCTGGCTCCTGGGATGTTGTCGCTGGTCTCGCTGTCTGTGGCGGTCGCCGGAGCGGCGGCGGGGCAGTTTAAACACAAAAGGGCCCTCGGGGCCACACAGCGGGGAACGTGGAGTTCACATCCCCCGCTGCCGTGCCCTTCATACACCGCTGTGGTTGCCCTTCATACGCCGCCACGGGCTCGTCCTTGGGCTCGTCCGGACGCGGAGATTCCCTCAGAACACACGCTCTCAAGCCCCTCCTCGCAACCACCTCCACGCCCAGCTACCCACCGCGGCCATCGGCACCCCCCCCCCTACTGCTCCGCCAATGCGTCGAGCCCGAGGACCACGATCTGCTCCTGCGCCTGCGCCCGTACGATCGCTCGCTGCAACGCTCGCTGGACTTCCGGCGGGGCTAAGTACAGAACACCCGCGACCGTGCGACACCGCGCCCAGGCCAGACAGATGCCCGTCAGCCGCTCCGGTCCCTTGACCGTGAGCTCGACCTCGACCGCCACCGGCAGTTGCTCGGACTCTGGCTCTGGCTCCCACTCCCGGTCGAGCTCCCGCCCCAACTCGGACTCCGGCTCCCGATCGCCGGCACCATCGCCATCGCCGCGTTCGGAACCGGGCGATTCCTGCGGCCACAGCACGAGATCGGGACGGTGCAGCTTTGGCCCGCCGTCTGCGCTGATGCCGGCCAGGCGCGCGCTCGCCAGCACTTCGCCCCGCTCGCGTTCGTCGCGACGCAGCTCGCGCTCGCCCAGCACGTGGTGGTCGGGATAGCGACGCTCCAGTTGCGCCGCCACCTCGGCGCAGGCCGCCAGATGAGCGGCGTTGGAGTTGGTGAGCCTGCACGGATCGAGCCCGCGTAGACAGGACGCGCGCATACCGGCCGCCGTGACCGTGTACAGCGTCGGGCCGCCCTCCAGGACCCGCCGCGCCGACAGCCAGCGCTTGCGCTTCAACGCGGCCAGCCGCCCGCTCGCCGAGGCTGGCGTCGTCTCTTCACGGACGGCCAGCGCCTGGGCGCTCACCGCGCCCATGCGGGCGACCCACTGCACGATCGCCACTTGCTGTGCGGATGTTGATGTTGTTGTGTTGCTTGTCTGGATCATGGTGATCCTCCTTGGGTTGTTGAGATGTTGGATTTGTTGGGTTGCGGACGAGGCCGAGAGCCGCGCGTCTCAGCACCAGCGATGGCGCTGCCCGCGATGCTTGCGCCGCCGCGGCGAGCAGATGTCGGCGATGCTCGCGTCAGCGCCGCCCTGCAGGTCGATCACAGCGGACCGCCCCTGAGCGAGACCCATGATCTGCTCGGGCGCCAGCACGTTCTCCAGCTCCCGGGTACGGCTGTACCCGCCGTCGTCGCGGTGTGTCGTTCTCCACACACCCCGCTTGGCGGTCAGGCTCGCGATCAGTCCGGCCGAGCTCGCCAGCACCTGCCGGTGGGCGATCAGGGTCGACAGGTTGCCCATCATCTGATCGAGCAACCGCTCCGCGCCGGGTAGGCGCAGGTCGGCGATCTCCTGGGTGCCCAGCAGCATGCTCACGCCGGCCCCACGTGCCCGTGCGTACAGCCCGGCCACCTGTTCGGGTGCGATCGCCGAGAACTCGTCGATCGCCACCAGCGCCGATACCCGCTGACCCTGCAGCGCCGAGACGGTCGTCTGCAGATCCTGCACGATCGCCCCGGCCAGCATCGCCGTGAGCAGCGGCCGGCGGTCGGCGTCCAGGTTGAAATAGACCACCGCCCCGCCGAGCACCGCCTGCAACAGCTCGACCTGCTCGGCGCCGGGCGTCTGAGGATCCAGCCAGCAGCCGACATCCGACTCGGCCATGATCGCCAGACGGTCGCGCACGCCCGCCAGGTCGCTGCGCTGGCGCTTGGTGAGGCTGTCCAGATAGGCATGGGTCGACTGCGCGTCTGACTCGGGCAGCTGACGCGCCAACAGCTCGAGCCTGTCCGGATCGAGGTGATCGACGATGCCCTGCAGGCTGACCTCGACACCAGCCGTGCGCAGCCCCCGCACCACATGACCGAGGTAGCGCTGCGCCTGGCGTTGATAGTGCGGCTCGGTGTAGCGCTCGCCGGCCAGCGCCTTGTCGGCGATCTCGGTCGCGCCGCCGCGGGCGTACGGGTTGTAGACCGAGGGACCTTCTGGACTCCACTCGAGGAACGGCCTGCCGGCCGCACGTGCCGCGTCGATCAGTCCTTGACGCAGATCGCGATCGCCCTTGGGGTCCACGACGATCACACCCTCACCGCGTCCACCTCCACCTCCGGCTCCGGCCCCGGCTGCACCGCCGGCGCTACGGGAGATCGTCTGCGTGGCGATCCAGGTCATCGTGACCGTCTTGCCCGAGCCGGCCGCTCCGAGGACGAGGGTGTGCGTGCCGCCCGACGGTCCCCCGACGGGGATCGTGACCGCACGGCCCTTCGCCTCGTGTCCGACGATCAGCCGGTTTCCGCGCCACGGGCTCTGCGGCGATGCGCCGGCGTCACGACAGTCGCCTCGAAGACCTTGCGCCAGCGAGCGCGCCGCATCGACCGGGCCCCGCCGCTGTGCGGCTATCTCCGCCAGGTCCGCGCCCGTGTCGAGGTCTTCCCGGTGCCAGCGCCGCCCACGTACCGTGGCGCACAGCGCCGCCGCACCGAGGGTCGTGGCGAGACCGCCTCCCAGGATCGAGCGCCCGACAAACACCACGCCGAGCGCCGTCGCGGCCCAGGTCCAACGCAGGTGCCGGCTGCGCATGACTCGTGCGACGATCAGCCCGATCGCAAAGCCGATCGCCAGGTGGACAGTGGTGGACGTGAGCCACTGCAGCATGTGTTCGAGCGGCTGCAGCGGGTTTGCCTGCGATTCGCCCGCGTAGGGCGCTTCGTTGATGTATTCAGATGACGGCATCTCAAGCCGCCTCCTTTCTGTGTGGATAGAGACCGGCGCCCTGGCGCCGGTCTGAGGTGGTCGATGACCGGCGTCTCCGTTCGGAGGCGGCCGTTGTTTGTGGTGAGACCCGTCCGGCGAGGGCGCGCTCACGAGCGCGCTTCGGTGCTGCTGCCGAACGCAAAACGGCGAGTCCGAGGACTCGCCGTCAAGATCGTTTCGATGCTGGGGTTTGGGCTGAGATTGTGCGTCTCAGCCGTCTGCTCAGAGCAAGCGGTAACCGACGCCCCACACGTTGATCACCCAGCGCCCCTCGCCGCGCTCGCGCTCCTCGAGCTTGCGGCGCAGCCGGCTGGCATGGCTGTCGACGGTGCGAGTGAAGCCCGTCGAGCGATACCCCCAGACCGCGGTGAGCAGCTCCTGCTTGGCGAACACCCGCGTCGGATCGCCGGCGAGATGGACCAGCAGCTCAAACTCCAGCCGGCGCAGGTCCAGCCGTGCTCCGTACAAGCTCGCACTGTGACAGTCCATGTCTATGTGCAACGGGCCGATCGCGATCCGCGGCGCGGAGCTCGCGCGTGCTGCCTGCTCGGCGCGGCGCAGCAGCGCGCGCAGCCGGGCTCGCAGCTCCAGGTAGCGCAGCGGCCGCGCGATGAAATCGTCGACACCGGCGTCGAACGCCCGCAACATGTCGAGCTCGCCGACCTGAGCTCCGAGCATGATGATCGGCAACCCCGCCGGCCAGATCGCCGCGGGCGGCAGCTCTGCGTCGCGCATCTCCCGCACCAGCTGCAGTGCGCCCCAGCGGCTACCGAGATCGCCGAGCACGACCGCACACGGCCGGACCCGGCCGCCGATCGCCCGCGCCTGTTCGCCGGTGCGGGCCAGCTCGGCGCGATACCCGTCGGCGGCGAGCTGCTCGATGAGCACCCCACCAACGGCCACCTCTGACTCGACCACCAGCACGGTCGGTCGCGCTGCCATCTGGCGCGCGATGTCTCCGACCGCCGCGGCCCGTGCGTTCATGCCACTTCGACCTCACGAGGACTGATGCCGAGGCCCTCGCGCGCGATCAGCGCGAGCACGTCGATGTGCACCCACGGTGTGGGACGGTCGGCTCCACTCTCGGGCAAGATCCCCACGCGACGCCCCAGCCAGCTGGTCTCGCCGCTGCGGTTGCCTTTGCCGTCGTGCTTGATGCGTCCGCAGCGCAACGCGATCTCGCTCATGCTGAGATCGCGACGGGCGCCGGCGCCGAGCACCGCTTCGCGCAGTCCCCGATTCAAGACGATCGGGCTCTCCCGCAGGCGCGCCAGCTGGATCGACAGCGTGGAGGTGCGGACCAGCGGATCGTCGCGATAGCTGGCGCACGCTTTGAGCGTGAGCCCACACACCGGCTCGTAGCTTTCCAGCGCACCGACCACGTCGCGCAGACACACCGACGTCGAGAACGTGTCGCTCTGTCCGCGGACGCGTCTGAACCAACCCAGCTCGGCTTCGGGGCCGCCAACATCGACTGGCTCGAGCCGATAGCTCCAGAGCACCCCGTCGCGATCCCGTCTTGTGAGCTCGGCCGCAGGTGGATGCTCGAGCCGGCTCTCGGCGTCCGGCAGGCCGGTCTGGTCTGGTCCGATCGCTACACCCCACAGGTCTTCGACACTCACCCGCCGGCAGCCACGGTATGCGTCCCGCAGGTACAGGTCGCACACCAGCGCGGCGTTCTCGACCGGCTCGTCGGCTGCAATGCACGCCACCAGCCGCCGGTCGCCGAGCGTGACCTCATCCCGGTCAACGACCAGTACGCACCCGTCTGCACGCGGTACGGCGATTACGTCGCGTGCGCGCCCACCGGCGTCGGTGTAGGCGCCCAATCGATCTGGACTGCGTCCGCTCCTATCGGCGCGCCCAGGGCAGCGACCGATCTTGGGCGGGATCGCGCGGAAGTCTCGGTGAAGCTGTGGGCGCCTGGTCGGCGCGGCGGGTGAGATCGTCGGTGTCATGGTCTGCCTCCTATCCGGGGGTCGGGCTGAGGGGTGTGTGGGCAGGGGCTTGTAGGCCGACGTTGGCGCGCGGTCAAGACGGACTTTCGGTCGCGAGCGGGCGGCGGCGGGAATCGAGACCCTTAAGGGGTCTCGGGGTGCGCAAGCCTCGCGGACGAGCTCACGAAATCTGGCGCGATACCGTCATTGGGCATGCGTTGGGCGACCTGCGCCGGGAGGATGTCTGGCCTGTGCCGGGGGACGTCCGGCCGATACCGGGTGGCCGGTGAACTGTCTGTGTTGGGGGATGGCGCGGGAGCGGTGCTGAAGAGGCCGACCATGCTAGCTCGCGACCGTGCACGCCGCCATCGCCCCGCCCATACCGTGCAGGTACGAGCCCGCCACCCCGCCGCGACGGGGTGCAGTTCGGCTCTGCAAAGCCAAATCCTGACTCCCGTGCCCGCAGTCGCCCAGCGGGGCGACGCTCACGCGACTGCGCAGTTGGGGACCGCCAGAGACCGGCAACTGCATGCACGGCGCCGGCAACTGCAACCGCCGGCGGGCGAACGCGCGAACGATTGTGCGCCTGTCCGGAGGCCGGCCACCGGACCCAGGACCAGCCGGGAGCGACGCTCAGATGCAGGCCCAGAACGGACCTCGAACGAAGCCTGGAGCGAGGCCCACACGCAGCCTGGAGCGAGGCCCACGCGCAGCCTGGAGCGAAGCCCAAACACAACCCTGACCCAAGCCCAAACGCGACCCGGAGCGAAGCCCAAACACAACCCTGACCCAAGCCCAAACGCGACCCGGAGCGAAGCCCAAACGCAACCCCGGCGCAAACCCGCGCCGGGCCTATGCATCGAGCGAGCCCCGGAGTGGGACTCAGTCAGACGAGAGCAGTTCGCGACTCGACGCCTGCGCCTCGCCGGCGCGAGGGTCCCCGTGGGCGAGCGAGACGCGCACGTGAGGAGGCAGCCGGGGTACGCCGTAGGCGTGCAGCACGCCCTCGTGCGCATCGCGCTCGGCCGCGAACACGATGTGCTCGCGCCCCGGGTATTCCCAGTCGGCCGGGTACTCGCCCGCGTACGCACGGCAGGCCCCCAGCACCCCGTCGGCGGCGCGGGCGCAATCGCGCGCCCGCGCACGGTCGCGACAGACGAACACGACCGCCGGGGGCCGGCCCAGCCGGCGCGCGTAACGCGACAGGTGCGCGGACCAGCCGGCCACGAGATGGTCGTAGCGCTCGAGCTTGCACGCGCCCTGGCCCGTGGGCAGGCGATCATCGAGCTCCACGAGCAGATCGACCGCACCGGCGCCCCGCGGCGCGACGCCCTCGCCGCTGTTTTCATCGCCTCCGCAACCGCCGTCGCCGCCGTCGGACGTCCTCGCGCCGGCGGCGGGCAGCTCGATCGTCATGTCGGGACGAACGGTCTCGAAACCCCGGACAGCTACGCGCGATCCGCTCGCGGCGTCGGTGCGCAGGAACTCGTGTGGGACACGCCCACCCGGCAGCCGCAGATCATCGGGTCCGAGCGCCACACGGCCCTGTGAGGTCTGGCGCATCGGCACCGACAGCACCGACTCCCGGGCGCCGCGCAGCCGAAGCGGTGCGCCCTGGCTCGCGTGCACCAGCGCCAGCGCCCAACCGGCGACGTGGACGTCATGACGAGCCTGACGCAGCTGACGCCGGGCATCCTCAGGGGCAAGCACGGCGGTGCGCTCGCCGGGGAGCTCATCGCCATCTGTGGCGAGTCCCGTCAGCCGTTCGTGGGCGTGCAGCAGCTCGAGACCTCGGACGGTGATCGCATAACACATCGGCACCCCGCCCCCGTCGCGGCGATGGAACTGCATCCGTGCCACGAGGCCGGCATCGGACAGTCGCTTCAGACGCCGCTGGGTCGTCGTCATCGCCCGTGTCGGGTTGAACCGGCGATGGATCTGACTGCTCAAGACGTGGCCCGCACCGGCGATGAGCGTCAGCATGGCGAGATCCAGCGACTCGGGCGACAGCGCCTGGAGATCGCGCGGCGCCTTGGCCCAGCGCACATTGTGGGCGCCATCGAGGTCGACCAACTCCCGGTAGCTGTCTGGCGGGATCGCGGGGCGTGACGCAGACGAAGGTGGAGGTGGAGGTGGAGGTGGAGGTGGAGGTGGAGGCGCTTTGACGGACTGAGGTGGGGGCGCAGGACGCGCGGCGGCAACCGCAGGACGCGACGCGAGGCCATCCGACGCAGAGCCACGCGACGCGGGGGGACGCGAAGCAGGCATGCGCGAAGCGTGGCTGCGCGAGTCAGGCGCACGCGAAGCGGCAGGTGTGGGCGAGGCTGTCGGCGGAGTCGATGAGGTGGCAGGCTGCTTGGCTGAGGCCGGGTGGGATGAGGCGGGGCGAGGCGCAACGGCCGAGGACGGCTCGGCGGAGGATCGCTCACGATCCCAGTGAGGTTGGCTGAGGTCGCTCAGATAGCGCCCTCCACGCTCGGCCTGGCGTGCGGCGTGCGCTGCCAAGCGCTCGGGGTCGACCCGCATCGGGATCGTCTGCGTGACGAACGGGGGCTGGCGACCCTCGGGTGTGGTCCAGCTGGCGATCGCGTGATGGCGGGGAAGGTGTAGGCGGGCGTCGGGACGGCCGAGCTCTGAGAGGTGCTCGACTCCGGGACGGACCGTGTCCGAGAACGAGGCCATCGTCAACTCGACGGCGGCTCGCGCGTCGCGGGCGGATGCGGTCGCGAAGTACACGCGATGGGCAAACAGCGCATCGAGCTGATCGCGCACCTCCCGTTCCAGCCACTGCGACTCGGTCTGCCAGCACGCCACGGTCTCAAGGCCCGCCGAGCGCTTGAGCGCGATCGTCTCGGCGAACCCGCGGTTGAGCACCAGCGGCGCCTCGTCGACCTTCAGCGCCACAGCGATGCGCCGACCCTCGGGCACGAGATCCTGCTGGCGGGCGAGCGCCGCGTCGAGCATGCCCACCAGCAGCTGCATCAGCACGGAGGTGTTGCCGGCCCCCATCGCGCCGAGCGCGCCCTTGACGACGAGCACCTCCTGGCCGCCGATCACACGGTCGAGGTCCACGCGCAGCGAGTCGTTGAGCAGCACGCGCTTGATCGAGGGCGAGTTCAGCAGACGCGCGAGCTTGTTCACGGGCGCGTCGAGCTTCGCCGTGGTCGTGCTGCGCGCGTCAGCCAGCTGCGCGGACAGCTCGGCCGTGAAGAACTCCGATATCTCCTTCAGCTCTGGTAACGCGCGCACGCGCGCGCCCACCCGCGCTCGGTATGCATAACCGTCCTCGCCGACCGACAGCAGTCGCGCGGCGTCCCACAGCGTGGAGGAGCGGTCGTGGGCGAGCACCGCGATGATCGCGTTGCGCAGATAGCGGTCTGAGGAGGCGCGGATGTCCGCGTCGGTAAAGAGGTGCCTGAGCGCCGCCACCACGTAGTCGGCGATCACATCCGCCGGGGCGTCGACCGCGAGCGGGTTGAACCCACAGGTCGGATGAGCGAAGTCGAGCAGCGTGCAGGGGCGCTCGGCGGGCACCATGCTGACCGCCGCCTCGGCGGCGTCGCCCTTGGGGTCGAGCACGATGATCGCGCAGCGCTCGCGGCGCAGATCCTCAGCCACCGTTGCGACCAGATAGCTGGACTTGCCCTGCTCGACCGTTCCCGGCACGGCGGTGTTCTGACGGCGCATCGCCGGATGGATCGAGACGACGCCGTAGGTGTCGCGCAGCGTGCCGACCCCGTCGGCCGGGCGCAAGATCGCGGGGGGCGCGGGCGCTACCGGCAGCGCTCCGCGCGCGAACGGCACGGTCGTGTAGTCGACCGAGGGCAGGTGCCACAGCGCGGCCAGCTCGGTCGAGGCGAACACACCGCGCCGCCACGAGGGCAGCGGGTTGCCCTCGCCGCGCCGCACCCGGCGGTCATAGCAGCGCAGCAGCCCATGACGCACTGTCGTAGCCCGCTCCACCAGCCGGTTCTCGGCCTCGCCGGCGCGCAGCTGCGAGGCGATCTGCTCGCAGCGGCCACGATCTTCGGCGACGATGCGCAGGTCGGCGAAAAACAGCGGTCGGTGCTGGACCTCGAGGCCCCCCTGCAGCTCGCGCTCGTCGATCAGCGAGCGGTCGCGCACCTGCACGTGCTCGTGTCGCTCGCGCGAGATGCGGGCCTCATGGCGCTTGTACAGATGCCTGGCGTAGCTCTCGAACAGCGCCGGCGCCGGGGTGAGCGCCAGCTGTATGTAGGCTGCGCCGGCGCACGCGCCCATCGTCGTCATCAGCCGGTTCATCGCGGGCTCGCGCTCGTGCTCGTAGCGATCGAGCGTCTTGGCGCGGCCGATGAACTCGCCGTGCTTCTTCAAGCGCAGCACCGTCGGAGGCGCTCCCAACGGCCTGGGCTCGCGGGTCAGGCGGCAGTTCGGATAGGCGGTCCGCAGCGCGGCCTGGACCGTGTGGAGCGTCGCGACCGGGCAGCTGACCGCCATCCAGCACGCCCCGCCGGCATGGTGGATCTCGAGCGCAATCGAAGGCTGGCCGCTCAGCAGGCGCCGCCACCAACGGCACAGCAACCGCTTGTGCAGGGCCTCGTACATCGACACGATCGCCTCCACACTCGCGCTGTCGCCGCGATAGACCTCCACGCGCAACCGTTCATAGCCACGTCGTCCGCGGGCGCGCACA
>Ga0335075_10002250_pt1 | contig 31240 bp, 23 predicted proteins | sample Lox_Sample_24_FD_206723 | JGI IMG/M metagenome (GOLD analysis project Ga0335075, IMG submission 206723) | Soil microbial communities from Loxahatchee National Wildlife Refuge, Florida, United States - Lox_Sample_2.4 | ecosystem: Environmental > Terrestrial > Soil > Wetlands | place: USA...
GACGAGGGCTGGCACCTCAAGCTGCCTGTGCGGAAGGACACCAGGCAGGAGGTCAGGGAGCCGCTGGCCGCCGGTGAGGCCGGGTCGGTGCCGGCGCCGCTGTCGGCCGAGGTTGCGGACTTCACCGCAGGCCGGCGTCTGCACCCGGTCGCCATTCTTGATACCGAACGGACCGTGGTGACACTTTCCCTTCCCTCAGGCGAGCCCCTGGCCGAAGTCGCCGACGACCTCGTGACCGGCACGCGGCTCGACCAGCCTGGCGCGGAGCCCATGCGGTGGCGCGAGATCGAGGTCGAGGCCGTCGGGGGGGACCGGGCCGAGGTGCCTGGCGTGATGGAGGCGGCCGGACAGGCCCTGCGCGAAGCCGGGGCCGAGCGGTCATCTTCCGCGTCCAAGCTCGGGCGGCTGCTCGGAGGCCCGGCGCAGGCTCAGAGGTAATTCAGAGCGGATTCTGACCAGCCGCTCGCCTTACTCGCATTTGATAAGAAAACCCCCGCGGGCCTGGGATTGTGCAATCCCGTCGCTCGCGCGGGCATACTAGGCAGAGAATGATCATGATGAGCGAGCCTGAGGACGATGGACAACAGCGGCGCGCCGGTTAGCGGTACTTCTAGCGGTCGGGACGCCACGATCCAGCGGGCGGACGGGACGCCGGTGCGGGTGCTTGTCGTCGACGATGAGCCGAGCCTGGCCGAACTGCTGGGCAGCGTGCTGCGGTACGAGGGATGGGACGTGCGGACCGCGGCCAGCGGCGCCGGGGCCGTGGCGACCGCGCGGGAGTTCCGGCCGGACGCGGTGGTGCTTGACATCATGCTGCCCGACCTGTCGGGCATCGATGTCATGCGCAGGCTCCGGGCCGAGATACCGCAGGTGTGCGTGCTGTTCCTGACCGCAAGGGACGCGGTGGAAGACCGGGTCGCGGGCATCACGGCCGGCGGCGACGACTATGTGACCAAGCCGTTCAGCCTGGAGGAAGTGCTGGCCAGGCTGCGCGGCCTGCTGCGCCGGGCCAACCTGACCCGGGCCCACGCCGAGGGACTGCTTGCGGTCGGCGACCTGACCATGGACGAGGACGCCCGCGAGGTCCGCCGGGACGGCAAGCTCATCGAGCTGACCGCGACCGAGTTCGAACTGCTCCGCTTTCTCATGCGTAATCCCCGGCGAGTGCTGTCCAAGGCGCAGATCCTGGACCGGGTGTGGAATTACGACTTCGGCGGGCAGGCCCACGTCGTCGAGCTGTACATCAGCTACCTGCGCAAGAAGGTCGACGCCGGCCGTCCGCCCCTCATCCACACGGTCCGCGGCGTCGGCTACGTGCTGAAGCCCGCCAGCTGATGTCGGCCCGGGACACCTCGCGGCTCCGCACGTGGGCGGGCGTGCTGTCGCCCCGGACCATCAGCGGCAAGCTGATCATCGGGCTCATCGTCCTGTTCGGGGCGGCCAGCGTCGCGGTCAGCCTGATAACGGCCCAGTCGCTCAGCAACTCGCTGATGTCCTCGCTCGACGGGCAGCTCCAGTCCGCGACCACCACGTGGTCCAGCTGCGTGTACACGGTCTACCACCAGTACGACGACTCCCACGGCCAGCCCGACTCCGACCACGACGCCGACAACATGGACACGGTTCAGCCGGATCCCGGCGACTTCGCGGCCTGCGCCACGCAAGGGCAGGCCCCTGACACGTTCCTGGCGGTGCTTTCCGCCTCAGGGACGGTCTCCTACAAGGGTTACGTATCGAAATCGTGCACGCTGTCGGCGGCGGATAAGGCGACGCTGGCGGACCTTCCGCTAGCCGCGAGCCACGACCCGTCGGGCCAGGCAGGCTCAGACCCGTCCGACGGACCGCCCGGTGGGCCGCCCGCGGCCCCCGTGCCGACTCATACCAGGACGCTGTTCGGCATCAGCTTCCAGCTGACCAAGGTGCCGGGGCCGGACAACACCGAGCTGGTCACCGGGCTGCCGCTGACCACTGTCGACAGCCAGCTCGCCCACGTCGAGAACAACGAGCATCTGCTGTTCGCGGTGGCGGGGCTGCTGGCCGTGATCCTGGGTGCCGCTCTGGTCCAGTTCTTGCTGCGGCCGTTGCACCGGGTCGCGGCCACCGCGACCCGGGTGACCGAACTGCCGCTTGACTCGGGCGAAGTGACGCTGCCGGCCGGTGTCCCCGATACCGACCCGCGGACCGAGGTCGGCCAGGTCGGCGCGGCGTTCAACCGCATGCTCCAGCACGTGGAGCGGGCCCTGGGCCGCCGCGCGGCCAGCGAGGCCCGGCTGCGGCGGTTCGCGGCCGACGCCTCGCACGAACTGCGCACCCCGCTGTCCGCGATCCGCGGTTACGCCGAACTGGGCCTGCGGCACGGCGGTCCGGTGCCCGAGGACGTGACGCACGCGCTGAGCAGGGTTCAGTCGGAGTCGGCGCGGATGAGCGTGCTGGTCGACGATCTACTGCTGCTGGCCCGGCTGGACGCGGGCCGACCGCTCGAGCGCGAGCCGGTCGACCTGTCCCGGCTGGTCATCGACGCGACCAGCGACGCGCGGGTGGCCCGGCCGGAGCACCACTGGCGCCTAGACCTGCCCGAGGACCCGATCGTGGTCAGCGGCGACGAACACCGGCTGCACCAGGTGCTGGCCAACCTGATGAGCAACGCGGGCAAGCACACCCCGCCCGGCTCAACGGTGAGCGTCGCGCTTTCCGCCGACGAGCCCCCGGACCTGCCCGCGGGGCAGGACACCGGGACGGTGGAGCGAGGCATCAGGCCCGCCCGGCCGCGGGCCGAGCTGAGCATCACCGATGACGGCCCCGGCATCCCGCCCGACCTGCTGCCCGAGCTGTTCGAGCGGTTCACCAGGGCCGACACGTCGCGGGCGCGGGACCTGGAGGCCGCGGGCAAGAGCACGGGCCTGGGCCTGGCCATCGTGGACGCGGTCGTCGTGGCGCACGGCGGCAGCATCACCGTGACCAGCCGGCCGGGCCGGACCAGGTTCGCCATCTACCTGCCGCTGTGCTAGTTCTACGTCATGGACGGCGACCAGCGGCGGCTGCTGCTCACGATGCCGCTGCACGCGATCACCTCGACCTACGGCGAGGCGGGCCTGCGGAACCGGCTCGCGGCCGAGATCGCATCCTGGCCGGACGGGGACCGGCGCAGGATCGAGCGGGCGCTTGATCTGGCCGCGCGGCTGCACGCGGCCGACCGCCGGGGACGCGAGCCTTACGTCAATCACCTGCTTCGGGTGGCCATCCGGATCATCTCGCGGTACGGCGTACGCGACACCGACGTGGCCTGCGCCGCGTTGCTGCACGACGCGGCGGAGGATCACCCGGCGGAGTTGGCCAGCCTAGCTCCCGGCGCCGTTTCCGCTGGCGGGCCGGCTGATCAGCGGGTCGCGCTGGCGGGACTGGCGGCGGAGTTCGGCGCGCGGGTGGCCGGGCTGGTGGGCGCGGTGACGAACCCGCCGTACGTGCCGGGCCACGACCAGGACGAGCAGTACCGGCAGCACGTCGCCGACAGCCTGGGCGACAACCCGTGGGCCCGAGTGATCAAGGCCTCGGACTTCACCGACAACGGCGTGGGCCTGATCCACACCACCGGTCCCCGGCAGCGCCGGCTGGCCGCCAAGTACGCGCCGCTCGTCCCAGTCCTGACCGACCTCATCGCCCGGCCCGACACCCCGCTCGATGCCGCGGTCAAGGAGCACATCTTGGCCCAGCTCACACGGGCCGCCGACCGGTTCGCGGCCGTGTTGGGATAAAACACCGAGCTGCGATAAAACACAAGGATGCCGGAGCTTCCCGAGGTAGAGACGGCCCGCCGCCTGATCGCCGACCTGGCCTTGGGCCGGCCCATCGTCAGTGTCGACGATGTCGACGGGTTCGTCTGCCGGCCCCATTCCCCGGCCGAGCTGCGCGCCGCCTTGACCGGGCGCATGCTCACCGCGGCGCATCGGCGCGGCAAGACGATGTGGTGCGATACCTCGAGCGATACCTCGGGCCCGGGCGGTTCGCCTTACCGCGGCCCCGACCTTGGTCCGGAGCTCGGCATTCACCTCGGCATGAGCGGTCGTATCGTGGTCGTCTCGAAGGACGGCTGGGTGGCCGAGGGCGGTGACTGGCCGGACCGGGACGAGCAGCCGCACAAGGCCCAGTGGGACCGCTTCGCGCTCAGGTTCGCCGACGGCGGCCGGCTGGCGCTTTCCGACAAGCGCCGGCTCGCGCGCATCCGGTTGAACCCAGGCATAGATGCGCTCGGGCCGGATGCCCTGCAGATCTCCCAGGCCGATTTCCGGGCCATGATCACCAGGGGGACGACCTCGGTCAAGGCCAGGCTGCTCGACCAGTCGAAGATCGCCGGGGTGGGGAACCTGCTGGCCGACCAGGTCCTGTGGCAGGCCAAGATCTGGCCCGCCACCCCGGTCAACCACCTGCGGCCCAGGGACGCCAACCGCCTGTACCGCGCGCTGCGGTCCGTGCTGGAATCCGCGGTAGCCAAGGGCGGCGCGCACACCGGCGACATGATCGCGGCCCGGCGGCCGGGCGGCACCTGCCCGCGCTGCGGCGCCGAGATGGTGCACGGCACGGTCGGCGGCCGTTCCACCTGGTGGTGCTCGCGTGAGCAGCGTGCGAGTCTATTACCGTGGGGAGGGATGGTTTCCCGCAGCTCGAGCTGCGCCTGGCGGGCACGTTCGGCGTCGTCCGCGACGGCGCCGAACTGACCGACGGCCAGTTGGGCAGCCGGAAGTCCCGGACGCTGCTGAAGCTGCTCGCGGTGGAGCGAGCGGGCCTGGTGCCGGTGGACCGGATCATCGATGTGCTGTGGCCAGGCGACCCTCCGGCGGCCGCGGAACAGAACGTCGCCTCCCTGGTAAGCAGGCTTCGCGCGGTGCTGGGTGCCAGTGTCATCCTGGGCGGCAGGCCGGGTTACCGGCTCGCGGGCTCCGAGGTCAGCGTCGACCTCGATACGGCCGGGCGGTACTGCGAGCAAGCGGAGCGCAAGCTGGCAGCTTCGCCCGCGATTGCCCTGGCCGCGGCCGAACAGGCCATCGGGCTGCTGTCCGCGGGCACCGCGCTGGCCGAAGAGCAGTATTCGTCCTGGGCCGGCCCGGCCCGCGATGAGCTGCGTCAGCTACTGCGCCGTGCTCGCCTGGCCGCAGCCGAAGCCTCGCTGGCGGCCGGGCAAGCCCCCGCCGCGGTTCGCCACGCCGAAGCGGCCACGGTGGCCGACCCGCTCGACGAGGCGGCCCACCGCTGGTACATGTCGGCCTGCGCCGCGGCCGGCGAGCCGGCCAGGGCGCTTGTTGCCTACGCCGCGCTGCGCGAGCGGCTGGCCGAGGAACTGGGCGCAGATCCCGCCGCGGAGACACAGGAACTGCATCTCGATCTCCTACGGTCCCGTCCGCCCGGGCCGCCACCGCGATCCCGCCAATCCCAGCCGACCGTGCCGGCCGTGCCAGCCAGGCCGGCTCTGGCCGGACGGGAGGCCGAGACCGCGGCTCTGCGCCAGGCCTGGGGGCGCGCCGTCGGCGGGGACCCGGGGCTGGTCATGGTCATCGGAGAGGCCGGGATCGGCAAGACGGCCCTGGCCGAGGATCTGGCCACGGACGCGGCCGATACCGGCGCGACCGTGCTGCGCACGCGCTGCTACGAGGCCGAGCGCTCGCTGTTCCTGCAGCCGGTGGTGGAGGCGATCGGGCCGGTGGCGGCCAGGATGACCGCGAGCACCCTGCGGCAAGTGCTCGGCGAGCACGAATCGGCCGCCGCCACCCTGCTGTCCGAGGTGGCCGCGCTGCTCGGGCCTCCCCCGCCCTGGCGCGGCAGCCCGGACATGGAACGGCGGCGTTCCTTCGAGGCGGCAGCGGCGTTCCTGGCCGGCCTGGCCGAACGCGCGCCCGTGCTGTTCGTCGTGGACGACCTGCAGTACGCGGGGCAATCCACCGTCGAGTTCGTCCACTACCTCGGCCGTCACTCCTCCAGCGGCCGGCTGCTCGTGGTGGTGACGGTCCGGGCCGAGCACGATCAGCACATCGGCGCCGCGCTCACCTCGCTGGCCACCCGGATCGAAGTGGGCCCGCTCGGCCCGGCGGCGGTGGAACAACTGGCCCGTGAGGCCGGGCAGGGTGCGCTGGCCGGGCCGATCCTGGAGCGGACGCGGGGCCACACGCTGTTCGTCGTGGAGGTGCTGCGTGCCCTGGGCGCCGGGGACGCCGACGCGGCCCAGGGGGCCAGGGGAATACTGCCGGAATCGCTGCGCAGCGCGGTGCAGGCACGGGTCAGGCAGGCAGGCGGGGCCGCGGAATCGCTGCTGCGGGCGGCCTCGGTGCTCGGCGCCGCGATCGATCCGCTGGTCCTGGCTCAACTACTTGACCTCACCCCGGCGGGCGCGCTTGAGCGGTGCGAGCAGGCGCTGCAGGCCAGGCTGCTTGTGGTGAGCGGTCGCGACTACGAGTTCGCCAATGACCTGATCAGGGAGGTCCTGTACGCCACCACGGCCGAGCCGGCCAGGCTGGCCTATCATCGCCGGGCGGCCGACCTGCTGACCGGCCAGCCCGAGTCGCTGGCCCGCCACGCGGCGGCCGCCGGGGACTGGCCCCGCGCGGCGCGCGCCTGGCTGCTCGCGGCCGAGGAGGCGATGCGGCGCTACGCCACGAGCGACGCGGTCACGCTGACCACGCAGGCGCTGGATGCGGCCGTGCGCGGGGCCGACGCAGAGACCCGCGCTCGCGCCCTGGTCGTGCGCGGGTATGCCAGGGAGGCGGCCGGAGCATACGATGCTGCCCTGGACGACCTGACCCTGGGGGTCGCGGGGGCACGCGCGGTGGGCGACCGCCGCCTGGAGATGAGGGCCCTGTGCGAGCTGGGCAAGTCGCGCCCGTGGAAGATCCCGGATGCCGTGCCAAGCCGCGACGGCATTCTCGCCTCGGCTAGCCTGCCCACCAGTTACTACGCGTCCAACCTGGAGAGCGGGCTGCGGATCGCCGAATCTCTTGGCGACCGGGCCACCGAGGCGGACCTGCTGTCCCGGCTGGCCATCATCGCCGCAAACCGGCTGCGTCTGGACGCGGCACTGGACTACAGCCTGCGTGCGGTGGCTGCCGCGCGCGCGTGCGCGGACGAGCAGGCCCTCGCGGCCGGGCTCGACGGCCTGAAACTCGCCTACCTCAACCTCGGGGATAAACAGGCTCTAGCCGCCGTGCTGGCCGAACTCGACCCGTTGCTGCGCCGCTTGGGTGACACGTTCCGGCTGCAATGGGCCGAGTTCGAGTCCGCATTCCTGTTCATCGCCGCGGCCGAGTGGGACAAGGCCTCCTCGGCCATGCAGGCAGGAATCGAGCTCAACCAGCGCGGCAGCTACCCGAATTTCGCGGCCTGGTACGTGGCAAATCTCGGCTGGCTGGCCAGGCTGCGCGGCCGTGACGACGAAGCGGTGAGCCTGGGCCGCCAGGCCCTGGCCATGGCCGAGCAGTATGAGCACAGCTGGTGGAAGGCGGCAGCCTGCGCCATGCTTGGCGCGACCCTGCTGCAGGACGGAGACCGGGGCGGGGCGATCGAACTGTTCGAGCGCGGCCTGTCTGCCGCGGAAACGGCAGGCGTAGAGGCCTATCAGCTGCGATGCGCCGCTCCGCTTGCCGCCGCCACGGGTTCGCCCGTCGTGCTGGCCGCCGCCGACCGTCTACTCGAGCAGGCCAGCATCCCGGCCGGCCACGCCTGGCTGCTGGGCGAGGAGGCCTATCTCTTCCTGGCGCGGGCCTGGCTGGCGCAGGGCGACCCCGAGCGTGCCCGCGAGGTCATGGCGCCGCTGCTCGCGCTGGCCGAACGGGTGCCGTGGACGCCGACGCTGGCCGGGGCGCTCGTCGTGGACGGGCAGGCGCTGATCCGGCTGGGCCAGGGCGAACGGGCCCGGACCGAACTCCTGCGGGCCGAGGGCCTGGCCCGGGACCACGGTCTGCCGCATGTCAGGCAGGAGGCCAGGGTCGCGCGGCGCCGCCTACGATCGGCGCCTGGGCAGCGTCAGATGAGTTCGGCCAGGGCGGCGGCGGCCCGCGCCGCGCCGTCGGTTTCGACCGACCGGTAGCGGACAGGGCGCGTGATCTCCTCCGCCATCGCCGCCGCCAGTACGTCGGGCTCGGTCTGCTCGTAGTCCAGGCAGCGACCCGCTCCGTATTGCGCCAGCCGGTGCCTGACGTGGAAGTTCTGCTCGAAATGATGCCGCAGCGGCACGTAGATAAACGGCCGCTGGCTGGCGACAAGTTCCATAGTGGTGGTCAGGCCGCCCTGCACGACGGCGAGATCGCAGGCGGCCAGGTGCCGGTAGAGGTCGTGCACGTAGCCGTACACCTCCAGGCCGTCATGGGACGGGATCGACCTTAGATCGATCCGCGGTCCGGCCGCCACGATCATCCGCAGTCCAGGGACGAGCCGTCTCGCCGACGGGAAAGCCGTCACGGCCCGGCGAATCAGATCGGTGCCGATGCCGGAACCGCCGACCGTGACCAGGCAGACCTTCTCGCCCTCCCGATAGCCGAGTTCGGCCCGGAGCGCCGCGCGGTCATCGACCTCGCCGGGCGAGATGCCAGAAACGTAGCCGGAGAACTGGTAATGCTGCTCGACCCAGTCCCTGATGAGCGGCAGCCCGTCGCCGAACCAGTCGGGCACCACGTCATCCGGGTTGCCGACGAAGACCGCGCGATCGCGGAGGCTCGGGGCGCGTGCGATCTGCTCGATCATCTCCGCGTTGTAGTCGGTGGTCAGGTCCTGTTCCGCGGCGCCGCCGTCCGGCATGGGCAGCCAGCCCACGAAGTCGGTCATCCAGGCGTAGGGAGCCCGCTTGAGCTCGGGGTTCTCGTGCAGGAAGTAGTCGATGTCCCAGGCCTCGTCGCCGACCCACAGATCGAAAGCTTCGTTTTCGACCAGGTCGGCGAAGACCATGAAGTTGCTGACCAAGATCTCGTCCATGTTCCTGATGGCCTTAAAGGCGTGCAGGTCGTGCTCGGCGGCCTCGCTCTCGATGTGCCCGGACTCGCTGGCCAGGAAGGCCGAGGCGGGGTGGATCAGCTCGCCTCGGCGCTTCAGCAGTTCGGTGACCGGATGCTGGGCCAGCCAGTGCACCTCGAGGCCAGGCCGGAGCAGGCGCAGTTCGTCGGCGATGGCCAGGTCGCGGCGGGCGTGACCCAGGCCGATCGGCGAGCTGACGTAAAGCACCCGCTGGCGACGGTCCCTGGCCCTGGTCCAGGTTCGCGAGACCGGCGCGCGAGGGCCGAGCGGCTCGGCGAAACCGCGGATGAGCAGGTTCGCCTGGACTGGATCACGCATGGTCGGGGCGTGACCGCCGCCGCGGATCGTCACCATGTGCCCGCCGGTCCACCGGGCCAGCGCCGCGCCGGTCTCATACGGCACGACCGCGTCCCGCTCGCCGTGCACGATGAGCACCGGGCAGCGCACCTGCCGGCAGACAGCCTCGGCGGCCGCGGCGTCGGGCTCCGCCACGCCCGGCCCGGTCTGCAACAGAGTCTCGGCCGTGGTTTCCAGGCCCCAGGCCACCCCGTCTTCCCGCTGCTTGGTCGAGTGCGGCTCGGTGAATACCTGCGACATGAAGAACTCGACCCAGCCGCGGTACTCGGCCAGCCAGTAGTGGCGGTTCGCCTTGTCCCAGCCCTCGTAGCTGTCCTTGGGCTCGTCAAAGTCGGGCGGAATGGGCCAGGGCAGCGCCGGGCCGAACGCGATCACCCCGGCCGCCCGTTCCGGGTACCATGCCGCGAGCTGCAGCGCGTGCCTGCCGCCCATGGACAGGCCGGCGATCACGGCCCGGTCCACCCCTGCCGCGTCAAGCACGGCGATCGCGTCGTCGACGTACTCCCGGTCCAGGTACGCCTCCGCGGTCCCTGGACGGTCGGCGCGGCCATTGCCGCGGCCCTCAACGGTGATCACCTGGAACCGGCGCGCCAGGTACGGCACCTGCGCCTTCCACTGCCTGGCGTGCACGATCGCCCAGGAGGTGAGCAGCAGGATGGCCGGCTCGCCCGCGCCGTACACCTCGTAGCCGACCTTGACGCCGTCACGCTCGATGAAGCCCTCCGCGTCGGGATACCTCGCCCTCATGGCCGCCTCCCCTCGGATACTGCCTTTCCCCGTTCTATCGCCGCCGATTGCAGCCAGGTTGCAACGCCAGTGCAATGCTCCCGCGGAGGCTTTGACGCAAAGCACACCAGCACAAGGGAGGGGTCTTATGGCCATCAACGAGGACAAGCTCCACGAGTTCCTGGGCCGGTTCGTCACCGACCTCGGCGCGACAGCGGCGGCCGGCAACGTGGTGATCGGGCACGAGCTCGGTCTGTACAAGGGTCTGGCGGGCGGACCTTCCACCGCCGAGGAGCTGGCTGAGCGCACCGGTACTAACCCGCGCTATATCGCCGAATGGCTGCGCGGGCAGGCGGCAGGCGGCTACGTCGAGTACGACGCGGCCTCGGACACCTACTCGATGAGCGAAGAACAGGCCTTCGTCCTGACTAATCCGGACGGAGCGGTCTACGCTCCCGGCGCGTTCGTGCTGGCGCTCGGCACGCTGCGGTCCGTGCCGAAGATCACCGATGCCTTCCGGGCCGGCAGCGGCATGGGCTGGCACGAGCACGACAATGACGTGTTCATCGGCTGCGAGCAGTTCTTCCGACCCGGCTACATCGCTAACCTGATCCCGTCCTGGATTCCTGCCCTGGACGGCGTCGCGGACAAGCTCCGGACCGGCGCCAACGTCGCGGATATCGGCTGCGGGCTCGGCGCGTCGACAATCCTGCTCGCGCAGGAGTTCCCGAACTCGACGTTCACCGGGTCGGACTACCACGAACAATCGATCGAGCTGGCGCGCAAGCGGGCGGGCGACGCGGGGGTCGCGGACCGGGTGAGCTTCGAGGTCTCCGCCGCCTCGTCGTTCTCCGGGTCTGACTACGACCTGGCCGCGACATTCGACTGCCTGCACGACATGGGCGACCCGCTCGCGGCCGCCAGGCACATCCGGCAGGCCCTCAAGCCGAACGGCACCTGGCTGGTCGTCGAGCCGGCCGCAGCCGACGAGGTGGCGGGCAACATGAATCCGGTCGGGCGGCTCTACTACAACTTCTCGACCATGCTGTGCGTGCCGAACGCGATGTCGCAGCCCGGCGGCTATTCGCTCGGCGCCCAGGCGGGCGAGGCCGCGATCCGGCAGGTGGTGACCGAAGCAGGCTTCACCAGGTTCCGGCGGGCCACCCAGACGCCATTCAACCTGGTCTACGAGGTACGCCCGTAGAAATGGCAGCCTTCCGCTACTGACCGCCCCGCTCGGGGCGGTCAGGTCAGCTCGTCCAGCAGGAAGGCGAGGATGTCGGCGGTCAGTTCGTCGTGTTGCGCATGGGTCGACCCGTAGCCGTGACCCGCGTCTGGGTCGACGCGGAGTAGGACCGGGCGGCCGGACGCGGTGGCCGCCTGCAGCCGGGCGGCCATCTTGGCGGGGTGCCAGACCGCCACTCGCGGGTCGTTGAGACCGGCGGTGAGCAGCACTGCCGGGTAGCGGGTGGCGTCCGTCACGTTCTGGTAGCAGTCGATGGCGAGCAGGTCACGCAGCCCGTCTTCGGTGGCGGCGTCGCCGAACTCGCTGACGCTTCCCGCTCCGGCCGGCCGGGTCTTGTTCACCGAGGGCACCTCGAGCACGATCGCGCCGAACAGGTCGGGGCGCCGGACCAGCGCGCCGCCGACCGGTACCGCCCCGGCGCTGCCGCCCCGCCCGGCGAGCCGCCGCGCACTGGTGTACCCGTGCGCGATGAGGTACTCGGCGCAGTCGATGAAGTCGGTAATCGTGGTGATCTTGCGCGGCCCGCGGCCTGCCTCGTGCCATTCGCGGCCGAACTCACCGCCACCGCGCAGCCCCGCCTCCGCGACGATGCCGCCGCGCTCGTACCAGGCGAGCATCTCCGGCGCGAACAGCCGGCCAAGCACGACGCCGAACGACCCGTAGCCGGTCAAGATCGCCGGGCTGGTGCCGTCGAGCGTGAGCCCGCCACGGTGGCTGACCCGCAGCGGGATCAGCGTGCCGTCGCGAGCCGGCACCCGGAGGTCAGCCGTGACTACGTCGCCGAAGCCGGCCGGCGAGGGCGGCAGCCAGCCGGTGTCGGCGACGGTGCCGGCCGAGTACTTGTACACCCGCGGCGGCGAGGTTCGCGAGCTGAGCGTGAGGAACACCTCGGGCCGCGATGGGCGGACAGCCCACCGATCAAGCACGCCGTCGACGGGCAGCGGCACAACCGCGGGTTCCCCCCTGGCCAGCGGTATGCGGCGCAGCCGGCTCAGGCCGGCGTCGCGCTCGTGCACGAGCAGCTCATCACCGGCCACGCGGACCGCCACCACGACGCGCTCCCCCGTGGGCACCACGGTCACCGTCGTGAAATCCGTGAGCGATACCCGGTCCACCCTCAGCCGTGGCGCGTCGCGGTGGGTCACCAGATACATGTCGTCGCCCTGCAGCGCGTACGACACGACGCCGTCGGATGCCCCGGCCACCAGCCGCCACGGGCAGGTCTGCGGCCACGCGAGGGCAGCACGCGGCGCCACGTAGAACGAGCACTCGGCCAGGTCATCGCCGAGCGGGATGGTTAGCGTGCCGTGCGCGACGACGGCGACCATCCAGTCCGAGCCGGGCGAAACGAACACCAGCGGACGGTCTGCTGGTGACAGCGTCACCGCCGGATTGAGGCCGCGCGCCAGCACCACGACGTCATCATCGGCCGGCGCGCCCAGCCGGTGCAGGCAGGCGCGGCTGTCCTGCCTCCGCCGGTGTGCCGGCGCGCCAGGCTCCGGGTCGAGATAGCGATGGCACACCAGCGCGTCGCCCTCGGGCAGCCAGCTCACCGCGCCGAGGAACGCACCGGTGACCGCGTCGGGCAGCAGCTCACCGGTGCCCACCTCGAGCACCCGCAGCGTGCTCTGCTCCGATCCGCCCCGGGACAGTCCGCAGGCGACATGGCGCCCGTCCGGGGAGGGCACGAACCAGTCCAGGTTCCAGCGCCCGGCACCGGTCAGCGCGGACGGATCGAGCAGGATCTTGTCGTCCACCATCAGCACGGGGACGCCGCCGCCCGGCGGGTGGCGCAAGAAGAACGTCCGGTCGCCTGCCGGGGTGAACGCGGAATCCGCCGCGGCGGCCGAGGTCAGCTCGGTGATCCGGGCCAGCAGCGCCGCACGCCCCGGCAGGGCCGCCAGCACGGCGGCGGCGTGCTCGCCCTGGCCCGCCAGCCAGCCGTCCAGCTCCTGATCCTCAGCTTCCATCCAGCGGTACGGGTCGGCCAGGGAAATGCCGAACCGCTCCTCGCGGACCACGTCGATCCGTGCCCTCGGCGGCACAGCCGCGGCATCGTGAGCCGGCCAAGCAGGTCGCATGTCGCCATGCTATGGACGTCGGGCAGCCCCGGCCCAAATGCTTGGACATGCCCCGTCCCGGGGGCCTACGCTCGTCATGTCTCAACGACCGAGGCCAACCTCGAAAGACTTCTGCCCGGTGATGGAGTCGGCGTGGGGTGCGTGTCCCCGCCTTACGCCACCAGTGGACGGCTCCAGGTGACCACGGGGTCGGTAATTCTGGGCGCCGACGACCCCGGGTGGTCCGCCCCGCCGGGCGGCGAACGGGACACATCATGTCATCGGCGACCTATCGCACCCTGTTGCGCGCCCCCGGCGCCGCCGCCTTCTTCCTGACCGCTGCCGTCGGCCGCGCCGGCATCGCGATGACCAGCCTGGGCATCGTGTGGCTGGTACACGCCAGGACCGGCTCTTATGCTACGGCCGGGCTGGTGGCCGGCGGGTTCGCCGTCGCCGAGGCAGCGGCCGGACCGCAACTGGCCCGGCTGATCGACCGCTTCGGCCAGAGCCGGGTGCTGCCGCCCGTGCTGCTGGCCCACGCCGCGGCGGTGGCCACGCTGCTGGCCCTGGTTGCGGCAGGAACCCCGGACTGGCTGATGACGGTGGGCGCGGTGCTGGTCGGCGCGACCATCCCGCAGCTTGGCGCGCTGTCCGCGGCCCGCTGGGCGGCGCTGCTGCACGACGAGCGAGCCGCGGCGCTGCCCACCGCGTTCGCGCTGGAATCGCTGGCCAACGAGGTGGCCTACCTGGCCGGTCCGGCCCTGGTCAGCATCCTTGGTGCCAGCGGGTATCCGGCGGTCGGAACGGCGCTGGCCGGTGCCTTGATCGTGGCCGGCGGCTTGTGCTTTGCCGCGCAGCGCCGCACCGCGCCGCCGGCATCTGGCACTTCCGGTGGCCCTGCCAGGCGGCATCGCGCGAGCCGGTCCCTGCTGCGGCCCGGATTCGCGGTGTTGGTCGGCGTGAACCTGGCCATCGGCGGTTTCTTCGGCGCCATACCGATCTCAGTGACCGCGTTCGCGGTCGAGCACGGCGCGGCGGGCGCGGCCGCCGTCTTGTTGGCGATATCCAGCTGTGCCAGCCTGCTGGCCGGCTGGCTGTACGGGCTGCGCCGGTGGCGCACAGCTCCGCGGGTGCAGCTGGCGGCGGTCGCGGCCGGGCTGGCGATCGGCTGCCTGCCGTTGCTCGTGGTCGGCTCGCCGTTGGAACTGGGGTTCGGCGTGGCGCTGACCGGGCTGGCGATCCCCCTGATCCTGGTCCTGTGCTCGGTGCTGGCCGAAGCGGCTGTCGACCGGGCCGTGCTCACCCAGGCCTTTGTCTGGCTGAACTCGGCCAGCGCGGCAGGTTCGGCCGGCGCCGCGGCGGCGGCCGGCTGGGCCGTCGACACCTTCGGCGCGCACGGCGGCTTCGCGGTGGCTGCGGTGGCCACCGGCGCCATGGCGGTGCTGGCCATGGCGGGCCTGCGCGCACTGTCACTGCCGGGTCGTGCGACCCTATTACGGTGCTCGACGACGATGCGGTAGGCCAGGCGGCGCGGCGCCTGCTGGCGGCAGAGCGGTCCCGCGAGCCGATCCGCCAGCTGTCCCTGCAGTACCCGGACATGACGATCGAAGACGCCTACCAGGTGCAGCGGGCTCTGGTCGCGCTCAAGCTGGCCGAGGGCCGCACGATCAGGGCGCGCAAGATCGGCCTTACCTCGCGCGCCATGCAGCAGGCGGTGTCGATCACCGAACCGGACTACGGCGTCATCTTCGACGACATGTTCTTCGATGACGGCGGGACAGTGCCGGCCGGGCGGTTCATCCGTCCCCGGGTCGAGGTCGAGCTGGCGTTCGTCCTCGGCCAGCCGCTGAAGGGGCCCGGCCTGACCTCGCTCGACGTCCTCGACGCGACCCGATGGGTCACGCCCGCGCTGGAGATCCTCGACGCGCGAGTGCAGATGAGCGATCCGGAGACCGGTCACCTGCGCACGGTCGTCGACACGATCTCCGATAACGCGGCCGACGCCGGGATCGTCGTCGGCGGCCGCGCCGTCCGGCCCGACGCCTGCGACCTGCGCCGGGTCGCCGCCCTGCTATACGTGAACGAGTCGATCGAGGAGACGGGGGTGGCGGCGGGCGTGCTCGGCCATCCGGCCAACGGCGTCGCCTGGCTGGCGAACCGGCTCGCGCCGTACGACGAGTTCCTGCCCGCCGGGCAGCTGATCTTGTCCGGCTCGTTCACGCGGCCGGTATCGGTCCGGGCCGGGGACGTGATCCATGCGGACTTCGGCGACCTCGGAGCGGTGACATGCCGGTTCCGCTGAGCGCCCCTTGGCTGCCGCTGGCCGGCATCACGGTGGTCTCTGTCGAGCAGGCGGTCGCCGCGCCGTTCGCCACCCGTCAGCTCGCCGACCTGGGTGCCCGGGTGATCAAGGTCGAGCGGCCGGGGACGGGCGACTTCGCCAGGCACTACGACGACACCGTCAAGGGCATGGCCAGCTACTTCGTCTGGCTCAACCGCGGCAAGCAGTCGCTGAGCCTTGACCTCAAGGCCGCCGCGGGCCAGGCCATCTTGACCAGCCTCATCGACCGCGCGGATGTGTTCGTCCAGAACCTGGCCCCGGGCGCGGCGGCCCGTCTCGGGCTGTCGGCCGAGGCGCTGCGCGGGCGCGACGAACGGCTCATCGTGTGCGACATCTCCGGTTACGCCCCGGATGGGCCGTTCGGCGACCGCAAAGCCTACGACCTGCTGATCCAGTGCGAGACTGGCGTGCTGTCGGTGACCGGCACCCTGGAGTCCCCGGCCAAGGCGGGCATCTCGATCGCCGACATCGCCGGGGGCATGTACGCGTTCAGCTCAATCCTCGCGTCGCTGTACGCGCGCGAGCGGTCCGGCACCGGCGCGGCGCTGCAGGTGTCGCTGTTTGAGTCGCTGACCGAGTGGATGATGCAGCCCATGTACTACGCGATGTACACGGGCGTCCCGCCGCAGCGGACCGGCACCAGCCACGCGACGATCGCGCCGTACGGGGCGTTCCGGACCGGGGGCGGCGGGACGGTGCAGCTCGGCGTGCAGAACGACCGTGAGTGGCACCGTCTCTGTTCGCAGGTGCTGAACCGACCGGAGCTCGCCGACGATCCGCGGTTCGGCACCAACACGGCCCGGGTCGCCGCACGGGCCGAACTTCACCACGAGATCGAGGCGACGCTGGCCGCTCGTTCGGCCGACGAGGTGCTCACGCTGCTTGACGCGGCCCAGATCGCGAACGCCAAGCTCAACACGGTCGGCGACGTGCTGGCCCACCCGCAGCTCGAGCATCGCTGGTCCGAGGTCGGATCCCCGGCGGGCCCTATCAGGGCGCTGCCCTCACCGGTCAGCAACGCCGGCGCGGCGCCCGTCCTCGGCCCCATCCCTGCCGTCGGCGAGCACACCGACGCCATCCTGGCCGAGCTGGGCTTCTCCGCCCCCGAGATCGCCGCCCTTCACGACGCCAGGACCGTATAACCGCCGCCAGGACAACGTTTGCCAACTTCCCAGGAAGACCTAACCGGGCCGACCACGGGCGCGGTACGGCCGGTCTGGGGCCAAGCAGCGCCTGCGTCGCCTGGACCGCGACTTCGGTTATATCAGCGATGTCACCGCCGTCCTCGACCGTGGTGGCGATCAGTTCGCGCAGCCCGCCGAGCAGCAGGATCGCGAGCCGGCGAGATGGCGGGGAGACGCCCGCGGCTCGCAACTCCGGCGTGTCGCTGAGGTTCTGGATGAGCACGATGAAGGCCTCGAGCGCCTCGCGCTGCAGGTGGCGGGCGTCGGAGCCGAGCGAGGGGAGGTCACGGATCCAGCTCAGCGTGAGGGCCAGGTCAGACTGCGCCCCTGCGATCCATGCCTCGATGGCCTGCCGCACCTGAGCATCCCACGGTGCGCACGGGTCGACCGCGGCCGCGATCTGACGCACCGTCGCCGCGTTGGCCTCTTGGAACAGGGCGATGAAGCAGGCCTGCTTGCTCAGGAAGTGCTCGTAGAAGGTACGGCGTGATGTGCGGGCATGACGCACCACGTCCGCGACCGTGGAGTCGCGGAAGCCGCACTCACGAATGGCCGCGGCCATGCCCTCTAGCAGGCGCCGACGGAACTCGGCCGACGCTGCCCCGGCCTCGAGGCCCATGACCTCGGGCTGCGCGGTACTCACGGTCGTCAGGCTATCCTCCTGTGCCGCAGGCTTGCAGATCATGGTACTCCGACGTACCGTCGATCTGGTACGCCCGCGTACCGTCGACGGAGGCGCGCATGAACACCGTGACACTGCCGGATGGCCCATCGCTCCCGCGCTTCGTACAGGGCGGCATCGCGCTGGCCGCCCCGTTGTGGATGATGCGCCGGCTGCGCGAGCGCTACGGCTCCGCCTTCATGATCAATGTTCCGGTTTTCGGGGAAGCCGTCGTCATCAGCGACCCGGCCGAGGTCAAGCAGCTGTTCATGACCAGTCCGGAGATCGCCGACATCCTCGATATCAACCTGGGCGTCGTGCTCGGGCCTAATTCCTTCTTCGCAATAAGCGGTGACGCGCACCGCAAGCAGCGCAAGCTGCTGACCCCGCCATTCCACGGCCGGCGGCTCCGCGCCTACGAAGCCATCATCGAGGAGGAGGCGGTCCGCGAGATGGCAACCTGGCCCGAGGGCCGCGAGTTCGCCGCCCTGGGCCCGATGATGCGCATAACGCTCAACGCGATCCTGCGCGCGGTTTTCGGGGCGGACGGTGCCGAACTTGCTGAGCTGAGGACGCTGCTCCCGGCGATGGTCAAACTCGGCTCGCGGCTGGTGGCACTGCCGATCCCGCGTACCGATCTGGGCCGCTGGAGCCCGTGGGGACGGGCGCACGCCTACCGCCGCCAGTACGACGCGATCATTGACCGGCTGATCGCGGCCGCCAGCCAAGATCCGAGGCTGGACGAGCGTGACGACGTGCTCGCGCTGATGCTGCAGAGCAGATACGACGATGGCTCAGGGATGAGCCGCGACGAGATCTCCGACCAGTTGCTCACCCTCCTGAGCGCTGGGCATGAGACCACGGCGACCACGCTGGCCTGGGCCATCGAGCGGCTACGCCGGCATCCGGCCATCCTGCGCCGACTCGCCGACGAGACCGACGCCGACGGGTCGCAGCTGCGTGAGGCCACGATCCTCGAGGTCCAGCGGGTGCGTCCGGTCATCGACGGGACGGTCCGTAAGATACGAGCGCCAGGCTTGCGGCTGGGACGAGGGACGCTCCAGGAGGGACAGGTCGTTCTGGTGAGCATTTACCTGATCCACCGCGACGCGGTCTTGTTCCCGAATCCGCACAGCTTCGATCCTGACCGCTTTGTGCGCAGTAGGCCGGACACCTACCAGTGGATACCGTTCGGCGGCGGGGCCCGGCGATGCATCGGCGCCGCCTTCGCCCATATGGAGATGAACGTGGTGTTGCGCACGCTGCTCCGCGACTTCACGCTGGAGCCTACGAGTGAACGCGGCGAGCGGTGGCACTCGCGTGGCGTCGCCTACTGCCCCGCGAAGGGAGGCCGCGCCGTGCTGCATCGCCGTACCGGAGAGCGGCGATCACCCGATCACGCGGACCACGGTCACGCCGCCACGGCGAGGAGTACCCATGGCCAGGAATCGTAGATTCATCGCCGGAAGGCCGGTGGTTATTACCGGGGCGTCCTCCGGTATCGGCCGGAGCCTCGCCCAGCGACTGTCGCGATCGGGCTCGCCAGTGGCCATCGCCGATATCGACGAGACCGGCCTGAAAGAAACTGCCAGGTCACTGCCGGGGCCCGCGCTGAAGAGAGTGCTTGACGTACGGGACGCCGCGGACCAGCACCGCTTCGCGGCCGAGGTACGCGAATGGCTGGCCCCGCTGGCTAACCGAGCTCCGCTGGCCGCCGTGTTCAACAACGCGGGCGTCGCGGTCACTTCGTCGGTCCTGGACGCCGATCCCGGCGATGACGAGTGGCTGCGGCAGACCAACTTCGACGGGGTGGTCAACGGAACCCGCGCCTTCCTGCCGATTCTCATCGAGCAGGACGGCGGAGTCATCGTCAACACCTCCAGCGTCTTCGGCCTGGTGGGCATGCCCAACCAGAGTGCCTACTGCGCATCGAAGTTCGCGGTGCGCGGCTTTACCGAGTCGCTGCGCCAGGAGCTACGCGGTACCGGCGTCTCCGCCGTGACCGTCCACCCCGGGGGCATCACGACCAACATCGCCCGCAACGCACGTATCCGCAGGGATCCGCAAGGCCTCGGCCGCAGCCACGAGCAGATGGCGTCCGATTTCGAGGCGCTTACCATGGCGCCGACCCACTACTACGACGTCGTGGCGAGGTTCGAGAAACGGCTCCAGTCACGCCGGGCGGCGCACCCTCGTGAGCCAGAAGGGCTCGAGAGCGCCCAGGTGGCGAACGAGCAGGCACAGTGAGCGAGCACGTCGATGTGCTGGTAGTCGGGGCGGGACTGTCCGGAATCGGCGCCGCGCATCACGTGCAGACCTCGTTCCCGGACAAGATGTACACCATCCTGGAAGCCAGGGACGTGATCGGCGGCACCTGGGACCTGTTCCGCTACCCGGGGGTTCGGTCGGACTCTGACATGTATACGCTCGGTTACCGGTTCCGGCCATGGACGCGCGGCAAGGCGATCGCGAACGGCCCGTCGATCCTGGAGTACGTCCGCGAGACAGCCGCCCAGGCCGGCATCGGCGAGCACATCCGCTTTGGCCACCGGGTGATCCGGGCCTCGTGGTCAAGCGCAGCGGCACGGTGGACGGTCCAGGCGCTCCACGGTGCCGAGACGGTGACGATAACCTGCGATTTCCTGCTGATGTGCAGCGGCTACTACCGGTACGACGAGGGGTACGCGCCAGCGTTCGCGGGCATCGGCGACTTTCGCGGCCCGGTCGTGCATCCGCAGCACTGGCCGGAGGACATGGATTACGCGGGTCAGCGCGTCGTCGTGATCGGCAGCGGCGCCACCGCGGTGACCCTCGTCCCGGCCCTGGCCGAGACCGCCGAACACGTGACGATGCTGCAGCGCTCGCCCACCTACATCCTCCCCATGCCGGCCGAGGACGCGATCGCCACCAGGCTGCGCGCGCTGCTCGGCACGCGGCGCGGGTATGCCGTCACCCGCTGGAAGAACGTGCTGACGATGACGCTGTTCTATCAGCTGAGCCGCCGCCGGCCTGCGATGATGCGCGACTGGATCCGTAAGCTGACCATCAAGCAACTGCCCGCGGGATACGACGTCGGCACGCACTTCAACCCGGCGTACAACCCGTGGGATCAGCGCCTGTGCCTGGTCCCCGACGGTGACCTGTTCAAGGCGATCCGCGACGGGCGAGCCTCGGTGGTCACAGATCGCATCGTCACGTTCACCGAACGGGGACTGCTGCTGGAGTCCGGAGGCGAGCTCGAGGCCGACATCGTGGTGACCGCGACCGGCCTGCGGTTGCTTGCTCTCGGCGGCACGCAGCTAATCGTGGATGACCGGCCGGTTCGCCTGCCCGAGACGATGGCCTACAAGAGCATGATGCTTGGTGGCGTGCCGAACTTCGCGTTTACCATGGGTTACACCAACGCGTCATGGACGCTGAAGGCGGACCTGGTGAGCGAGTTCACCTGCCGACTGCTTGCGTATATGGACTCCCGTGGTTATGACACGTGTGTCCCTGTCAACGACGACCCGAACGTCACCCAGCGGCCCTTGATCGACTTCTCGGCCGGCTACGTGCTCCGGTCCATCGATCAGTTCCCCCGGTCCGGCTCCAAGGCACCGTGGCGGCTCGGCATGAGCTACGCCCAGGACGTGCTCACCCTCCGGTACGGCAGGATCAACGACGGCGCGATGCGCTTCTCGCGCCTCCCAGACGGCGGCCCGCCCGCCTAGCCCACCTCGCGGATCGCGTCGAGCAGTTCGCTGGCCTGCTCGGTACCGCGGAGGCGAGGCGGGATCAAATTCAGCGGTCACTGGTCCTGCTGTCCGTCGTGGACTGCCGGCCGAGTAGCTTGCCGTGCAGCTCGCGCGGTGTTGCAGCATGCAGGGTCTCGTGCGTGTCCCGGTGCTCTGCGCTCCAGTTGTCCGGCCCGAGCCATGTGATCCTGTAGGTGCCTCCCCAGTTGAAGATCAGGTCCGCGAGGTCCTGGTCCACGCTTTATTCCGGGTCGCCGGACAGCAGCTTGCCGAGCTTGTCGTGAAGCCTCGCCCGGCGTTGTTCCTGAGCAGTGTGCTGAGTATCGGTCCGCCGGTTAGTGACACTGCCCTGTCCTCCTAAATCTGCGGTGAACGCGAAGTGCGCGAAACCGAAGTTCATCAGCGGCTGCCCGAGCCGGGAAGGGGCATAACCGGTGATCGTGTCGCTGTAGGCGTCGAGCGTGTCAGTGAACGCCGGGATGATGTAGCCGCCCTCGGTGAAGTCGATCTGCTGCATCTGGTACAAGATCTCCCGCCGCAGCGCTGTGTCCGCCGTTGCCTGCGCCTGCTGGTACAAGCTGGTATAGCGGGGATTGTCATTGTGGGTCTCGTTGAACGGGCTGCCCGGCAGCATCGATTGCCCGACCTGGGTCAGGTAGGGGAAGTAGCTGTAATAGTCCTGGGAGAACGTCCAGTTCAGGTAATCCGGGCCGAAGAATGTTCCGGGCGGGACATTCTTCAAGGTGACCGTCACGCCCGCGGCGGTGGCCTGCTCGGCCAGCACCGTGGCCATGGCCACCACGCCGGACAGGACCGGCGAGGTGACCAGCGTGACTTTGAGGCCGTCTTGGCCTGCCTGCTTGAGCAGGTACCTGGCCTGCGGGATGTCCTGCTCGCGGTGCAGCGCGTGGTCGAAGTCCGGGTCGTAGGGGCTGAATACGTCGCCCGCGGTTGTGCCGTAGCTGTCCAGTGCCGAGTCGATCATCTGCGGCCGGTCCACCAGCAGTCGCATTGCCTGCCGGACCCGGACATCGCTGAACGGCGGCTGGTCGACCCGCATCGTGAACGGGATGATGCTGCCGGCCTGGGAGACGACGACCTTGACGCCGCTGGTGGTGGACAGGGCCGGAACCTGGGGCGGGTCGAGGGTTCCGGCCGCGTCTACCTGGCCGGTGGTCAGCGCGTTGGCCAGCGAGGTGGTGTCGGGGAAGTCGATGATGGTCAATGTGCTGGCGTAGGGCAGGGGGTGCTGCCAGTAGTGGGGATTGCGGGTGAACACGCTGCGCTGGCCGGGGGTGAAACTGTGGTACCGGAAGGGCCCAGTGCCGTTGGGTCGGGCCGGGTTGAACCCCTCGGGGGCGATGAGCAGGTCGAACGGGGCCGCCGCGAGCGCGCCGCCGTAGTCGGCGACCGGCGAGGTCAGCTTGACCACGACGGTCTGGCTGTCCATTTTCGACGTTGCGCCCAGGTCGATGGGACCCAGGAAGATCTTGCCGGGCGCGTCGAGCGAGACGATCCTGCGAAAGCTGAACAGCACGTCGTCCGCGGTGAACGGGGTGCCGTCGTGGAAGGTGATGCCGGGCCGTAGCCTGATCACCCAGTCGGTCAGCGATCCGTTGCGCGGAATGATCTCCTGGGCCAGCAGGTACTGAACGTCGCGGGCCTGGATGTCGAGAGTGACCAGCGGCTCGTACAGGGTCTGGACCCGGGAGATGTCCAGGTCGGTGACGGCCTTGTGCGGGTCAACCGTGTCTGCTGACGACCCGCCGGTCAGGCCCGCCCGCAAGTTCCCGCCGTACCGCTTGCTGTGACCCAGGTCAGCTGACGCTGCGGGACTGCTGGGACCGCACCCGGCCAGCAAGCTTCCGGCGCAGGCTGCCGCGCCGGCGCCGGCGAGCCCGGCCAGGACCCGGCGGCGGGGGACGCCGGGCCGGGGTGCACCGCTGCGGTCTGGCTTATTCACGAAATGGCCTCCTGAGGAGAAAAGGACATGCTGAATTGGGGCATGCGGTAATTGGCTCGCGGCGGGCCCGCTTTACCTGCGGACCCGCGGCGGGAAAATAAGAGGTGCGAGAGTTGTCGGCGGCGCTCTTGCTCGCTGGGGAGGAGTGCCTCGGCCGTCACCCGGATTGCCCGACCACCGGGTGACGGGGTCTCAGTCAGGCCTCGTATTGCCGGGCCACGTCGGGGAGGCCATTTAAGCCATCACGCGGGCCGTGCAGCCCGCAGCGAGTCGGCTCTCTCGGGCTGCGCTTTGCGCATCGCTTCTTCCGCGCGGCGCATCTGATCCGTTAGCGGTCCCCACGCTGCGGCACCGTTCTCGCGCACGATCATCTCGACCAGCGATTTCGCCTTGTCCGGCCGATCGGTCACGCCTGTAGCCACGATGCCGTCAGACCCGCCGCCGTCGTGCCGACGGTAGACAGTCCACTGATAGCCGATCATGCGTCCGTTTCCGTCCTGTCAAGACCAGACGCCGTGGGGCGCCCCTTGACGGTCACGGTAGGCGTGCCATCTCGTCGTGAGCCATGAGTGTGCCCAAGTGTGGCACGCGAAAGTCAGCCTGGCGTTACCGAGGAGATGAGTTCACGGGCGCGCAAGCCATAAACCGCGATCTCGGCCAGGCGGCCGAATATCTGCGCATACATGGCGATCTCGTGGGGCTGGGTGATTGTCAGGTATCCGGAGATCAACTCCACGTTCACCTGATCGTTGTCGTAGATCCAGAAATCCTCGGCTGGCCCGGCCACGCCGCGATCAAGAGAAGCAGGGATGATGCCAAGTGACACGGCGGGCCAGGTCGTGACCTCGGTCAGGTTTCCGAGCTGGGCACGCATGACATGTGGGCCGCCGAATCCGTTGCGCAGCACGGATTCCTCGATAAGGAACGCGGCGGTGCGCTCGCCGCGACGCAAGACCCTTTGCCGCCTCATGCGCACCGCGACCGCGGCTTCGACGTCATCACGAAGCCCGCGCCGCTGCTGGTAGGCGAGCAGCACGGCGCGGGTGTAGTCCTGGGTTTGGATCAGCCCCGGAATCCTCCAGCAACTGTAGGCACGGAACTGCCGCGTCCGCTCATACAGCGGCAGCCGTGCCTCCTGGGCGCGCCTGAGCCCTGAGCGTTCCATCCTCCGCCACTCGACCCACATCCCCTCTGCCGAGCGCAGCGACGCGATCAGGTTCGGAACCTCGTTCTCGGCGTCACATACCCGGCACCATGTGCGGATGGCCTCAGCGGAAGGCGGCCGGGTAGCGTGCTCGATCTTGGAGACTTTCGTCCGCTCCCACCCGGCCCGGGCGGCTAGGTCCCTGGCGGTCAGCCCGGCATCGAGCCGCAGTTCACGAAGCCTGTCAGCCAGGATCTGACGCGCCTGCTTGGCGCTGGAGGAAGCCGGTTGCAACGGCGGCGCGACCGGCTAGCGGACCTGGTATTCCCGGTGCGGAATGGCCCGTTCCCATACTGCCTCGAATGCCAAGGCGCACTGTTTCACGATCGCCGGGTCATCGCACAGCCGGGTATCGAGGAACTCGCCGGGGCCGGAGAAGTAGCTGAACTGCGCTCGCAGCCCGTCGAAGACCCAGCCGTCGTTGGCGGGCAGCAGCAGTCCCGTGGCCAGATGCCGGGGCAGCCAGCGGACGTCCTCGCCGGCGTCGATGTTCGAGCCGGTAGTCGCGTGCTCGAACTTGATGTAGTCGGTAACCGGCTCGGAGACGACCCGCGCCCGGCGGATCCGGACTCCACGGCCTGCCACTTCCCGGATCAGGTCCAGCCACGGCCGGTTCAGCCGCCGCTCGAACTCCTCCTGGTCACCGGCCAGCCACGCCTGGAACCATGGATCGGCCGGGGTGTAAGCATCCCGCATCTCCAGGTGCACCGCCGAGGAGGTGCACGTCCGCAGGAGCACGGCAAACGGCGGATCCGGCTCCTCAGCTACGCCGGGGATGCGGTCCAGGTCCCTGCCTGCCGCGCTCGTAGGTCCCATTGACCGCCTCCATTACGAACGACCTCATCACCGGCGGCACCTTGACCACGGCCTCGCCTGGGCCGACCGGGCTGTGCCGCACAACCTCCGCCAGCGCTCGGGGATCGGTAACCGTCTCGCCAAGAATCCAGATGTCACCGGTGTCCTCGTCCACGTACACCGCCGGACACCCGTTGTCGGGCGTGTGAGGCGTGATGCCAACGAAACTTATCCGCATTGTAGCCTCCATGATCGGAAGTGTGCCCGAGTGGGCCACGGCACGAAGAACCATCCGATGGCGCAGATCGTCACGACGAACACGGCCGGCGCCCACGGGCGGTGCGATCCCATGCCTGCTGCGCGTCCAAGCCCTCAGCCCCCGGTGGGGTAGTACTTCCCCGCCAGCACCTCTTCCGGCGGCCACGCTGGCAAGGTGGTCTGGGCCATCGTCGAGTGAAGCGTCCGTGTTCACCTTTGGCTGATCAGCGAACGCAATACTCGTAGACTGACGATCATAGTCGACTATATCGTGATGACGGGGAGGGAGTAGCGCAATGCAGCCGAGGCAGGCTGCGAGGTCGTGGAGTTCGGCGTGGCGGGCGAAGTTGCGGTCCCGGTAGGCCTTGGCGGCGGGGCTGGTGTCGGCGCCGAGTTGTTCCAGCGCGGTCATCAGGCCGACCTGGACCGCTGAGGTCTAAGCTTGGCGCGACAGGCCCAGTGCCGAACTGCCACGTGCGATCTGGCGCCCGCTGTGCCAGCCAAGCCGCAGGGAGAGCAGGACAGCGAGTGCCGATCACCGCCGACCAGGACGAGATCGGTCCGGCGCACTGGTCCGGTGGCCTGCTGCGGCAACGGAACTTCGGACTGCTGTGGACCGGCGAGACCATCAGCCAGACCGGCAACTCCATGGCCGTGGTCGGGGTCCCGCTGCTGGCCGTCGCCGTGCTACACGCCAGCACCTTCGCGGTCTCAGCCCTGACCGCAGCAGCGTACCTGCCCTGGCTCGTGATCGGCCTCCCGGCCGGCGCCTGGGTCGACCGGCTCCGGCCCCGGCCGCTCATGGTCATCTGCGACATCGTCTCCGCGCTGCTGTACGCCAGCTTGCCCGTAGCGGCCTGGGCCGGCGTGCTCACCACTGGGCAAGTGCTTGCCGTTGCCCTGCTTGCCGGGGCGGCCAACGTGTTCTTCGCCACCGCCTACCAGGTCTACCTGCCCGCCCTGGTCACTCCGGGCGAACTGCTGGAAGGCAACGCGAAACTGCAAGGCAGCATGTCCGTGGCGACCATCGGCGGCAACAGCGCGGCCGGCCTGGCCGCCAAGGCCGTGGGAGACGCCACCGCGCTGCTGTTCAACGCCGGCAGCTTCCTGGTCTCCGCGATATGCCTGCTGCTCATACACGCCCGGCCGGCACCGCGTGAGCCTGCCACGCGCGCCACGACCGTCCGCGCGGAGATCGCCGAGGGTGCAAAGTTCATCATGCGCGACCCGCTGCTGCGCCCCATGAGCATCTACGCGGCAGTCGCCAACCTGGCCAACAGCGGCAGCACCTCGCTCGTCGTCGTCTTCTTGATCCGGGTGGCCGGGTTCGGCTCAACGGCAGTCGGCTTGCTCATGGCCACAATCGGCGTCGGCGGGATAGCCGGCGCGATGGTCGCCCGCCGCGTGGCCCGGCGGCTGGGGACAGCGCGCGCGTTGCTGCTATGCATGCTCGGCAGCGGGCTGTTCGCGCTGCTCATCCCGCTGACCGGGCCAGGCCTCCAAGCCACGTTCTACATCGTCGGCTCGGCCGTGCTCGGCGCAGGAGGGACCGCCGGCAACATCATCCTGGTCAGCTTCCGCCAGACATACTGCCCCCCGCCCATGCTCGGCCGGGTCACCGCAAGCCAGCGCTTCTTGGTTTATGGCACCATCCCGCTCGGCGCGCTAATCGCCGGAGGACTCGGCACCCTCCTCGGCGTCCGCAACGCACTGTGGGCCATGCTCAGCCTTTTCGCCCTCTCCGGCACCGTCCTGCTCACCCGCCCCATCCGGGCCGATAAGAACCTGCCCGACACCACCGCCCCATTCACCCACGCACATCAGTAACAGCGGGCCTTCGGGCTCCGAAGGCCCGAGGGGGCCAGGACTCCGGGAGAACGCGCCAGTCGGCAGAGCCGGGTGGTCTCCCCGCGGACGCCGCGCGGCGCACGGTAGCGTGCGGTCGTTGCCTTGGCAGGTGGTCAAAGTTGAATCGTCGCCTCGACGGTGAGACGGCGTCCCGGCACCAACGGCGTCGTTGCGGCAATCATGTCGTCGGGTGCGCGTCGTTGTGACAACGACGTCGTTGGGCCAGGCCGGTCGTCAGCCCATCAGGGCTCTGCAATCCCGCCAGCCCCAGCGATCACATGTTCAGCGCGGCTTCGATAGTCAACCGGCAAACAGGATGGGTTGTACAGCTGCCGCGGCTCGGTCTAGCAGGCCGGGCGGATGCATCCCAGCCGCGCCCGGCGGAGACGACTGTGGCGCATCGGTACCAGTAGACGGGACCGGGGGTACACGCACCGCGTCCCCCCGACAGCTCCGATCGGTGGTCAGCGGCGGAGTCTTAAGGTGCGCGCCGCGAGTGGCGTGCGGCCTTAGCTGGCTGGGCTTTCAGCGTAGGCGAGTGTTCCGTGCGGCGGGCACCGACGCGCCAGGGGGGTGGCTGGGTGGGCCGCCTCCCTCGGCCTTGCTGTTTCCTCGCGCGACCGTCGAAGCGGGCCTTGCTAGTGCCGAAGCCAGGGTCAGAGTTGGATGGTCCCTTCGATCACCAGTCGACGGCGCTGACCGGGAGGGTTGTCCGTAGTAAGCAGCGCGGCCCGCGCCCCGGCGGCCGAGATGATCGCGCCGGTGATGATGCTGCTGACCGGGGTGGTCCCGATTACCCCCGGCCTTGCTCATAGGGCGCGCATAGGGTCATTTCAGCCGCAGCCGAGCATGGTCACCGAACCTCTCAGTCATGACGGTTCTGCAGGTAGACATCGTGGTGCCGGTGCGCAACGAGGAATGCGATCTCGCGCCTGGCGTGCGGCGGCTGGTCGGCTATCTGCGCGAGGGGTTCCCGTTCTCCGCGCGGGTGACGATCGCGGACAACGGCAGCACCGACCGCACCTGGGCGATCGCCTGCGAGTTGGCCCGTGAGTTGACCGAGGTGCGGGCGGTGCGCGTGGCGCAGCCAGGACGGGGGCGAGCGCTGCGGGCTGTCTGGTCACGCAGCGACGCCGACGTCCTTGCCTACATGGATGTCGATCTGTCGACGGACCTGAACGCGCTGCTGCCGCTGGTGGCGCCGTTGTTGTCCGGGCACAGCGACCTGGCCATCGGCACCCGGCTGGCCCGGGGGTCGCGGGTGATCCGCGGGCCCAAGCGCGAGCTGATCTCCCGCTGTTACAACATGCTGCTGCACGCGTGCATGGGGGCCAGGTTCTCCGACGCGCAGTGCGGCTTCAAGGCCATCAGGCGCGAGCAGGCGCGGGCACTGCTCCCGCTCACCAAGGACAATGGCTGGTTCTTCGACACCGAATTGCTCGTGCTGGCCGAGCGGGCCGGGTTGCGCATCCACGAGGTTCCGGTGGACTGGGTGGACGACCTGGACTCGCGGGTCGACATCGTCGCCACCGCGCTCGCCGACCTGCGCGGTATGGTGCGGCTCGGCCGCGGGTTCACGCGCGGGTCGATCAGGGTTCCCCAGCTGCGGCCACCATCGCCCACGGGGCCGGGCGGCGACGCAGGGCGCGCCGCATCGGGTGAACTCACCTGGCAGATTGCGACCTTCGCGGTCGTCGGCGTCGCCTCGACGATCGCGTACGTGCTGATGTACCTGCTGCTGCGCGGCGTGATGCCGGCCCAGGCGGCAAACGTGCTCAGCCTGCTGGCCACAGCGGTGGCCAATACCGCCGCCAACCGGCGGGTGACGTTCGGGATCTGCGGACGCCTGCACGCGGCTAGGCACCAGGTCAAGGGGCTGATCGCATTCGGCATCGGGCTGGCCCTGACCTCCGGAGCGCTGGCCACCCTGCATTCGCCCAGCCGCGGCCTCGAGGTCGCGGTTCTCGTCGCCGCCAACCTGGTGACGACCGTCGTCAGGTTCCTGCTGTACCGGACCTGGGTCTTCGGCCGAACCAAGGCCAGCTATCACAACCCAACATCTAACGGGAGACAACCAATTGAGCGCGACCACCTCCTTGGCCAGGCATTCGACCCGCAACGGTCCGCGGCCCGCGGGGAGCCGGGCCCGGCGCCTGCTACGCGGGCCTGACACCAACCCCCGGTGGGCGCGCCCGGCGCTGCTCGGATTGCTGGCGCTCACCGCGCTGCTCTACCTGTGGGACCTGACCAGGAACGGCTGGGCCAATGACTTCTACGCCGCGGCGGTCCAGGCCGGGACCAAGAGCTGGAAGGCATTCTTCTTCGGCTCGTTCGACTCATCCAACTTCATCACCGTGGACAAGACGCCGGCCTCGCTGTGGGTCATGGAACTGTCAGGCCGGGTGTTCGGTTTCAGCCAATGGTCGATGCTGGTGCCGCAGGCGCTGGAGGGCGTGGCCTCAGTGGCGCTGTTGTATGCCTCCGTGCGGCGGTGGTTCGGGCCCGCGGCCGGGCTGACCGCTGGGCTGGTGCTCGCGCTGACGCCGGTGGCGGCCCTCATGTTCCGGTTCGACAACCCGGACGCGCTGCTGGTGCTGCTGATGACCGCGGCGGCCTACGCACTGGTGCGCGCTATCGAGAACGGGCGCACAAAGTGGCTGGTGTTCTGCGGCGTCCTGCTCGGATTCGCGTTCCTGGCCAAGATGCTGCAGGCGTTCCTGGTCGTGCCGGGTTTCGCGATCGCCTACCTGTGGTGCGGCGCGCCCCGTCGGCCGCTGCGGCGGATGTGGCAGACCGCGCTGATGGGCGGCGGGATCATCCTGGGTGCGGGCTGGTGGGTGCTGATCGCGGAGCTGACCCCGGCGGCGGACCGGCCCTATTTCGGCGGCTCGACCGACAACAACATCCTGCAGCTCGCCATCGGGTACAACGGGCTGGGCCGGCTTGACGGCAACGAGACCGGGTCCATCGGCGGCGGAGGGCCGGGCGGAGCGGGATTCGGCGGCGCTACCGGACTGCTGCGGCTGTTCCAGTCGGAGTTCGGCGGCCAGATCAGCTGGCTGCTGCCCGCGGCGCTGGTCTGCCTGGCTGCCATGCTGTGGGTGTCGCGGCGGGCGGTGCGGACCGACCGGATCAGGGCCGCGGCGCTGTTGTGGGGCGGCTGGGTGATCGTGACCGGCCTGGTGTTCAGCTACATGGCAGGCATCGTCCACCCCTACTACATGGTGGCGCTGGCCCCCGGCATCGGTGCCCTGGTCGGCATCGGCGCGATGGCGCTGTGGAAGGCAAGGCCCGGGCTGGCCGGGCGGGCGGTTGCGGCCGCGACGGTGGCGGGCACGGCCGTCTGGTCATACGTGCTGCTTGACCGGACGCCGGACTGGCTGCCTTGGCTGCGCTTGGTCGTGGTGATCGCGGGCGGGCTGGGCGCGGTGGCGCTCCTCGCGGGTCCGTGGCTGGCATCGCTGTCTTACCGGCGGGCCTTGCTGGCACTGACCGTGGGGCTGGCCATGGTGGCGGGGCTGGCCGGGCCGGCCGCCTACGCGCTGGACACCGTCAACTCCGCGCATACCGGCGCGATCCCGAGCGCGGGACCGGCGACGGTCGGATTCGGCGGGTTCGGCGGAACCGGGCGGCACGGTTCGTTCGCCGGAGCCCGTCCGGGCGGGAAGGCCGGCAGCGGGTTCCCTGGCGGGACCGCGGGCGGGGGGTTCCCGGGCGGGAAGGCGGGTTCGTTCGGCAGTCCCGGCGCATCGCGCGGTACGGGTACTACGACGCGCCCGGCCGGTAGCCCCGGCGGCGGGTTCGGCGGGGCGCCCGGCGACGGACGTACCGGCGGGTTCGGCGGGCTGGGCGGCGGCACGCAGGTCAGCAGC
>Ga0335075_10002251_pt1 | contig 31237 bp, 23 predicted proteins | sample Lox_Sample_24_FD_206723 | JGI IMG/M metagenome (GOLD analysis project Ga0335075, IMG submission 206723) | Soil microbial communities from Loxahatchee National Wildlife Refuge, Florida, United States - Lox_Sample_2.4 | ecosystem: Environmental > Terrestrial > Soil > Wetlands | place: USA...
GCCGCCTCGGTCACCACGTCCGCCATCGGCTCCGCCATGCTCGGGCTCATCTTCGCGGTCATCGTCGGGCTTTACTTCAGCGCACCGAAGGACCTGCCGGGGATCGGCGGGACCCCGGGACAGACGGCGCTCTTCGCGCTCGGCACCTGCCTGACCGGCGCGACGCTGGTCTTCGACGAGGGCACGATCGGCATGCTGCGCGGCGGGGTGCAGCTGTGGCGCAACATGGCCTTGTCGGCGATCAAGCTTGCCGCCCTGCCCGTCGCGGCCTACACGCTGCATGCCACCGGCGTGGGCAATGACTCGTTCGGCGTGGGCCTCAGCTTCGCCTACGTGGTCGGGATCGTCGGCTCCCTCATCCCCGCCAGCATCATGCTCGTTCGTGGCGGTTCGCGGATCTTCCACCGCCCCGACTGGCAGGGGCTGCGCCGCCTGCTGCCGGTGGCGATCAATCACAACTGGCTCAACCTCGCCATGGCGACCCCCTCGCGGATCATCCCGATCGTCGTCACGGTCGCGGTCGGGCCGCAAAAAAGCGCCGTTTTCTATGTCGCGTGGATGATCTCGTCGCTGTTGTTCATGGTGCCTGTCCACCTGGGGACCGTGCTGTTCGCGCTCGCGTCGGCCTCGCCCCAGGTCGTCGCGGAGAAGCTCCGGTTTGTGCTCCGGGTGTCGCTGATGATCGGCCTGCCGGTGATGGCGGCGCTCGCGATCGGCGCCCACTTCATGCTCGGCGTGTACGACACCCCCAAGAACGGCTTCATTTACTCGACCCTCGGCACCGTGCCGTTGTGGCTGCTCATCGTCGGCTACATCCCGCAGATGCCGCGGGCGCAGTTCATCGCGGTCTCCCGCGCGACCAACAACGTCGGCCGGGCCGCGGGCCTGATCTGCTTCTTCGCGTGCTGCGAGATCGCCTCGATCTGGATCGGCGGCAAGCTGGGCGGCCTCGACGGGCTCTCATTCGCCTACCTGGGCGTCCTCATCATGGAGGGGATCATCACCGCCCCGACCGTGCTGCGCGCCGCCTACGCGGTCACCGCCGCCGCGACCGGCGCCTTCCCGGCCGTCCCGGCCACGGGCGCCGCGACCGGTTCGATGCGGCCGGTCACCGGGCCGCTGGCCAGGGTCACCGGCGAGCTGATCAAGCTGACGACGGGGGCGCTGCCGACGCTGCCAGGGGCGCCCGACCGGCAGGAAGGCGGCCTCGCGGCGCTCTTCGCGATCGCCTCGGCCGCGGTCGCCTCGGAGGGGCACACCCTTGACGTGGCGACCGAAGTCTGGCGCACCGGGTCGTTCCCGGCCATCCCGGCCGACGCCACCGGGCCGAGGAGGGTGCGACGGGGCCCCGCCACCGCGACGAGCTACGACATGTACGGCGGCGGCCAGGCCGCGGCGCCAACCCAGCAGACGCCGCAGCAGCAGGCGAGCTACCGGCACCGGCAGCAGGCGGGCATTGACGCGCTCCTGGCGATCGCGACCCCGGTGGTTCAGCCAGACGATCAGGGCGAGGAAACCCGCGGCCGCGGCGCCGAACCGTTGATCACGAATCGTAACATTAAAGGTTCATGACATGTTAAGATGCGGCGGGCGCCCAATCGGCAGCTTGTCCGGTTCTGTGAACCACGGCGGCCGGTAAGATTGGCGCTCTGGGTGCATCGTGCTGCGTGTTGAATTACCTGACGGAGGCTTGACTTCATGACCGCGGTTTCACCGCTCCGGGTTCCCGTTCTGATGTACCACGAGATAGCCGATATTTCGGTGACCCCGAGCCGACTCGCAGTCTCCCCGGACATCTTCGCTGATCAGATGGCCTACCTGCACGACACCGGGTTCACCGCGATGACCGCCGGAGCGCTGTCCGCGATTATTGCGGACGGCGCGGGAGATCTGCCCAAGCGGCCCGTGGTGCTGACTTTTGACGACGGCTACGGTGATTTCTACAGCCAGGCACTACCGCTGCTTAAGCGGCACGGCTTCACCGGCACGCTTTTCATGACAACCGGCTGGATCGGGAAAGAAGGCGAGAAGAAGCGCATGCTCAACTGGCGCGAACTCGCCGAGATTGAGCAGGCAGGAATCGAGATCGGCGCGCATACCTGCAAGCACCCGCAGCTTGACCAGTTGCCGGAGAGCGAGATACGGGAAGAGCTCTACGTCAGCAAGAGCCTGCTGGAGGACAACCTGGGGCTGAAGGTGCCCGGGCTCGCCTACCCGTTCGGCTACTCCGACGCCAGGGTCCGCCGGGTGGCCAGGGATGCCGGCTACGACTACGGCTACTCCGTCGGCAACGCCATGACGACGGGCACCGCGGACGCGTTCGCGCTCCCGCGGCTCACGGTGCGGCGGGCGACCTCGACGGACGACTTCCGCACGATGGTCGACGGCCGGGACACCCCGATGCTGCGCCGGGACCGAGTCCTGACCAGTGGCTACTCGGTGGTTCGGCGCGCCAGGTCCGCGATGCGGGGCATGCGCCGGCCGGCATAGTAACGCGCCCGGGTCGGCGACGGCCCGGCACGTTCAGCCCGGACCGCGCCGTGTCCGCCGGGCAAACGGCTCAGGCGGCCACGGTCGACGACGCGGGGCCGGACTTCTTGCGAAACAGGCTCTCAAGCAGGTACCACAGGTAGCCGCCAACGGTGACCGTGAAGGCCGCGACGATCGCAGCGCTCCGGCCGAGCCCCGAGACGTCACCGCGCACTGCGTCGGCCAGGCCGCGCCCGACGCCGGCCGGCAGGATCCGCACGGCGTAGTACCGCTCTATCGACGTGCTCTCGTCGAACCCGTCCATGTGGGCCATGGCGGCCTTGCCCCAGCCCTGGAGGAAGCACCGGCTCATCAGGTAGCCGAAGGTAGCCCGGCCGGCCGGAACGCGATGCTTCATCACCTTAGCCGGGTCCCACATCCAGACGGCGTTGTCCTGCACCGCGGCGATCCGCAGGCACAGGTCGGTGTCTTCCGGCAGCGACTTGTTGCCGATCTTCCCGAAGTCCTCACGGAAGCCGTCGACGATCTCGAACGCGCTCCGCTTGACCAGCATGGCGCTGGTCCACACGTTGCGCACCGCGGTCGGCGCCTTGGGCAGCCCGGAGTACGACACGCCGATCGTCCAGCTGAACTCGCCGGGGAACCACGAGGGGCACGGGTCGTCCCACAGGCCGTCGCTGTAACAGCCAACGCCGACGACACCCGGGGTCATGATGTGCCGCAGCAGGGTGGCCAGCCAGTCGGGAGACGCGATCGAGTCATCGTCGAGGAACGCGACCACCTCGCCCCGCGAGGCCTTGACGCCGCTGTTCCGCGCGCCGGAGACGCCGCGTCCGCCGATGTTCGGCACCGCGATCACGTCGGGGAACTCGCCGGTGATCTCCTCAAGCAACTCGGGGTTGTGGTCAACGACGACAATGATCTCCAAGGCGGGCACGGTCTGCGTCTGGGCCGAGGCCACGCACTCGTGCAGCCAGTCCCAGCGAGCCCTCGTATAGGTCGGGATGATGACCGAGACCGTGGGATAGACCACGCCCTCGCTCACGCCCGGCTTTCCCATCGCAATATCACTGGCACTATTCTTCATAGCGGCAATTTCCGGCCCGTCACCAAGCGTCTCTTCGTTACTTTCTAGGTCATAACTCATAACGAGGTGCCTACCTCTTGGCTGCTCAGTTCGTTTGCAATTCGGCGGACTTGGCCGGGACGCGCGCCCGAATCCGCTTACGACCGCCAATACGGGTCCTGATCAGAATCCACAGGCACCTGACCGCATCGCGCCAGTTGATCTTCTTACCTTCCTCATGCGACCTGCTGTAGTAGCTCACCGGGACCTCGAACGGGCGCACCCCGCCAAGCAGGAGCATCGCGGTCACCTGGGTGTCGAGACCAAAACCAGTCTCGGTGAGGTTCAGCTCCCTGAAGAGCGGAAGCGGAATCAGTTTCAGGCAGGTGTGCATGTCGCTGAGGTAAGAGTTGTAAAGAATATTCGCGAAGTGGGTCATCACCTTGTTACCGATGGCGTACCGGTAAGACTGGTAGACCGTGTTGCAGCCGAATAGCCGCACGCCGTAGACGACGTCGCACCGCCCCTTGATGACGGGGACGAGCATGTCGGCGATGTCCTCCGGCGCGTATTCCATATCCGCGTCGAAGGGAATCATGTGGGTCCCCGTCGCCAGCGCCGCCGCGGTAAGGAGGCTCGCGCCCTTGCCCGAGTTCTTGACGTGCCGGTGCACGATGACCCGGGGGTCGTCGATCTCCTTGAGCAGGTCGGGCGTGGCGTCCGAACTGCCGTCGTCCACGACGATGAGTTCGACCTCGCAGGGAAAGCTGGCCTGCAGAATCGCGTGTACGACCTTCATGATGGTGCGTTCTTCGTTATACGCGGCCATCAGAATTGACAACTTGACGGGTACAGGCCTTCCGTCATCACCCAAGAGAGTCATATCATCCACGGAACGTAGGTGAGCTGGTGCCCCAACCGGGCCAACTCGAAAAGACGACCCTTCACGCTCGGCTCCAAGCGTGACGCTTGGAGTCTCAATGCTTACCACGGGTATCCCCTTATCTCGGCCGCCCAGACCCGGTCAGCCCAATCGCTTAGATAGCGGGCGTCCTTCAAACCCCGATTGGCGGCTGTCTCAACTGCTTGCGACCGCGACACACTTCGCGGCCGGTCCTCTGGTCAATCCGTACAAAGTAACGAGAGTGTGACTTCAGTGTTAGACATTTCACCTGTGGCAGGAGTCTACACAGATCGGGCACACCTTCGCAGACGTTTAGTCCTCCGGACATAGATCGTGATGTCGCCAAACTGTTACCATTTGTTACTTGTGGTGACGGCCGCCTCCTCGCGGCGCGCACCGCCGACTGTGCGGCGGCTGAACGGGCCCTGCCGGTCCGCTGCGGATTGCCTGGTCCGGCGCCGCTTCCGCGGTCCGCCGGCCCGGGCCGGCGGACCGGGTCCTGCCCGGGGAACGGGACGCCCAGGAGACCAGCGACCGCTGACACGCGCGTCATAATCCCCGCCGCCAGCCATCGGGGATCTCAAGTTCCCGCACCACCTTCGCCGGGTTGCCCGCCGCCAGAACCCGCGGCGGAAGGGTGCCCCTGACGACCGACTTGGCGGCCACGACGGTGTGGTCGCCGATGCTGCTGCCGGGCAGGACGAGCACGCCATTGCCGAGCCAGACGTTTTTGCCGATGGTTACCGGGCGCGCCTTATCGGGGTGACCAGGGTCGAGCTGATGCCAATTCGAATCATATATCGCGGAGAAATCGCCGATGAGGCAGTCATCACCGATCTCTATCGACTCCTGCGCCGCGATGACGACTCCCTGGTTAAGGAACACGCGCTCACCGATGAGCAGCTGGGCGTTACCGTCGGCCGAGATCTCACACGGCGCTACATGCCCGCGGATCACAAACCGACGCCCAACCCTTACGTTACCGTCGCCGGACAGCCGAGGCAATCGGCCGTCGCAGGCGACGAGCGAGGCATGGAATCCGTGGAGCCGGAACAAGGCACTGCAGATCGCCGACCTAAGGAGCAGCGGGAGGTTCTTTTTCATGTGTCACCGTCATACCCATCTTCCGGCCCTAAGAACGAGTGACTAAATTCCCGATCTCACTATTGGCCGTTGTCAACGTAGGTGTAGATCTTAGTAGTGTCCGGCAGTACGTAAAGGTTCGCGCGCATCGCGTAATTCTGCGTGTACGCGATCGTGACCTGCCACGACTTTCCGTTGGCGAGCGTGAAATTCCATGTCTTAACAGGAACCTTCTTGCCCTTTTCCAAGAGCTGCACCCGGTACTGCTCGGTGACGCCCATGTAATTCGAGACTTCTAGGTGTGCTTGCGTAGCGTGGCTAGTGTCCGCCGCCGGGTTACCGGCGGAATTCGCCGAGGCGCCGACGAAAGACTGCGCGCCGGGCACGATCGGCGCCATGGAAAGCGCGCTCTGCGCGGGAAACTTCTGCGCTTCCGCTTTCTCGACGGAGAACGCGACGGCGCCGATCCCGATGATCGCGGCCAGGCCGAAGATGCCGGCATTCAGCGCCGTCAGGCCGCCGCTCCGCCGCGCCTGCTGGTTTCTCCGCTGCTGCTGCCGTTGGTATTGCCGCTGGTCAACGGGCGGCTCACGCAAGCGCTGGACCGCGACCGCGACGACGCCGAGCAGCGTGAGCACCACCAGCAGGCCGATCCAGGCCGTCTTCAGCAGCGGTATGTGCAGCGCGTAAAACAGGAAGCCGCCGAGAATCGGGAAGATGAGGGCCATGCCGACGGACGTCATCGTGCGTTCGATGCCCGGCAGCCGCTGGCTGAGGATTGCCTCTGACCACAGGTACCCCGGGGCGAAGAAAAGCCCGATGCCGAGCGGAATCGTGGCCGTGCCCGGCAGCTTGGCCGCGGCGGCCAGCCCGCCGAGGATCGCGATTACCGCGGCGAGCGCAATGTCAAGGTTTCTGCGGTACATATCCCTGACTCACGAGGTTGTAAAGGGTAATGGTCCCGTCGGAGTAAATGCGGGCCACACCCGGGATGTTGTTGTACTTGGTGAGGTTGGCCAGCGGGATCGTCTTAGTGGCGAACGTGGTATCGCCGGGGAAGTAAGTCCCGGCCGGCGGCAGCGACTGGGTCAGCCGCGTGTCCGTCTCCACGTACTGCAACTGCGACGCGGCGGCGTAGCCGTATACCTGCGACGTCCAGGTCGGGGTCTCGTACAGCGGGTCGATCTGCTGCAGCGGGTTCTGGCCGCCGTAGCCGATGAGCACCGGGTAGATCCCGTTGTCGGCCGCCATCCGGTTGCCCGGGCCAAGGTTCGCCAGCGTCCAGTCGGAGACGCGGATCTCCTCGGGATCGACCGAGGACTCGAAGCTGGCCACCAGGTGCGGACCCGGCAGCCGCTCCCAGGAGGGCGGCCAGCCGTTGGCCAGCCCGTCGACCAGCAGCGAGACGATCGATGCCACGACCACGGCGGTGACCGCGGCGCCCCACTGGCGCACCGGGCGGCTGTTGACGAGCCTGGTCAAGGCCAGCGCCGCGAGGACGCTCACCGGAATGTAAACGAACGTCGCGGCTCGCCCGGCGAGCTCCTGCCCGTCTGGCGTGCCGAGCCGCACCCCGATGTCGACGAACCAGCCGAGGCAGCCGATCATCATGCCGATGATCCACGGATGGCGCCGGTGCCGCTTCCACGCCTGCCAGCAGCCGGCCACGATCAGCGCCGAAATGAGCAGGACGGCGAGATACCCGACGAACGTGTCAACGGCCGGCGACGTCGACACCTGCGGGGTATCGGAAGAACCGCTCTTCGTGAGCTGGTTGAGGCCGTCCACGATGCCCGTCACCGTGGGGCTGAAGTAAGAGATCGTGTCGGGCGCGATGAAGGCGATCCATAGCACGATCGAGGTCAAGGAGATCGCGCCGAGTATGCCGAATCTCGCGGCGGTGTTGCGCGACCCGGTGATCCTGCTCGCGATCGCCACCAGGATCAGGAACCCGGTCAGCATGTAGCTGGTGATGTGGTGCGTGATAACGGTGGCGAAGATGGCCAGCACGGCCACGATGAACCAGCGGGTGCGGTCCGACGGCGACTTCTCGATGGCCGACCGCAGGGCCGCGACCATGCAGAAGCCCATGAAGGCGAGCGCGAGCGTCTCGTACACGAACATCGAGTTGAACGACGTCAGCGCGGGCGCGCTGTAGTAAATCAGCACGGCGATCCCCGCGATCCGGTGCGAGCGGATGGCGACGCAGAAGGCCAGGTACAGGAAGCAGATGTACAGCAGGTGGGCGACGCCGGCGACGATCAGGCCGGCTTCGAACACCGACAGCCCCGTGGCCGAGACGAGCGCGGACGTGACCTCTTCGATCCCCGGGTAGTGCGTTCCGATCGGCAAACCGTAGTTCAGCTCGAACAGCTTGCCCGACTGCAGCATGTTCGTCGTGCCGCGCCAGTGCAGGAACTCGTCGTTGAAGGTAAACCCGAGGGGGGAGTAGTTGACCTTCAGCAGGTACTCGGCAACGGTCAGGATCACGATCAGCGTGATCGTGCTGCCGTTGCTCATCTGGCGGCGGCTGATCAGCCGGCCCGCCACCGGGACCAGGATCAGTAGTTGCCCTATCCAGTAGAGCGCCACCCCGGAGCCGCTGCTGGTGCCCGCGCCGGCCCGGCCGTCCGCGTAGCCCATGCTCGAGACGAAGACGCCGATCGCCGCGATAAGCGCGATGACGCTTATCGGAACGCGGGAGAATACGGACGCTTCAGGAGCGCGCTCGGCCCGACTGGGCCTGCGGACCGCCGCCCTCGAGTCAAGTGATCCGTCCATTGCCACCACGCCCCGGGAACCTCCAACCGTCTAGGCGTATCTGTCTACAAGCCCGGACGATCGAAGCGCCCCTCGAAAGCAGCATAGGCGATCGAGAGAGGCATACGGAGCATCTCCGGCAAGTGACCAATTGTGGTAGTTGTGACACTTTCGGTCGTTGCTAGGAACGCGGCGTAGCCGCGGCTCGCCGCTGCAGTCGCCTGCTCTTCGCGTAGACCAGCGGCCCCTTGAGCATCCCCTGGAGCTGACGGCGATCCAGTTCGGCCGCGAGTTCCTGCGGCTTCTCGGCCGGCTCTTGCCGCTCGGTCTTCCCGCCCTTGAGGTAGCCGGCGGCCATCGGCAGCAACTTGAGCAGCCCGAGCAGCGTGCCGGGACGCTGCCTGACCAGGGCGGCGTAAAAGGCGGTCAGCCCGACGCTGTACCCGTGCAGTTGCTTGTTGAGGCCGGCCATGTCCTGCCGGTGGTGATGCCACATCAGGGCGGCGGGCGCGTACGCGACCTCATACCCGCAGAGCATGACGAGCGTGATCGCGAGCGTGTCCTCGCCGCCCCCGGTCGGTGTCCCGGCGCCGAGTGCCACGTCGAAGCCGCCGATGCGGTCGAGCGCCGCCCGCCGGAAGGCCATGTTGGCGCCCACGCCGAACGGCGGCAGCGGCCAGAGCGGGCTCTGCGGACCGGACTTGGAGAAGGTTTCCCCAACGAAGCCGCGGCCCTTGCTGTGGCCGCCAATCTCTTCAAACAGGTTTTCAACAGCGTTATCAAGCCGGGCCGGCAGGACAATGCCGGAAACGCAACCGATGCGGTCGCCCCGGGCAAAGCCGTCCGCGACGCCGGCCAGCCAGTGCTCATCCGGTTCGTCGTCGTCGTCGAGGAAGGCGATGATGTCGCTCGACGCGGCGGCGATCCCCGCGTTCCGCGCCCAGGACAGGCCCGGCCGCGGTTCCACGCAATAGCGGAACTCCGCTCCCGTGCCCTTCTGGTTCTCAATCACCTGGCGGAGGGCGTCGGAGGCAGGCGCGTTATCGACAACTACCACCTCGTAGCGCGGGTACTGCTGCGCGGCGAGGCGGCTCAGGCACTTCTTTATCTGCTCCGGCCGATCCCTGGTGCAAATGACAACGCTGATAAATGGCGCGTTGGCCAGCAGTGCCGCCCGATCGCGCAGGAACGGCCAGCTGTCCGGGTCCGCGGGCAGGCCACTGACCGCCAGGGTGGCGGGCGGCGTCAGCCCCGCGGCAGCAAACCGCTGCGCAACGGCCTCGTTAACCTCGGTCCACAACCGGGCCGCGAGCGCGTCGGGAGCGATCCCTTCTCGCGGCAAGGTAACCACGCAGACGCCGATTGGCTCGGTGTACAACCGCAGGAGGATCCAGACCCGGCCATAGTGTCCGTCGTGGCCCAGCTTCGGCAGCGGCTCGGTGAGCTCGACTTCGATAACTCGGGTGGGCATGAACCCACCGCCTGAGTTGCGTTCGGATTTCGCTGAGTCGCGTGCCGGTGCTGCTGGCAGCGTCATGCGACCGCCTCCTAATAGACTCCACTTTTCGCCCATTGAGTCGCTGAACTAGGTGAACGCACAGCGTCGCACTTCATCTGCGGGGCGCCGGCCGAAGTGATTCCGCGGCGTTCTCATCGGAAGCCCGGGTGCCACACTCCTGACCTTGGTGACTAATGCGGACACTATACCCTCCCATGGGGTACGGCGCGGCGCATCCCCGACGGGGCGGTATGCCCCGGTACATCCCAGATTCAGAGGCGTCCCCCAGAAACCCATAAGGAATCACACATCTGGGTGACGGAAAGTGACAGCATGACGACTCCATCCGCCAGGGCCGACCCGCCGAACTGTCCGTGATCTTGCCGGATAGCAGCATCGCCCATGCATGAGCCGGGTAGGCTCATGACAGTTTCTTGTTGCCCGGCCGACCCACTGCGCCGACGTCGTCACTGGTGAACTGGCAACCCCCGCCCGGCCCCCGACGCTGCGCAGCAATCTTCAGCGGAGGTTAAACATCACACCTACCTACCACTAGGTGCGGTACGATCTCGCTTCCTAGTCCGCCGCTACGGCACGACCAGAGCGACTCTACGCATCATTTGAAGCGACTAAAGCAGCATTATTGATTGAATAGAAATTGAATTATCAGCAGAACAGGTGCGACGTGACTTCTCGTGGACTTCAGCCGCCATCATTTGAGTCGACTCGAACGATGCATAGTGATGATAGCTTCCTTGACCAGGATTTGTCATCAGGCGAGTCGGCGGAGACGGAGCGCAGCCATATAGTTCACGAAGCCGCCGCCCCGCAGGGCGATAATTCAAAATTGTCCGTTTGCCTTGTCGGTCCCGGTTGGCGATTTACCTCCGGTATTAGCTACTACACCTGCCGCCTGGCCAATTCAATGGCCAACGATCAGTGTGACACCAACGTTATCCTGCTCCGCCGCCTGCTCCCCCGCTTGCTTTACCCGGGGAAGCGCCGCGTCGGCCTGCGGCGGGCGAGCATGACGTACAGCGCCGACGTGTCGGTCTTTGACGGAATCGACTGGTGGTGGGGCACTTCCCTGTTCCGCGCGGTGCGGTTCCTGCGCGCCCGCCGGTCCAAGGTCCTGCTCCTCGAGTGGTGGACGGCGGCCACGCTGCACACCTACCTGGTGCTTGCCATCGTGGCCAGGATGACCGGCATGCGCGTGGTCATCGAACTGCATGAGCTGCAGGATCCGGGCGAGGCCGGCCTGGCGCTCGCCCGCGGCTACGGCCACCAGGGGCTGCGCGCGCTCATTCGGCTCGCGCACGGCTGTATCGTGCACTCTAAGTCGGACTGGCAGCTGTTCGAGTCGAATTACGGGCCGATGGACATGCGCGTCGCGCTCGTGCCGCACGGCCCCTACGACCAATACAGCGACCCGAGGGAAACATCCGACCCGGCCATCAAGGCGGCTATTTCCCAGGTGCGCACCGCGCCGAAGTCCGGCGGCGTGGTGAACCTGTTGTTCTTTGGCCTTATACGTCCGTATAAGGGGCTTGAAGACCTGCTTCGCGTGTTTAATGCCCTCCCCAGGGAAGAGGCCGAGCGGCTATGGCTGACCGTGGTCGGTGAAACCTGGGAGGGCTGCACCGAGCCGGCTCATCTGATTGCCACAAGCCCGCACAAGGACCGCATCACGTTCGTCAACGAATACGTGCCCGACGAGGTCGTCGGCGCGGCCTTCGCGCACGCCGACGTGGCCGTGCTCCCCTACCGGCGCTCCTCAAGCAGCGGCATTCTGCACGTCGCGATGAGCTGGGGCCTGCCGATCGTCGTGACCAACGTCGGCGGGCTGCCCGAGGCCGCGAGCGGGTACGCGGGCGCGGTGTTCGTCCCGCCGGGCGACCCGGCGCAGCTCAAGGACGGGCTGATGAAGGCGGCCGCGCTGGCCGGCCAGAAGTTCCCCGACCCGCGTAGCTGGCACGACACCGTGGCGGCGGTCCGGATGGCCGCGTCACTTGACCAGCCAGAGCCGCGCTAGCGGGCCGGCGCGAGTTGCCGGTCGATGATGACGTACGGCTCCACCTCGTACCTGCTTGCCCACTCGCAGACGCGCCGCAGCGTGATCGTGCGGAGTTCCACCAGGCGGTAGAACGCCGCCAGGTGATTGGCCAGGGTCCGGTCGGGACCGCCGAGCCGCGGGAACCAGTCGGCGTCCCTGAAGAGCCCGTCCCGCCCGGCCAGCACGTCGAACCGGTTGCGGGCCCAGCGCTCCGGTGTCGGCGCCTTCGCCAGTTCGTACTGGTAGGCGATCTTCTCGACCTCCGCCTGCTGCCGCACGTGCGGCGCCGGCAGCGGCGGCCAGGAGAGGTGGTCGCCGAAGTACGCGATGAGCGCCTCCTGCTTGGCTTCCGACAGGTACCGCCGCGGCGCGGTGATGAGCCTCGTCGCCCCGAGGCCGTCCTGCTTCTCCGGCCCGGCGGCCAGGATGAGCAGCCGGAAGCTCTCGCTGGTGCCCGCGGTCGGTCCGTGCGGCACCACGGGAATCCACACCGCCACGTCCCGTCCGGCCATGGGCATCGAGGTCCGCGGACGGAGCGGCACGGCGGACAGGCCGTACTGCTGTACGCGGAGCGTGTTCGTGTTGCCGCTGTTCTGGATCATCCAGCAGCCGTTGCGCGGGTCCATGCTGACCGTGACCGGGTCCGAGGACATTCCCTCGGCCGGCGGCGCCTTCAGGTACTTCCTTACCGGGGTGTTCTGCCCGCCCTCAACGGAGACGCACAGGGTGCCGCCCGACTCGATCGCCGCCATCGGCCGGCCGGCCGGCGGTCCCATGAGGTCGCTGGTGCCGTCCGGCCTGACCTCGTACAACCAGGCCCGCAGGCCAGCCCCGCCCGCGTCGCCGGCCCCGTCGCCATTCACCATGTTTCCCACCCTGCCGCTCGGTCGGTCAGGTAACAAGTCTGCCGCCACGGCGCCTCGTCCGCTCCCTGGTCCGGTTTGACGGGCACGCGGACTGGCCGCAGTATCGAATCCATGCCTGTCTCCGCGCGGAAGGTCTTCTCGACCGCTGGCCTGCCCGCCGCGCGCCGGATAGAGCGCTGGGAGTCGCACAACGCGGCCGCGCTGATCGGGCTTGACGTTCGCGCCGCCGGGCCGCTGGAGGCGACCGAGGTCAACGTGCAGCTCCCTGAGGTCAGGCTGGCCCGCGTGCGCGGCTCGGCCCACGCGGTCGAGCGCACCGCCAGGGTGATCGACCGCTGCCCGGCCGACTCGGTCGCGATCTACCTGAGCCTGCGCGGCGACGCGTCGTTTACCGGCGCGGACGGCCCGCGCGACCTCCGTCCGGGCGACGCCCTCGTGTGCGCGACCGACCGGCCCTTCTTCCGCGGGTTCGCGCGCGGGCTTGAGGAACTGGTGGTGACCGTGCCGTGCGGCGCGCTCCGCGCGCGGGCCGACATCCCGCCGCTCGGCCGGTCGATGATCACGTCATTCCGCGCGGCCGACGACCGGGGCGAGCGGGCTTCGGCCCGGCTCAGCGGGACCCGGCGCTACGCCCGGGCCCTGGCCCGGCTGACCGGGCGCGCGACCGGGCCGCGGCCGACCCCGCCGCCCGACGAGGGCATGATGCTCGACCTGGCCGCCGTCCTGGTCGCGGGCAGGGACGCGGCGCCGGCCACCGCCCACCGGGCCGCGGCCCGCTGCTACATCGACGAACACCTCACCAACCCCCGGCTGAGCGCGCAGGAGGTGGCCGCCGCGATCGGGATCAGCGAGCGCCAGCTCTCCCGCGTCTTCGCCGCCGACCGCACGTCCGTGCCGCGGCACGTCCTGACCCGCCGCCTCCAGCTCGCCTACTCGCTGCTGGCCGGCCAGGACCAGCCAAGGCCGTCTCCGCCGGGCGCGACCGTGGCCGAGGTTGCCGCTCGCTGCGGCTTCACGTCGGCGGCCTACTTCTCGCACGCTTTCTTCCTGCACTTCGGCTTGCGCGCCGGCGACGTCAGGCGCGGCGCCAGCTTCTTATTTCCGCCATGCTTGGCGGCCCGCCTTGGGCCCGCGGCGCGGTGCGGGCAAGCTCACGCGTAAGCGAAGACGCTGTGTCAACCATGGCCCACGAGAAGGGTGCGCGGCCCCATCATGCCTGCCTTCGATGACGGAATCGCCGAGACGGAAATCCCCGCGGGCGCGGCGGTCGAGACCGACGTGCTGATCGTCGGCTCGGGACCGGCCGGCGGCGCGGCCGCGCTCGGCCTCGCCAGCCTCGGCGTACCGAACATCATGATCACGAAGTACCGGTGGACGGCCAACACGCCGCGCGCGCACATCACCAACCAGCGCGCGATGGAGATCTTCCGCGACTTCGGCATCGAGGACCAGGTGCTCGCGGACGCGACACCGCACGAACTGGTCGGCGACACCGTCTTCTGCACGAGCATCGCCGGCGAGGAGATCGGCCGCATCCTGACCTGGGGCACCCACCCGGCCAGGGAAGCCGACTACCAGCAGGCGTCGCCCTGCCTGATCTGCGACATTCCGCAGACGTACCTCGAGCCCATCCTGGTCAAGAACGCCACGGCGCGCGGCACCCAGAGCCGGTTCTCCACCGAGTACCTGAGCCACGTCCAGGACGGGGAGGGCGTCACGACCACCGTGCGGGACCGGCTCACCGGACAGGCGTACCACATCCGGTCGAAGTACCTCATCGGCGCTGACGGCGCCAAGTCCCTGGTCGCCGACCACATCGGGCTGCCATTCGAGGGCCAGATGGACATCGCGGGCTCGATGAACATCACCTTCAAGGCCGATATTTCGCAGTACGTGGCCGCCCGCCCCTCCGTCCTCTACTGGGTCATCCAGCCCGGGTCCAACGTCGGCGGCATCGGCGCCGGCCTGGTCCGCATGATCCGCCCGTGGCGCGAGTGGCTGATCGTCTGGGGGTACGACATCACCCGGCCGCCGCCGGAGGTCAACGAGGAAAAGGCCAAGGAGATCGTCAGGAACCTCGTCGGCATCCCCGACCTCGACGTGGAGATCACCGGCACCTCTCTGTGGGGCAACAACGAGTACTTCGCCACTCACCTGCAAAAGCAGCGGGTCTTCTGCGCGGGCGACGCGGTGCACCGGCACCCGCCGTCGAACGGGCTCGGCTCCAACACGAGCGTCCAGGACTCATACAACCTGGCGTGGAAGCTCGCCGCGGTCATCAGGGGTCAGGCGGGGCCCGGGCTGCTTGCGACTTACTCGCAGGAGCGCGCCCCGGTCGCCCGGCAGATCGTGACCCGCGCCAACAAGTCCAGCCGCGAGTTCGCGCAGTTCTTCGAGGTGCTCGGGCTCACCGAGGCCGAGACGGAAGCGGAGATGCGGGCGCAGATCGAGGAGCGCAAGGCCAACACGCCGCGCGGCGCGGCCAAGCGAGCGGCGCTCGTCGAGGCGATGGAGCTGAAGAACTACGAGTTCAACGCGCACGGCGTCGAACTCGGCCAGTTCTACGAGTCGACGGCCGTCCAGGGCGACGGCAGCACGAGGCCCGCCCCCGCGCGCGACCCCGAGCTGTACTACCAGGCCTCTACCGTTCCCGGCGCCCACCTGCCGCACGCGTGGGTCGGCCGTACCGCCAAAGACGGGGGCGCCGGCAAGGTCTCGACGCTCGACCTCGCCCCGTACGACACGTTCACGCTGATCACCGGCATCGCGGGCGAGCCGTGGGCGGCGGCCGCGGCGAAGGTGAGCGACGAGCTGGGCGTACCGCTCGCCACGGTGGTCATCGGCCCTGGGCGCGAGGTCACCGACATCTACTACGACTGGGCGCGGCTGCGCGAGGTCAACGAGGACGGGGTGCTGCTCGTCCGCCCGGACAAGTTCATCGGCTGGCGCTCGATGAGCCTGCCCGCCGACCCGGAGCGGGCGCTCAGGGACGCGCTTACCGCCCTGCTCGGCCGGCGGTAGCGTGAGAGCATGCGCTTCGTCCACGACACCCTGCCACAGCGCGTCGCCTTCGGTTCCGGCGAAGCGAGGGCCAACCTGGCCGCCGAGGTCCGCGACCTCGGCGCCACCAGGGTCATGCTGATCGCGGCCAAGGCCGAGGCGGACCTGGCCGACACGATCATCGGGGACGTCCCGGTGGCACTGCGGCACGACGACGTGGTGATGCACGTCCCCGTCGAGGTGGCACGGCGGGCCCGCGCGGCGGCGGCCGGCAGCGCCGTCGACGCCCTGGTGAGCGTCGGCGGCGGCTCGACGACCGGGCTGGCGAAGGCGGTCGCGATGACGACCGGCCTGCCGATCATCGCGGTGCCCACCACGTACGCGGGCTCCGAGGCCACCCCGGTGTGGGGGCTGACCGAGGGCGCGAAGAAGACGACGGGCATCGACCGGAAGGTCCTGCCGCGGGTCGTCATCTACGACGCCGCGCTCACCATGTCGCTCCCGGTCGGCATGAGCGTCGCGTCCGGCCTGAACGCGCTCGCCCACTGCGTGGACTCGCTCTGGGCGCCGAACGCGGACCCGATCAACGCCGCCTTCGCCGCCGAGGGCATCAGGTCGCTGGCGGACGGGCTGCCGAAGGTCGTCGAGGACCCGATGGACCTCGACGGCCGCGAGCACGCGCTGTACGCGGCGTACCTGTCGGCGACCGCTTTCGCCTCGGCCGGCTCGGGCCTGCACCACAAGATCTGCCACGTGCTCGGCGGCAAGTACAACCTGCCGCACGCGCAGACCCACGCGACCGTGCTCCCGTACGTCCTCGCGTTCAACGGGCCGGCCGCGCCGGACGCCGAGCGGCGGATCGCGGGCGCGTTCGGCGCGGCGGGCGCGCTTGACGGCCTGGTCGCGTTCAATCAGGAACTGAACGCGCCGCGCGCCCTGGCGGACTACGGCTTCGCCGAGGAATCCATCCCCGAGGCCGCCGAGGCCATCCTCCCGTCGGTGCCGCCGTCCAACCCGCGCCCCGTCACCGCCGGCGACCTCCGCGCGCTGCTCTTCGCGGCCTGGTCGGGCGCCGACCCCCGCGCGGCGTTCTGAAAAGCCGACAAAATCCATCATCCCGAACGGGTTCAGGTCTTCGCGACCGCTCACTTACTAAGAGTCACGGCGTGGCGACCGGGGTCAGCTGCTTACGTTCGGGATAATCGATCTCGATCTTTTTCCAACGGGGTTACGCGGGGGTGGAGTCGTCATGCGCCGCATGCACGTCGCGCTTGGCTGCGCGCTGACCGGGGGGCTCGGGTTCCTCGCGCTTCCCGCGGGCACCGCGTTGGCCGACGGCACCGTCGTGCATCCCGTGCACGCCGACCACACGGCACCCGTCGACCACACGGGACACGCCGACCAAACCGCGCACGCCGACCACACGGGGCACGCCAACCAAACCGCGCACGCCGCCGAGCCGGGGGCCGCGCCGGCGATGTCGATCAGCGCGCCGACCATCGACAACGCCTACGGCGCGTGGCTCACGCTCACCGTCACCCTGGGCCCGACGTCCGGTGACGGCCAGGTCGCGCTGTACGCCACGCCGGCCGGCGGCGCGCGCACGTTCGTGGCCAGCGGCACCGTGGACGCCGAGGGCCAGTGGGACGTGACGTACTCGATCACCAGGGCCACCACGTTCACCGCCGTCTTCGCCGGCGACGCGCACGACGCGCCCGCGTCGGCGAGCCTGACGCTTTACGCGTACGCGGACGTGACCGACCGGCTCGGCGGCAGCGACAAGACGACCAAGAGCGACGGGGTCGTCTACGACGTCTTCCCCGGCGCCGGCACGCTCACGCTGTACTCGACGGTGGCGCCCAACAAGCGCGGCGAGTGCCTTGAGCCGGAGACCGAGCAGTACAACAAGGGCGCCGGCTGGATCGCCGACACCAAGTACGGGTGCGACAAGCTCGACGGCCTGAGCCACGACGCGGCGCCGTTCACCCTGTCGCAGGCGGCCGGCGACGAGTACCGGATCCGCGGCGACTACCTGCGCGACGCCAAGGACAAGGCCAACCTCAACGCGCAGGGTCCGTGGCTGTACTTCATCGTCACGAAGTGAGCGCCCCGTCGGCCGCGCCCTCCGCTACAGGTGCCTGACGACGAGCGCGCGGAACGGCGCGGGCAACTCGCCGAGCAGCACGCGGCGCCGGTCCCCGGGCGCGTTCCGCAGGATGTCCGCCACGGTGACCGGGGCCGCCTGGCCGAGCAGTTTCACCGCGCGCTCGCCGTCCATGGCCAGGATGAGCCCGGCGGCGTTCGCCGGGCTCATCTCGAGCAGCACGCCGGCCGCGGTCAGGTCGTCGGCCTGGCCGAGCATGCGGACCGCGCCGGTGGGCGTGGGCAGCGAGAGCGCCGACGCCGCGGCCAGTGAGCTCATGTGGTCGAGCAGGCGGCCGGCCCGTTCCGTGGTGACCATGTCGAGGATCTTCCTTACCCGCGTTGAGCTGGTCGCGGCGATGCCGCTCAGCAGCTTTCCCGCGACCGGGTCGTCGCACCGGTTGATGATCCCCGCGGCCGCGGTCCCGCCGAGCGTGAGCAGTTCCGTGACCGCCCGGTCGGTGGGCCAGTCACTGACGATCTTGGCGGCGTCGAGCGCGGCCATGCCCTGCAACGGGGTGTGCCGGGCCTGGGGGCGGGCAGGCGGGCCGGCCGGCCGGGCCGCGCGCTCGGCCGGACCGGACCGCGCGGACCGCCCGGGCGGCACGGCCGGCTCGCCCTGCGCGGCCTGCATGCTCCGCCGCGGTGGCCAGGACGGCTGGCCACCGTTCGCGATCCGCCGCAGCACGGCGGCGACGGTGGCGGCGTCCGGCCGCTGCGCCGGGTGCTTGCGCAGCATCGTGAGCACCAGGGCGGCGACCGCGCCGCGCGTGCGCGGCTCGGCGATGTTCTTGCTGAGGATCGCCGCGATCGTCGCAGGCAGGGTCTCGGCCCGGAACGGCGAGCGGCCCTCAAGCGCGTAGTAGAGCGTCACGCCGAGCGCCCACAGGTCCGTCGCCGGCCCCGGCCGGTGATCGGTGAACAGCTCCGGTGCCAGGAACTCCGGCGTGCCGATGACGGTGCTGTCCACGGTCAGCGGGTTCTTGCCGACGATCCGCGCGATGCCGAAGTCCACCAGGTGCACCGTGCCGTCGTCGCTGAGCACGATGTTCGCCGGCTTGACGTCGCGATGGTAGACGCGGCGCTCATGGCAGGCCATGAGGCCCTGCAGCGCCGCCAGCCCGATGCCCGCGACCCGGCGCTCGTCAAGCGGCTGCGACTCCCTGATGATCGCGTCGAGCGACCGGCCGCGCACGTAGGCCATGACGATCCACGGATCCTGCCCGGATTCCTCGTAGATGAGGTCGTGGATGCTCACGATCGCCGGGTGCTCGACCTTGGCCAGCGCCAGCGCCTCCCGGCGCACCCGTTCCCTGCGGGTGTCCAGGTCCTCGCCGCCGTCGCGGCGCGAGACAAGCTCCTTGACGGCGACCGTGCGCTCCAGTCGCGTGTCGGTGGCCTTCCACACGCTGCCCATGGCGCCCTGACCGAGCCGCTCCTCCAGCCGGTAGCGGTTATTGAGGAGCCGCACCGGTTGCGTTGTCACTCGTCATCCCAGCTCAGCGGTATGCCGCCACCGTTACCTTCGGACCGGGCCCGCATCGAGCCGTCGTCATCGTCGGTCGCCGCCTCCAGCGCGGGCGCGCTCGGCTCCCGGTAGGCGTCGCCGGAGTCTTCTGCCAGGTGATACTGGTCGTCGCGGTCCGGGTCCTGGTACCCGTAGTCCAGCCTGGTCGCCGCCACCGGGTCGGGACGGTGGTCACGCCGACCGTCGTCGTGATCCTCCTGATCCTGGTGTGACCAGTGGTTTCGCCAGGCGTCGGCGCCGCGCCAGTGGTGCTCGGGCCGGGTGGTCTCCTGCGGTGGCCCGTGGTCGGCGCCGCGGGGCCCTGCGCCACGGGACCCTGCGCCACGGGACCCTGCGCCACGAGACTCTGCGTCACGGGCTGGGGGCGGCGCCGCACCCGGGTACTCGAAGGCATCCGTCGGGGTCTCGTCCTGCGGGGTCTCAAGCACCGTCGGCATCCGGCTGGTGCGGTTCCATATCGGGTCGGGCGGCGGCGGCCCCTGGGCGGCAACGGGCACCACCGCGGGCTGCCGCAGGCGCGACCGGGTGCTGAAGAACTTCTGGTAGTCGCGCTGCTCCGCCTTCTTCGCCTCGGCGAGCGCCGCCTCGTACTGGCCGGGGCGTTGCAGCAGCTTCACGGTGACGGGCAGGCACTCGATCACCAGGAACAGCAGGAAGAGCAGCAGCCGCGCGGCCGCGACGGTGAGGTTGCCGCTGCTGAGCTGGCTCAGCGCCTCCAGCCGCATCAGGATGCCGTGCGAGGCCTGGTTCTGCGCGTAGAACGTGGCCTGGAGCTGGTTCCTGCGCTGCACGGCCGTGTTGTACTCGGCCTGCACGATCGGCCGCTGGTTCAGCGCCTCCTCGTACCGCTGCTGCTGGCTCGCCGCGCTCGTCGAGTTGAGCACCTGGTCGCGCTGCTGAATCTCGGACTGCACGCTGCCGATCTGCCCCTGGGTGCTTGTCACCTCCTGCGCGGCCTGCTGGTAGCTCGTGTAGCTGGTCTTGGCGGCCGGCCCGTCCCCCTTCTTCGGGCAATCGGCGCCGCCGTAGAGCTGGCAGGTGTACGCGGTGTAGTACTGGGTCTTCAGCGTCGTCCAGTGGTTCAGCTGGGCTTGCAGCTGAGTGAGCTGCTTGTTGTACGCGACCAGCTCGGGGTCGGCCGCGTTGTTGCCCGTCTGCGCGCCGTGGGAGTTGATGACCGTGTCAAGCTGCTGAAGCTCGTCGTCATAGGTGGTCACCTGCTGGTTAACCTGGCTGCTCTGCTGATTGGAAAGGAACGAACTGTAGTTCTTCTGCTGCATTACGGCCATCTGCGCGTCGATTTCGGATTGGAAAATGCGCAAGACGAGCGGCGTGGAAATCAGCGTGCCGAGGAGTATGGCGAGCAGCACGCGGGGCAGCGCCATGAAGAACTTGCGGCTGCCGTCAATCGGCATCGAGGTGATCAGCCAGCGGTCGATCCCCATGATCACCAGTCCCCAGAACACGGCGACAGGGATCGCGAGAATCCCGTTGACGGCGAGCGCGCTCGACAGGGCGAACCACATGGAGATCATGGCCATGCAGCTGGTGATGAGGATGGCCCAGCCGAGGCTCTCGAACCGAGTCCGCTCGCTCGGGACGTAGGAGAGTATCTCCTCGTCAGCGCCGGACAGCGCGAGCACAAGCCTGCGCAATTGGTTAAACTTCCGCATTGACCGCCTCCGAAAAGAGGTTCGTCGGCTACAGCGCTCCAAGCATAGGGGGCGACGGCAAGACCCAACCCCGCAGTGCTGCGGGGCGCCTACCCTGATGATGCGATTAAACATTGCGTCAGATGACCTCTTTCGCGGAAGGGCTGGCCATGATCGGGGCTGAAGACGAGGTTCGCGACGCCCTTTCCGACGAGCTCGCGCGGCTGACGGGAAACGCCAGGTTCGCCGTCGCGGAATTCGGCATGATCGGCCTCACGATCTGGCGCGTCTACCGTGACGAGAACGGAACCCCTCGGGCGGAGCAACCGCGGGTCGGTGCGTCGGCACTGAAGGACCCCGACGCGTTCTACCGGGAAGTCGACCCGGCCTTCGTCGTCCGGACGGCCGCCACCCTGCCCGATGAGCTGCTCCGGCTGCTGCCAGGCGCGCGCGGCGTCCCTGTGTACGAGTGCCGCACCCCGCTCGAGGAGCAGGTGCGCGAGGCGATCAGGGACAGCCCCCTCGTGCTCGGTTACGAGCTGGCCGTGCTCAAGCAGGTACCGCCGGGCCGCCAGGACGCCGGGCGGCTGGTGCTGAGTGGTCATCAGCTCTTCCCGCCCGGCGTGACCCAGGGCCACCGGGCCGCGGTCCGCGTCCGCTGCGAGCCGACGGACGGCGACGGCACCGTTTTCGCGGTCGTCACCCGCGACCGCCGGCCCGACGTCCCGCCGAGCGCGCAGGCGCTGCGGCCGGTCCACATTCAGACCGCGCTCGTCCCGGCCGACACCTACGAAGTGACCGCCGTCCTCGCCCGGCCCGGCCGCGTGCTGCTGCAGGGGCTGCCCGCGCCGCTCGGCAAGTTCACCGGATCGTGGGACAGCCTCAAGGACCAGGTACCTGACCGGCTCGGGTCGGCGGAACCGGTCCACCTGGTGTGCCTCGTCGAGGTGAGCGGCGGCGATGACCGGCTTGAGTTCAGGATCGACCGGCTATCGCAGCTCATCGACGAGGCGGAGAAGGGCGCCGGCCGGCTGAGCGTCTCCGTGCTCGCGTACGGGCCGCACTCGGTCGCGTGGTCGGTGGACGAGCAGCCGGTCGCCGTGCGCGCCTGGGCGGCACCGGCCGCCCGCGCGGACCGGGAACTGCGCGCGCTGTCCGGCCGCGCGGTCGAGGCACGCGAGTACCGGCGGGCGGCCCAGCTTGAGTGCGCACTCGAACTGGTCGGCAGGCACTTGTCCGACCGCGACGGGCGACCGGTGATCGTGACCGCGGGCGGGCGGCCGCCGCACCCGCACGCGATGGACACGCGGACCACGATCATCCCGTGCCCCGACCGGGTCAACTGGAAATGGCAGCACGACAAGATCAGGACGCTCGGCGCCTCGTTCGGCGCGCTGCGCGATGCCGGCGCGCGCGGCGACATCTGGCGGTCGCTCGGCGCGGACGTCACGGCGACGGTGGATGACCCGGTGGACATGCAGGACTTCGCGACGCGCCTTGGCCTGCGCGAGGCCGCGCAGACCGTACCGTTCCCGTTCGTCGACTAAGGGAGTGCGACGTGGCCGGCTTTGGCAGGAACAACGCGAAGGGCACCGCCAAGGGCACCGCCCAGGGCAACGGCAAGCGGGCGACCGTCCGCGGCGAGCCGGGCATCGCCATGCTCGGCGCGACGGGCAGCGGCAAGTCGACGTTCCTCGGCGCGCTCCAGATCGCGCTGCTCAAGCAGCACCGGGAGTGGCGGGTGTGGTGCCGCGACCCCGCCTCGCGCCGCGTGCTGGTCGAGATGAACACCGGGCTGACCAGCGAGGGCAGGTTTCCGCTGGCCACCGGGGGCATCGACATATTCGACTGGATCCTCAGCGGCAAGGTGGAGCGCACTGGCCCGCGCTCTCGCGCGGGGCGGTTCAACAGCCGGCCCGTTGCGGAGAACGTCGAGCTCGCGCTCAAGCTGACCGACCCGACCGGTGAGCTCTCCCGGCCCGACCAGGCCGGCCTGCAAGCCAGGGAGCAGCTCGTGGAGCACGTGGCCAAGAGCCGCGGGATCCTCTACATGTTCGATCCGATCAGGGAGTTCAACCGGGGCGACGCGTACGACAAGACCTACAGCCTGCTGATGGACCTCATCGCGGCGGTGGCGGAGGACCCGGACTTCGACGGCCGGCTGCCGCACCACGTGGCCGTGTGCGTCACCAAGTTCGACGACCCGCGGGTATTCAAGACCGCCGAGTCGCTCGACATGCTGGTGTGGGACGAGCACGACCCGCTCGGGTTCCCGCGGGTGCACGAGAGCGATGCGCGTGACCTGATGCACAGCCTCTGCAAGGTGTCGCGCAACGGCATGGGTGAAGTCGTGCCGCAACTGCTCGAGCAGTACTTTCACCCGGACAGGATCAGTTACTTCGTCACGTCGGCGGTCGGGTTCATGCTCAACAAGCGCACGCGCGTGTTCGACGTCCAGGACACGGAGAACGTCTACCGCATCGAGTCCGGCGAGTCCCTGGTCAGGGGGCCGGTCAACCCGATCAACGTGGTTGAGCCGATCCTCTGGCTGGTCCGGCAGATGGCGCTGAACTCCTAAGGGCCGGGGGCGGCGGTGACCGGCAGGACGATCTCGGTGCGGGCCCAGTGGGCGCTGCACGGCAAGGTGCTCGACGACGAGGGCTACCGGGTCATCGCGTGCAGCAGCGGGGACCTGAGCAGGGCGAACTTCGCCGACGCGCTCGGCCGGTTCACCCTCGGCCAGCTCGCCGCGCTGCCGCAGGTATCGGTCAGCTACCTGCAGCCCGCGACCCGCAGCCCGGGCGGCGGCTACCTGGCGCTCGCCATTCACTGGTTCGCGGCGAACGGCCAGCGCTACGCCGACGGGGTCGGCCAGGTGGACAACCAGGGCCGGGTCACGACGTTCACCAGTTACTTCTGCGCACCGTACGCGTCGCTGGCGCCGCCGGGCACCACCTACCTGGACATGTACCGTGCGTTCGGCGCCGTCACGCTGCCAGCGAGGGACGGGCCGCCCAAGGAGGTGTCCATCGCCCCGGTCGCGCAGCCGGTCCCCGGCATCGACGCGCTGGCCATGCGGGTCGCGCCGCTGCTGCTTACCGGCGCGCCGGTCTGCGTGCTCGGCGCCGACGAGACCGGCCTTGAGGAGCGGCTGCGGTTCATCGACACCGTCATGGGCCTGCTGCCCTACGGCTTCCGCGCCCGGATGGCCGCGGCGACCTGGACCAGGCCCACGCACCGGACCCACCGCTTCCGGCTGTTCTTCAGCAGCGAGCCCCGTGCGGGCGAGCGGCCCGACCACGTCGTCTTCTGGGGCGAGCCGGAGCTCGCCAAGGTTCCCGGCGGCGACGCGGGCCACTACTACGGATGGCTCGCCGACAAGGTCACGCCGCTGGCCAGCCTCGCCCAGATGCACGGCGAGCTTGGCTTCGGCGACGCGGCCGACACCGAGGCGCTCCGCCTGGTCGACGAGGTGCGCCTGTGGCGGCGGCCGCGGCTAAAGCCGCTGGCACCCGACGCGCCGCCGGACGCGCCACCGCCGCAGGCCGCCGCCTCCGCGGCCGCGGGCTCCGACCCCGTGGACCGGCTGCTGCGGGAGTGCGACGAGCACGTGCGGATCCCCAACCTGGCCCGGCTGCGCCAGGACCTTGACCTGCTGCAGAAACGGCTGGCGGCCGGCGGGATCGACGACGCGCGCCGCCGCCGCTACCGGTCGCTGATCGGCCGGCTCGACCTGTTCCGGCCGCACTTCCCGCTCGGCAAGTACGAGGGAAGGCTGTACGACACGCTGATCGCGCTCGCGTTCGGCGGTCCCGTCGGCTACGAGGCGTTCTGCCTGGTCGAGGACGCCCTGCGCAAGCCGCAGGACGCGCCGGTGTACCCGCCGCTGCTCGAGGCGATCGACCGGGCCGGGCCGGCCGACGCGCGGGCGAAGGTCATGGTGTACGCGTCCCACGACCCGCGGAAGCTGGCCAAGTGGCTCGGCTCGCGCGAGGTCGACGCGTTCGGCCTGATCAGCGAGCTCGCCCGGGGCGCCTGGCGCAGGAAGGAGCACGGGCGGCTGTTCTGCGACGTCACGCTGCAGTACCTGCAGGAGAGGCAGGGACGCTACAGCAGCGCGGAGATCAGGCGGGTGATGGGGCGCAACGGCTACCTCGCGCGGGCGCTGCGCGAGGTGGGCCACGATCAGTACCAGGTCTACGCGCTCACCAAGCTGCTTGTCGCGGCCTTCCCCGAGGAGCAGTACCCGCTGGGCCTCGACGAGAAGACCATCGCCGAGATCCTGTCGGACACGTCCGACGCGCCCACGCCCGCGCTGCTCGCCGCCGTCCTGCGGAAGATACCTGAGGCGCAGGCGCCGACGGCCTGGGCGGCGTACGTCTACGGCTCGGTCGCGCGCATGGACCTCGACGAGGCGACGCACGGCGCGCTGTGGACCCGGCTGCCGGCGATCGAGCCGGAACCCGAGCCGCTCGGGCTTGGCCTGCGTGAGCCGGGTTTCCTGGATCCGGGCACGCGGGATCCTGGCATGCGGGGCGAGACATGATCGGTGCCGGGCGGTGACGGGCACGGTGACCGTGGTCGACGCGCAGTGGGCGTTGTACGGGCGGGCGGCCGGCGCGACCGGTGACCGCGTCCTGGCCTGCTCCGCCGGCGACCTGGCGATGGTGAACTTCGCGGACGCCATCAGCCGGTTCCAGCTTGGCGCGCTGCACGCGCTCCCCCAGGTCTCGGTCAGCTACGCGCGCCCAGTCAAGTCGGGCAGAAGCTACCTGGCGCTCGCTATCCACAAGCCCGCCGACCAGGAGCAGGTCGCGCTCGATGAGGACGGCAGGCCGGTGACGTACACCAACTACTTCTGCCTGCCCTACGGGCCGCTTGCCGCCGCCGGCGTCACCTACCGGGCGATGCACGAGGCGCTGCGCGACCTGCGGCTGCCCACGACCAACGGCGGGACGCTGCGGGTATCCATCGCCGGACGCCCCGGTGCGCCTCCGGTCATCGACCTACTCGCGCTGCGGGTCGCGGCGCTGCTGCTCACCGGCCGTTCTGTCTGCGTGCTGCAGGCGCAGGGCGTGCCCGTGGCGGACCGACTCGGCTTCATCGACGACGTGATGGCGCTGCTGCCCTACGGGTTCCGCGCCAAGATGACGGCCGCGACGTGGACCAGGGCCACCTACCGCGACCACCGCTTCCGGCTGTTCTTCACCGACGCGCCGCGCGGCCCGGGGCAGCAAGACCACGTGGTGAGCTGGGGCCACCCGGAGACGGCGGTGATCACGCCGCAGGACGGCGCCGCCCACGAGTACCTGACGTGGCTGGAAGACACGCTCATCCGGCCGATGGCGCGGCTGACCCGGCTGACCGAGGCCTACGGGTTCGGCGACGTCCCGGTCAGGAACGCGGTCAGCCTGGTCACGAAGCCCGCGCCGGCGCCGGCGCCCGCTAGTCCCCCGAGCACACAGCCGTAAAGCGCCTGGGTGCGGTTGGCTTGCGTGCGGCCGGCTTGCGTGCGGTTGCCTTGCATGCGGGTTGCCTTGCCTGCGGTCGCCTTGCGTGCGGTCGCCTTGCGTGCGGCCGGCTTGCCTGCGGTTACCCTGGCAAGGTGACGCCAGAGAAGCTCGCCGACCTCGCGCGGCTGCGCCGGGCCCGCGACCTGATGGACCGGGAGTACGCGAGCCCGCTCGACGTCGCCGCGCTCGCACGGACCGCGCTGATGTCGACCGCGCACTTCTCACGGCAGTTCAGGGACGCGTACGGCGAGACACCCTACGCCTACCTGATGACGCGGCGCATCGAGCGGGCGAAGGCGCTGCTGCGCAGCGGCGACCTGTCCGTCACCGAGGTGTGCATGGCGGTCGGGTGTACGTCGCTCGGCTCGTTCAGCGCCCGCTTCACCCAACTGGTCGGCGAGACGCCCACGGCCTACCGGGCCCGTGACCACCGCGCGCTCGTGACCGTGCCGGGCTGCGTCGCCAAGCAAGTGACACGCCCGAGCCGCGTGCCGAGCAGGATCGGAGAAGCGCGCGCGGCGCGGGCTCGCTAACGTTGCGTACATGGATCTCACTCTTTCGACTTGCTTCATCCAAGTCCACGACCCAGACCTCGCACTGGCGTTCTACCGCGACACGCTCGGCCTCGAGGTGCGCAACGACGTCGCCCGCGACAAGTTCCGCTGGATCACCGTCGGCTCAGCCGCCCAGCCCGGCGTGTCGATCGTCCTCACGAACTACCTGAACGGCAGCCCCGACGACGGCGACATGATCGCCGCCCTCATCGCCAAGGGCGCGCTGAACGGCGTCCACTTCGCCACCGGCGACCTCGATGCCACCTTCGAGAAGGTGCGCGCGGCCGGCGCCGAGATCGTGCAGGAGCCGACCGAGCAGTTCTGGGGCACCAAGGACTTCGCCGTGCGCGACCCATCGGGCAACCTGGTCCGCATCGACCAGCCGCCCGCGGCGTCGTGACGCGACACAAGGCTTTCGGCATCGCCGGACGAGGATCGCCCGGGCCAGTCAGGGGGACTGGCCCGGGCGATCCCACCGCAGGCCCGGGCGATTCGACTGACCCGGACGATCCCGCTGGCCCGGGAAATCCCACCGCTGACCGGGCCCGGCATCGCTCCCTTTCCTGGCGCGCCGGCCCATTCCCGGCGCCCCGGGCCACTCCCGGCACCCGGCCTACTCCCGGCACCCAGGCCACTCCCGGCACCCAGGCCAGTAGCCAATAACCGGTTGCGGCCTCGGGCGCCGCGCGCGAGGCTGCTCCGGTGGACCTTGACAGTGCCGCGCGCGAGTGGCAGACACACGGGTTCGTGATCCTGCCCGGGTTCATCCCGGTCGCTGAGCTGGGACCGGCGCTCGGCGAACTGCCGCGCATGTACCCCACCGCCGACGGGTTTCACGACGGCACCGACGAGCGGCGGGACCGGTTCACCGTGGACGAGTGGGCCGGGATCGACAGCTTCCCGTTCCGCAGCGCCGAGCTGAGCCTCCTGGCCGTCAGCGACCGCGTCATTGACCTGGCGGAAACCCTGCTCGCGGACTCGGGCCCGCGGATCACCTCGGCGGAGGCCTGGGCGAAGTACACCGGCGCCGCGGAGTACGACCAGCCGCTGCACCGGGACTACCTCAACCAAACGCTGGTGGTTCCGGCCGACGACCCGCGGTTCCGGCAGCTGGAACTGTTCGTTTACCTCGTCGACGTCCCCGCGGCGCTTGGGCCGCCGAGCCTGGTGTCCCGCACCAGGACCACGGGGCTGCCCGCGAAGCCGAACTGGTACCCGCGCGAAGCGGGCGCCGACCCGGAAGGGGGCTGGGTCGACACCGCCGGAAGCCCCGACCTCTACGCCGCCGAGGTGCGCGCCGTCGGGCCCGCGGGCACGATCGTCGCCTGGACGACGGGGACCTTCCATCGCGGCACGGCCCTGACCTTGCCCCGCGGCGCCCGCTACACCCTGCACCTCGCCTTCCGCCGGGCGGACGCCGAGTGGGGCCAGCGGATGACCTGGGCCAGCCGGAGCCACGAACGCGCGTGGTACCGGTTCGTCGGCCGGGCGACGGCGCGGCAACTCGCACTGTTCGGCTTTCCTCCGCCGGGTCACCCGTACTGGACCGAGGCCACTCTCGCGGGCACGGCGCAGCGCTACCCGGGGCTGGACATGACGCACTGGCGGCAGGCACTGAACGGCGAGGGGTGACCCGCGACCGAACGAACTGGTCGAGCGGCGGACGGGCTGCTTTGTCGGTGGCGGATGCCACACTCTGTGCATGAATAGCTACCAAGAAGAATTCGAATCACCGCCGCAACGTCGCCCACTGGAGGACATTCCGGCGTTCCCCTTCCCCATCGAGCCGATTGACATCTCCATCGCCCGCTTCCAGTTGGCTAGCCGGATCGGCAAGTTGCCCCGCGATCAATACGAGGTGTGCGCTCGTAGCCTGTGGGTGGTCGTCGCCGGGGACTGGGGCGTGTGGGTGCGCGCGGTTGTTCCCGTCGACAACCGGCTGGATGCGGAAGACCGGCCCACCCTTGTTGCCAAGTGCGAAGAGGTCGCCGACCTGCTCGGTGACCCGGAATGCTTCGGCGATGTCATCATCGCCGTCATCCTGCGCCGACCCGACGCGGCGAAGCCCAGCCGCGCGGACAGGCAGATCTTCCGGCTGCTAACCAAGGCAGCGGCGACCAGGGACACGGTCCCATGGTCGTTCTTCGTCACCGGACCCGACGGCGCCATGCCGCTCTCCTGGAAGCTGGGGCGCGAACGCTACCGGCTGGCGTGATCGCCAGCACTTTGACGACATCTACCGAATGTCGGGAATTTCACCTTTTATATCCTCGAAAAAATCACCTAATTAGATTCGGCACGGGCGATCCATGTGACCTGCGACGTGATAGAATTCGAGTGCTAGTTAAAAAGATCTATTATTCGAACGGACGGATCACATGGGGTGGCGCTGGGAAGCCGGACATAAAGCGGGCGACGAGCCCGGTCCGGGCTTCGGGCCGCCCCGCCGGGGCGGCCCGAACGACTCCGACATCGAGGGCATCGCGTTCGGCACGCAGGGCGCCCCGCGTGAGGGACGGCTGGCCGGTTTCGCGGCGGGCGGCGAGCACGACACCTGCCCGCCGTCGGCCGAGCTAGCCGCCGTGCTTGAGTCCGTGTCGGGCCCGGGTTGGCGCTGCCCGGGTGCGACCGATGACGAGATCGTCGGCATCGTCCGGCGCTGGGCGTCGCTCGAGTCGTGGGCTGGCGCTGCCAAGCTCGGCGCGGTCCGTGAGCTCATTCGCAGGGAAGACAAGCCCTGGCGGCCCACCGACCAAGACGTGGACCAGCCAGACCCGTGGACCGAGTCGCTGACTCACCGGCTCGCGCTGGCTCTGGCGGCGTCGGTCGGCTCGGTCGACCGCACGGCGTGGCTGGCCTGGGAGCTGGGGACACGGCTGGCGGGAATCGATGCGCTGCTGGCGGACGGAACGCTTACGTACGGCAAGGCGAGGATCGTGGCCGAAGCGTTCGGGCACTTGTCCGACGCGGACGCGGCCCGGGCTGAGGCGCTGATCCTCGGTCACCTCGGCCGACCTCCCGGGAAGACCTATCAGCAGGTCGCCCGGCTCGCCGCGGCGGCCGCCTGCACCGTGGACCCGGAAGGCGAAGAGCGGCGGCGCAAGGACGCGGAGCGCCACGCGGCCCGGGTCCGGCTATGGCGCGAGCAGTCCGGCGCGGCCGCCCTGGCAGGCTTCGACCTGCCCCCCGACGAGGCCCTGGCGGCACACGCCAACATCGCGGCCCGGGCGGAGGAGTACAAGGCGTCCGCGGCCTTCCCCGGCGCGGCGATGGACCAACTCCGCGCGATGAGCTACCTCGACCTGCTCAACGGCATTGCCGCCGAGACCCGCATCGCGAACGCGCGCGCCCAGGCCGGCACCGACGATCCCGCCGATCGGGCCGGTTCCGCCCCGCCACGGGAAACTGCCGGCGGCATGTCCGAGGGCGGTTCGGACGAGCGCGGTTCGGACGAGCGCGGTTCGGACGAGGGCGGCACGGACGAGGGCGGCACGGACGAGGGCGGCACGGACGAGGGCAGTTCGGACGAGGGCGGTTCGGACGAGGGCGGTCTGGAGAAGCGACCTGGTCCGGACGACGGCGACGAGCAGGGCGGCCAACGGCCGACGGGTGCAGACCCGGGCGGCGGAGGACCGTGTGGCGGAGGTCAGGAAGGCGGAACGCCAGGCGACGCGGGCCCGCGCCACGGCCGACCTGCCTGGCCGGGTCAGAATGCCGCCGTCCAGCCAAGGACGGACCTGGTCATCCCGCTCGTCACGCTGCTCGGCAGGGCGAACCGTCCCGGCGAGAGCCACCAGTTCGGTCCGCTCGACCCGGCCCTGTGCCGCGACCTGGCGGCCACCGCCGCTGGCAGCACCGCAACCAAGCTCTGCGTCACGGTCACCGATCACGACGGCTTCGCGATCGGTCACGGCTGCGCCCGCCCCGACCGTGCGCCGCGGGCGGCTAAGGAAGACAACCGCCCGGTGGCCACCACCACCCTCCCGGCGCGAGTGAACCTCACCATCCCGCTGGCCGATCTCATGAACCTCAAGGATCCCCCCAGCCGCGGCAGCCCGTGGTCCTTCACCCCCGACGCCGACGCCCTCGGCCCGCCGGGCGGCTACGGTACTTGGACGCTCACCATCC